>Ga0209254_10001094_pt1 | contig 23891 bp, 18 predicted proteins | sample FrelakmetDIP11DI_FD_187148 | JGI IMG/M metagenome (GOLD analysis project Ga0209254, IMG submission 187148) | Freshwater lake sediment microbial communities from the University of Notre Dame, USA, for methane emissions studies - DIP11 DI (SPAdes)... | ecosystem: Environmental > Aquatic >...
CGCGGCGATCGAGAGCGCGTTCGTGCACGGGCTCTCCGAGCAGTCGAAGTTCCTGCGCTTCATGTTCGGGCTGCGCGACCTCACGCCGACGATGCTGTCTCGATTCACGCAGATCGACTACGACCGGGAACTCGCGCTGGTCGCGGTCATCGACACGCCCGACGGCGAGCAGCAGATCGGCGTGGCGCGCTACACGGCGCTTCCCGACGGGGAAACCTGCGAGTTCGCGATCGTGGTGGGCGACGCATGGCAGGGCAAGGGGCTCGCGCGGCGCCTGTTCGGGTTGCTGATCGAGGCGGCGCGCGACCGACGCCTGAAGGTGATGACCGGCGTGACGCTTCGCGAGAACACCCGCATGATCGAGCTGTCGAAGTCGCTCGGCTTCGCAACGCGCCGCGACCCCGACGACCCGGAACTCGTGCTGATGACGCTCGCGCTGTAACCCCTGGGCCCGGCGCGATTGACAGGGACCGGCGACGGGTTCCCAATTGCCGCGCACCATACAAGCAGGGGGAACGGTCATGATCGGGAAACTGCGCGTGACTGCGGTGGCCGTCGTCACGGTCATGGCGGTGTGGCTGACGGCCGGCATCGCCGGTGCGGTTGAAATCAGCGACATGAAGGGCTTCGAGGCGCTGTTCGGGCGTTATGCGCCCGGCGGCGACTGCGCGCGCGAGCCGCGCGTCGTGGTGGACGCGACCGGCATTGCGATCGAGGTGAAGGGCGCGACCGAAAAGGCTACCAAGCTCGAATTCGCGGCGAGCTTCGGTGGACCCGAGTACCAGGGCAACACCCGGTGGTTCTTCCCGTTCAGCAACGCGAACGGCTACCCGGTGATCATGGCGTTCGACGCCGACGAAAAGGCCGGCGTGCTGACGGTCGAGCCGCACGACGAGGGCTGGCAGGGCGGGCCGCCGCTCAGCGCCCGGCACCAGGCGCTGGTGAAGGGGTCGCCGTACGCGAAGTGCAAGTGAACTGAATCCGGCCGTAGCACTGGTTTTCCTCGCCCCGACGCTTGCAGCCGCGGACGGCTCGCGGGCGGTGGCCGACATGAAGGGCTGCACGGACGCCGCCATCATGGGCACGGCGACTCTCGTCGAGCAGGTCACCGCGGAAGGCGTCAAGGAAGTCACGGTCGAGCTGCGCGTGACCGGCCTTCCCGACGGCAAGCGGGCCGTGCACATCCACGAGGTGGGCAGCTGCGAGCCCTGCGCGGCGGCGGGCGGTCACCACGATCCGGGCCCTTTCGGGCAGCCACGGCCCGATACTGCCAGCGACGACCTGCCGGCCGCCGACATCAACCACCCGTTCCACATGGGCGACCTGATCAACCTCGAGGTCAAGGACGGCGTTGGCACGCTGAAGCACACGACCAACCGCGTGACGCTCGCGCCGGGGCGCCTCGGCCTCTTCGATGCGGACGGCAGCTCGATCATCGTGCACGCGCAGCAGGACACGTACTGCGACGAGGAATCGGATCTGAAGAAGGGCTGCGCCGGCGGCGCGCGCGATGCTTGCGGCGTCATCCGACGGGTCGATTGACCCGGGACGCCGGGCCGGGTGAAGCACTATCCTGAAATTCAGGATAGAGAAATCGGGATAGTGCCGTTTATCTGGTCAATCTGCAGGCGTAACTTCACCTCCGCACACAACGGAGGATCCAACCATGTTTACCTGCAAGTCCTACGACAAGTTCACCACCCGCGTCCTGGCCGGCCTCGTACTCGCCGTGACCATCGTGGTCGGTTCGCTGACCCACGCGGTCTCGAACGTCCAGGCCTACATCTGAGATTCGTCACGCGACCCGGATGACCAGCTTGCCCGCGACGTGACCGGCGCGCGAGGCCTCGATGGCCCGATTTGTGTCCTCGAGCGCGTAGTCGCCCGCGATCTCGCAGCGCAGCCTTCCCTGTTCGACGTTCTGGACCAGTTCCCGCATTGCGGGCTCGCTCGGCTGAAGCATGACCGCACGGCGCACGAGACGCCCGAGGCGGTTCAGGAGCGGGTCGATGGTGTAGGTCGCTGCGCCTGGCAAGGTGCTGGCGTAGTGTCCGCCGCGCCGGAGCAGGTGTGCATGCGAACTGCGCGGCAGGCTGGGCACGCAGTCGAGCACGGCGTCGAACCCACCGGGCCACTGGCCGGGCGGAGTCGCCCGGTAATCGATGAATGCCTCGGCTCCGAGCGAGGTCACGAAGTCGCGCCGTCCCGAGCTGGCCGCTGCGGTGACGCGGGCGCCGCGCGCCCTCGCGACCTGAACGGCGAGATGGCCCACGCCGCCGGAGGCGCCGTTCACCAGCACGCGCGAGTCGCGACCGACGTGCGCCAGATCGCACATCGTGACGGCGGTGACGCCGACGCAGGGCAGCGCCGCGCCGAGGCGATCGTTGATCGAGGCCGGGCGCCGGGACACGAATCGTGCCGGCACCGGCACGAATTCGGCGAACGTGCCCTGCGCGCGCCGGAACGGATCGATGAACCCCATGACGGGTTCGCCCACCGACCATCCCGTGACGCCCGGTCCGGTCGAGGCGACGTGGCCCGCGAAGTCCGAGCCCATGGTGCGCGGCAGGCCGCCCCGCACGAGCAGACGGAAGCTGCCGGTCGCGATCTTCCAGTCCACGGGATTGAGACTCGCTGAGCTCACGCGGATGAGCAGCTCGCCGCGCGCGGGCAACGGAACCGGCACGTCCTCGACGGCGGGGCGAGTCGTCGGGCGGGCGGCGTGGTAGCGGCAGGCGCGCATGGGAGAATACGGGAAGGCCGGGCGAGGATGGGGGTGCCGGGATGCTGACATACGCGGCAGCAATCGTGCGCGGTTTTGCCGTCGTCGCGGCGATCTCGATGTTGCTGGCGACGACGGGTTGCGGCCAGCGCGGCACTCCGGAGTCGCAGGTGCGCGCCGTGATCGCCGAGGCCGAGCGGGCCGCCGAGGCCCGTGACCTCGCCGGGCTGATGGCGCTCGTTTCACCCGGGTTCGAGGACGGGCAGGGCGGCGACCGCGAGGAGTTGAAGCGCTCCCTGCGCGGTTACCTCGTCATGCATCCGTCGGTGCACTTGCTGACCCGCGTCGAGAGCCTCGAGTTTCCCTACGAGGATTACGCCCGCGTGCGCCTCACGGTCGGCACGCTCGGACGCGGGTCGACCGCGGCGACCGCAATCGACCTGGCCGCGGACGTGCACGACGTCGCGCTCGAGCTCAAGCTCGAGGGCGACGACTGGCGGGTGGTGCGCGCCGAGCGGCGGTCCGCCCGGCGCGACTGATCAGAACGAGTACTTGGTGGTGAACTGCAGGCGGTTGAAATCGCCGTCCGTGCCGTTCTCGAGTTCGCGCACCGCGTACCGGTACTCGGCGCCGATGTCGAGCTTCGGCAGCGGCGAATAGAACAGGTTGCCGAGCACGCTCCAGCTCGACTTGTTCGGGCTGTAGGCGTTGCTCGTGGCCGACAGCGATTCCTCGTTGTCGTAGGACTGCATCGCGCCGGCGAATGTGCTGCGCCAGTTGCCGCCCCAGAGGTGCCGGTAGGCGACGAAGCCGGCGTAACCGTCAACGGACTCTAGATTGCCGTTGCTGTCCAGGATGGCGTCGTTCGCGAAGTTGAGGGCCACGTAGCGGCCGAGGTTGCCGTACAGCGCCATCCACCGAATGTCGTCCTTGCCGATGTTGAGCTTGCCGGACAAGCTGAGCGCGCCCGTCCAGATGCTGTCGTCGACCGGGGCGTTGATTCCGGTGGTGCCGAACTGTGCGCCGGTGGACTCGTGCATCAGCTCGCGCATGAGGCCGGCCGCGGCCACGTGACCCCACGGGCCCTTCCACGCGTAGCGTGCCGTGAGGTCGGGCACCCAGCCATCGTCGGAGCTGAAGGAGCGCCCCGGCTGGGCCGCCGGCGGCACGGGCAGCGCACCGGCCGTGTAGGGCGTGATCGAGGTTTCGCGATTCTCGGCGGACAACGATAAGCCGCCCTTGGTCCAGCGCACTTGCGGCTGGCGGACGAAGGTCGTGCCGTCCGTCGTACCGATGAAGTCGGCGACCTCGGGCAGCGTGGCGGGATCCATGAAGTTCGACCAGGTCTGCCCCACCAGCCAGCTGCGCCACTGAACGTACGCATGCCGTATCACGGGCGCATAGGTGTTGCTGACGTTCTGGCTGCCGAGGTTCGAGCCGAAGAAGTCGATCTCGAAACGGGTGCTCAGCTTGTCGCCGCCTTCCAGGATCGTGTCCGTGCCGAAATTGATGCGCGACTGCTTGATGTGGGCATTCAGGTCGGTGCCCTCGTCGAGACCGCCGACCGGTGTCTGGCCGGGAACGTAGTAGTCGCGACCCGAGGCGCTGTCGCCCAGCTCGCCGTCGGACGTATTGGTGAAGTTGGCATCGGCCTTCACGAAGCCGGTGAGCACGAAGGTCGTGTTCGGCGCGGCGTTCGGCGTGATCGACACCCCCTGGATCGGGGCCGGTGCGGGCTTCGCAGGCGCAGCGGCGGCGGTGGTGGTGGCGGCGGCCGGTGCAACTGCCGCTGCCGGTACGGCGGCCTTCTCTGCCACCAACTTCTGCACCATCTTTTCGAGCTCGGCGACCCGCTTCTCGAGTTCCACCTCCTTCGCGGTCTGTGCGAAGGTGGCGGCGGGCAGCCCGAAGGCTGCGGTCGCCAGCGTGACCGCGATCAATCGTCGCAGCTGACTGGCATTGCGGCTGTTTCTGGGCATGGGCGGTTCCCCGTATTTACGCTCGGGGAATGCTGCACCCGCCGCCGCGATCCACGGTATTCGCCATTGGTCGTACGCAGCCGGCAATCCGTTTCCATGCAGGTATATTTGCGGACAGCATGACTCGCCAGATCATCGTCGCGGACGATCATCCGCTGTTCAGGGAGGCTCTCAAGGCGGCCGTCGGCAGGCTCGAGACCGCCACGCGGTTCGTCGAGGCCGACTCGGTCGCGACGCTGCTGGTCGCGCTCGAGTCCGAGCCCGACGCCGACCTGCTGCTGCTCGACCTCAACATGCCCGGCGCGCAGGGCTTCAATGCACTGGTGCACGTGCGCGGCAGCCGTCCGGACCTGCCGGTGGTCGTGGTGTCCGCGGACGACGACGCCCAGACCATCGCCGGGGCGCTGCGCTACGGAGCGCAGGGCTTCATCCCGAAATCGACCGAGGCGGGGCAGATCGGTCGGGCGATCGAGGCGGTGCTGGCCGGCGAGATCTTCACGCCACCGGGATTCCATGCACCGCGCGCCGAGGCCGGATCCGACGAGGACCTGCGCGTCGCGCGTCGCGTAGCCGAACTCACGCCCCAGCAGTTCCGCGTGCTCGGCTTGCTGTGCTCAGGACTCCTGAACAAGCAGATCGCCTACGAGCTCGACGTGTCCGAGGCCACCGTCAAGGCGCACGTCACAGCCATCCTCCGCAAGCTCGGCGTCGCCACCCGCACTCAGGCGGTGCTCTCGGCTGGGCGACTCGCGGTTGACCGCTCCAGCGTGAAGGCGCCGCCCGACGACGCGGAGTAAATCAGGCGCCCGCCGCGGGCCGCTGGCTCGCCAGCGCGCCCATCAGGGCGCGCAGTGCCGCAGGCTTCACGGGCTTGCGCAGCAGCCGGAAGCCGAGCTCCCGTGCCCGCTCGCCCAGCGCCGCGGAGTGATCCGCGGTGACGAGCGCACCGATCGGCGGCGCGGATCCCGAGCTGCACAGCTCGAGCAGCAGCGCGAGACCGTCGTCGTCGCCGTCGGCCAGGCGGTAGTCCGCCAGCACGACCGCCGGATGCTCGCTGGCGGCAAGCCGCCGCGCCGTCGCGGAGTCGGTGGCCATGATCACCCGCACGCCCCAGCGCGACATGAGGGCGTCCATGCCCGCGAGGATCTCGGGCTCGTTGTCCACGCACAGCACGGTGACGCCCACGAGGCTCGACGGTGCCGCTGCCACGGGCTCGGGCACCGAGCCCGCGGGTATGAGCGGCGCCGGCTTGCCCACCGGCACGCGGACACGGAACACAGAGCCGCGTCCGGGCGCAGAGCGCAAGCCAAGCTCGAGGCCGAGCAGGCGTGCGATGCGGTCGCAAATGGACAGCCCGAGGCCGAGTCCCTGTTCGCCCCAGGGCGACCCGCGGTCGAGGCGGCGGAACTCGTCGAAGATCGCCTGCTGGTGCTGCTCTGCAATGCCCGGGCCCGTGTCCCAGACCTCGATGTCAAACGAGGCGCCCCGCCGCCGGCAGCCGACCAGCACGCCGCCCCGCTGCGTGTAGCGCAGCGCATTCGAGATCAGGTTCTGCAGCACCCGGCGCAGCAGCACCCGATCGCTGCGCACCCGGCAGGGCGGATGCGTGACGCGCAGGCGCAGGCCACGCCGCTGCGCCAGCGGCGCAAACTGGCGCTCGAGGCCTTCGAACATTTCGGCCAGGTCGAAGTCCGCGATCTCCGTGCGCATCGTGCCGCTCTCGAGCCGCGCGATGTCGAGCATGTCGTCGAGGACTTCCTCGGCGGCGCGCATCGAGCTGTCGATGCGCGCTGCGAGCGTCTTCACGGTCTCGTCCTCCGCGCGCTCCTCCAGCGCCGAGGCGAACAGCCGCGCGGCGTTGAGCGGCTGCAGCAGGTCGTGGCTCGCGGCCGCCACGAAGCGGGTCTTGGTCGCGTTGGCCTCCTCGGCGAGCCGCTTGGCAGCGCGCTGCGCCTCGAGCGCCGTCTCCAGCTCGTGCGTGCGGTCGGCGACCCGCTGCTCCAGCGTCTGCGTCGCCTCTCGCAGCGCCTGCTCGGTCTGCTTGAATTCGGTGATGTCCGTGTAGGTGCTCACGTAGCCGCCGTCGGGCATGGGCCGGCCCTGGATCTCGTACACCCGGCCGGTGCGACGGGTGCGCTGGATCACGTACGCGCTGCCCGAGCGCATGTGGGCCAGCCGCTTGTCCACCTCGACCTCCGGATCGGTGTCGCCGAACTCGCCGCGCTCGGCGTTCCAGCGGATCAGGTCCGCGACGGGTCGGCCTACGTACACCATGCCTTCCGGATACCCGAACATCTCGAGGTAACGCCGGTTCCACGCGACGATCCGCGACTCCGCGTCGGCCACCGCGATGCCCTGCGAGACGTTCTCCATGGTCGCCTGCAGCAGTTGCCGGTTGAAACGCAGCTCCTGCGAGGTCTCGTCGAGCAGCTCGGCCACGTCCTCCGCCGCGATGCCGCGGCCGCGCAGGGCGTGGGTGAACATGAGCCGCGCCGACGACGCGCCGATCGCGCCGGCCACCACGCGTTCCATGGATTGCAGCAGGCCGCGGTCGGCCGGCTCCCCAGGTCGCGGCATGGGTCGCCCGGCGTGCCGGCAGTAATCGCGCAGCGCGGCCTGCGCCGTGTCCCCGCCGAGGATGCGCTCGGTGACCGCCAGCAGGTCGCCCACGCGCGCGCCGCCGGCATCCGCCACGCCCGGCACCGGCAGCGCGCCGCGCAGGAACGCCGTAGCCGTCATGCGCTCGCGCAGCGAGACGCCGCGCAGGCGCGAGACGACCACCAGCGCGAACACGTTGCAACCCGTGGCGAGCGCCGCACCGGCCAGCAGCGGGGTGCCGACGAACGGCCCCGCGCCGAAGGTCGGGAGCAGCAGCGTGTAGATCCACACCACGTAGCCTGCGGCGAGCCCCCAGAACACCCCGTCGCGCGTCGCACCGCGCCAGTACAGGCCCGCGAGGATGGCGGGCGCGAACTGCGCCACGGCGGCGAAGGCGAGCAGCCCGATCGAGGCGAGGCTCGCGGGCGTGCCGGTGCGGCGGTGGTAGGCATAGGCCAGCACGGCCAGCAGCACGATCGCCACGCGGCGGAGCCACAGCACGAGCCGCCCGACGTCGGCGCCCGTATCCGGGCCGAGCCACCGGCTGCGCCACAGCGCGGGCATCACGAGGTCGTTGGTGATCATGGTCGCGAGCGCGATGCTCGACACGATCACCATCGCCGTGGCCGCGGACAGGCCACCGAGGAACACGAGGATCGCGAGGCCGGTCTCGCCATGCGCCATCGGCAGGGAGAGCACGAAGGCATCGGGCGGGTGATGCTCGCCGAGGCCCGATCCGAGGCCGGCGAGCACCACGGGCACCACGCACAGCGTGAACACGGCGAGGTAGGCCGGGAACAACCAGCGCGCCTTGCGCAGGTCCGCCGGGTCGGCGCATTCGACCACGCCGACCAGGAACTGGCGGGGCAGGCAGACGATCGCCGCCGCCGCGAGCAGGGTCGAGGCTGCAAACGACGGGCTCGCGAGGTCCTGGAGGTCGCCTAGGCGCGTCGCGCTGATTGCGGGTGCGTCGTCGAGGTGCAGCAGCGCGAAGACGCCGACCGCTACGAACGCGAGCAGCTTGACCACGGACTCGAAGGCGATCGCCACCATCACGCCCTCGTGGTGTTCCGTGGCATCGAGGCGTCGCGTGCCGAACAGCACGGCGAACAGCGCCATGAGCAGCGCGACCCACAGCGCCGTGTCCGCGTACCAGATCGGGTGCGCGCCGTCGGAACCGGTCAGCACGTCGATGCTGGCGCCCACGGCCTTGTACTGCAGCGACAGGTAGGGTACAGCCGCGGTGAGCGCGATTACCGCGACCAGCGCGGCCAGCGCCGGGCTCTTGCCGAACCGCGAGGAGACGAAATCGGCGATCGAGGTGACGTTGTGCGCGCGGGCGACCGACACCAGGCGAACGAGGAAGGGCGTGCCAACGAGGAACACCAGCGCCGGGCCGAGGTAGATCGGCAGGTACGACCAGCCGTCCCGAACGGCCGTTCCGACGGCGCCGAAGAACGTCCACGTCGAGCAGTACACGCCGAGCGCGAGTGCGTACACGTACGGTCGCCAGCGTGCCCGGCCCGGGTAGATCGAACGACGCTCGCCGAAGAACGCCACCGCGAACAGCAGCCCGAGGTAGGCGACGGCAAGCACCGAAAGGAACAGACCGGAGACCATGGGCGGACTGTAGCGGACGCGCGGCGCGTGAGGCCATGCCCGTCTTCTCGTACAATTCGCCGCCTCCGCCCGCCGCGACCACAGGATTCCGCCGCCATGCTCGATGCCAAGCTGCTCCGCACCGATCCGGACGCGATCGCGCGCAACCTGGCGCGCCGCGGCTTCGTGCTCGATGTGGAGCGCCTGCGCGCCCTCGAGGAGCGCCGCAAGGCCGCGCAGGTGGCGGCCGACGAGACGCGCGCCGCCCGCAACGCGCACGCCAAGAAAGTCGGCATGGCGAAGGGCAGGGGAGAGGACATCTCCGCGCTGCTTGCCGACGGCGAGGCGCTCGCCGCTCGGCTGACGGGCCTCGAGCAGGAGCAGGCCACCGCCACGGCCGAGTTCGACGAGCTGGTGATGGGACTACCGAATACGCTACACGACAGCGTGCCCGAGGGGCGCGACGAGTCGGCCAACGTCGAGGTGCGCCGCTGGGGGACGCCGCGAGAGTTCGACTTCACGCCGCTCGATCACGTGGCGATCGGGGAGAAGCTCGCGCTGATGGATTTCGAGGCGGCGGCGCGGATCTCGGGCGCACGCTTCGTGGTGCTTAAGGGTGGGGTTGCGCGCCTGCACCGGGCGCTGATCCAGTACATGCTGGACCTGCACACCTCGAAGCACGGCTACACCGAGGTCTATGCGCCGTACCTCGTGTCGCGACAGGCGCTGGTCGGGACCGGACAGCTGCCCAAGTTCGAGGCGGATCTCTTTCGCGTGGTGGGCGGCGAGTCGGAGTACTTCCTGATCCCGACCGCCGAGGTGCCGGTGACAAACCTGGCGCGCGACACGATCCTCGAGGCCGGCACGCTGCCGCGCAGGTACGCCGCGCACACTCCGTGCTTCCGCTCCGAGGCGGGCTCCCACGGCAAGGACACGCGCGGCATGATCCGGCAGCACCAGTTCGAGAAGGTCGAACTGGTGCAGATGGTGCGGCCCGAGGACTCCTACGCCGCGCTCGAGGAACTCACCGGCCACGCCGAGCAGGTGCTGCAGGGTCTCGGGCTGCCGTACCGCGTCGTGGCGCTGTGCGGCGGCGACGTGGGATTCGGCAGCACCAAGACCTACGACCTCGAGGTGTGGCTGCCCGGGCAGCAGAAGTACCGCGAGATCTCCTCGTGCAGCAATTACGAGGCGTTCCAGGCGCGGCGCATGCAGGCGCGCTGGCGCAACCCCGCGACCGGCAAGCCCGAGCCTGTGCACACGCTGAACGGGTCGGGCGTCGCGGTGGGGCGCGCGCTGGTGGCAGTGCTCGAGAACTACCAGCAGGCGGACGGCAGCGTCGTCGTTCCAGGCCCGCTACGGGCCTACATGGGCGGCGTCGAGCAAATCAGCTGAGGGGGGACGGGCCGCGCGCGACTGAACAACCCGCGCTCGCGTCGCGGCGACGTGCCAGAACAGTAAATTCCGGGCTCCGAGGAGGAAAACCATGCGTTGGACCACTCTGATGAAACTGACCGCCCTTGCCCTCGCGACGGGCACGCCGTCGTGGGCAGCGGCGGAAACGGTCCGTACGGGCGACGTGCTGCAGGGCGTGCCGGTGATCACGAGGCTCGACGTTGCCGACCTCGAAGCCGGCAAGACGCACCGCTTCATGTTCCAAGGCGCGGAGATGGGCAGCGGACAGTACTGGCACGTGCCGATCACCGTCGCGAAGGGCGCGCGACCGGGCAAGCGCGTGCTGCTCGTCGCCGGCGTGCACGGTGACGAACTCAACCCGATCGGCGCGCTGCAGGATATCTTTGCGCGAATTGATCCCGCGACGCTGTCGGGGTCTGTGATCGGTGTGTTCGGGCTCAACCGGCCGGGTGTCGAGTACGTGACGCGCAGTTGGCCGACCGTCGATCTCGGCAAGACGCTGATCAACCCCAACCGCGTCTGGCCCGGCGTCGAGGACGGCAACACGGTCGAGCGACACGCTTGGCTCTTCATGGAAAACGTGTTCAAGGGCAATGCCGACATCGGCGTCGACATGCACACCGGCGGCAACGGCATCGACTTCGCGCTGTTCGTCTTCGCCAGTCCCAATGCAGAGAGCCAGCGCATCGCCGAGCTGTTTCCGGTCGACCAGATCATGACCAGCCCGAGCTTCGCTGGCACGCTCGAGCACGGCCTGAACGAAGCCGGCATCCCGGCGGTGACACTCGAGATTGGCGGTCCGCGCGGCTTCGATCCCAGGATGATTGAGGCCGGTGTGATCGGCGCCGAGAACCTGTTCAGCCACTACGGGATGAGCGGCAAGCCGCTCGGCCAGACCGCGAAGGATCGGAGCGTATACCGCGGCAACGACCTGCACGACATGTTCGCCGACGCGAGCGGCTTCGTGACGCTGTTGGTTGGTCTCAATGACGAAGTGCGCAAGGGGCAGAAGGTGGCGATACAGCGCAATGCCTTCGGTGACGTCGTGCACGAGTACGTGTCGACCGTCGATGGGCGGGTAGCGATCATCGGCACGGATGCGGTGCGGGAGCGGGGGGTCGATGTGGTCAGCCTGATCATCAATAACCCGGCGTGTCCGCCGCAGGGATGCGGTCATGAGGGGGATGAGCGGTGAGGTAGCGCCGGAAAGTGCAATGTGTGCCGCTGGAAGGGTGGCAGAGCGGTTGAATGCACTGCTCTTGAAAGCTAGCTCGTCGGTTTGCAGATGCCTAGATGCGTGGTGGGGTGGCGGAGCGGTTGATCGCAGCAGTCTTGAAAACTGCCGAAGGTGAAAGCCTTCCGTGGGTTCGAATCCCACCCCCACCGCCAGTTGGATGAGATTCAGGTGACATGACGCGAAGGGTCTGCGCTCTCGCCGGCGATGATGGCGATGCCGAGAATGGGGCTGCCGCGGTCCAACGGCCGGTGGATGGTTGGAGTCGACCCGAGAGCATGCGTGCCATACATCACGCCGGTCCCCCTTCCCGCCGCCGCCTGGCTGCTGATCTCGGGTCTTGGAGGACTCGGCTTGCGAAGACGATGGCGCAAAGCAACCTAGAGCCGACCTCGTGCGTCACTCTTGGACCCCGCTTCGGCGGGGTTCCTGCTTTTGGGTCGTCGGAACCATCCGTTCTCACTTAGGTAGGATGGAGCGGCGTCGGGCGGTCCTACCCTCACCGCCAGCGACGCAATCAGCGGGTCATTCAGCGCTTGGATCCCGGGGCGCCAGCGCCGCGCAGCGTGACCTGCTTGACTCCCCGGAGTTGCCGCCATGTCGTTGGCGTTTGCCTCGGAAGACTTGACCGGCAGGGCCGTGATGTACATCGGAGTTGGGACATTGCTGCTTCTTCTTGTCGCCCTCGTACTGGCGGCCACCGCTATCACGCTTTCAGCAGGCACTTCGGCATCCGGCGCCAACTCCGCGCGTTGGGGCCTCGCGGTGTACCTCGCTGCATTTGCGCTCGCGCTCGCGGCGGTGTCGCCCGGGACGACAGCCTCGTGGACGCTGCTGGGCTACATCGCTGCTGGCTGCGTCCTCCTTCCGCGTCCGCTCGGGTGGCTGACCTTGCTGGGCGTCGTTGGCCTGCACGTGCTGCTGACGTGGATCAGTCGCGTCAAGGCCGGCCTGACCGGCCTGCCCGTGACGGTGCTCGACATCCAGATCGCGCTGGCGAACCCGTCCGGGCTCTGGGACGCGTTGGGGCTTCCACACTGGACCCGATACCTCACCACTGCAGTCCTTGCCCTCGGGTTCCTCAGCCTGCCCATCGCCGCACTGTGGGCCGGTGGTCGTCTGGTCGTCCGGCGGGCGCGAATCGGGCCCGGCGATGCACTGAGAGTGGTCGTCGTGTGCGTCCTGGGCCTGATGATCCATTTGTACCTGCAAAACGTGTATGCGGAGGCCGCGCGTGACAAGTCCACCTGGGAGCCGGAGAACGTGGCGCGACTTGCAAACCGGATGGGAGTGCTGCCGTTCCTCGCATACTCGTATCGCCTCGAGTCGCAATCGACGGGTGACATCTACGGCAGCGACGGCAACACCCTGCCCCCGAGCGCAGAAGAAGTGCGCAGCGCCGTCCTGAGCTACATGGACCTCGGGTCCGGGGCGGATCCCGCCACGAGGTTGCCTCCGAACATCCTGATCGTGCTCGCAGAATCGACCTTTGACCCGGGCGCCGTTTTCCGACTGACGGGTGAGTGGAACGACGAACTTTTCAGGGCCGGCGAGCGCACGGCAGCGAGCGGACTGCTGCGTGTCAATGCCGTCGGCGGCGGCACGTGGATCACCGAGTTCGAAACGATCGTGGGTCTTGATTCCCGGCTCTTCGGGTACTCGGGCATGTACTCCCACGCGTCCCTGTCACCCTTCGTCGATCACAGCATCGCGACGTACCTGCGGGACCACGGCTATCACTCGTGGGCGTTCTTTCCCCACGGCGGCGAGTTCTATAACGCGCGCAATGCGTACGCGAACTACGGGTTTGAGAGCGTCCTCGACAGCAGGGATCTCGGCAAAGGCGACTGGCTCGAGAACGATGTCGAAATGGCCGCCAGCGTGGCAGCGACCCTCGGTGCGGACCCGGAGCAGCCGTTCTTCGGCTACATCCTGCTTCTCGAGAATCACGTCCCGCACAACTGCAATGCAGCCGACACCGCGAATTTTCCGGTTCGCTTTGCCGACACCGAGGACTTCCTTCCCAACTGCGCGCTCCACGAATATCTGCGGAGGCTCGGTTCCACGACGACTGCCGTGCGCTCCCTGGTCGATCACCTCGACGGAATCGAGTCTCGGACCGGACGGCCCTTCGTGCTGCTGGTGTTTTGTGACCACCAGCCGCACACGTTCGCGAGTACCGGTGGATTCCAGTACGAGTACAGCGCACTTCGGAACGTGGCGGATACGCGCACTACGTTCTTCCATTTCATCTCCTCGGTCCCGGGACGGCAGCTTCGGTGTTGCTCGGCCGTGCCGTCCGCGGCCATCCTGCCGACCCTGCTGAGCGGATTCGTCGCGACCTCGGCTGACGACGTTTACCTTGGAACCAATCTCTGGCTGCATGCCCGCTGTGGCTCCGATGCGGTGCAGGTCGACTTTGGCAATTTCATGGAGCGGCTGAACAGCCGAAATGTCGACGGGCGAACGCCGGATTGCACGAAGGCGTACGAGCGCGCGTTGAACGGGTATCGAAACTCTGGCGTCGTTCGGCTGGGCGGCAACGCCGGCGATAAATCGGCCCAATCGATCGTGGACTATCTGAAATAGTCGGCCCTGCCGCGCGTAGCGGGCCGCCCTGCAGCGAGGCACAATGCCCGGCCAGGATCGCGACGCCCGGATCGAGCCATCAGCAACCCTACATTGCCCGCCGCGACCGTCCCCGCGTGGCTCCTGCGCATGGCGCCCGGGCTGGCGCGCCTGCTCGCCTACCGTCGGGACGACTTCCCGCACGACCTCAGGGCCGGGATCGCCATAGCGGCCGTCACGGTCCCGGTGGGCATCGCAAATGCGCAGCTCGCGGGACTGTCGCCGGCCACCGGCTTGTACGCGAGCATCCTGCCGGTCGTGGCCTACGCGGCCTTCGGAACGTCCCCCCAGATCATGATCGGCGCTTCCGCGGCGGCGGCTGCCCTGGTCGCATCGGCGATTGCGCCGCTGGCAGGTGGCGACCCGTCCCAGTACCTGGCGATGACGATGATGCTGACCCTGCTGGTTGGCCTGATGTGCGTCGCCGCGAGCTTCCTGCGGCTCGGGGCCATCGCGGATTTCCTCTCCAAGCCGATCCTCGTCGGCTTCATGAACGGTCTGGCTCTCAGCATCGTCCTCGGCCAGATGGGCCCGCTGTTCGGGATCTCGCTCGAATCGACCGGCTTCTTCCCGCGTGTCTACGAGTTCCTCGTCGGCCTGCCCCGTACGCATCTGCCGACGCTGGGTGTCGGGCTACTGTCGCTCTCGGCGCTGCTTGCGGCGCAGCGGTACCTGCCGCGCATCCCGGCGGCATTGGTAGCGATGGCGGTCGCGGCGCTGGTCGCGCAGGTCTTCCGGCTCGAACGTGCTGGAATCGCGATGATCGGCCTGGTGCCGGGCGGCCTGCCGGAGCTGGCGATCCCCAGCGTTCCACTCAACGTGCTTCCGGTACTGCTCGCCGAGGCCGCGGGTCTCGCGCTGGTGAGCTTCTCGAGCATGATGCTGGTCGCGCGCAGCTTCGCGGACAAGAACCGCTACGACGTCGATCCCGACCGCGAGATCGCGGCGCTCGGCGCGGCGAATCTCGCCGCCGCGATTTCGCAGACCTTCGTCGTGACCGGCTCGGGACCGCGCACGGCGATCGCGGAGGCGGCCGGCGGGCGAACGCAGGTGGCGGGCCTGGTCTCGGCGGTGATCGTCGCGGTCGTGCTGCTGTTCCTGACGGCGCCGTTGCGCTTCGTACCGACGGTGTCGCTCGCGGCGATCCTGATCGTCACCGGCCTCTCGATCATCAACTGGAAGGACCTGCGTGCCATCCATCGCATCGAGCCGCAGGAATTCTGGCTGGCGATCATCGCGACCGTGGGAGTTCTGCTGTTCGGGGCGATCCAGGCGATCCTGTTCGTGGTCGTGCTCGCGCTGCTGCGCTTCGTGCGCCTGACCGCACGGCCGAAGGTCGAGATTCTCGGCGAGCTCGCCGGGTACGGCGGCTACCAGTCGATCGAGCGGCACACGGAGGCGAAGTCGCCCGACGGCATGCTGATGTTCCGCTACAACGGGCCGATCGTGTTTTTCAGTGCGCCGCACTTCAAGAAGGCGGTGCGCAGGGCGGTGGCCGAAGCCGGACCCGGGATCCGGTGGTTCGTCATCGATCTGCTGCCGGTCAGCATGATCGACACGACCGGCCTGTTTGCGCTCCGCGACGCGTTCGACTCGCTGCGGGACCGCGGGATCGTGGTGGCCGCGGCCGGACGCGATTCCGAATGGGCCGATCGCGCCGCGCGCCGCGACCTGAGCGGCGTACTGACCGGCATTCGGTTCTTTCCCACGCTGCGGCTGGCCGAGCTGACCTATCGGGCGGAGTTGGACGCGGCGGCCGACGCCGACGCAGCCGGCGCGGGATGAGGATCTAGCCGACTCTCGAACGCTCGAGCCACGCCTTGACGGGACGCTGCAGGGCGATGGCCTGTCGAATCTCGAGCAGCAGCGGCCCGGAACGCGACGCGTACATCTCGATGACTTCCGCAGGCACGGGATGACCGAAGGCCTGGAGGTAGGATCGGAGCGCCGTGGCGAGGTCGGTCGGCAATTGGGTGGGAATCATTGTCCCTTTTTACGCGCCTTCGATCCGCCGCGCTCGTCGCTGATCCCGATTGACATCGCGGGTTGCTCGCCCGGCTCGCAGGCCGCCGTGCCGCCTCGACCCGACGGGAGGGTGTCGAATTTCCTTACACCCCGATTCATGATCGCGCGATATATCTCTGACAACCGACTGATTTAATTCAAGAAAATCTGACTGGCAGGAATCTTGCTTACCTTCGGAAGCGCCGAGCCTCGTCACTCAGGAAGCACCATGAAGCAGTCGAAGAAGTCAGTGTTGGGTCTACTCGCCGTCGTGGCGCTGTCCGCGCCCACGGTGGCGTCCTCGGCGGTGATCGTCCTGACGTTCGAAGGGGTCGGCGACCTCAACCCGGTCGGCGAGTTCTACGCCGGTGACGGTGGACCGGACTACGGCATCAGCTTCTCGCCCGACACGCTGGCGCTCGTCGACTCCGATGAAGGCGGGAACGGCAACTTCGCCAACGAGCCCTCGGCCAGCACGGTCATGTTCTTCCTGGAAGCGGACGAAGCGATCCTGAACGTTGCCGCGGGCTTCACGACCGGATTCTCGTTCTTCTACTCCGCGGCGGAAGCGGGCACCGTGCGTGTCTACGAAGGGCTCAACGCCACGGGCGGCCTGCTGGCCAACCTCGACCTCGCGGCCCAGTTCGAAGACCGGTGCGTGGGCGACCCCACGGGCGCGTATTGTAATTGGACGGCCATCGGTATTGCCTTTGGCGGAACCGCCCGGTCGATCGACTTCGGCGGTGCGGCCAACTTCATTGGGTTCGACAACATCACCTTCGGCTCAGACAAGCCGGGCGTGGTGCCGGAACCCGGCTCGCTCGCGCTGCTGGGCCTCGGGCTCGCCGGTCTCGGGGTGGCGCGCGGTCGAGCGCGACGCTAGGCCCCGGGCTCGCGGCGGCCTGAGCGAAGTTCTTCGCGCATCCGAGCGTAGGCCTCCGCGAACGCCTCGGCGAACGGGTGCGGCAGGCCCTCGACCGGGTGCTGGGTGAGCATCCGATGGAACTCGGTGAAGTAGTCCCAGTAGCCGGTCCGCGCGTCCTGCCCGGGCGCAAGCGAGCGGGCCCGGACCTGCTCGAATTGGTTTGCCACGTTGTCCGGGGCGAGCTGGGCGAGCAGCGCATCGAGCGCCGAGCGCAGGGCCGCCTGCATCGCGATCTCGTGATCCTTGCCTTCCTGCAGGACGTCGCGCAGCGAGTCCACCGGACCGCCTTGGACTCGACCGTGCGACTCGAACAGCCGCACCAGCGCCTGGTCCACGCCGGAGGAACTGCGCAGCGGGTTGGTCCCGGCGGCAGGAGTCGCGGACGGTCCAGACGCCGTGGCCGGAGTGGACTTCGCGCGTGCCTGCGCCAGGTCGCTGAGCCCGACCGCCGCCTCGCGCAGCAACTGGCCCGCGACCAGCGGGAGCATCGCCTGTGCCTCGGGTGACAGGGCCGCGGGCTCGATGCCGGCCCCGCGGCAGAACGCCTGCAGCGCGGAGTTGAGATCGCTCCAGGTCGTGGCCTGCTGATGGAAAGGCTGGACCTGTTGCCGCGCCGCGATGCGGCTCTGCCGGCGCGCCATCGCATCGGCGAGTTCACGACGGGTGATGGCGCGGGTGCTGAGCGCCCAGTCCGGCGGCGACTCCGGCAGGCTCGAATCCGGCGCCGCCTCGGCGGGCGGCGGCGGCACACCCGGGACGTCGGCGACTGCGGCGGCCACGTGCGGTGGCGCGCGGTCGGGGCGGGCGCCTGCCGCACGGGCGAGGAGCCGGTCGCGCGGCACCTTGAGCCCGAAGGCGTTGCGCACCGGCAGTGATCCGGAGGGGTCGGGATCGGGACGCGAGAACAGGCTCTCGACGTCGAGGTCGGCCCCAATGCCGGCATCGAGATGCTTGGCGGCCGAGTGCTCCTCGGCGGCGGCCGGCAGGAAATCGATCCGCGAGTCCACGCTCACGATCAGCTCGTAGTCGCCCAGGCGCAGCCGGTCGCCGTCCTGCAGCTCCAGCGGGCCGCTGGTGGACACCGGGTCCTCCGACTCGTTCACGAACACGCCGTTGGTGCTGGTGTCCCTGATCCAGAACGAGCCGCTGCGATACTCGACCTCGCAGTGATGACCGGAGACGATCCGTCGCGGATCCGGCAGCACCCAGTCGTTGTCGGGCGCGCGGCCGATGGTGCCGCCGTTCACGCCGAACACGCGCGAGCGGTTCTCGCCGAGTTCACGGTACTGTTCGCTGATGACGCGGAGCTTGATGGCCATGGTTGCGGCACCCTTGTAATATGGCTCGAACCGCTCCGCAAGCGCATCGCGTCACATGGCTGCCACCCACCTCTTCAAGATTGTCTTCCACGCCCAGGGCAGGGTGTACGAGATCTATGCCCGCAAGGTGGGCCACGGCAGCCTTTTCGGCTTCGTCGAGGTCGAGGACCTCGTGTTCGGCGAGCGCTCCACGGTGGTCGTGGATCCCGCGGAAGAAAAGATCAAGGCGGAGTTCGAAGGCGTGAAGCGAACCTACCTGCCGCTGCATTCGGTCATCCGCATCGACGAGGTGCGCAAGGGCGGCGTGAGCAAGGTGTCGGCCGTGGAATCCTCCAACGTCACGCCGTTCCCGTTCCCCGTGTACACGCCCGGCGAGCCCGGGCCTCGCGGCAAGTAACGCGGCCGTCGGCTCGCCGGCGGAGACCCGCTCCGGTATCATTTCGGGCCCCTGCCAGTCCGGCGGCGGCCTCCATAACATGCTCATACTCAGCGGCGCGCCCGCGGTCTCCGAATTCCGGCTCGCCAAGCTTCTGGCGGCCCTCCGTGAACGCGTGACGTACGTCACCGGTCTCGACGCCCGCTACCTTCACTTCGTCGACGTCGAGCGCGAGCCGACCGCCGAGGAGCGCGGGGTGCTCGAATCGCTGCTGCGATACGGTCCGGCGGCGTCGGACTCACAACCCGACGGCGAGACCCTGCTGGTCGTGCCGCGCTTCGGCACCGTTTCGCCCTGGTCGAGCAAGGCCACTGACATCGCGCACGTCTGCGGTCTCGCCGCGGTGCGCCGCATCGAGCGCGGCGTGGCCTGGTGGCTGGCGAGCGGGCAGCGCCTCGCCGACGCGGACTGGACGGCGATCGGTGCCCTGCTGCACGACCGCATGACGGAAAGCGTGCTGCGCGACGCGGCCGGCGCCGCGGCGTTGTTCAGCCATGCGGCCCCGCAGCCGGTGCGGACGGTACCGCTGCTGGCGGGCGGTGCCGCGGCGCTCGAGGCGGCCAACGCCGAGCTCGGCCTCGCGCTGTCCGGCGACGAGATCGAGTACCTGGCCACCGCGTTCCGCGAGCTCGGGCGAGACCCGACCGACATCGAGCTGATGATGTTCGCGCAGGCAAACTCCGAGCACTGCCGGCACAAGATCTTCAATGCCGACTGGATCGTGGACGGCGAGCGCAGCGCGAAGTCGCTGTTCGGCATGATCCGCAACACGCATGAGCGAAGCCCACGTGGCGTGCTCTCGGCTTACCGGGACAACGCCGCGGTCATCGAGGGCTGGCACGGGCGCCGCTGGTTCGCGCCCGCGGGGGGCGGGGCATACATGGCCGCCGATGAGCCCGTCGACATCCTGATGAAGGTGGAGACCCACAACCACCCGACTGCGATCTCGCCGTTCCCCGGGGCGGCCACCGGCTCCGGGGGTGAGATCCGCGACGAGGGCGCGACCGGCCGCGGCTCCAAGCCCAAGGCGGGACTCGTCGGGTTCAGCGTCTCGAACCTGCGCATCCCGGGCGCCGAGCGGCCTTGGGAGCAGGACCTCGGCAAGCCCGATCGCATCGCCTCCGCGCTCGAGATCATGCTGGAGGGTCCGATCGGCGCGGCCTCGTTCAACAACGAGTTCGGCCGCCCGAGCATCCTCGGCTACTTCCGCAGCTTCGAGCAGCGCGTCGAGTCCGCCGGCCGCTCGGCGCTACGTGGCTACCACAAGCCAATCATGATCGCCGGCGGCCTGGGCAACATCCGCCGCATGCACGTCGAGAAGGCGACCATCGTGCCGGGATCGAAGATCGTCGTGCTCGGCGGTCCGGCGATGCTGATCGGCCTCGGCGGCGGTGCGGCTTCCTCGGTCGGCGCAGGCGCGAGCGCGGCCGACCTCGACTTCGCCTCGGTGCAGCGCGGCAACCCCGAGATGCAGCGCCGCGCGCAGGAAGTGATCGACGCCTGCTGGACGCTCGGCGAGGAGAACCCGATCCTTTTGATCCACGACGTGGGCGCGGGCGGGCTCTCGAATGCCGTGCCCGAGTCGGTCGCGCAGGGCGACTGCGGCGGGCGCGTGGACCTGCGCAAGGTGCCGAGCGACGAGCCTGGCATGTCGCCGCTCGAGATCTGGTGCAACGAGGCGCAGGAACGCTACGTGCTGATCGTCGCGGCGGCGCAGCTCGCCGCCTTCGGTGCGCTGTGCGAGCGTGAGCGTTGCTTGTTCGCCGTCATTGGCGAGGTTACGGACGACGGGCTACTGCAAGTCGACGATCCACTGTTCGGCAACTCGCCGGTGCAGATGCCGCTCGCGACCTTGCTTGGCAAGCCGCCGCGCATGACGCGGGACGTGCGGCGACTGTCGCACGCCGCGGACGACTTCGATCCCGCGAGCGTCGAGCTGCGCGAGGCCGCGATGCGCCTGCTGCGGCTGCCGACGGTCGCCGACAAGACCTTCCTGGTCACCATCGGCGATCGCTCGGTCGGCGGCATGATCAGCCGCGACCCGCTGGTGGGCCCGTGGCAGGTACCGGTGAGCGACGTCGCCGTCACGACCAGCGACTACTTCTCGAACCACGGCGAGGCGATGGCCATGGGCGAGCGCACGCCGCTCGCGCTGATCGATGCGGCGGCCTCGGGGCGCATGGCCGTCGCCGAGGCGGTCACCAACATCGCCGCCGCGGACGTTGCGCGCATCGAGGACATCCGACTCTCGGCCAACTGGATGGCGGCCTGCGGCGAACCCGGCGAGGACGCAGACCTCTACGACACCGTCCGCGCCATCGGCGAGGAACTGTGTCCGACGCTCGGCATCGCCATCCCGGTGGGCAAGGACTCGCTGTCGATGAAGACCGCGTGGCGGGAGCAGGGCGAGGAGCGCACGGTCGTCGCACCGGTGTCGCTGATCGTGTCCGCGTTCGCGCCGGTGGGAGACGTGCGCCGCACGCTCACGCCCGAGCTGCGCACCGACTGCGGCCCCACGCGACTCGTGCTGATCGACCTCGGCGGCGGTCGCGACCGGCTCGGCGGCTCGTGCCTCGCGCAGGTGTACGGCCAGGTCGGCCGCGAGGCGCCGGACTGCGACGACCCGCAACGGCTGCGCGCCTTCTTCGAAGCGATGGCACGCCTGCGCGCCGAGGGGCTCGCGCTCGCCTATCACGATCGTTCGGATGGCGGACTGTTCGTGACGCTCGCGGAGATGGCCTTCGCCGGCCGCTGCGGCATCGAGGCCGAGCTGCGCGCGTCGGAGCGCGCCGGCGTGGTCAGGGAACTGTTCGCCGAGGAACTGGGCGCGGTGATCCAGGTCCGCGACGCCGATACCGGGCGGGTCCTGGAGCTACTGCAGCAGGCGGGGCTCGGTTCCCTTTCGCGTGTCATCGGCGAGGTCGTGCCGCAGGACCTCGTGCGGTTCACCGGCCCCGACGGCGAGCTGCTTGCGGCGACGCGTACCGAACTGCGGGCCGCGTGGTCAGAGACCAGCTTTCTGATGCAGTCGCTGCGCGACAACCCGGACTGCGCGCGCGAGGAATACGCTCGCGCCATCGACCCGACCGACCCGGGGCTGTCCGCACGCCTGAGCTTCGACCCCGCGGAGGACGTCGCGGCGCCGTACGTGCAGACGCGCCTGCGGCCACGGGTCGCGATCCTGCGCGAGCAGGGCGTCAACAGCCAGGTCGAGATGGCGGCGGCCTTCCACCGCGCGGGCTTCGAGGCGCACGACGTGCACATGACCGACCTCATCGCCGGGCGCCAGTACCTCGACGAGTTCAGCGGCCTCGTGGCCTGCGGCGGTTTCTCCTACGGCGACGTGCTGGGCGCGGGCGAGGGCTGGGCGAAGTCCATCCTGTTCAATGCGCGGCTGCGCGAGCAGTTCGTGGCGTTCTTCGCGCGGCCGGAGACCTTCACGCTCGGCATCTGCAACGGCTGCCAGATGCTCTCGGCGCTCAAGGCGCTGGTGCCGGGTGCGGAACACTGGCCGCGCTTCGTGCGCAACCGTTCCGAGCAGTTCGAGGGACGCGTGGGACTCGTCGAGATCCTGCCGACGCCCTCGCTGTTCTTCGCCGGCATGGCCGGCACCGTCATGCCGATCGCGGTCGCGCACGGCGAGGGGCGCGCGGAGTTCACCGACGACGGCGCGTTTGCCGCCTGCGCCACGAGCGGCCTCGTCAGCCTGCGCTTCTTGGACAACCGTGGCAGCCCGACGGAAACCTATCCCGCGAACCCGAACGGCTCGCCGCAGGGCATCACCGGCCTCACCAGTCGCGATGGTCGCGCCACCATCCTGATGCCGCATCCCGAGCGCGTATTCCGCAGCGTGCAGAATTCCTGGCGGCCGGCGGAGTGGGGCGAGGACGGTGGCTGGCTCAGGATGTTCCGCAACGCCCGGGCCTGGGTCGGCTGAGATCAGGGGACGGTCAGTCGGCGCCGGCGGCCTTGCCTATTTGCGTGATCTTGCCGAGCGACTCCTCGGCGAAGAACCTTCGCACCATCATCGACTGCTGCAGCTTCCCGCGGCGAACGTAGGCTTCGTACAGCACGTCCTTCACGAGCTCTAGCAGCACGCCGGCCTCGTAGTCGCCAATCTCCGGCATCGACGGCCACGGGTCTGCGTCGCTGCCGAACATCACCTTCTTCACCGTCGCGAAGGTCTCGGCGTCGATGTCCGCCATCTCGCGCGCCTCGGCGAGCTGGTTGAAGATCCTGAGGCGGCCGTTCTCGCCCAGGTCGCGGATGACCGTCTGTACCGTGCGCCGGCACATCGAGGCGAAGGCGTTGAACTGGCCGGCCGAGTAGCAGGCGAGCGCCTCGCGGAACAGCTTCTCGGTGTCCTCGGGCAGGTAGGTGAAGCTGAATTTCTCGCGTGCACGCTCGAGCTCGACGAAGGTGTTGGCGAGCTCGACGCGGCTCGCGCCGTAGATCTTCACGGCGAAGCGCAGGAAGACTGGAGCGTTGCAGGAGTCGCAGCGGTAGACGAGGCCCACGTGGCTCGGCCGCGACGCGACGAGCTCCGGAAACTGCGGGATCGAGACCGGCGAGATGTGCGAAAACACCTGGCAGTGCGGGCAGTTGAGCGCGAGGCTGCGCTCCTGGTCGTGGTGAAGTCGGCTGTTCGCGTCGATGTAGACGGACATGTGCGGCGTTCTGGGCGGCGTTCGTGGGCTGGCGACCAGCGGAGTGTAGCCGAAGCCTGATCGTGCGGCACGGGGCTCGCGATGGAGCGCTCAGCGAGCAGGCGAGGTGCGCTCGACGACCGGCGACGGGCCGGCGACGACCGAGAGGGCGTTGGCACCGTCGAGCCGTACGTGGAACCGTTGACGGTGGGCCATGGGTTGCCACGAACCCGGGAGTGACAGCGCCCGGGCCGCCGATGACCAGCGCGAGCCTGCACCGAGCCGTAACCACAGATCGGTGCCCTGCGTTTCGTGCAGCGTGAAGCGGCTCGACGGCCCCACCGGTGCGTCGGCGGCCGCGGCCGCGCGGGCCTCGAGGAGTTCG
>Ga0209254_10001095_pt1 | contig 23881 bp, 17 predicted proteins | sample FrelakmetDIP11DI_FD_187148 | JGI IMG/M metagenome (GOLD analysis project Ga0209254, IMG submission 187148) | Freshwater lake sediment microbial communities from the University of Notre Dame, USA, for methane emissions studies - DIP11 DI (SPAdes)... | ecosystem: Environmental > Aquatic >...
GACCGCGTTGAGATGTCAGGCGGCCTCGATGCCTTCGATGCTGATGCCGCGGATGTAGTAGCGCGGGTCGTTGAGAAACCCGAGGAAGATGACGATGAAGGCGATGGAAGCCTGGATCATGAGGGGTTTGTTCTGGTAGAGGCTGTCCAGCTGCTGCCTCAGCAGCCGGCTGTCCCTGGGGGCGAAGTAGGTGGCGAAGAGCCCGTCCAGCATCCGCTGGCCGTCGGGCTTGGTGACCAGGTCGCTGCGGCCGCTGTGGCAGTACTCCATGGCATCCAGGATCAGCCGGCGCTGGGCGTGGGGGTCCCTGTAATGGTGGCCCAGCAGATGCATGATGGTGCGCTGGGCTTCCTTCAGGCTGGCCTCGGCCACGGCGTTGAACAGCGTCCGGCGGCCCGGGGTTCCGGCCGACAGGGCCAGCTGCCGGATGAGCGAAAGGAGCACGGCGTTTTTGTAAAGCTGATGCAGCCGGCGCGCGCCGTTCATGACAGTGGACGGCTGGTGCTCGGTGCACGGCTCGTAGCCGGAATAGTTGTTCACGAACAGCAGCTGGAAGATGTTCTGGAAGCAGTCGATGCCGACCAGCGGGTCCTCGAGGTCGATGCGCATGTCCAGGGTGTTGTCCAGCCGGTCCGCCAGCTTCACCTCCACCACGTCGGGAAAGGCGACGGTGCATTCCAGCATCCGGCCGATGTAGCGGTAATAAGACTCGGTCTTGGTGCGGGTGAGGCACTTCAGTCGCTGGATCAGCTGGGATTCCTCCTCGGGCGACATGTGCTCCAGCATCTCGTAGAGCCGCTGCTCCATGTCCCGCCACTCCTGGGCCTCGAAATCCACGGATTGCACGTCTTCCAGGATGTCGTGGAAGAGCACGGTCAGAAGGCTGGCCAGGCTGGGGGTCTCCCGGGCGCGAGTCAACAGGGCGGCGGCCCGCAGCGGGTGCAGGACCGCCATGGGGCCCAGGCGGCGGCGCTTGTGGCTGTAGGCGCTGAACAAGTACCCGAGAGCCTCCATCATGAGGCTCTTCTTTTCCAGCTCCAGGCGCTCGTCGGGGTCCAGACGCTTGCCGCCGAGGATGTAGAGGAGCACGTTGTAGCGATTCAGCGAGGCGGCGCTCAGGTTGTAGTTGAGCACCGAGGACAGCTTGAAGAACTCCGTCAGGTCGAACGCCGACATCCGTCACCTCGAAGTGCCGATAATCCTTGTGGTTGGGGCATATTTATGCCAAACCCCAGGGCGAAGTCAACGCCGCCGCAGGCAGCCGGCTCGCAAAGCCGGTGCGCTGCCCCCCCCCGGGAGGGCCCCATGACCGCTGACCGCAGTCACCGCATTCTGGAACTGTTCGAGCAGATCAGCCGCATCCCGCGCTGCTCCCAAAACGAGGAGGCCGTCACCCGCTGGTTCGAAAACTGGGCGAGCCGGCACCGCTTTCCGTCCCGGCGCGACCCGGCGGGCAACCTGCTGATCCGCGTGCCGGCATCGCCGGGATGCGAGCGGGCGCCGGCGGTGGTCCTCCAGGGGCACCTGGACATGGTGTGCGAAAAAACCCCCGAGTCGGCGCATGACTTCACCCGCGATCCGATCCGGGTCATTCGCGACGGGGACTGGCTGCATGCGGATGAGACCACCCTGGGGGCCGACAACGGCGTGGCGCTGGCGCTGGGAGCGGCCATCGCCGAAGACCCGGAACTGCGCCGGCCGCCGATCGAGCTGCTCTTCACGGTGGACGAGGAGACGGGGCTGACCGGCGCGAAGAAGCTGCCGCCCGGCATCCTCGATGCGCGGCTGCTGATCAATCTGGACTCGGAAGCCGAGGGGGTCTTCACCGTGGGCTGCGCGGGCGGCCGGGATGTCCAGATCCACCGCGATCTGCGCTTCGAGCCGCTGGCGCAAGACCGGCGCTGGATGGAGCTGACCGTGGGCGGCCTGTGCGGCGGCCATTCGGGCATCGACATTCACCGCCACCGCGCCAACGCCAACAAACTGCTGGCGCGTTGCCTGCACGAACTGCTGCCGGCCGGCGACGTGCACCTGGCGGCCGTCTCCGGCGGCACCCGGCGCAACGCCATCCCCCGCAATGCGCGGGCCGTGCTGGCATGCGCGCCCGAAGCGGCCGGGGAGCTGCGCCGCCGGGCGGACCGCTGCGCCGAACGCTTCCGCAGCGAGTTCGCGGCCGAACCGTCGCTGGACCTTGGCCTCATCGACCGGCCGGCGGGGACCGCTGCGCCCGCGGCCATGACGCCCGAGGATGCCGCGCTCGTCGTCAACCTGCTGCTGGCCCTGCCGCACGGGGTCGCCCAGATCGCCGCCGATTTCGCCGACCTGGTGCTGACGTCGAGCAACCTGGCCGTCGTCACGACCGCCGACCGCCGGATCGAGATCGCCACCAGCCAGCGCAGCCTGAGCCCGCAGGGGCTGGACGCCATGTCCGATCAGGTGCGGGCGACGGCGGCCCTGGCCGGCGCGCGGACGCACACCGAATCGGACTACCCGCCCTGGATGCCGAACCTCGCCTCGCCCCTCCTGGCCCGGTGCCGCGCGGTCTACCAGGGACTTTACGGCAGAGCGCCGGAGGTGCGGGCCCTGCACGCCGGCCTGGAGTGCGCGATCATCGGCCACACCTATCCGGGCATGGACATGATCTCGATCGGCCCGACGACGGAAAACGCGCATTCGCCGACCGAGCGGCTGCACGTGCCCTCGCTCGCGCGCATCGGGGAGTTTCTCGGAACGCTGCTGAGGTCCTTGACGGAGGAATAGGCTGGCGGCTCAGGCCGGCAGGCCCTGAGCCGCAGCTTCCACGGAGTTGGGGTATCTCGAAAACTCGAGGTCCCGGCGGCTGCGGTCGACCATGCGCGCTTCCACCGCTTCCCGGTCGAGGCCCATGAGGATCTGGTAGACGTTGTACTTCGTCTTGCAGAAGTAGATGTCGAAGGGCTCCAGCCGGCCTTCGCGGCGGAAGATGCGGATGCCGGGGATGTCCGCGGTCTGGATGAATTCGGCCTGCGCATTGATCAGCAGCGGCTCGACGTCGTGCTTGTTCAGCCAGGGGATGCAGGCGCCCTCCATGCCGAGCTCGGGGTCCATGATCGAGCGCAGCTTCTCGGTCACGCCGCCGACCGCCAGGATGATGTCGCCGGTAAGCGAACCGGTCACGCCGTAGCGCTGGTTGACGGGCTGCTTGATGAAATCCGAAATAAGCGCGATGTCCATCGCCACCGACGCGCTGTCCCCTTCCACCCCGCCGTGCGCCTGGATATACTCCACGTGCATCTCGTAGCCCACGTTGGGCGCGCCGATCTTCTTCAACACCTTCTTGATGGAGGCCCGCACGTTCTGGGCCGCCGCCTTGGCGATCTCGCCCATTTTGCCGGGCGCCGCCACCTTGTCCGCGCTGCCCACGTTGATCTGGCAGTGGATCGGCAGGGGCTGGCCGTGCATCTGCCCGCTTGATTTGGCGTGGATGACGGCCAGGCCGACAACATAGCCGATGGAATCGGTCATCGAGGAGATAAATTTCTTCAGGTATTTCTTGTGCTCGCCGATCTCCCGCGAAAGGCCCCCTTCCAAGCTGAGGTGCTCCTCGAGCGCCTTGCGGACGTGAAACGACTCCACCCGGGGCGAGTTCTCCAGAATGGCTTCGAACTCCGCCGACTTGATGACCCCGTTGATCGGCCGCAGGATGGCGCTCAGCTTGCCGTCGGCCGCCCGGCAGCGCAGCTCCTTGACGATCTCCATGACCGCATTGCGCGAGAAATCGCGCTCCTGCAGCCGGAAATCCGCCGGCAGTTTGCGACCGAAAATATGCTCGCTGCGGCGACGCACGCTCGCATACCCCTCGCGGGCGATCACTTCGCCCCAGGACCGCTTGAAATCGCGGCCGAGGTTGACGATTTCCTGCTTGACGTACTGGGCCACATGCCGGATGACATCGGGCGTCTCGGCCACGGCGCTCTCCATGTGCACCACTTCGCCCTTGTCCTCGATCCGGGAGAGAAACGCGCCGTCGCCCTCATCCTGGAGGTAGGCCAGCGTGTCGTGGTTGCAGCAGGCCACGATGATGTTCTCGGCGCGCAGATGGTTCTCGGAGCGGTCGGCGGCCCCGCTGCCGGCATTCTTGCCGCCTTCCAGGATGTACTGCTGGTTCTGCATGATCTCCAGCAGGTCCGCCATGTAGTGCATCTTGACCAGGGTCTTGAGCTCGTCGATGTAGATGATGGGCGCCGTGGCGTGCGCCCCCAGGTAGGCCCGCTTGTGGCAGGGCGTGTGCAGATTGCCGGACTGGTAGGGATCGTGCCGGAATCCGCCCTTCATGTTGCGCGCGCTCGGCTCGGAGACGCGCGCCATGAGGTCTCTTTCCTTGCGCGGGTCGTAGAGCACTTCCGGGAGCATGTCATGAAGGTGCTTGACGTCCGCGCGCATGCTGCCGGCCGTCTCGCGCTGGACTTTTTCCTGGACCCGGTGGTTGTTTTCCTGCAGGTAAAGAAAGATGGCGCCCATCCCGGCCAGACCGGTGGCGACGAACGCCGGAGCGAACCAGACGCCCGCAGCCGCGCTGGCGCCCGCGGCGACCAGCAGCCAGCGCTTGACCTTGCGGATGGAGGCGATCTGGTCCTCCAGGCTGAACTCCTCGCCGGTGTTCTGCGCGGTTTCGAGCGCCTGGTGGATGTCCTCCAGCACGCCCTCGACCTTCTCCGGGTGCTCATACGCCACGCGGATGTGGTTCTTGTCCTTCCCCGGGAATGCCAGGATGGCGTCCTGGGGGCGCAGGTAATCGCCGATGGAGCGGTCCAGCACTTCCCGGAACATGTCCGCCAGCATGGATTTGCCCGTACCGGGCCGGCCGACCATCAGCATGTGCCCGCGGTTCTGGGCGACCTTGCGAATGGCGATCTTGGCCCGCTCCTGAAGGATGACGCGTTCGATCGGATCCTCGGGGATGCGGATCTGCGAGGTGTCCTCGAAGAACGCCAGGCGCTCCTCCAGGGCGCGCGGGTAGTCGAGCAGCTCGCGGATCCAGTCGTGGTCGCTCGCCTTGTAATCAGTTGCCATGCGTGACCCCCGTGATCGAATCCAGGATATAGTAACGTCCGGCCTCCGAGGTGAAGGCCCGCTGGTTCATCTCGGCGTAGACCGCCGGCAGGCTCTTGCGCAGCGGCTCGAGCGCTCGCAGGTCGTGCAGGATGCAGACATGCGTGAACAGCCGCTGGTCCGGATTTTCCGGTGACGGCAGGTAGCTCAGCGAAACCGCCACTTGAAGGTAGTTCAGCACCGGTTTCACCAGGTGGCCGCTGGCGGGGGCCGTCTCGGAGCGACGCAGGATGTTGCGGTAGATTTCGGGCAGGTTGGCTTTGGAGTAATCCACCTCCAGCTGCCGGTTGAAGAAAAGCCGCACCGGCCGGCAGCGGCCCGCGACGCAGGCATCGAAGCAGCGCCGGAACTCCGGGCTGGACGCCAGGACCTGTTCGAGCAGGCTGAGGTACTTCACCGCCTGGGGATCGGGCAGCCGGAAGTCCAGGCTTCCGATCCCGGTGAGCACGCAGGCGGCGGGCTTTCCGTCCCGGCTGTAGGCATACAGGCGGAAGGAATGCGCCGGATTGAACCCCGTCGCCGGATACGCCCGCAGTTCGAAAAGCCCGTCGCTCAGGTGCGCCCGGTGAATCGTCACCCGCACCGGCCGTCCGGTGTGGCTGGAAAGGTAGCGAATCTTTTCGTCCGTGGAGCCTTTCAGCTTCAGATAGGAATAACCACCGATGTCTTCACAGATGCCGACAAGCTGGGATAGGTTCTGCGAGTTCAGCCGAGTGAGTTTCTTGGCGAACGGATCGAACCCGCGGAGCTCGTCGACGATCTTCTTGAAATGGGCATCGAGGTCCGGGTCCTTGAAGGCCGGGATATTCAGCTTGAAGCCCGAAAGAAGAACCTCGGGCTTGGGCTGCTGGGCCCTGACCCAACCGGGCAGGCGCTGCATCGCCCGGCCCAGGGCGCTCTGTCTCCGGTGCGCTTCACAGCCGACCAGGCGTTTGCGGATCTCGATCGCTCCCGGGTTCAGCAGGTAGCGGCCGATCTCGGAGATGCGGTATTCCTTGACGAGCCCTTTTTCGGCCTCCGGATCGAAAACGGTCGGGTCCAGGCGGGCCGGTTTGCCTTCCGTGATGATCCAACTGCCGGGAGTGCGGGGAGAGGTTTCGAGTTGAGCGTCCATCAAGAGCCGATCCCCATCGCGTGCGCATCCTTTGCCAATGAGTTGGGGCGGAAGCCGCCGGGAAAGACGCCCCCGCGGGAGAATGATACGTCCAAGGGCGAGCACCCCCGCTTCGCAGGTGGTATCGGCCGGTTGGAGGCAATTCTTTAGACGGCTCGGAAGGTCGTGTAAGGTCGATGGAGTCCGGCGGAGCGCCCCACGACCGGATGGCGGATCCATGCTTGTCACCTGCCGGTTCCGGTCGTATAATGCAGCAACGTTTTGAGTTGAATACGATCGAAGAGGCCGCCGACGATGGCGAATGTTTATTATGTGGACGGAAAGTTCGTCCCGGATTCGGAAGCCGTGTTCCCCATCAACGACCTCGGCCTGCTGCGGGGCTACGGGTGTTTTGATTTCATGCGCACCTATAACGGCCGGGTGATCTTCATCCGGGACCATGTCCAACGCCTGTTGCGATCGGCCGCACAGGTCGCCATCGCACTGCCGTTGTCCGAGAACGAGCTGATCCAGCTGGTGAATGAGACCCTGAAACGCAATCCTCCGGTGGAATCCAGCATCCGCATCCTCATTACGGGCGGCTCCAGTCCGGATTTCATCACACCTCAAGGACGGCCCCGGGTGGCGATCATGGTGGCCCCTCTCCATGCGTACCCCAAGGAATGGTATATGAAAGGGGCCAAAGTCGTCACCACGGCTTACACCCGCGCCATTCCCGGCGCAAAGAGCATCGATTACATCCGCGCCATCATGGTCCTGGCGGAGGCCCGGGAGAAGGGGGCGATCGAGGCGGTGTATGTCGATTCGGGCGGCCAGGTCCGCGAGGGCACGACCAGCAACGTATTCGCCTTTTTCGGAGACCGCCTGGCCACCCCGGGCAGCGGAATATTGAACGGAATCACGCGCCAGAAAGTCCTCGGCCTGGCCGGGGAGAAATTTTCCGTCGACATCCGCGACATCAACCGCGACGAGTTCGTCCGGGCCGACGAGGTCTTCATCACGTCCTCCAACCGGCTCATCGTGCCCATCGTCCGCGTCGACGAAGACATCATCGGCAGCGCCCAGCCCGGCCGACGGACCCGGGCCATCATGCAGGCCTTCGCCGATTTCACCGACCGGCTTTCCAAGTCCGGCGCCTGAAGGAGTGCTCCATGTCCTGCCTCGGAATCTACGACCTGATCATTATCGGCGGCGGACCCGGCGGTCTCACGGCCGGGATCTACGCCATGCGTGCAGCGCTTAAAACGGTGCTCGTTGAAATGGGGGCCCCGGGGGGCCAGGTGAACCTTTCGGACAGCGTCGAGAACTGGCCGGGAGACGCACACATCGGCGGCACGGAGCTCTCCATGAAAATTTACAACCACGCCCAGTCCTATGGGCTGGAGGTCCGCTCCGATGAGGTCACGGCCATCGAGCCGGGGCTGGATGTTCACACGGTCCGCCTGGCGGGAGGCGAATGCCTGCAGGGGCATGCCGTCATCCTCGCCACCGGCGGCAATCCCCGCAAGCTGGATATCCCGGGCGAAAAGGAATTCTACGGCAAGGGGGTCTCCTACTGCGCGGTATGCGACGGGTTCTTCTTCCGCGACAAGACCGTGGGGGTCATCGGCGGCGGGGACTCGGCCATCGAGGAGTCGCTCTATCTCGCCAAGCTCGCCAAGCAGGTCTACATCGTCCACCGCCGCGATCAGCTGCGGGCCGGGGCCCTTCTCCAACAGCGGGCCAAGGCCGAATGCAAGATCGAGTTCATCTGGAACTCGGTGCCGACCGCCATCGAGGCCGGCCCCGAGGGGGTCAACGCGGTGCAGCTCAAGAACGTCAAGAACGGCGAAACGCGCCGGCTGCCCACCGACGGGCTTTTCATATTCATCGGTTTCGTCCCCAACAATCAGCTGGTTCCGGCCGGCATCCGCAAGAACGCCGAAGGCTACGTGACCACCGACGAGAAGTGCGCCACGACCATTCCGGGCATCTATGTCATCGGCGATCTGAGGGAGAAGTACGCCCGCCAGATCGTCGTCGCCGCCGCCGACGGCTGCACCGCAGCTCTCGCCGCCGCCCACTATGTCGAGGCCCGCAAGGCGGCCCAGGAGTGCGAGCTGCCGGAAAGCATGAAGACCGGCTGGGCCCACTAACAAGAAGCATAGGGCAGAGGGCATAGCGCATAGGGTAAGGAATACCTTTTTTAATGCTTCTGCCCTATGCCCTCTGCTCTATGCCCTATGCCCGTTATGTCCCGCCTGAAGAATTTCATGCTGACATTGATCCCCCTGGCCGCGATGCTGATCGGCCTGCCGCTTCTAGGGGTCTGGCTGGCCGGCAAGTCCATAGCGCCATACTTTGAATTTCCGCCCCAAACCCGTTTCGTGCCGCAGGCCCCTTTCTCCTGGACCGCGTTCTGCTTCTATGCCGCGCTCGTCGCCGCAACGCTTCTGGCGCTTGGGTATCGGGCCGTTCAATCCTACCGCCGATCGCCCCTTCCGGCCTCGGCGCGCCTCCGGCCCTTCCCATGGTGGGGCTGGGCCGCCGCGGCCGCCGGCGCTCTGGCCTGGCTTCTGGCCTGGACCCGCTTCTCCGGGTTTGCCGCATTCCAGCCCCACACCTTCACACCGCTCTGGCTCGCCTACATCGCCGGGGTCAACGCGCTGTGCTGGCGCCGGACAGGCCGTTCGCTCCTGACCCACCGTCCGCTTTTTTTCTTCTGCCTGTTTCCGGCCAGCGCCTTGTTCTGGTGGTTTTTCGAGTATCTCAACCGTTTCGTGCAGAACTGGTACTATACCGGCGCCATCTTCGGCCCCTGGGAGTATTTCTGGTACGCCACGCTCCCCTTTGCAACGGTGCTGCCGGCCGTCTTGAGCACGCAGGAGCTCATGGGATCCTATGCCTGGCTGAAACGCGCTTTCAGCCGGGTGCGGCCGCTGCCTGCCGGCGGCGGTACAGCTCTGCCGCTGGCGTTGCTGGCGGCTGCTGCCACGGGTCTTGCCGGCATCGGGGTATGGCCGAGCTATCTGTATTGCCTGGTGTGGGTTGCGCCGCTGCTGATTCTGGCGGCGTTGCGGAGCCTGCGACATGAACCGCACCCGCTGCAGCAACTGGCCGGCACGGATTGGACGCGCCCCGCATCGGCCATGCTGGCAGCGGTAATCTGCGGCTTTTTCTGGGAAATGTGGAACGCCTTCAGCCTGGCTCAGTGGCAGTACAGCATTCCGTTCGTGCATCGCTTCGAGATCTTCGCGATGCCGCTGCTCGGATATGCCGGCTACCTGCCCTTCGGGTTGGAATGCGCTGCGGTCCGCGACGTGCTGGAGGACCTGCTTCCGCCCGATCGGTCGCAGCCGGATAACAGCTGACCGGCCGGCACCGGTCCGCAGCCGGCAGGAGGTCGATCTGTAAACGTCGGGACTATTCTTTGCCGGAGAGCCGGTCCCATGTTTTGCGCGCCAGCTCCTGGCGATCGCCAGAACCGGCGTCCGGCGGCGCCTGGGGAGTGCTGAAGCGCAGGCCGCGCAGACGGGCGATCCGCTCTTCCAGAGGCGGATGCGTGGAGAAAAGATGCATGAGGCTGCGCCCGGACAGGGGGTTGACGATAAACATGTGCGCCGTTGCCGGGCTGGCGTCCATCGGCAGCTGGCGGGAGTAGGCGCCCAGTTTTTCGAGCGCCCGGGCAAGGCCTTCGGGTGTTCCGGCAAACGCCGCCCCCGTGGCGTCGGCCAGGTACTCGCGGGAACGCGAGATCGCCATCTGGATCAGCATGGCCCCCAGGGGCGCGAGTACGGACATCAATATCAGGCCCAACCCGCCGACACCGCCGCCTTCTTCGCGGTCGCGCTGACCGCCGCCGAAGATGGCCGACCAGCGCGCCATGTCAGCCAGCATCATGATGGCGCCGGCCATGGTGGCTGCGATGCTTCCGATCAGAATGTCCCGGTTCTTCACGTGGGCCAGTTCGTGCGCCAGCACCCCCATCGCCTCCTCGCGGCTCATGCGCTTGAGCAGGCCTTCGGTCACCGCCACCGCGGCATGCTCCGGGTTGCGCCCGGTGGCGAAGGCGTTGGGCCCCTCCTGGGGAATCACATACACCTTCGGCATCGGCAGGCCGGCACGCCGGCAGAGCTCCTGGACCATTCCATAAAGCTCCGGTCCGTCCTGCGGACCCACTTCCTGCGCCCTGTACATCCTTAGCACGATCTTATCTGAAAACCAGTAACTGAAAAAATTCATGCCCGCAGCCACCAACAGGGCGATGAACATGCCCTGCCGGCCGCCGATCCACTGCCCGATCAGCAGGATCAAGCCCGTCAACAAGGCCAGCAAGAAAGTGGTCCGGATCTGGTTTCCCATCGCTGACACTCCTTCCGAAAATTTTTCCGATCTGGGTGCAATAAACAACGCTTATAAAATAGCTCAATTTACCGAAAAGGCAACAACACGAAAACTGTCAATGTTTACAAAATATTAAGCTCTATCAGCACGTTGATTTGGCTTGCACCGGAGTATTTCTTCTGATATGGTAACTCTACTTCTCTATTTTATGTAGTTCCTGTCTTGTTCCAAATTGGCACCATGTTTGCGTAAGCACAGAAAGGATTGGCTCCTTGGGTGAAAACCTTCAGGGCCTGGATACCAAAGCGGCAAAACCTTTCAGGGCGCGCCACGAGATGCTAATGAAAAAATCGAGTGTAATAAACAGCTTGATCCCTTTCGGCGAACATGCGCACGGAGGCAGCCACGCTCCTTCATCCCCCGCGCCCGGCTTTCCAACCGAGGCCGGCATTCAGGAGAAGGGAGTATTGGCGGAGGCATCCTTTGACATCGCCAAAAACCTGACGGATCGCAACTCTCGTAAAGTCCCGCTGGGTCACCTGATCAATCGGCTCAATTTTATCAATTTCCAGGAAGACCGCATCCAGGTGCTCTTTGCCCAACGCGACTCCGGCCGCATTCTGCACGTGCCGGCCTTCCCGCTGCCGTGTTCCGGATCCATGTTGGAATGCGTCTGGGCCGGCGAACCCGACCACGCCTTGTTCCGTCAGGATTACGATCTGAAATACATTCTGGTCCCGCGCGGGGACAAGCTGATTCAATCGGTTCCCGTAACGGCCGAAATCAATGCCGAAGGCTGCCGTCTGACGCTGCCCAGCACCAGCCAGGAATTCAGCCGCCGCCGAGTCGCACGCCAACGCTGCCAGGGCATCACCATCCACATGATCCAGAAAGGCTCGACATTCTCTGGCTCGCTCTTCGATTTCAGCGCCGCTTCCTTCCGTGTAGACCTCCGGCTCGAACCTTCCCAGGATTTCAACAGCATCGATGCCGCGCTGCCGGTGCATGTACTTTTCCATATCGGAAGACAGACGCTTTATTCGGGCGAATGCCGCATCATTCGAACGACCCCGGAGCGCTCGTCGCCCAGTTATGTGCTGGAACCGTTGAAGCAGGAGGTCCGGCGATACCGCAAGGCCGAGTTCCGCAGCACGCGCCAGGTCCTGAACCCTTCGCCGAATGTCGCCTTTCGCCATCCCCTCACCCGGAAGCGGGTGGATCTGAAAATCTTCGATATTTCCGGGTCGGGCTTTTCAGTGGAAGAGGAAGAAGCCGCCAGCGTCCTTATGCCGGGTCTGCTTCTGCCCGAGGTCGAGCTTTGCTTCGGCAACATCTTCAGGCTCAAGTGCAGCGTCCAGGTGGTGTTCCGCAAGCTGCTCGACGGTCATGAGAGCCGCCGGCGCACGCGGAGCGGGCTGGCATTGATCGATGTGGCGGCCGATGACCACATCAAGCTGCTGGGGATTCTGCAACAGGTCAAGCACAAAAATGCCTACGTCTGCAACACCGTCGACCTGGAGGCCCTGTGGGATTTTCTGTTTGAGACCGGCTTCATCTACCCCTCCAAATACGCCCTGATCGAGAAAAACAAAGAGGAGATCAAGGAAACCTACGCCAAGCTCTACACGCGCAACACGGACATTGCACGCCATTTCGTCTGCCAGGAAAATGGCGTCATCCTCGGTCACATGGCCGCCATCCGCTTCTGGGAAAAGACCTGGCTCATCCACCACCATGCCGCGCGAACCTCCGCGCAGAGCAGGGCCGGGCTGATCGTTCTCGACCAGATCGGGAATTTCACCTACGAAAGCCACCGCATCCAGGGAATGAACATGGATTACCTGGTTTGCTACTTCCGGCCGGACAACCGGTTTCCCAGCCGCGTATTCGGCGGGGTGGCGCGCCAGATTAACGACCCCAAAGGCTGCTCCCTGGATTTGTTTGCGTTTGTCAAGCCTTCCAAACCGGATGTAAAAATGCCGAATCTGCCAAGGGGTTGGGAGCTTTCCCCGGCTGAAACGGCGGACATAGAGGATTTGCAGCGCTCTTACGAAAGCCTGTCGGGCGGGCTCATGTTGAAGGCGCTGGACCTGGAGCCCTCGAGCTGGAAGGCGCAGGCGCTGTGCGCCGAATTCCGAAATCACGGCTTCAAGCGCGAGCGGCACCTGTTCGCTCTGAGAAACAGGGGCCGGCTGAAGGCCCTGCTGGTGGTGAACCTGTCGGATCTCGGCCTCAACCTGTCCGACCTGACGAACTGCATCAACGCACTGGTTCTCGACCCCGACGACCTGCCGTCCGAAATCCTCAGGACCGCGCTGCGACTTGCTGAAGCATCCGTGCAACAGTCCGAACTCTCCGCTCTCGTCTTCCCCATGTCCTACGCCGCGAAGAACGCGATCGCGTTCGAGAAATCTTACTTTTTATGGGCGTTTCACATGCACAGCCAAAGTCAACCCTACTTCAAATACCTCAGTCGTCTGATGAAATACGTGTAGCCCCCGACACGGCCTTCTCATCCAGCGCACTTCTTTCACGCATGGCCCTGCCCGGCGCGGGGCGGCGGGCCGGTGTTCCAAAGCGGTCGGGAGGTTGAGTGATTTAGTGGGAAGGTTTGCGGCTTGAGGCCAGCGCGTGAGGCCGCCCGAATCGAAACGGAATTCATGCGGGAGGACCCGATGAGCACCAGCTTGAATTACTCCGGTTGGAAAACCGATCATGGCCGGATTCTGGAATCGTTCCCGGGCAAGACGGTCATGATGCTGTATTCCGGCGGAAAGGATTCGTCGGTCGTCCTGCATCTCATGCAGCAAGCCAGCAGGGATTTCGGGTTTGCCCTCAAGACCTTTGCCGGGGTCTTTCCCCAGCATGTCTTCTCCGCCGACGACCGGCAGATGCTGGACCGCTATTGGAGGAGGCGCGGGGTCGTCATCGACTGGCACCCGATTCAGGAGACGGACGAGCGTCTGGATTCAGCCCTCTCAGAGGGCGTGAGCCCCTGCCTGATCTGCAATACCGCCAAGAAAGCGGCGCTTATCCGGCACTTGAAAAAAGAAGCGGCCGACATGCGCTCGCTGGTGATCATCATGAGCTATTCCCTCTGGGACCTGGTCAGCGCCTCGATCGAGCATACGCTGACCTCCCTTTTCGCGGTTCCGGATGCATCGCCGGCGGTCTTCCACAAATCGATCGAAGAACGGTTTTTGGAGACGTCCCAGCGTTTTTACAGTTTGCTAGAGTTCAAAAGCGGCTTCGCGGTTTTCAAGCCTCTGATCCGCTACAACGACCAGGATATCTTACAGGTCATTTCCGAGGAAGGCATCCCTATCTTAGCTACCACCTGCCGGCACAGGGGCTACCGCCCCAAGCGTCTTTTTTCGAGCTATTACGAGCGCATGGGCCTGAAATTCGACTTCGAGAAAGTCCTTGCGTTCGCGCAGACGGCGCACCGGCTTCCAGACGCGAGTTTTTTTACCCAGCTGGGAGAAGACTGCTACTTGAAGGGCGCTATTTGAGCGTCCTCCGGAAGCTCCATGCCGTTGTGCGGATTTAGCGCCCGCATGGGCGCTTCCGCATTGAATCCTTTCTTGAGGTGACTATCCGTATGGCCCTCGATCGCTATTTGATGGAAAGCGAAGACGAGTCGATACGACTGGATCTCAAAACGGACCCTCGCGCAGTGCGGCGGCAGGCCCGCTGGGCGAAAATCCGCCCCGGCATGCGGGTCGGAGACTTCGGCTGCGGGCCGGGGAAGACCAGCCATTATCTGAATCGGCTCGTTCAGCCGGGAGGGAGCGTGCTGGGGATCGACCTCTCACCGAAACGAATCGACTACGCTCAGAAGCACTACCGGTCGCCGGGGGTCGATTACGCCGTCGGAGATATCCGCAAACCGCTTGACGGCTTTGGCACGTTCGACTTTATCTGGGTCCGCTTCGTGCTCGAGCACTATTGCGCGGAAGGTCCCGAAATCGTGAAAAACATCTCCTGCGCGCTGAAGCCGGGAGGGGTTCTCTGCTTAATCGACCTGGATTACAATTGCCTGAGCCACTACGGCCAGTCCGATGCTCTGGAGATCGCCTTGCAGGGCGTGATGCTCCGGCTTGAGCGCAGGGCCAACTTCGACCCCTACGCCGGCAGGCGGCTTTACTCCCACATGTATGATCTGGGGTTCGAAGATATCCGCCTGAACCTGGCCGCGCACCACCTCATCTACGGGCCTGCACGCAAGAACGACTGGTACAACTGGACCAAGAAAGTGGAGATCGCCGCCAGGCATTCCGGGTATGACTTCGGGGAATTCCCTGACGGGTTTGACGGGTTCCGCTCGGAATTCCAGTCGTTTTTCAGCAACCCCCGGCGATTTACCTACACGCCCATCATCTGCTGCCGCGGGGTCAAGCCCGGCGGAACCGAAAGGCATCCGGTCAATCGGGACCCGTCCATGCCGCAGACCCATGCCACAGGATAGTGCCCAGCCAGAAATGGCGGATTCCATTTCGGGCACTTGTATTTGAGCACGGCTTCTGGTATGGGGATCGGTCTTGGATCATCTCCAGAGGAGGAACCGCTATCATGACGGATCAACCCGACGCCACCGAACCGGAAGAGAATTTTGCCCAGCTATTGGAGGCGTTCAGCCCCGGGACGCGCTCCGAAACTCGCATCGGCGATCGGGTGAAGGGTCGGGTCATTTCGATCGGCAGGGAAACGGTGTTCGTAGACACCGGGATGAAAATCGATGCGGTCGTCGACCGCAGCGAACTGCTCGACCCGGAGCAGAATCTCACCTGCGCCGAAGGCGATGAGCTTGAGCTCTACGTGACCGCCGTGGGCGAGAACGAAATCCGTCTTTCGCGGGCCATTTCCGGGATCGGCGGAGTTCAAATCCTGCGCGAGGCGCATCAGAAGTCAGCCCCGGTCGAAGGCAAGGTCAGGGAAACCTGCAAAGGCGGCTACCATATCGAGGTCATGCAGCGCCGGGCCTTCTGTCCGATCAGCCAGATCGACATCTCCCCGGTGCCGGACCCCGCCGTGCACGTCGGCGCGACCTACCAGTTCCTGATCACCCGCCTGGAAGACAAGGGACGCAACATCGTCGTTTCGCGCCGCGCGCTCCTGAGCCGCGAGCTCGAAGCCGAACGCAAACGGTTCATGGAAACCCTGAAGACAGGGGATGTGCTCGACGGCAAGGTGACCCGGCTCGCGCCGTTCGGCGCTTTCGTGGAACTCAATCCCGGGGTGGAGGGCATGGTCCACATCTCGGAGATCAGCTGGTCCAAGACAGCGACTCCAGAAGAGGTCCTCCAGCCGGGGGCGCGCGTGCGGGTCAAGGTGCTGGGGATCGACGCCGGCGGCGGGAAGGGCCAGCCGCGGATCGGCCTTTCCATCAAGCAGCTCGAAGTGGATCCCTGGCTGACGGTGGAAGACAAGTTCCGGGAAGGGGATGTGGTCCGGGGCAAGGTGACCCGCTGCATGAACTTCGGCGCCTTCGTCGAAATTGCCCCGGGCATCGAGGGCATGGTCCACATCAGCGAGCTGAGCTACACCCGCCGGGTTCACAAGACCGAGGAGGTCGTGAATCCCGGGGATGCGGTGAGCGTCAAGGTCAAGGGCGTGGATGTGGAAAAAAAGCGCATCGCCCTCAGCCTGCGCGAGGCCGAGGGCGATCCCTGGGTCGAGGTTCTGGAACGCTTCACCGCGGGCCAGCGGGTTGACGGAGTTCTGGAGAAAAAGGAAAAGTTCGGCTATTTCGTCCGGCTGGCTCCGGGCATCACCGGCCTGCTGCCGATTAGCAGCATCCGGCGGTCTTCCGCCGCCGCCGCTCTGGAGAAGTCCCAGGAAGGCGACACCCTGAATGTTGCCATCGAGGAGATCAACCTGCAGCGACGCCGCATTTCGCTGCTGCCGGCCAGCGCTGAAGACGAGGGCGAATGGCAGCGCTTCACCCCTAACAGCCGCGGGTCGTCTCTCGGTTCTCTGGCCGAAAAACTGCAGAGCGCGATTTCCGGTCAGGGCAAATCGAAATAGCCGACGGCGGCCTCCTGTGCAGCGGCTGGAAAGGCTCTGCCGCCCCTTGGCCGGCGGGGGGCCGCTGCCGCCCGGCTACAGACGGTACGCCCGGCGCTCCCTGAACTCGGCCTGTTTGCCTTCGTTCCACTGCATCACGGGCCTCAGGTATCCCACCACCCGGCTGTAGACTTCGCAGCGCCGGAAGTTCGTCAGCCGCGGGTTGGTCTCAAAGCAGGTTTCGCATTTTTTGATGAATTTTCCGGGTTCAGGCTCGTACAGCGCGCCTCCGCTGACCGTAAAACCTCCGGCAGTGAGCGCCACGCCGACGGCCATCTCTCTGCCGCAATCGTGGCAGGTCCCCGCAAAATCCAGTTTGGTTTGTCCCGGGTTCTCGTCGAACAGCTCGTGCAGCCTCTTGATCGTCATCATCGTTCTGGCCTCCGCGTCTCAAGCTTTCATCTGGAAAAATTCTACATCTCCCCCATCTGGTGTGTCAATTTCAAAAAAACCGCAACATATTGTATTATGCTGAATTTTTAAGGAATATTTTTTATTTCCGATTTTCGAAACATGGACGCCGGGGCGGTTTCCGGATTCAACCGGTTGAATTCGAGGGATCAGTGGTTAGAGTCGGCTATCGTCGATGAGCACTGCGGAGGATTCCCCGATGAAATCGCTTCTGAAATGGACGGCGGTGGTCGCCGCAGCGCTGGCGGTGGTCGTCATCGGCGCCCTCCTGATTATTCCTCATTTCATCGACGCCAACCGCTACAAGCCCATGCTGGAGAAATATGTTCGGGAAGCGACCGGCCGGCCGCTCAGCGTGGGTGGAGACGTGCGCGTGAGCCTTTTTCCCTGGGCCGGCGTATCGTTCTCCGATCTCAGCGTGGGCAATACCCCCGCTTTCGCCGAGATGGATTTCCTGACCGTCAAGTCCTTTGACGTGCGCGTCAGGCTCTGGCCCCTTTTTTCCAAACGGGTCGAGGCGGATCGCCTGGTGGTGAAGGAGCCGCGCCTGCAACTGGTGACCAACAAGGACGGCAGCGTCAATTGGGACTTCGGAGCCGGACCGGCCAAGGCCGGCCCCCCGGCTGCGGCTGAAGCCGCCTCCGACAGCGGCCTGCCCATCACCTCCCTGCTGGTCGGCGAGCTGAGCATCCAAAACGGGCAGATTCTCATCATCGACCACGGGCAGGGAACGCGCCGGGAAATTTCGGACCTGAACCTGGCGCTGCAGGACGTTTCTTTCGACCGGCCCGTGCGCTTGACGCTTGCAGCGGCGCTGAACCGCAAGCCGCTGTCGGCCGAGGGCCGCTTCGGGCCCATAGGCAGGAGCCCCGGCCAGGCCGGCGTGCCGCTGGAGTTGACGGCCGACGCCTTCGGCTGGCTGAAGCTCAAGGCCAAGGGCACGCTGGAAAACCTGCTTACGGCCCCCTCCGCGCGCCTCGAGGTGGAAGCGGCCGAATTCTCGCCGCGCAGGCTTCTCGCCGAGATCGGGCGGCCGCTGCCGCCGACCGCCGACCCCAAGGCGCTGGAGCGCCTGGCTTTCAAGGCCGGCATCACCGCGGATGCCAATACCGCTGCGATATCCAATGCGGTGCTGGCGCTGGACGATTCGAAGCTGACCTTCAGCGCCAGGGCCACGGAGTTCGCCAAGCCCAACCTCGCTTTCGACCTCCAGCTGGACCGGATCAACATCGACCGCTACCTGCCTCCCAAATCCACCGCCGGCGCCGGCGGTCCGCCGGCCGGTGCGGCTGCGCAGAAAACCGACTATACGCCGCTGCGCAGGATGGTGTTGAACGGGAACGCCAGGATCGGCAAGCTCACGGTCTCGCAGTTGAAGCTGGACGACCTCGAGCTGAAGATCACGGCCAAAGACGGGGTCTTCGCGCTTGACCCTTTCGCGATGAAGCTCTACCAGGGCACCGCGTCCGGCAGGGCTGCGGTCGATATCAAGGGCGATAGCCCGGCCACGGAACTCCAGCTCAATCTGGACAAGGTTCAGGTGACCCCTCTGCTGAAGGACATCGCCGACAAGGATTTCCTGGAAGGCACCGCCCAGGCCCGCATCGCGGTTTCGGCGCGCGGCGCAGACCCAGCGCAGATCAAGCCGGCCCTGAACGGCAAAGGCAACCTCACCTTCAACGACGGCGCCATTGTGGGCGTCGATCTGGCCAACATGGTGCGCAACGTCAAAGCGGCTCTCGGCGGCGAGGCGCAGACGGGTGCGAAACCGCGCACCGACTTCGCCGAGCTGATCGTTCCGTTCACGCTCGACAAGGGCGTCTTTCACACTCCGGAAACCGTTTTGAAGTCGCCGCTCGTGCGCCTGCTGGCCGCCGGCAAGGCGGATCTGGTGAAAGAAACCCTGGATTTCCGGTTCGATCCCAAGGTGGTGGGCACCATCAAGGGACCGGGGGACGCAAAGGAACGCGCCGGTCTGGGCGTGCCCGTCATCGTCTCCGGAACCTTTGCCAACCCCAGCTTCCGGCCCGACGTGGAAAGCCTGGCCAGGGACCGGCTCCAGCAGATTCTCAGCCCGTCCGCAACCGGCGCAGCGCCGGTCAAGGAAAAAGCCGGCGAACTTCTCAAAGGCCTGGTGCCCGGCCGGAAATAAAGCGGGTGCCGGTCTCATCGGCGCCGCCCAAGCGAGGAATGCACCCATGACAAGACCGTCCCCGGCTCCAGCTGCAGCCATCCTTATGCTGGCATTGGCCCTTTCCGGCTGTGCCGGTCTGGGCCGGTCCCTGGAGACCCCGCGCGTTTCGTTGTCGAACATTCAGGGGCTGGAGTCGAGCGGCATGGAATCCGCATTGCTGGTCCACCTGCGGGTCCAGAACCCGAACGAGGTGGACCTGGACATCCGCGGAACGGAATGCGACGTCGAAATCAACGGCAAGCCCTTTGCCTACGGCATGTCCAACACCCCGGTCCGGATCCCGGCCTTTGGATCGGATACGGTGCCGGTCAAAGTCTACACGTCCGTGATCGATATCTTCCGAGGGCTTCTCAGCCTTCCGGGCCGCGACGAGCTCAGCTACCGGGTGAAGGGCAAGGTGCGCCTGGGCGGCGGTGGGTTCATTCCGTCCTCGCTTCCGTTCGAATCCCACGGCAGCATCTCGGTCAAGGACCTCTCGGCCGGCAAACGCGGCCCGTCCTGACGACCGGCTGACGCATCCGAGGGACCCGCAGCAAGCCGTGCGCCGAGGCGGCTGCGTTTGAACCAGGGTTGATTCGAAGAATACCTGTGGTATAAGCGGGGTCGCATTTAAGACCGCGATCCGTTCAGGCAGCCTGCGCCCTTGCGGCGGAGGCTGTTTTTTAGGCTATGACAGTCACAGCGACCGCACATCCCGTTACCGGCTTCCTCATCCGGCTGTGGCAGTGGTTCAGCGTGGATTTCCTCGGCATCTGCCGGGAAATGCGCCTGAGCTACCTGCCGCCGCTGATGGTCTATCTCGCGGCCGGCGTATCGGCGTTCACGGGCATCATCGAAAGCTTCTTCGTCAAGGACCAGCTGGGGCTGTCCGCCGCGTTTCTGGCAAGCCTGGGCTTCTGGGCGGGGCTGCCATGGGCGCTCAAGATGCCGATCGGCCACATGGTCGACCTCTTCTGGCAGCGCAAGTCCTTCTTCGTCTATTTCGGCGCGGTCCTGATGGCGGCCGGCCTGCTGATCATGGTGGGTCTCACCGGATACCGGGAGTGGATGGCGGGCATCCTGCCCTTGGACGTTTGGTACGTCATCTCCTCGCTGATATCGCCCGTCGGCTTCGTCTTCCAGGACGTGGTGGCCGACGCCATGACGGTGGAAGCCGTTCCCCGGCACACCGCCGAGGGTGAGCCCATCGCCGAGGGCGAGCTCCAGCGCATGCACATCACCATGCAGACGCTGGGGCGGATCGCCATCATCGGCGGCGCCGCCCTGGTGGCCGGGATCGGCGGCTGGCTGGCCAAGACCCTGTCCTATGCCGCCATGTACTGGATCTCGCTGGTCATACCCCTGATCTCGGTGCTGGGCGTGACGCTGGGCGATATCAACCTGGGGCTGCGCCGCCGGCAATATCGCCGTCGCGGTTTTTCCGAGGCCGACATCCGCAGGATGCTGCAGGTCGAGAAACCGGAGCTGGCCCCGAACTGGTACATCCTGGGAGGCAGCGCGGCCTTCGTCGCCATGAGCCTGTTCCTGGGGCTCTCCGATCTGACGGTCAAGATGGAGGCGATCTTTTGCGCCTCGCTTGCGATCATTGCCTATCTCATCCGCCAGCTGCTGGCCTCCATGGCGCCGGATAAGCGCCGCGAGATCGTCGGCATCGCCCTGATCGTCTTCGTCTTCCGCGCCATGCCCGGGATCGGCGCCGGCGCCAGCTGGTGGCAGATCGACGCGCTCGGCTTCGACGAGGCCTTCTTCGGCACCCTGCGCCAGATTTCCGCGATCCTGGCCATCCTGGGGATGTTCGCCCTGCGGGGCTGGATGGCGCGCCGCCCGATCCCCTACCTCGTGGTGTTCCTCTCGCTTTACAGCTCGGTGATGATGCTGCCCTTCATCGGCATGTACTACGGGCTGCACGAATGGACCGAGCGGATGTTCGGCTTCGGCGCGCGCACCATCGCCCTCATCGACACCATGGCCGACTCGCCGCTCGGCCAGGTCGCCATGGTTCCGATGCTGGCCTGGATCGCCCGCGAGGCGCCCCAGGAGCAGAAGGCCACCTATTTCGCGGTCATGGCGGCCTTCACCAACCTGGCGCTTTCCGCCGCCAGCCTCGGCACCAACTACATGAACCAGCTTTTTATCGTCGAACGCGGCAGCTACGGCGAGCTGGGCCGCCTGATGATCGCCGTGAACCTGATCGGCCTGGTCGTTCCCATCGCGACGGTCCTGCTCGTCAACCGCTGGAGCCGGAGACGGCCCGCGGCCGCCCTGAATGGACTGGGTGAACCCTCATGAAACTTGGAATCATCGGGCTTCCGCTTTCCGGACGCTCAACGACCTTCGAAGCGCTGACCCGCCAGGGCGGGGAGACCGCCGGCCGCGGCGAGGACCGCATCGCCGTGGTGCGCGTGCCGGATGAGCGCGTGGACCGCCTCAGCCGGATGTTCGAGCCCCAGAAGACCATCTATGCCCAGGTGGACTATTTTCTGCCGGGGCCGGGCAGCCAGAAGAAGGAAGCCAATCCCTGGCTGCCCGTGAAGGACTGCGACGCCCTGATCCTGGTGATCCGCAACTTCGGCCCCATCTGCCACCCGGCCGCGGACTTCAACACGGTCAACCAGGAGTTGATCCTTTCCGACCTCGTGCAGGCGGATAAGCGCCTGGAGCGCATCGAGCAGGACCACCGCCGCGGCAAGAAGATGAATGCCGAGGAGCATGCGCTGCTGATTGAATGCCGCCGCCTGCTGGAGACCGAGACCCCCCTGCGCCGCCGCCGCGATCTAATGGAGGCCAAGGCGCTGAGGGGCTTTGCGCTGCTCACCGCCAAGCCCATGCTGGTGGTCTTCAACAACGAGGAATCCGACCCGGACGTGCCGGACGTCGGCGCGCTCGCCGGACAGGAAACCTGCCTGGCCCTGCGCGCCAAGATCGAGCAGGAGCTCGCCCGCATGCAGCCGGAGGAGGCCGCGGAGTTCCTCAAGGAGTACAAGATCGCCGACTCGGCGATGGACCGCATGATCCGAATGTCCTACGAGGCCATGGGGCTGATGTCCTTTTTCACGGTCGGCAGCGACGAGGTGCGCGCCTGGACGATCCGCGGCGGAACGCCGGCGGTGGAGGCGGCCGGAGCGGTCCACAGCGACATGCAGAAGGGGTTCATCCGCGCCGAGGTGATCGCCTACGAGGATTTGATGGCGGCCGGCTCGACCGCCGAAGCGCGCCGCCGCGGAACCTTCCGCCTGGAGGGCAAGACCTACGAGGTCCGGGACGGCGACATCATCAACTTTCGGTTCAATGTGTGAGGAACCATTTATGGCCCAGGACTTCGTATTAGACATCATCGCCCAGGGGGCCTGGAACGGCGGCACCTTGGTGGACAATGGGATATATGAAAACAAGGGCATGGTGTTTAAAGGAGGCATCCCGGTCACCCGCGAAACCATCGCCGAGCGCATCGGGGTCCGCACCCGCAAAGTCGCGCCGGTGGACGAGCGCATCGGGGGGTTGGCGTTCCGAGACCTGCTCGACACCTCCGGCATCGACCCGGCGCACATCCGCGTGCTCATCGCGGCCACCAACGTCGGCGAGGACAAGTTCGACCCCGGACCGACCAGCCTTTTTCTTTATGACCGCATCCGCCAATTTTGTCCGCAGGCGCTCGTGCTCGACCTCTACGCCGGCTGTCCGGGCTTCAACGTGGGCGTGGAGGCGCTTTACATGCTGGCGCTCGCCGGCATGCTTTCGCCCGGCGATCTGGCCGTGATCGTCGGCGCCGAGAACATCCACCGCGCCCGAGCCTTCCCGCCCCTGGACACCGCCAACATCATCTTCGGCGACGACGCGCTCGCCACCGCGCTTGAAATCGGCCTCCTCGCCGGCGTCTGCGCACCCGGCCGGGTCGTGGCCGAGACGGCCGTCGACGCGGGCGATGACTTCATCGCGGCCATTGCTGCTGCGCTTCTGCCCTGGGCGCAGGCGGGGCGCCTGGACGGCATCATCGTCGACAACCAGCTGGGCCGCGTCGAATGCCGGGTGCCGGCGACCGCCGCGCGGGTCCAGCACGCCCTGATGAAACAGCTTTTTCCGCAAGAGGCGGCCGCCGGGGCCTTCCAGAATTTCCGCACGGCGTTCGAGATCTACGAGGGGTACAAAGCCGGCTTCGCCTACGACCTCATGACCGCCGGCGGCGACCCGCAGACCGTGCAGCGGATCGTGAGCGCCTACACGGCCTCGGGCAGATACCGCCGGCTGGCGGCGGTTTTTCTGAAGAACGGGGAACCCGTGCGGCTCAGCCTCATCGAAGGCGCGGCCGGCGCGGCCGTCTCCCCCGGCAAGGGGGTCGTCGACACCCTGACCTGCAGCCACGGCTGCTTCGCGAGTTTCATCGAAGCCAATTTCGAGCACGGGGAAGCCTACGGTGCGATGGACGGCAAGGGGGTGTTTCTGTATGCCACCCGGGGAGCCAAGCCGCACCTCGCGGCCCTGCTCGCCCCCAACCGCCTGGCCCTGGGGGACATCGACCTTCTGATCGAGCACCAGGCCAATTTCGCCATGCTGCCCCTGACCCTCGAACAACTCCTGGCGGACGGCAAAGCCCCGGAGCGCGCGGACGTCGCCCGCTTCCTGGCCGAGAAGATGGTCGTCAACATCCACGAGCGCGGCAACTGCTCGGTGGTCTGCATGCAGCG
>Ga0209254_10001096_pt1 | contig 23855 bp, 22 predicted proteins | sample FrelakmetDIP11DI_FD_187148 | JGI IMG/M metagenome (GOLD analysis project Ga0209254, IMG submission 187148) | Freshwater lake sediment microbial communities from the University of Notre Dame, USA, for methane emissions studies - DIP11 DI (SPAdes)... | ecosystem: Environmental > Aquatic >...
CTGCAATGACAGAGGCATCTTTTACCTGAGTGATATCAGGGAATAGTAAAAGGAATTCATCACCTCCAAGGCGACTGACCGTGTCACCCTCACGGATGCTCTCCTTTAATTGTTTCGCTACTGCCTGTAAAAGCAGATCACCTGTAGCATGCCCGAGGGTATCGTTTATAACCTTAAACCGGTCAAGATCAATGAAGATAACAGCCATCATCTGTCGTTGTCTTTTGGCTTTTGCCAGTTCCTGTATCATACGGTCGGTAAAGAGAGAACGATTGGGAAGGCCTGTCAGGGAATCATAAAAAGCAAGGTTTCGTATCGTTTCTTCGTGCCTTTTCCTATCGGAGATATCTTCACAGGTTGTGATTTTCGCAATTATTTCTCCCTGGTTATTTGTTACTACGTCTGACATGAGATAAACGGGGAATATTGTACCATCCTTTCTGATGTTTATACTTTCACGTTTGAACCTTTTGCGCATTGGCTGGAACATTGGTTTCCAGCTCGCTTGAGGACTGAAAATCCGTGCATCCATGCCGATTAATTCCGCAGTGCTGTACCCATGCATTTCTGCATCAGCCTGATTGGTATAGATAATTTTACCCTCCAGATTGGTGACCGTGACTCCTATCTGCATGTTACTGACCGCTGCTCTCAAGGATAGAAGAGCCTCTTCATCTCTTTTTCTCTCGTTAAATTCTTTTTTCCAGCGCCGGTATATAAGCAGAATAAACCACAGAAGGAGAATATACGAGAAATTGAAAACGAATTCCATAACAGGGAAATTGGTATAGGCATGAAAAAAATCCCTGATAATGTCAATAAAATGGAGGGTAATTTTAAAGATGGTCAGGAAAAAAGCAATAAAAAGGATTAGCGATAAATATAGGAGATTTTTGCTCTTTTGTTCTTGCATTATTTTTATCTCAAATTCTTGTTAGACAATTATACCTTTTTGAAGGACGGTTCACATGAGAAAAAATAGTAACACATCCGAACGAACGCTCCACAGGCTCGGCGTCATAGGCACTCCTCCCCGCGAGCTACTGTGTTATGGTGCAAAGCAATCAATTCACAGAAACACAAAATCATCGGTATGATATAAAGTAATATCGGAGGCGTTTTTATGGGCAAAACAAAAATTGCGATTACATTGGATGAACAGTACATTCGACGGACTTAATAGGAGCATAACCATGAACCGGAATAAGATATGTCCTGATTGCGAAGTTGAGTATCTGCCTCATATCGAGAAATGCGCTGATTGCGGCGCGTTGCTCCTTTTGCACGAGGAGCATAAAAGGGCACAGGAGGAACGGAAGCAACTGGCGGCGAAGGCCATTGAAAACTCAGCCGTAGTCAGGGAGGGCGACCTGAAGTGGTTAGGAGAACTATATAACATTCTCATCGACGCCGGTATTCCCTGCACGGTTACCTCCGATGCCGGCTGTAATAAAGGCCGCTGCCGCGATAAATTCCGGCTGATCGTGTCTACGGAGGACCTTGAAAGGGCACAGGAGCGCGTTGAAGAATACTTCAGGGAATTGCATCCGGAACTCCGGGCTTCTCACGAGCTGGCCAAGCAGGGTAAGTGCCCGGCCTGTGGTTCTCCCGTGGGAACCAGTGACAACGAGTGCTCCGATTGCGGCCTGATGCTCGTGGTTATAGACGAAGAGAAGCAGGAAGAGGCAGGCTGCGGAGAGAGGACTTGATTATCGACATTCTGGATGCTGCGCTCTTCGACAGCCGCTAACCTTACTACTTTATGGTTATGCGACAACCCCTTTCTCTCCTTCGGGTATAATAGAACCCAGTATGTTGCGTTTGTGAAACATCCCCTATAGACTGATACAATGGATTGGCACCGGCAATCGACAGATACCGTACTGAAGCACTTCGACACTTCTCTCTCCGGCCTTTCGGCTGAGGAAGCCCGCATACGGCTGGAAAAAAACGGCCCCAACGTATTAAAGGAAAAAGCAAAAAAGACGCTCTTCATGATGTTCCTCGATCAGTTCAGGGACTTCATGATCCTTGTGCTCATGGCCGCCGCGGTCATCTCCGGCATCGTCGGTGAACTTTCCGATACCATACCCATCATAGTGATAGTCATACTCAATGCCGTCATAGGATTTGTTCAGGAGTACAGGGCGGAAAAAGCGATGGAAGCCCTGAAAGCAATGGCCGCGCACTCTGCAATTGTCGTAAGAGAGGGCCTCCAGCAGCAGATACGCGCCTCCGAACTCGTGCCGGGCGACATCGTTGTTCTCGATGCAGGGAAGATCATGCCTGCTGATTTGCGTCTGGTTGAAACGGCCCAGCTGAAAGCCGCTGAGGCGGCGCTGACAGGAGAGTCTGTTCCGGTCGACAAGCACCCGGATGTTCTTGAGGATGAGAATGTTCCCATCGGCGACAGAAAAAATATGGCATTCAAGGGAACGGTAGTGTCATATGGCAGAGGAAAGGGCATCGTCATAGCGACGGGCATGAATACCGAACTCGGCAGAATCGCGACGATGCTCCAGGAGGAAGAAGAGGTGAAGACGCCACTGCAGAAAAGGCTCGCGGCATTCGGCCGGAAACTTTCCGCTGCCGTCTTCGTGATCTGTGCCTTTATCTTCGGCATCGGACTTCTCAGGGGTGAAGCCCCGCTCATCATGCTTCTCACCGCAATTTCATTGGCTGTGGCAGCAATACCCGAAGCGCTTCCCGCCGTGATAACCATTTCTCTCGCGCTCGGGGCAAGAAAGATGGTGAAACAAAACGCTCTCATAAGGAAACTGCCCGCGGTTGAGACACTCGGCTCCGTAACCTATATATGCTCTGATAAAACCGGCACCCTCACACAGAATAAGATGACGGTTGAAGAGATGTATCTGGACGGGGAGATAGTGAAAAGTGGGGAGAAGACAAATCCCCCCTTGCCCCCCTTTACTAAAGTGGGGGATGGGGGGATAACCAAAGAAATATATCCTCCCTATCATTTGCTGATGACAGCTCTTGCCGTGAGCAATGACGCGACAGCGGATAAGGAAGGGAAGCTGATGGGTGATCCGACCGAGACTGCTCTCTACGCGGTAGCAAGGGATGCGGGGTTCTCCAAGGACGCATTGATCGAAACCTATCCGAGAATCGCAGAACTCCCCTTCGATTCAGAACGAAAATGCATGACAACGATACATCAGGGACCCGTTGAATCCTTTCCCTTTGTTTCTTTTACAAAGGGAGCTGTCGATGTGCTTGTTCACAAGGCGGATAAAATCCTCACGTCTCAGGGCATTATTGATATTGATGTGCAGGCAATACTCGGTATCAATGACAAAATGGCGGCTGAAGGCCTCAGGGTCCTTGGGGTTGCCATGAGAGTATGGGAAACAATGCCTGGAGATATTGCTCCCGAGCATGTGGAGACAGAGCTTATTATGTTAGGGCTTATCGGCATGATGGACCCGCCGCGCATGGAGGCCCAGGAGGCTGTTGCATCCTGCAGGGCTGCCGGGATAAAGCCGGTCATGATCACCGGCGACCATCCCATTACGGCAAAGGCGATAGCCTGGAGGCTCGGCATTCTCGAAAGCGATTCAGTGTCAATAATCACCGGCAGGGAGCTCGAAGATCTTTCCCTTGAAGAATTCGAGGAAAGGGTCGAGCATATCCGCGTGTATGCGCGGGTTGCGCCTGAACAGAAGCTGAAAATCATTAAGGCATTGCAGGATAAAGGGCAGTTTGTAGCGATGACGGGTGACGGAGTGAACGATGCGCCTGCGCTGAAAAGGGCTGATATCGGGGTTGCCATGGGTGTTACCGGAACGGATGTCGCGAAAGAAGCTGCACACATGATACTTCTTGACGATAATTTTGCGACGATTGTAAAGGCGGTCAAAGAGGGAAGGAGAATTTTTGACAATGTCCGTAAGTTTATACGTTACGCGATGACGAGTAATTCGGGTGAGATATGGACAATAGTGCTGGCGCCTTTTTTCGGGCTGCCCATTCCATTGCTGCCCATCCATATTTTATGGATAAATCTCGTCACGGACGGACTGCCGGGTCTTGCGCTCGCGGCAGAACCAGCTGAAAGAGATATTATGAAAAGACCTCCCCGGCATCCGCAGGAAAACATATTTACAGGCATGTGGGTCCAAATCATTTGGATCGGTCTTCTCATGGGCGGAGTGTCCATATTCGCGCAGGCTTTTGCGCTGAAAACAGGGTTTGCCCACTGGCAGACGATGGTGTTTACGGTACTCTGTCTGAGTCAGATGGGAAATGTCCTCGCTCTCCGGTCTGAAAGAGAATCTGTATTCACCCAGGGATTGTTTTCGAATAAACCATTGCTTGGGGCATTTTGCCTTACGATTCTGCTTCAGATGGCAACGATCTATGTGCCTTTTCTGAATCCGGTATTCAAAACACAGCCTCTCAGCCTGTATGAATTATTGATAACAGCGGGATTGTCTTCGGTAGTCTTTTTCGCCGTTGAATCCGACAAGTGGCTCCGCAGAAGAAGAAATTGAGTTCATACGGCGATATTCGTAAAATAGTCTGTGTTCACACTGCGACTCGATCGAGAAGCATATTCAGTGCAAATGGAGGTATCTGTGGTTCTTGATGTAATTATTAACGACGCGTCGGTATCATTGCAAATTGACGCACCTTTTCAGACAGACGTTGATGTTCTCTACTCGCAGATTGAGCGGTTTGCTTCCTCTAAAGGGGCGGACATTGCTGCGGTAGATGTCAGAGGACTGATTCCGAAAATGATCAGGGGGATAGCCGGCTGCGAACGCGGCTGTCCGGCAAATGCACAGGACCTTGTATCGAGCGGATATAAAGGTTTTGACATGCAATATGTTGAAGGCGGCATTCTCACTGCGCGCATAGTGACCGCGGAGGGGAGCGTGCTTTCTCTCAAGCTATTTCCCGACTTCTGAAAAATGCCTGTTTATCTGAGGTCGACTATTTCCATACGGTTGTTTGCTTCCGGGTGTTTCGAGGACGGTCCTTCGGTGAGGACTACAACATTGCCTTCTATCTCGTGAGTACGCATCCAGTGCTTAATATAGACTTTCCAGTCGTCTGGGTGATCGGGTTCACACTGGGGGAAGACTCCATAGGAAAACTGCAGCTGCCGGCATGTGGATTCCTGTGAACTTATCGCAATCAGCCAGACAGGCAGCCTGAACCTGGCAATGCTCCTTGCTGTCCCTCCGCCCCGGGTCGGAACGAACACCGCTGCCGGAGAAATACGTTCCACCGTTGTCTCCACACTGAGGGCGATGAGATCGGTAAAACTCATCTTTTTATCTAAATCCAGGGTCTTGAGGGTTTCCCTCGCGTAATAACCGGGCCGGTAGGGTTCGATGGTCGCGGCGATCTTCCCGAGCATGGCGACCGCCTCGACAGGGAACATGCCTGTTGCGGATTCTCCCGAAAGCATGACACAGTCTGTACCGTCAAGTACCGCATTGGCAACATCAGTCGCCTCCGCACGGGTCGGACGTCTGTTCGTAGTCATCGACTCAAGCATTTGCGTGGCGGTTATGACCGGTTTTCCGATCTGACATGCCTTTTGCATGATCCGCTTCTGCACGAGCGCGATCTGTTCTATCGGGATTTCGACCCCGAGGTCTCCCCTTGCGATCATTATGCCGTCAGCAGCTTCTATGATTCCGTCGATGTTTTCAAGGGCTCTCGACCGTTCGATCTTGGCGATGATGAAAGGGTGGTAACCGAGGGCGTTTGCAGCGTTCCGGACGGAATCGATATCCTTCTCTGATTCGACAAAGGACTGGCTCACCGCATCGATTCCCATCTCCATGGCGAATTTCAGGCACTCGTGGTCGCGTTCGGTGAACGCGCTGATGCCGAGATTGATGCCCGGCAGGTTGAGTCCTTTACGCGAGCGCAGTTCTCCTCCTGCAATCACCCTGCAGGCAACGTCGTTTCCCCTTACCGAGATAACTTCGAGCTGTATGATCCCGTCATTGAGGAAGAGGGTATCCGCCGGTTTTACTACATTGGGGAGACGGCTGAAGGTTACCGAGATCCTGTTGCGGTCACCGACGATCTCTTCTGTGGTTAACGTCAGAAGATCGCCTGCCTTCAGGTCTAATGGTTCATCCGCAATCTGCCCGACACGCATTTTAGGACCGGGAAGGTCGGCCATAATGGTTACCGCCGATCCGGTAGTCAGAGCCGCAGAACGAAGCGTTTCAATCACCTTCGCATGCGTGGCGAAATCCCCGTGTGAGAAGTTAAGACGCGCCACATCCATTCCGGCAAGGATCATCTGCTCCATAACTTCGCTCGTGCTGGAGGAGGGACCGAGCGTGCAGACGATTTTAGTTTTATTCGCAGGTAGTTTCACGATTGTTCCCTTTCGACGATTTGATAATGAACCTCATATGTCTGAAATTATAGCAGAACAGTTGCATATCTGCTCAAGATAGGGCAGAACCGACTTATGGTATACTTTCACAATTGCGTGGCAGGAAATTCAAAGAAAGGATTATACCTTAATGGGCAATGAAGCGAATAAAGTAATCTGCTCCATGGTCGGGGTAAGCAAATTTTACGATAAGAAGCCAGTACTGAAAGACATCTATCTTTCATATTTCTACGGAGCGAAGATCGGCGTCCTCGGCCTGAACGGGTCGGGGAAGAGCTCTCTCCTCCGTATTCTTGCAGGACGGGATAAGGAGATCAACGGAGAAATAGTCCTTTCCACGGGATACACCATAGGGTTTCTTGAGCAGGAGCCGCACCTTGACGACAGCAAGACTGTACGCGAGATTGTAGAGGAAGGCGTGAAGGAGATCAAAGACGCTCTCAATGAATACAATGCCATCAATGAAAAATTCAGCGAGCCGATGTCGGACGACGAGATGAACAAACTCATCGAACGTCAGGGGAAGGTGCAGGAGAAACTCGATGCGCTTGATGCATGGGACCTGGATTCACGTCTCGATATGGCGATGGACGCCCTGCGATGTCCTCCCGGAGAGACGCTGGTTAAGGTGCTCTCCGGCGGGGAGAGGCGGAGAGTGGCCTTTTGCAGGCTTCTTCTGCTGAAGCCGGACATCCTGCTCCTGGACGAGCCCACCAACCACCTCGATGCCGAGACCGTAGCCTGGCTGGAGCATCATCTGCAGGCCTATGCCGGCACCATCATTGCAGTGACCCATGACCGCTACTTCCTCGATAACGTCGCGGGATGGATTCTTGAGCTCGACAGGGGACAGGGAATACCGTGGAAGGGAAATTACTCCTCATGGCTGGAACAGAAGAAAAACCGCCTCCAGCAGGAGGAGAAATCCGAGAGCGAACGGCAAAAAACGCTGCAGCGCGAGCTTGAGTGGATTCAGATGTCTCCCAAGGGACGACACGCTAAGGCAAAGTCGCGCATCAATTCTTACGAGGCATTGCTCAGTCAGGATGTCGAAAAAAGATCGAAAGACTTCGAAATATATATCCCGCCGGGTCCGCGACTGGGCAACATTGTTATCGACGCCGAGAACGTAACAAAGGCATACGGCGATACCATCCTTATGGAGGGAATGACTTTTTCCCTTCCTCCCGGAGGAATTATTGGGGTGATCGGGCCGAACGGCGCAGGAAAGACCACGCTTTTCCGCATGATCACCGGTCAGGAGAAGCCGGATTCCGGCACATTCCGGATAGGAGAAACAGTGAAGCTCGCATATGTAGACCAGAGCCGGGATGTCCTTGACCCCGGCAAGAGCATCTATGAGGTCATCAGCGGCGGGGAGGACACGATTCAACTCGGCAAGAGGCAGGTCAATTCCCGCGCTTACGTGGCGCGCTTCAATTTCTCAGGCACAGACCAGCAGAAAAAGGTTTCGATGCTCTCAGGCGGAGAGCGAAACCGTGTCCATCTGGCCCGCATGCTGAAGGAAGAGGCGAATGTCCTTCTCCTTGATGAGCCTACCAATGACCTGGACGTAAACACCATGCGCGCATTGGAAGAAGCGCTGGAGAATTTTGCAGGCTGCGCCGTGGTCATCAGCCACGACCGGTGGTTTCTCGACCGCATTGCAACCCATATGCTCGCTTTTGAAGGGGACAGCAGGGTGGTCTGGTTTGACGGCAACTATTCGGAATACGAAGCAGACAGAAAGGCCCGCCTTGGCGCTGCTGCCGATCAACCCCATCGCATAAAATATAGGCATTTGACGAGAGGGTAAGTGGAAGGTGATGAACGAATATACATGTAGGAGGACGGTATGAAGACACTGTTGCTTGCTGTTTTTTGTTTTTTTGTTGTCATCCCCTGTGCTGCGTTTGCGGAGAGCGACATTAGAGTCGAGTTTGAGGGGCGCTACTGGTTCACGGATTTAACGGCAGAGGTCAAAGTAACGCAGGACGACATCGGATCCGACATCGATCTTCAGTCGGACCTCGGCGTAGACGACGAGGACTTCCCTGAGGGAAGGTTCACATGGTATATCAATGCAAATAACAGAATAAGGCTTTCATACATGCAGATAGATTACAGCGGTGACCAGGAACTGCAAAGGACGCTTGAATTCGATGGAGGGACGTATCCTGCAGGCGGCCGCGTTATCACAGACTTCGAGGTGAAGTATCTGAGGCTCGGATGGATATGGCAATTTATTAATCTCGCATCCGGAAAAGTAAAGTTCGGCATGGTGTTGGAAGCGAAAGGTGTCTCGGCAGACGCGAGCCTTGAGGCGCCGGATGTATCATTGAAGAAATCCGACGATCTGATCGCCGGGCTTCCTACTATCGGTATCGTCGTTGATATCAGTCCGCTCGATATCATCAATATTTTTGGAGAGGTATCAGGAATGACAGCCGGCAAGTACGGATATTTTTTCGACGCTGAAGCCGGGATCAAAATTATTCCGATAAAAAACCTGAGCATTCTGGGCGGCTACCGGTATTTCGACATTAAGGCAAAGGACGACCCTGATTTCGCGAAGGTCAGAATTTCCGGGCCCTTTGTAGGAGCGACCGTCAGATTTTAGAGAAGAGATCTATTTTGAGTGACATCCACAGAAAGACAGGGGTGAAGAGAAAAGAGACAGCCGGAAATACTCTGAAAAAAGCAGATACCATTCAAGCACAGCTTGCAAGGTTCAGGAGGATAATGAAGGCAGGGGGAGATAAGGAACGGGCGGTGTTTGAGAAGTCATACCTGAAGAGCCCCTATAAATGCCTTGGCACATCTCTGCCGTTTACCGACAAGACGGCGAAGGAGTTCAGGAAGCAGAATGAAGAGGCGGGTCGGGAGTATATTGTCACGCTCGCGAGGAAACTCTTTGCCTCAGAATATCACGATGAAAAGAGGCTTGGACTCAGGCTTTTGCAGTTCTACCCGCGCTATCTGGATCTTTCCGTGATGCCTTTGCTCGAGGAGATGCTTTTACAGTCGCCGACATGGGACCTTGTGGACGATATCTCGATCCACCTCGTCGGGGCAGTCCTTGAAGAAGACAGGAAAGCGTACCGCTATCTGAAGAAGTGGAGCAGGTCAGGGAACTTCTGGATGAGGAGGGCGTCCCTCATATCGCCGATACTCCTTTTCCGGAAGGGGAGGGGAGATAACAGACTCTTTTATACGTTTGCCGAGAGAATGCTTGAAGAAAAGGAATTTTTCATCAGGAAGGCCATTGGCTGGGGGCTGCGCGAGATAGCGAAGGCAGACCCGGATGAGGTGTTCGGGTTCTTGATGAGTGTAAAGGGCAGGGCATCGGGACTGGCATTGCGCGAGGGTGCAAAGAGATTGCCGGAACAGATGAAGGCGCAGGTTTTGGGGAAAAAGGAGAATTGAGAAGTGCATATTTTCAATGAGAGAAGTCGGGCAATGAATATTCTCGCTCATTCTCGGTCCCGATGCAGCCGGGACCTCCGAGGCTTTTGTCTCCTTATAATCGTACCTTCTCTTTGACTATCGACAAAAAAATCCGCTCAAATACTCATTGCCCTCTCTGCATGCTATATCGCGTGAATGATAATTCAGGTTCGATTGTCTTCTGACGGCTGCAAACCCTATACTATAGGACATCGTTTAATTTGTAAAAAAACAAGGAGGTTCAATGGTTAAGAAACTGATAGTCGTGCTGTTTCTCGGTGCATTCCTGATGATGACGGCAACAGAATCGTTTGCAAGAATGGGAAGAGGTTCGTCCTCGGGGTTCAGGAGTTATAAACCGCAGAGATACAATCAGTCTTCTCCTACACAAAACCAGCAGAACAATTCCAGGCCATCCCAGCCCGGGCAGAGGCCTTCATTCTTCAACAGCGGCATGTTCAGAGGCCTCATGGGCGGCATGCTGTTGGGCGGACTGTTGTCCATGTTCATGGGACACGGGTTTCAGTTCGGCTCTCCGGGTTTGATCGAAATTCTCCTCATCGGGGGGATTATCTTTTTCCTGTATCGGAGGTTTGCCAGGGCAAAGCAGACACTGAGTTATCAGTATGCATCGAATGCGGGCGCCACGGTCCAGGAGCCGGAGACATACCAGCAGGGCGGCGGGGGCGGTGCGCAATCCGCCACCATCAACGAGCAATTTGTAAAGGATATAGCCCAGAGCACATATAAAACGCTTCAGGAAGCATGGTCGAAGGGAGACCTCTCTCCGGTAAAGAACCTAATCACTCCGAGGATGTACGACTATCTGACCCGTCAGCTTGAGGATCTCAATGCGCAGGGCTTGAAGAACATTGTCGAGATCGTCTACATTGGAGAGGTGAACATCGTCGAGGTCGAAGGGGAAGACGACAATAAAGTCGCCGTGGTGAGGATAGACTCCCTCCTGAGAGATTACACGGTCGATAAGAACAATGTGATTGTTGAAGGCTCAAAAGACACGCCTGCTGATGCAAGGGAGTATTGGGCTTTTGTCGGCAAGGCACTGGAATGGAAACTGGATGATATAAAGCAGGTATAGGCCGGGGTCGCTAAGGATAGCGCATGTGTGAATTCTGCACAAAACACGGGGAAGGAAAGATATGGTATAAGAACGCCGCGAATTATGCGAATGACCTTTTATCCGACATAAGGCGGCGCACTTATATCAGGAACTTTCTGTCTTCTGCCTTCAGCGAAGGGTTTCAGACACTCGGAAGGCTTGAGACCATTTTTAGAAAAAAGGGCCGTCTTCCGAATTCTGTAAAAACCGCCATGATCACAAAGGCGAAGGAAGAGCATTTCGGTCAGGTATTGCCGATCGAAGAAATCAGCGAACTCGTAAAGAAAGCCCATTCCATTGTCCGCATGCCCTGTGCCTGCCGCTGGAACATCGATAAAAAAGAGGCGCGCTGCTGTTACGCGATCAGCTACGGCCCTGATGTCTGGTTTAGAGATATAGACATGGGTTACTTCGGAAAGGCATCAGACGAAGGACTCGAGTCATTGAACCCTGATACAGCGATCCAACAGATGGAGGAGATGGAAGAGAAAGGTGCAGTCCATACCATCTGGACCATGATGACACCCTTTATAGGCGCAATCTGCAACTGCTCTCCCGAAGAATGTCTTGCAATGAGGACATTGCGGGTTGATATCGAAACCATGGCACGGGCCGAGCATGTGGCGAGAGTCGATGAGGAATTATGCATCGGCTGCGGGCTCTGTGATTTGAACTGCCATTTTAAAGCCATCAGCAGTGTGACGGACAGCGGAAGGTCGGTTGCCCGCATCGATTCCCGCAAATGCTTTGGTTGCGGATTATGCCGCAGGGCATGCGACACAGGCGCAATTTCATTGGTTCTACGATAGCGTGAAGAACTCTGCAGACTGCCTGTCAATGCGAGCACCCGAAAGGTGCGTGGCAATCCCATAGGAAAGGGCGAGATTCTTGGCACTTACCAAAATGACATCATTTAAGCCCTTGTTTGCTGTTTTATTGATAACGTATTGATATAACGGCAAAAACAGCTGTGCCATTTGGTCTACTCACCACGACTTCGTCGCCTTCCCTCTTGCGTAACAAAGCCTTTGCCATAGGAGAATCAATGCTGATGAAATTCTTTTCAGGGTCAAATTCATCAGCACCGACAATGCGGTATTCGCAGACGTGTCCATCGGCAGCCTCGATTTCGACCCAGGCGCCGAAAAATACCTTTGAAGTATCGTCGGGTGTCCTGTCCACGACGGTCAACTCCCGCAGTCTCTTTGCAAGAAAACGCATGCGGGAATCAATCTGCCTCAACTGTTTTTTGCCGTAAATATACTCTGCGTTTTCAGAGCGGTCTCCCATGGCAGCGGCTTCAGCAACGGCCTGGGTAACCTGCGGGCGCTTAACCTTCCATAAATAGGACAGTTCCTCGCTCAAACGCTTATGCCCGTCAGGCGTGATATACGGCGATTTGCTCATCTTGTTGGCGAACGGCTTTTTCAGCCTTTCTTTGCGGAACTCCGCCGATTTGTCGCGTGTGAACGCTGAGCCATCTTACCTTTCCCCGGGGCAAAGGTCCGGGTTTCAAATGGCCCGGGTTTATTCTGCACCCGGCGGCGCTGCGGCTGACGCGGCGGGCGTGCAAACTCTGTGTCGCGCGCCGGGGCGGGCATTTTATACTCGAAGTCGTTTACTTTTCGGCGCTCTATTTTTTCACCGAGGATGCGTTCGATGCTCTGCACCGTTTCCTCGTCTTCACGGGTAATAAAGGTGAAGGCATCTCCGGTCTTCGCAGCACGACCGGTGCGGCCGATGCGGTGTGTATATGCGTCCGCGGTATCAGGCATGTCGTAATTGATGACGTGGGATATGCTTGAGACGTCGATGCCTCGGGCAGCAATATCCGTTGCAACGAGAATCTGAAATGATCCATCCCGGAAGCCGTCGAGTGCCGCCTGTCGCCTGTTCTGCGATAAATTTCCCTGCAACGATGCTGCACGGTAGCCCGCTTTTTCCAGTTGCTGCCCCAGTCGTTTAGCCCGGTGCTTTGTGCGCGTAAAGATCAGGACAGACCCGGTGTCGGTATTTTGCAGGAGTTTGAGGAGGAGGCCTGTTTTAAGATGCTGATCAACCGGATAGAGCGCGTGAGCGACAGTACTTGCCGGCGCGGCAGGATCGACCTGCACAGTGACCGGCGCGTGCAGAATATCGCGGGCCAGCAAACGTATGTCATCCGGCATGGTCGCCGAGAACAGCAGTGTCTGGCGCGCGGGGGGCACATGCCTGATGATCTTCCGGATATCAGGCAGAAAGCCCATGTCGAACATCCGGTCTGCTTCGTCGAGTACGAGCACCTCAATATTCTTCAGATTGATTGTGCCGTGATCGATGTGGTCGAGCAGGCGGCCCGGACAGGCGACGACGATTTCGACTCCGTTGCGCAATTTCTGTATTTGCGGCCTCATGGCCACGCCACCGTAAATCGAGACGCTTCGCATAGACGTCCGGCGCCCAAGATCGGCAACAGCCGTATTGATCTGTTCAGCCAGCTCGCGCGTCGGCGCGATGACGAGGGCGCGAATGCCGCCACGCGGGCTTTTCATCAGGCGCTCCAGGATCGGTAGTACAAAGGCCGCTGTTTTGCCTGTTCCGGTCTGGGCCAGTCCCATAACGTCGTTTCCCTGCAGGACAGGCGGTATGGCCTGGCGCTGGATGGGGGTTGGTGTGTGATAGCCGAGCGCCTTAACGCCGGCAGCTATCTGCGGGTGAAGATTGAACGAATTGAAACTCATGTATCCTTCTTTCTGTAACAGGTTTGGCGATGCCTGAGGCCGTCAGCCTGTGTTTAATGTTCACCTAAACGGTGAGAATCAGTGGTTGACCTATGACATACAACCTAAAGACAACAACTCTTCTTATCTCAAGCATGGGGTGTATTGCTTCTCAGGGAAGATAGGTAGGCGGTCATTGATGCTTATTATCATACATTAAATCATACAGAAAAAGCGACTATCTTCCGGGGAATGTCCCTGATACCGCCTTTTGTGTTACATTTATGACATGTCCTTTTAAGGATGATCGTCGGGAAATCCGGCGTCTTTTTATTCATGAGAGCACAAAAGGAGAGACATGGCAAAATATACAGCACCGATTGATGAAGAGACGCGTCAGAGAATTCTTGCGTTGCCAAAGGGGATACATTTCCCGGCCTTCATGAAGAAGGCGATCGGCATCTTTGTCGAAGAGCTTGAGAAAGATCCGCAACTCAAGCCGGAGAATTTCGTTATCACTGTTTCAGCGCGGAAGGATGCATCGGACAGGAAAAAACGATAGGGGTGAAACAAAGCCTGTCCCGGACGGCCCCTCGATCACATTCTCTTGTTTCTCAGGATGGTTTTCAGGAAAGAGGAAATCTCCTTCCTTTTTTTGAGATATGAGATGGTTGCTGAAATCTCCTGCGCATAGTCTGCTTCCACATTCTGCATGGCGAGATTCATTAACTCGTGCATGACTGCGGGTTGTATCACGACATCTTTGCCGGTCATGTTTTTGAGAGCTTCATTCAATAACGCAGCCCCTTCTTCTGATAGTGTATGAAAGTCTGTTGAATCCTGCTGATTCAATAGTTCTCCATAACGGACCATCAATTGACGAAAGTGCAATTCTGCTTCTGCAATCATATGGTTTGCATCTTCTCTTGTTATTTTCAAACGTTTTGAAAGACCATAGCCATACGTATTCGCCAGAAGATCAGGAATGGTATCGGGAGCGTTTTGAACAGAATTGAGAAAGTCCAGGCCGATGGAGATGTCTTCATGAAGCCTGATCTGAAGGTCGATAGCGATCTCGGTGAGTTTATGAGCTAAATTGGAAGCCAGAGGCCGGGCCAAAAAAAAGGAGTAGGGGACTCCTGCATCGTCAAGCGCCGCCTGCAGGTGGAACAGCAACTGCGGTTCCAACAGACGACTCTTGGTGACAACATATCCTTTCCTGGTTGTCCGCCCATTTTTATGGGCAGTATAATTTCTGCCGAACGACCGAGAAAGAGCGAAAATACTCTCTCTCCAGTCACTTTCTCTTCCGGTCAGAGCCTGTCTTTTTGATTCTTTATGGTAAAGCCCCTGAGGTTCGGATTATCTGTGCCTTTATACTGGATCATCACTTTATGCGTCTCTCCGATCGTACCGGGCAAAATCAACCGCTTAATCTTTGCGATCTCGAAAAGATAGTCACTGGTATTTGTGAAGAGTTCGCCCATGACCCTGTCGATGCCGAGTGAAACAAAGAACGCGCCCTGATTGCAGAACCCAAGTGTCTTCAGCCCGAGATCTTCCCCCCATTTTTTTAACGATGAAAAATTCACATGCGCGGTGATATCCTGAACGCCCATATTCTGATAGGGGTTTTCATTCACCTGATGCCGGTAATAGCAGAGCAGCGTTCCCCTGTTTCGCTCTTCGCTGTAATATTCTTGCGCGGGATGCCCGTAATCAATGGTGAGAACAAATCCCTTTGACAGCATATCACTTGATGACGCGAGCCAATCCTTGATCCTGAGATTTATTTCGGTCCGGTAGCCTGCCGGAAGTTCTATGGAAAATTCCCTCAGATACCCGGCCAGGGCATCTGTGCTCAATTGTCCTTTTATTTCCGCAAAATGATCGTTAACGACAGTAACATAAATCTCTTTCAGTTCATCATCCATCTCGATGACGTGCACAGGGAAGGCATCGGGCAACTCATTCGAGAGGACACAGCCTTCGATTGCGCTCAGTTCCCGCAACGAAGAGGCCCAGGTCACTTTGCCGGAATAGGCGTGAAGCAGTTTCTCCTGTTTGTCGCGCAGAAAGGGATTGATTTCTACTATTACATAGGCAAGTGCATCGAAGAGCGCTTTGCCGCGCAGATAATTCATGATATCCAGACAGAGAAGTCCTTTTCCCGCTCCCAATTCCACAGCATGAAAAACAGATGGTCTCCCGAGGATTTCCCACATCTCCTCAAGCTGCCTGCCGATCATTGCCCCAAAGACTGGGTGGAGGTGCTGGCTGGTAAAAAAGTCTCCTGCCTTTCCTATATCGGTATTCTCTGAAGCATAATAGCCCAGCCCTGGTTCATAGAGGGCCATTTCCATGAAGGCTTCGAAAGGTATCGGACCCTTGGTATTGATTTTAGCGATTATCTTTTGTTCAAGGAGATTCACGCTTCTAATTTTTCAAGGTCTTTATTAAAACCGATGAGTACAAGAACATCACCTTCCTGCATGATATCTGATGGGGGTGGATTGACGTTCCACACATGCTTAATGATTCCTTTCTCTGTCGTACGCTTTCTCTTGATGGCAATGAGAATTACATCATTGTAAGAGATTTGCCTGAAATTGACAACGGGATCAGTGAAGCTGATAGAAAATTGGAATGATTATCTGTGCCTCAACAGGCGGTTTCGGGAAAGGGGAGGCGCTTTTCACCGCCTCAACAGCATTTTTGTCAAGGGAACCGATTCCGGAGCTCTCCACTATTTTTATGGCTTTAGCATGCCCGTCTGATGATATGAAAAAAGAAATTTTGACCTTTCCCTGCAAGCCCATCTGCCTTGCCGTTGTCGGATAGGTTATATGTCTGTCTATCAGATCTTTTATGTAGGAGAAGTTTGCCTTCAGATATTTGATCCTTTTCGCATCAGCAAAATTATCAGAGACCCGGACGGACGCTGCGTTCAAGTCTCCTGCAACGACGGGTGCGCTGCTCAAACGCGTCATAGCCTTGCCGGTACTATCCTGTTCGCCTGTGGCAGAAGTTGCTGTTATTTCACTCTGAGCAGCAGGCATCTGTATCGCTGCCGTCGGCGATTCCTGGGAGTGTAGTGTCACCTGCGGCATAGCCTGGGAAACAATTTCCGCGGGTGGTTCCGCAGATTCCACATCCTTGTTTTTGGGATCTTTTTGCTGTGCATTGCTCTCTGGCGGCCGAGTCTTTACTGCCGCTCTATCCCCGGCATTGTCTACCCCGGCCGTATCTTCGAGCGTAAAATCAATTACCAGTATCTTTCCCGAAGAGATAAATCTGTCCCCCATGAAAATGAGCAGCAATATTACGAGGGCATGGAGAGCAAATGATATCTGAAACGACCTCTGCAAATAGTTCACATCTTCTCCTGCGTTTTTATATCATTTTAAACGGATAACGTCTATTTTCTCCACCGCCAAAAAAAGTTACCGTACTTGGTCTGGGCAAAGACCCTGCCACCATGGTTGACAGTACGTTTAAGAAATTTGTTCCCTGTGCGAGCGTTTGACATGGTTTTTATAACAGCTGACACAGTATAATTTTCCTGAGGGCCTTGACAGGCAAAAATCAATTTGGTATTTCTATTGTAACGCAAACACATTCGAACTATTTGCGAGGAAGACATGAAAGATACACAATATGTAATCCTGAATAAGGAACGGTTCAATGATTTCGTCTCAGAGCTTTCGAAGATGCGGACGCTGGTTGCTCCTGTAGCGAAGGGCTATAACAATTTCGCATTTGAAGAAGTTTCTTCGGGCGGGGCAATAGCCCTCAACTATATCCCGACCATCCTACCGCCCAAAAAATACTTTATGCCGAAACGCGAAACACTCCTGGAGTTTACAACCGTCAAAGGGGCAAATCTTCAAGCGGTTGTCGAGTATGAGCCGGTCACAATCTTCGGAGTTCATACCTGTGACATTGCCGGTATCCAGTGCCTTAATATGGTATTTTTCGAACGCCCCAAGGATTACAATTATCTGACGCGTAAGAACAGCATAACGCTTATCGGTTTGGAATGTAATGACTATTGTGACGAACATGCAAGTTGCCATCTCGTCAACGCAAGTTTTCCGGGGGGCGGTTACGATCTTTGTTTCACTGATCTTGGCGATTATTTCATAGTCCACGTGAATACCAAGGCAGGGGAGAATATTATCGACGCAACTGAATTGTTCGGAAAAGCATCCGAGGCACATATAAACGCACTGGCGAAATTGCGCGACCATAAGAGAAAGGTATTCAGCAATGAAGTGCCGATAGACAGCAGGCGTATACCGGAGTTATTTGACAAGTCATTCAGGGCGCGGGTATGGAACGACCTGAATGAGCGCTGCCTGGCCTGCGGAAATTGCACAAATGTGTGTCCTTCATGCTATTGCTTTGACATACGAGACGAGCTGGATCTGAGCCTGAAGAAAGGAACCCGGTATCGCGTCTGGGATTCCTGTCAGCTCGAGCCGTTCGCAAAGGTAGCCGGTGGCTTCAGTTTCAGGAAAGAACGTTCCGCACGACAGAGGCACCGTTACTACCGGAAATTCAGGTATTCCATGGACAGATTTTCGCGCTTCTTCTGCACCGGCTGCGGCAGGTGTACCCGCACTTGCATGGCCGGCATAAGCCTCAAAGAGACACTCAATGAACTGATAAAAGAGAGTGAGGACCGAGTATGGAAAAAGTGGCTATAAAGGATTCCAGCTATAGCTTAAAAAAGGCAAAAATTCTTAGAACGAAAATGCTTACCGTAAGTGAGAAGCTTTTCGAGATTGCGCTGAAAGATGGAAGTCCTCTGGATCATGAGCCCGGCCAGTTTATTATGATATCTCGCTCCGGCATCGGTGAAGTTCCTATCTCCGTTTGTTCGTCTCCCACAAGACGTGATTCTTTTGAGTTATGCGTACGGGCTGTCGGAAAGGTTACCCGCAGTCTTCATATGTTAAAAGCCGGAGACGAAATCGGTATACGGGGACCGTATGGGAAAGGGTTCCCGATACGGATACTGACAGGGAATGATTTGTTAATTATCGCAGGCGGATTGGGGATCGCTCCTCTTCGCTCACTGATTACCTATGTCATTGACAACCGCCGTGATTTCGGAAAAGCGCATATTCTGTTCGGATGCAAAGAGCCGAAAGAGATGCTCTTCAGCGATGAACTGGAAGGATGGAGTATGCGTGCCGACCTTCACTACGCCTGTACTGTTGACCGTGCCGATCCGGACTGGGCGGGCAATGTCGGGGTTATTACCACGCTTATCCCCGGGGTGGACATCGATCCATTAAGGACATTTGCTGCAGTCGTCGGTCCTCCTGTTATGTATAATTTTGTGATAAAGGCACTCTTGGCCAAGGGAATTCCAGAGGATCAGATTCTTTTGTCATTCGAGCGCAACATGAAATGCGGCAACGGGAAATGTGGACGCTGCCAGATACAGAACCTCTATGTGTGTCAGGATGGTCCGGTTTTTCATTATGAACGAATAAAAAATTTAAGTGAGGCTTTTTAGCATGAAGAAACCAAAAGTCGGCATTTTCGATTTTGCCTGTTGCGAGGGGTGTCAGCTTCAGATAGCGAATATGGGCGAAGAGGTATTGGACGTCCTTGGCTCAATAGAGGTAATGGAGTGGAGAGAAGTGATGTCCGAAAAATGGGGGAAGAAACTGGATATCGCAATTATAGAAGGAAGCATTACTGACCGCCATTCTGTCAAAAGGATAAAACAGATACGAAAAAAAGCGAAGGTCCTCATTGCCATCGGCTCTTGTGCGACAATCGGCGGAGTGAATGGAATGAAGAACAATTTCGAGCTCGAAGATATCAGAAAATATGTTTATGGAGAGGACTACAGGTTTTTCCCAACAGAATTAACAAAAGCTGTTCATCAGGTTGTCAGAGTCGATTATTTCGTCCATGGCTGCCCGATGTATATACCGGAATTTGTTGCAGTAATAAAGGCTGCTTTGCAGGGAATACCTTATTACCCGCCTGATTACCCGGTATGTGTCGAATGCAAGCTGAATGAGAATGTCTGCATGTATGACCGCAAAGTTACATGTCTCGGTCCTGTAACTAAGGCCGGTTGCAATGCATGGTGCATAAACAACGGCAATATCTGTTACGGATGCCGCGGCATGGTCAGTAACCCGAATGAAAAAGGCGCGCAGGATGTAATCGCAAAATACAAGATCCCTATGGATCTTATCCTGAATAAAATGAATATGTACAACAAGTGCAGGGAGCTCGGCTAAGATGAAAAAACATGTCACTATCAATGTGGAATATCTCACGAGAGTGGAAGGGCACGGGAATATAATTATCGATGTCAAGGACGGCAAATTGGGCACCTGCCGTCTGGATATTGTTGAATCACCGAGGTTTTTTGAGGGGATGCTGCGGGGTCGTTCGATATTTGAGGCACAGCATATCACCAGCAGGATCTGTGGCATCTGCGCATGCGGACATACACTTGCCTCAATACAGGCGGCAGAAGATGCACTTGGGATCACGCCCACAGAACAGACCATTAAACTCAGGAAACTCCTTCTGCACCTCGAAATACTGGACAGCCATATCCTCCATATCTATCTGCTGGTCGCTCCCGACCTCCTGGGTGTCAAGAGTTTTGTGCCGCTTATCAGCAGCCATAATGAAGTCGTGCGCAGAGCTTTGCGAATGAAGAAAACCTGCAACGATATATGCGATGTCCTGGTCGGCAGGCATGTTCATCCTATTTCTGCCATTGTCGGAGGATTTACCAAACTCCCGAGGCCGAAAGATCTGGACGCCATGTTCAACCTGCTCGACGGAATGAGAGGCGATATGGATGCAACAGTGAAATTGGCTGCATCGTTGAAATTTCCCCATTTTGAGCGCGATACGGAATATGTGGCTTTAGTGAGCGACGACGATGAATATCCCCTGCTCATGGGAGACATCGGTTCTACTGACGGCATACGAATGAATAAAAGCGATTACCGGAAGATTACCAATGAGTTCATAGTGCCCCATTCATCGGCAAAACGCACGAAACTCAGCAGAAAATCGTATGCAGTGGGCGCTCTTGCACGCTTTAATCTGAATGCTGAAAAGCTTCATCCCGCTGCTAAAGAAATTGCGGCTGCAGTCGGATTAAAGCCCAAATGTATTAATCCATATCTCAATACGGTCGCGCAATTAATAGAGAGTGTACATTGCCTCGAAGATGCAGTCTCCATAGTAGAGAATCTGAAAAGCAGGCAGCTCAATTATGATGAAGAAATCGTGGTCGGACTCAATGAACAGCACAAGATTCCTGTAAGGGCGGGAAACGGTGTTGGGGCCGTCGAGGTCCCCAGGGGTATTCTATTCCATAATTACCAGACCGATGAAAACGGGATCATCACACAGGCAAACTGCATTATCCCGACGAACCAGAACACCGGCAATATCGAGCACGATATGATGGAGCTGGTCCCTGAAATGCTTGACAGGAGTCAAGAGGAGATAACCCTTGCCGTCGAAATGCTCGTCCGGTCGTACGACCCCTGTATCTCGTGTTCAACGCATTGTATGAATGTCAAATTTGTGGACAGGTAAACAGAAAAGCGTTTCAATCACTTTGAAATGCTCTTTTTCTCAACACAGAGCCATACACTGCATTGAAAACAGAATGGGTATGAGATAGAATATGAACTATTACATTTTTTCGTATAAACCTGTAAGATCACTTTCTCAAAGTGACTTGATGGCACGGAGGGAAGAATGAGAAAGATAATAATTTCGCTGATGGTATGTCTGCTCGTGTGGAATTCCACTGCAGCGTTTGCCGCTGAAACCGACGATATTATGGTTGTAGGAGATCTGCTTCTTGCGAGGCCGCTGGGCATCGTTGCCACGGTCATCGGCAGTGCGGTATTTTTTGTCTCCTTACCCTTCACCATCCCCAGCGGAAGCGCTCAACATACCGGAGATGTGATGGTCGGAGAGCCGTTCAACTTCACATTCAAGAGACCTCTTGGAGATTTCAGAAAATATCGCGCCAATAGGCCTGTCGAGAGACCGAAAGCAGAGCAAAAACAGAGCGATAAACCCGCAGGAGAGTAAAAACCACGTAAACGGCTTATTTTTCAGTATGTGCAGGGATGAGTGCTGTGAAAATATTCGAAGCAGCATGAAGAAATTCCGGATGATTCTGAGGAATTGTCTGAAAACCTGTAAAGAGCCCGCATCTGAATAACGAAACAGGGATAGTCCCTTGGGAAGGCTACATCTCCCGCCTTCCATCGAGAGATTTGCCGAGCGTTACTTCATCGGCAAACTCGATGTCTCCGCCGATGGGAAGGCCATAGGCTATCCGCGTTACCATGACAGGGAAGGGCTTCAGCAAATCCCTTATGTACTGGGCGGTCATTTCGCCCTTTGTGTTGGGGTTTGTTGCGATAATGACCTCTTTTATGGAATTCCTCCTTACCCTTTCGACAAGTTCGTTTATCTTGAGTTTATCCGGAGTGAACCCGTCGATCGGAGAGAGGGCGCCCAGGAGGACATGATACAGACCGTCAAAGCTTTTTGAACGTTCGATCACAAGGATATTGCTCGGTTCTTCGACAACACAGATTTTATCCCTGTCTCTCGCGCTGCTGCTGCAGATACCACAGATTTCATTGCCGGTAATGTTAAAGCATTCCCTGCAGAAACGCGCCCTGTCCTTAACCTCGCTGATCGCCTTCGCAATCCCCTTGGCGTCTTCATCGGACATCGTGAGGATGAAGAACGCAAGCCTCTGGGCGGTCTTTCTCCCTATACCGGGAAGCTTTGTGAGTTCATTGATAAGATTTTCGATGATGCCTTGTTCCATGGTTCTTTAAGTATAAAAGAAGTGCAAAAATCATAACAAGGTTATTTTGATAATTTTGATGTGTCCGCCGATGAACTGGCGCTCTTATGCGGGATGCTCGTGAGGGCCTATGCCCCCTGTTTTTCTTGCTCGATTCAATGAGTATTACTTTTGCACGGGTGGAAAATTCGCAAGCATTTTTTTCACTGTTTCGTTTATCTGCTCCATTGTCCTGCCGGGTTCAACAACCCCGACTGCTGTTCCCCTCCAGACAAGTGATTTTTTTTCAGCATCCACAATATCGATGATGAGCGTTCCCAACTCATACTCGTAGGTATCCGTGCCGCGGCGGTATTCCGTATGACCGGGTCCGTATGCATCTGTCCGCAATCTGCCCGGGAAATATCCGCCATGGTAAAAATTGCTGTCGTCATATGCATACCCCCATTCCTGGACGTCAACCCTCTTTTCCTTTCCGCCATGGATGGCAATCAGGACATCAGGGTTCTTCGATGTAATTGTCAATCCTTTTGCCTGCAGTTCATTGTTTACTGCATAGTTGATGTGTTTCAGCGTTAATTCATTCCACGGCGTTTTTTCGGGTACGGAAAGCCAATCGTACGTCTTAATCCCCGCAAAATTGAACTGCTGATCAAAGTCATAGCTCACCTCCACTGTAGCACAGCCTTTGACAAGCAGAAGAAGGAGCACCAATCCGGCATATCGTTTCATACGTACCTCCCTTTATTGCTGAACATATAATAACCATAGTATGAATCATCCCGACTTTCAAGTATACGGCTTTAACGGAGAACGGTCTGCAGCGTTTTCACGACCTCTTCTGTCGAATCGTACACTCCCTGATGGGTCGCGACTACCAGATACCGTCCCCTGACATCCCTTTTGACGAATATCGTGAAAGGGACACGGACATTTCCCAGCGCCTTATGAACGGCAAACGAGTAATCGGTAAGGACAGGGTAGGAGACCTTAAATTCCTTGTTGTATTGCAGTATTTCACTGGCGGTATTTCCTACCGCAATACCAATCACCCTTACCTTTGTCTTTAATGCCGCATCGTTTATGGAGTTGGCATACACCGCGTTAAAAAAAGGAATGTTTTTTGGACAGCTCAGGCAATACGTGCTGAAGATCTCGAAGACAAAGAGTGTTCCTTTCATATCCTTCAGCGAAAAGTTCTTCTTCTGCGGTATGCCGATGTATAACCGTGCATCTTTCGTCAGGACATCGGCAAAGGATACGTTTGGAAAAACTGCGCCCTTCGATATGGGTTTTGTTTCAGCATACGCCGGAGGATTTCCGCTCCATAGACAAAAGAAGAGGAGAAGGGACGGCAAGAGGAGT
>Ga0209254_10001097_pt1 | contig 23854 bp, 21 predicted proteins | sample FrelakmetDIP11DI_FD_187148 | JGI IMG/M metagenome (GOLD analysis project Ga0209254, IMG submission 187148) | Freshwater lake sediment microbial communities from the University of Notre Dame, USA, for methane emissions studies - DIP11 DI (SPAdes)... | ecosystem: Environmental > Aquatic >...
CGGCGCGTTCATCGCGGCGATCTTCCACGTGGTGACCCACGCCTTCTTCAAGGCCTGCCTCTTCCTCGGCTCGGGCTCGGTGATCCACGCCTGCGGCGGTGAGCAGGACATGCGCAAGATGGGCGGCCTCAGAAAGCGCATGCCCATCACCTACTGGACGTTCGTGGCCGCGACGCTGGCCATCGCCGGCATTCCGCTGTTCGCCGGCTTCGTCTCCAAGGACGAGATCCTGGCCAAGGCCTTCGCCGCCGGCTACACCGACCTCAACGGCTTCAGCACCGTGTACTCGGTGCTTTGGGTGCTGGCGGTGGCCGGCGCCTTCATGACCGCCTTCTACATGTTCCGCGCGGTCTACATGACCTTCCACGGCGAGTTCCGGGGCGGTCACGAGGCCGAGCACCACCTCCACGAGTCGCCGCCCTCGATGACCGCGCCGCTGATCATCCTCGGCGCCCTCTCGGTCATCGGCGGCATCCTGATCGGCTTTCCCGGCCAGCTCTTTCACCGTCCCGAGCTCAACCGCATCGAGCACTTCCTGCACCCGGTGATGGCGCCGCTCGCCGCGGCCCACGCAGCGACCGGACCCGCCGGCCAGGCCGCACACGGCGTCAGCCTGTCGACCGAGTGGGTGCTCGTCATCACCTCGGTGCTGGTGGCGGTCGCGGGCTGGATGGTCGCGCGCCGCTTCTACGTCGGCGACCAGGCGTTCGCGCCGGCGCGGCGGCTCGCCGAGCGCTTCCCGTTCGTTTACAAGCTGCTGCTCAACAAGTACTGGGTCGACGAGCTCTATGACGCGGTGGTGGTGCGGCCGCTCTTCGGTCTCGCCCGCGTCTTGTGGAAGGTGGTCGACGTGGTGATCATCGACACGGTGTTCGTCAACGGCAGCGCGTTCGCCGTCGAGCTCACCGGGGACTTCCTGCGCTTCCTGCAGACCGGCAACGTCCGCAACTACGCACTGTCGGTGGCGCTGGGGATCCTGGTCCTCGCCGTGGTGCTGTGGTAGGGGGGGGAGGCGACCGTGCTCGACACCTCGCTGCTGTCGCTCGTCACCCTCCTCCCGGCCGCCGGCGCGCTCGTCCTGGCCGTGCTGCCGGCGCGCCCGGCCGCTCTCCACCGGTGGCTCGCGCTCGGCCTGTCGCTGGTGGTGTTCATCCTCTCGCTGGCGGTCTGGTTCCGCTTCGACCCCGACGTTCCCTCCTTCCAGCTTCAGGAGCAGCTCTCCTGGATCCCCCAGTACGGCATCAGTTATCACATCGGCGTCGACGGCATCTCGCTGCTGCTGGTGATGCTGACCACCCTGCTGATCCCGGTGGTCATCCTCGCCTCCTGGAGCTCGATCGACGCCCATGTCAAGGGCTTCCACATCTCACTGCTGCTGCTCACCACCGGGATGATCGGCGCCTTCGTCGCGCTCGACCTGTTCCTGTTCTACGTCTTCTGGGAGCTGATGCTGATCCCGATGTACTTCATCATCGGGGTCTGGGGCGGGCCGCGGCGGATTTACGCGGCGGTCAAGTTCGTGCTGTTCACCATGGTCGGGTCGCTGCTCATGCTGGTCGCGATCCTCTATCTGGCGTGGTACCACCAGCTCTCGACCGGCGCCTGGTCCTACGACTACCTCGCGCTGGCCACCACGGCGCCGCGCATCGCGCTCGCCGGGCTGTGGTCGCCGCAAGCGCTGCTCTTCCTCGCCTTCGGCCTCGCCTTTGCGATCAAGGTGCCGATGTTCCCGTTCCACACCTGGCTCCCGGACGCCCACGTCGAGGCGCCGACCGGAGGCTCGATCATTCTGGCCGGCGTGCTGCTGAAGCTCGGCACCTACGGCTTCCTGCGCTTCAACCGGACGCTGTTCCCCGCTGCCTGGGACTTCTTCGTGCCCCTGATCGTGGTGCTCGCGGTCATCGGCATCCTCTACGGCGCACTGGTCGCGATGGTCCAGCCCGACATCAAGAAGCTGGTCGCCTACTCGTCGGTGAGCCATCTCGGCTACGTGATGTTGGGGCTGGCCGCCGGCACCGTCGCGTCGACCCAGGGCGCGATCCTGCAGATGGTCAACCACGGGCTCTCAACCGGCGCGCTCTTCCTGCTCGTCGGCGTCGTCTACGAGCGCCGCCACACCCGGATGATCGCGGACTATGGCGGCATCGCCGGGATCGTGCCGGCCTACACCGGCATCTTCCTGCTCGTCACCCTGTCCTCGATCGGGCTGCCCGGGCTCAATGGTTTCGTCGGCGAGTTCCTGATCCTCGCCGGATCGTGGAAGGTGTTCCCGGTGGCCGTGGTCTTCGCCGGCCTCGGCATCATCGTCGGCGCCGTCTACATGCTGTGGATGTTCCAGCGCGTGTTCTGGAATCCCCTCGTCCACGACGAAAACCGCACTCTGACCGACGTCAATCCCCGCGAGCTGCTGGCCCTGGCGCCGCTGGTGGTGCTGATCGTCTGGATCGGCGTCCACCCGACCACCTTCCTGTCGCCCATGGAGGCGGCGGTGCGGTCCCTGCTGGGTTAGGAGGACGACGCCCGTGCTGATCCCCTCGCCGACCGACCTGACGTCCATCGCCCCGGAGATCGTGCTCGCGGTGGCCGCCGGCGTCCTGCTCCTCGTGGAGGCCTTTCTTCCCGGCCTGCGCCGGCTGCTGGCGCCGATCACGATCGCCGCGTCCCTGATCGCCGCCTGGGCCCGCTTCCACTTCCCGCTTCCCGGCGTGGTCTGGGGCGGGCTGTTGTCGATCGACCGGGTGGCCGCCTTCGTCGACCTCTACATTCTCGCCGCGGTGCTGCTCACGGCGTGGATGTCGGGAGCGTTCCTGAGGCGCAACGACGTCGATCGCGGAGAGTTCTACTCGCTGCTGCTGCTGGCCGCCATCGGCGCCATGGTGATGGCCGCGTCGGTGGACGCCCTGACCCTTTTCCTCGGCCTCGAGCTGCTGTCGATCCCGCTCTACGTCCTTAACGGCTTCCTGCGCGGCCACGCAATCTCGATCGAGGCCGGCCTCAAGTACTTCGTGGTCGGCGCCTTCGCCTCCGCGTTCGTGGTCTACGGTTTCGCGCTGATGTACGGGATGGCGGGCAGCACCAGGTTGGAGGCCATGGGGCAGACCGTGGTCGACGCCGGCGGCCTGTCGCCCCTGATGGCGATCGGCCTCGCCATGGTCGTCGGTGGGCTCGGCTTCAAGCTCGCCCTGTTCCCGTTCCACGCCTGGGCGCCGGACGTGTATCAGGGCGGGCCGACGCCGGTCACTGCGTTCCTCTCGGTGGTCCCCAAGGGCGCGGCGCTGGTGGCCCTGCTGCGCGTCGTCGATGGCCTTGACCTGCTCCGCCTGTCGCCGCACTGGGTGACCGCCGCCGGCATCATCGCCGTCGCCTCGATGACCCTCGGCAACATCGTCGCCATCGTCCAACGCGACATCAAGCGAATGCTCGCCTACTCCGGAATCGCGCACATGGGCTACGCCATGGTCGCCATCATCGTCGCCGGGATCGACGGCGGCGCGGCGGTGCTCGTCTACCTCGCGGCCTACACCCTGATGAACGTCGGCGCCTTCGCCGTCGTCGCCCTGCTGTCCGAGCGCGAGGACGAGCCGCACCTGATCAGCGAGCTCGCCGGCCAGGGCTGGACGCGCCCGATCGCGGCGTTCGCCTTGACCCTGTGCCTGGTCTCGCTCGCGGGAGTGCCGCCGCTGATCGGCTTCACCGGCAAGTTCGTGGTCTTCCGGGCGGCCGTCAACCACGGCTTCGTCTGGCTGGCCGTGCTCGGGGTCCTCAACTCACTGATCTCCGCCTTCTACTACCTGCGCGTGGTCTACGTCATGTACATGCAACCGCTGCCCAGGCGGGCGCCGGTCTTCCCTTCCGAGCGCTCGGTGGCGGCGGTGGCGGTGGTCGCCGCTCTCGGCGTGGTCCTGCTCGGCGTCTTCCCGATGCCGATCCTCGAGGCGGCACACCGGGCGATCCTCGACCTGGTGAGGTGACGGCATGGCCGCCTACAAGAGGCACGTCGACACCTCCACGATCTCCGACCTGACCGTCGCCCGCCTCTCGGTCTACCTGCGCTGCGTCGAGCGACTGCTCGACGGGGGCGACATCGAGACCGTGTCGTCCCAGGAGTTCGCGCGCCGCTTCAACCTCAACTCGGCACAGATCCGCAAGGACCTCGCCTACTTCGGCGAGTTCGGGGTGCGCGGCGTCGGCTACAACCTCCGCGACCTGCGCCAGTACATCGTGGAGATCCTCGGGCTCAATCGAGAGCACCGCCTAATCATCGTCGGCGCCGGCAACCTCGGCACCGCCCTCTGCCACTACTCCGGCTTCACGGGCGGCAGCTTCCTAGTGGTCGGCGTGCTCGACTCGGACCCCAGCCGGATCGGCGACCCGACCCCCTCCGGCCTGCTGGTCGAGGACGCGTCCCGGCTGCCCGAGATCGTCCGCCAGCGCGGGGTCGAGATCGGCGTCATCACGACCCCGCCGGCAGCCGCCCAGTCGGTGTGCGACCAGATGGCCGCCGCCGGGCTGCACACGGTCCTCAACTTTGCGCCGATCCGGGTCAAGGCGCCCGACGGCGTGTACGTGAGGACCGTCGACCTCAAGGTCTATCTCGAAGAGCTCTCGTTCCACATCACCAACGCCGCCCCCTCCCGCTGAGCCATGGCCCCGCCGGTTCGCGCGATCGCGGCGAATTCGCTACAGTAGTCGGTCATGGAGAAGCCCCGCCGCATCGGCAAGTACGAGGTGGTCTCGCAGATCGCCAGCGGCGGCTTCGGCGTGATCTACAAGGGCTGGGACCCCTTCATCAAGCGCCCGGTGGCGATCAAGCTCTGCCTGACTCCCGACGAGGAGGTGCGCCGGCGGTTCGAGCAGGAGGCCCAGTTCGTGGGCAACTTGGTCCACCGCAACATCACCTTGGTCTTCGACTACGGCGTCGAGAACGGGCTGCCGTACATCGTCCAGGAGTACCTCACCGGATTCGACCTCGACCAGCTCGCGGCGGCCGGCACCCTGGACGAAGCGCGGTCCGTTGTTGCAATCCTCCTCCAGGTCTGCGAGGCCCTCGACTTCGCCCACCGCCGGGGCATCGTCCACCGCGACATCAAGCCCTCCAACATCCGGGTCCTCGAGGATGGGACGGTCAAGATCCTCGACTTCGGCATCGCCAAGTCGCAGCAGGCGAGCCACAAGCTCACTCAGACCGGGATCGCCCTCGGCACCGCTGGGTACCTCGCCCCGGAGCAGATTCAGGGAGGGATGATCGACGCCCGCACCGACATCTTCGCCCTCGGCGTCGTCGCGTACGAGCTGATCACCCACGTCCGCCCGTTTCAGGGCGCTTCGCTCAGCAACGTGCTTTACAAGATCCTCCACGAGGAGCCCCCTCCGGCCAGCCAGGTGCACCCCGCCTGCAGCCCAGAGCTCGAACGTTTGATCACCCGTTGCATGACCAAGGACCCCGGTGAGCGGTTCCAGAGCGCCGCCGAGCTGTACGATGCGCTGCGCGCGATCGCCGCCGCCGAGATCACCGAGGCCGAGGCGGCGCGCGACACCACCACCGGGATCCTCCGCGACGCCGTGCACAGGATGGACGGCGCGCCGCAACCCCCGGTCTCGGACGAGGCGCCGACCGCCGGCATCTTGCCGCCCCCGCGGGCGGCGCGGCCTGCCCACGCCCCGATCGAGCACACCGCGCACCCCGACGACTCGGACCGGCCCCGTCGCCGGCCGGCCCTGGTCACCTTCCTGGCCCTGCTCGCGGTGCTCGTGATCGCCGCCGCCGCCCTCTACTTCTCTCCGGAGGTGCAGCGCGCCGTTTTCGGCGGCCGTGGCGCGCCGTGGGTGCCGACGCCGACCCCGACCGCGACCCCGACCACGGTGCCCACGCCCACGACGACCCCGACGCCGACCGTCGTCCCGACGCCGGCTTTGGTGACGGTGCAGATCATCGTCGACCCCCCGGCAACCCTCCGCGTTGACGGCCAACCGTTCGGCAGCGGCCGGGTTTCCGGCGGCGTCATGCAGCTCCTCCCCGGACCCCACACCTTCACGCTGGTTCTTCCCGGCTTCCCCGAGCGGACGGTCACCCGCGAGGTGAACCCCGACACCTCCGCGATCTCGCTCACGCTCGAGGTCGGCATGCTGACGGTCATGGTCGATCCGACCATGGCGCCGCCCGGCGGCGTCGCCTTCCTCGATGGTCGCGAAATCGGGACGGTGCCCCTGGTCCGCTACAAGGTCCCCGCGGGCACCCACATGCTGACCGTGCGCTGGCCGGGATTCGACGCCCCCTATCAGCAGCTGATCGAGGTGCCCCTCCTGCCCAACGAGCTCCGGCTGCCTCCGGTCGCCCCGCCGGCGCAGTGACCGGCCCGGCGCACGGCCTCCGCCACCACACTTGCGCTTTTCCCCGGGGCGGGTAGAGTTTCCGCATGGCGCGTCGTGCCGCCCCCTCGCTGATCGCTCGAGCGCTGCTCCTCGTCCTGCTCGCCGCCGCCGGCGCCGCCCTCGCCCAACACGCCACGCCCAGCGAGGAGGCGGCCCTGCAGGCCTACCGCGAGGGGTCATTCAGCCGCGCGGTCCAGCTCTACACCCGTGCTCTGTCCGAGACCGACGACCCCAGCCACCGCGCACAGCTGCACGTCCGCATCGCGTGGACCCTGTTCGCGCTCGGGCGACAGGGCGAGGTCGGCACCCACCTCCGCGCGGCGCTGGTCGAGGACCCCGAGCTGAGCCTGGTCCCGGACTACTACACGAAGGAGTTCATCGAGCTCTTCGACTCGACCAAGGCCCGCGTCCGGAGCGCGGCGCTCGAGAGCAACGCCGCCCCGCCGCCCGATCTCGAGGCGACCCTGGCGGCGGTCGGTGCGCGCCTCGAGTCCGGCCGTGACCTCGAGGGTGCGCTCGCCGACGTCGAGAAGCTGCTCGTCGTCTACCCGGGCGACGGCCGGCTGCTGCCACTCCGGGCCGAGCTGCTGCGACTCCTCGGCCGCGACGACGAAGCCCAGGCCATCCTGCAGGCCTACGGCTCCGGCGCCGTTCAGGTCCCCGTCGACAGCCTGTCGATCCCGGACCTGATCCTCCGCGCCAACCGGCTGCTCGACGAGGGTGACGCCGAGGCCGCTTTCGGGCTCCTCCGGGAGGCGGTGTCCCGCCAGCCATCCAACGTCGCCGCGCTCGAGCTGATGGCCGAGGCGGCGGTGCGAACCGGACGCTGGCAGGACGCCGAGTTCGCGCTCAAGTCCGCGCTCGGCCTTCAGCCCGACAACCTCAACTTGCAGCTCCGCCTCGGCGGGGTCTACCTCGCGAAGAACGACACCTCCGCAGCCCGCGACGTCTTCCGCGAGCTCACCGAGCGCTACCCCCACTCGGACCGGGCCTGGGCATCACTCGGGTTGCTCGACGCCCAGCTCGGCAACCACGAGCGCGCTCTCCTGGAGCTCGAGCAGGCGCTCCAGGAGAACCCGCTCCTGCCCGAGGTCCAGCTCGGCTACGGCGAGCTGCTCCTGACCCAGGGGCGCGCCGCCGAGGCCCTTGCCGCGTTCCAGGATGCGAAGAACCTGCTGCCGGACGACCCACAGCTCGAGGCCCGCACCGGTCAGGCGCTGCTCGCCACCGGCCGCGACGGCGAGGTCCGCGAGCACCTCCGGGCGGCCATCGATGGCGGCTTCCGGCCCTTTGATGTTCAGCGAAGCTGGGTCCTGAACCTGATCGGAGACGGCGACCACGCCGAGGCCGCGCGGGCGCTCGCCGACATCCCCGCCGATCCCCGCCGTGACCGTGACATCGTCCAGGGCGTGCTGCTCCTCAGGCAGGGGGCCTTCGCCGAATCCGAGACGGTGCTCCGGCGGGCGGCCGAGCTCCGCGCTTCCGACGCCGCCCTGCTCAACCTCCTTGCAGCCGCGATCTACGAGCAGCAGCGCTACGGCGAGGCAGTCGAGATCCTGCGCCGCGCCGCCGACCTGCAACCGGGCAACGAGGCGATTGCCCGCAACCTGGAGTTGGCCGAGGCGGCCCGCGCCGCCGAGCTGCTCGCCGCGCGCGCCGAGCCGGTGCAGCCGGCGGGAGAGTCGTGATCAGGGAAGGGTTCAGGGGTTAGGGATTAGGGATTGGTCTGCCTGCGACCCGCTGAGCTTCAGAAATTCAGTTGGCTCTCGCCACGGCGATGCCTTCGAGCGCCTTGATGAGCCGGTCGGCGGCGACCGACGGCAGGTGCTCCGCCTCGTACGCCGCCCGGGCCGCCGCGCGGCGCGCCAGCCAGCGCGGCCCGTCGGCGGCCTCCCGGATCAGCCTCACGAGATCGGCACAGGCCGACGGCCCGGGCGTCACCCGCGGGGCCGCCTCCTCCGGCCACTCCAGGAACTGGCGGACCGCCGTGACCGCGACCGGCGTGCCGCAGGCGAAGAAGCGGAGTGCAGCCGCCGAGGTCTCACCGGCTGACGGATCCCGCAGGGCGATGCCGAGGTCGGCGGCGCTCGGCAGCGGCGCGAACTCCTCGGGCGGAATCCAACCGGTGAAGCCTACTGCCTCCGCCAGGCCGATCCGCGCAGCCGCGGCGGTGATCGCCGCGCGGTGTCCGCCCTCGCCGACCATCAGCAGCTGCGCCGGCACGCCGGCGGCCCGCGCCGCCGCAAGGGCGCCGAGCACGTCGACCAGACCCTTGTCCGGGGTGAGGAAACCGAGGTGAGCCAACAGCACGGCGTCGGGCGCGATGCCGAGGCGCCGGCGGACTGAGGAACGATCCACCCTCCCCGGATCCGCCACCGCGAGGCCGACCCGCGCCACCGGCGTCCCGGGCAGGTCCTTCGCGACCTGCCGTGCGGCCCACCTCGAGTGGACAATCACCATGACGGCGTTGCCGAGGAAGGCGCGCCGGGCCGGAAACAGAAACGGATCCCGCCGCCCGGTCACCCCCAGGACGCGCGCACGCGCGAGTGGCTCGGCCTCCGGATGGGCCTCACGGAGGAGGGCGCCGAAGCGCTCCGGCTGGTCTCGCGCCAGGGTCGCCTCGACCAGCAGGTGGTGGAGCACGGCATCGTGGAGCACCACCACGGTCCGCGGCTGGCCGAGCCGGTCGAGCAGCCACTCGTGGTAGGGGTTGTTGCCGAGATGGACGAGCTGGATCTCGTCGTCGGCGACGATGGTTGACGCCGGCACCAGCAGGCAGCCGGCGACTGTCCCGTTCGCACTCTCCGGTGTCGAGCCCGGCGGCGCGACGACCCGGACCCGGGCCCGCCGGCCGAGCTCCGGCAGCAGCTCCACGGCGTAGTCGGCGACGCCCGAACGCGTAGGCGGCAGCGGCGACGCCCAGAGGATCTTCACGGGGCCAAGGTAGCATGCCGAGGTGACCGGAGACAGCGACCGCCCGAACGCCGGCCGCATCCCGAAGCGGGCACGGCACCAGACCTGGATTGGGTCGCGCCCAGGGCCCAGGCCTTGGCCCGTCGCCTCTCCCTCCGCTGTCCCCGCCCACCCCTGTCCGATAAGATAGCGAGGTGAGGCTTCCCCGCCTGCTCGTCACCACCATCTACATCGGGTACCTCGTCCAGGTCGGCCTGCTCATGGTGGTTCTGCCGTGGTCCGACCTGTGGCGTCTGCTCATCGCCCAGCTCCCGCTGCGCGTCGCCTGGATCCTCGACGCACCCGCGGCGCGCGGCGCTCTCACCGGGTTCGGCGTGCTGCACCTCCTCCTGGTCGTGGCCGAGATCGTCCACGCCGGCCGGCGCGACCGCCAGCACCTCGGCTCGCCCCGGCCGTCCAGCAGCGGCCCCCCCGAGTCGCATGACGCGTCGCCGCCGTGAGCCGCCCACGCGCGGCAGGTGCACCCGACACGCGGTGACCTGCTGTCGTCCGGTCACTGACGTCGGCGCGACCGCTCGACGGCACGCTTGACGCTCCCCGCGGTCCCGCGTAGTCTCGCTGCTCGGTGGCCACTGCTGGCGGTCGGCCACCGCCACCCGATGCGAAACGCCTTGCCCTGGATCGCTGCAGCCCTCGTGGTCGCGCTCGATCGCGCCACCAAGCTGCTGGTGCTGGACCGGCTGCCCGCCGGCAGCTGGCATCCCGTCTTTCCGGGCCTCGCGCTGACCCACGTCCACAACACCGGCATCGCCTTCAGCCTCTTCAGCAGCGGCAGCTGGCTGTCGCGCGTCCTGCTCCACGCCGTGATCCTGACCGCGGTGGTGCTCATCGCATGGATGGCCCGCCGCCACGGCCACCACCGCGTACTGGCGGGCGTCGCCTTCGGGGCGATCCTCGGGGGCGCCGTCGGCAACCTCATCGACCGCGTGCTCTACGGCTGGGTGATCGACTTTGTGCACCTGTGGGTGACGATCGGCGGACGGACCTGGTCGTGGCCCGACTTCAACGTCGCCGACGCCGCCATCACGGTCGGCGCCATCCTGCTCATCGTGAACGAGTTCCTCCCCCACCGCGGCGAGCCTGCGCATGCACCCGATCCTCGTTGACCTCGGCTTCTACCGGGTGCCGAGCTACGGCGTCCTGGTGGCGACCGGCGTCCTGCTCGGCCTGCTCACGCTCAAGCGGCGCGCCGACCGGGCCGGGCTCGACGGCACCCGCCTGGTCGACGTCGGTCTCTGGCTGGTGATCTGGGCGCTGGTCGGCGCCAAGGGCCTGCTGGTGCTGGTCGAGCTGCCCCGCTACCTGCACGACCCGGGCGAACTCATCGGCCTGATGCGCGCCGGCGGGGTCTTCCTGGGCGGATTCGCCGCGGCCGTGGTTGCCGGGGTCGTGCTCTTCCGCCGCTACCGACTCCCGGTGCTCGCGACCATGGACGTCTTCGTTCCCTCGGTCGCCCTCGGCCAGGCCATCGGCCGGGTCGGCTGCCTGCTCGCCGGCTGCTGCTGGGGCAGCCACTGCGATCTGCCGTGGGCCGTCACCTACACCGACCCGGTCGCCGCCGCCAACGTCGGCACGCCCCTGCACATCCCGCTCCACCCTTATCCCGCCTACGAGGCGCTGTTCAACTTCGCGGTGTTCCTCGGACTCGAGCTGCTCTACCGCCGCCGGCCCGCCGCCGGCCGGGTCTTCGCGACCTACCTGCTGGTCTACGGCGGCGGACGGTTCCTCCTCGAGTGGGTGCGGGGCGACGCCGCGCGCGGCTTCGTCCTGGGCGGCGCCCTGTCCACCAGCCAGCTCATCGGCCTCGCGATGGTTGCGCTCGGGGCAGCGATCCACATCTGGATCACGCGCCGACGCCAGCCGTGAGCCCCATCCACCGCTTCACCGTGCCCGAGCGCCTCGCGGAAACGCGCCTCGACCGCTGCGTCGCCGAACTGCACGGCGAGTGGTCGCGCTCGCGGGTTCACCGTCTGATTGATGAGGGCCGGGTCCTGGTCAACGGTGCGGCCGCCAAGCCCGCCACGCCGGTGGCCGCCGGTGATCTCATCGAGGTCGACGAGCCGCCTCTCCAGCGGCTCGACCTCGCCGCCGAGGACATTCCGCTCGTGATCCTTCACGAGGACGAGGAGCTGCTGGTGCTCGACAAGCCGCCTGGGCTCGTCATCCACCCCGCAGCCGGCAGGCGCTCGGGCACGCTGGTGAACGCCCTGCTCCAGCACTGCGGCGAGCTGTCGGGCATCGGGGGCGTCGAGCGACCGGGCATCGTCCATCGCCTCGACAAGGACACCTCCGGCTTGATGGTGGTGGCAAAGACCGAGCGGGCCCACCTCGCGCTGTCGATCGCCTTCCGGCGGCGCGAGGTCGAAAAGTGCTACCTGGCGGTCTGCTTCGGCATCCCGGCCGAGCCCAGCGGCGTGATCGAGGGCGCGGTCGGCCGCCACCCGACCGAGCGCAAGCAGATGGCCGTCGTCGCCTCGGGGCGGCCGGCGCGAACCCTGTACCGGGTGGCCGAGCGGCTTGCCGGCGCCAGCCTCGTCGAGTGCCGTCCGGTCACCGGCCGCACCCACCAGATCCGGGTCCACATGGCCCACCTCGGCCACGCCGTGGTCGGCGACCCCCTCTACTCCGGACGCCAGTGGCGCAACCTCCAGGACCCCCGCCACCGTGCCGCCTGCAGGGACTTCCCCCGACAGGCGCTCCACGCCTGGCGTCTCGCCTTCCACCACCCGGTCTCCGGCGCACGGCTCGACTTCGAGGCCACCCCGCCCGCGGACTTCCAGGAGCTTCTCGCCGTTCTCAGGTCATAGGAGCGTGTGTGCATAGGCCCCTGGGCGCGTTGCTGACATGGTCACTGTTATTGGCCTCTGCCCACACGCTCCTCGGGATGCGCTGCGCGCATCCTGACGACGGGAAGCAATTTCTCATGATTGATACTGTAAGATGAATTACTGTCGCATTACAATCAATCATGTCGAGCAACCACTATCGGCCGTGAAACCCTGATCAGATGGTGTCGGCTTCCACACCACCTGCAACTCCAAGACCGCGCACCCTCTTGTAATCTCCACCGATCCGTCATCCAGCCCCACCTGCGACCGCACGACGCAGTCTCGGTGGCCGGATCGGCTCTACGCGAGCCCTTTCCGGAAGCGCGCGTCGACGGCGCCCGCAGCCGGCCGCGACGCGCGTCAGCGACCCGCCGGTCGCATCGCCGCGACCAGCTACGCCGTGCGCTGGGCCTCGAAGACGGCCAGCGCCTCGACCGCGGTCGGCCAGCGATCCCGCGGATCACGGGCCAGCAGGCGCTCCAGGAACTGGCGCAGCCAGCGCGGGCAGCTCTCGGGCGCATTCGCCGGCGCGCGGTCGGCGAACGGGCGCACGCCAGTCAGCAGCTGACGAAGCGTGACGCCGAGCCCGTAGAGGTCCCACGCCGGAGTGGGGTCGCCACCAGCTGCATGCTCCGGGGCCATGTAGCCGGGCGTCCCCACCCCCGAGGTGCCGCCGACCGGATCGTCGAGCCGGTCGAGCCGCCCGACCAGCCCGAGGTCGCCGAGCTTGAGACGGTCGTGGTGGTCGAGCAGCAGATTGGACGGCGTCACGTCGCGGTGGATCAGCTGCTGCTCGTGGAGGAACGCCAGCACCGACAGCGCCTCCGCCGTCCACTCGACCACCATCGCGGCCGGCTGCGCGCCCTGCAAGGCAACGCGCCGCGCCAGGTCTCCACCCACCACCAGCTCCATCACCGCGATCAGGTGCTGCTCCCACTCCAGCACCTCGTAGAGCTGGACCAGATGGGGATGGTGCAGCAGCAGGCCCAGGCGGACCTCGGTCAGCGCGCGCGCCCTGACCATGGCGTCCGCGCACGGCGGGAAGAGCTTCAGCACGACCCGCTCGCCGAGCTGCCGGTCGTCCGCGATCCACACCTGAGTCCGGTGCCCGGTCGGCAGCTGCGCCAGCGGCCGCCAGCGGTCCGGGAGGGCGCGAGCCCCAGGGGTGCCGGAGGTCGCGTTCACGGTGCGCACGCTCTCCCGAAGGAGCGGGCGGTCGCCTGAAGCCGGCTGCGCAGCTCACCGCCGAGGGTCTCCCCGTCGAGCGCCCGGCGCAGGTCGGCCTCGGTGTCGAGGTCGTGCAGGCGCTCGAGCTCCAGCCAGCCCACGCCAAGGGCGCGCAGCCGCGCCCGCGTGGCATCCAGGACCCCGGGCGTCGACCACGGGATATCGGTAAACAGATCGAGCACCGGCGCCCGCACGCCGACCAACCAGTAGCCGCCGTCGCAGGCGGGTCCGAGCACCACCAGATGCCGGGTGAGACCGTCCAAGGCACCCTCCAGGTGATGCGGGGCGAGCTCCGGACAGTCCGAACCGGCCACCACGACCCGCCGGTACCCCTCCGCGAAGCGCCGGGCGAACGCGTCGGCGAGGCGCCGTCCAAGATCGCCGGCGACCTGCACTTCGACCGCGACCGCGCGTTCTGGCCGCCAGCCACGCGCGGGCGGCTCGGCCAGCGCCAGCACGACGTCCGCATCGATCGAGGCGGCGACCCGCAGGGTGTGCCCGAGGAGCTCGCGGTAGACGGCCGCTGCCAGCTCCTCCCCCACGTCCGCCGCGAGCCGGCTCTTCACTCGGCCCGGAACCGGCTCCCGTCCGAACACGACGACGCAGCTCACCGCGCCACTCCGTACCACCGGGCGAGCCGCTCGGCCGGGACACCGGCCCGGAACAGCAGGGGGAAGGTCGCGGTGATCGCCCGGCTGCGCAGCGCGCGGCGGTCGAAGCGTCGCGAGCCGGTGCGCACCGCCAGCGGGATCCGCCGGATGCGGCCCAGCCTACGGCACGCTCGCGCCATCACCAGGTCCTCCATCAGCGGGATGGCCGGGAACCCACCGGTCTCTTCGTAGACCTCGCGCCGCATCGCGAACCCCTGGTCGCCGTACGGCATCGCGAGCCCCAACGACCGCAGGTCGAGCAGCCGCAGCCAGGCGCGGCCCACACGGCTCGCACCTGCGTCGGTCGGCTCGGTCACCAGTCGGAAGCACGCGAGCGCGGTTTCGGGATCCTCCAGCGCCTCGACGACCGGAGGAAGCCAGCCCCGGGGCAGGCGGCAGTCGGCGTGAAGGAAGAGCAGGCGGGCCGCAGTCGCGGCCGCAGCGCCCCTCCGCAGCTGTTGGCCGCGGCCGGCCGGGCCCCGCAGCAGGTGAGCCCTGCCGTCGGTGCGAACCACGTCGACGGTGCCGTCCGTGCTGCCGCCGTCGCTGACCACCACCTCGACGCAGGCGTCGTTCCCGATCGCGTCCAGACAGCGCCCGACGGTGCTCACTTCATCGAGGGTCGGGATGACCACGGTCAGGATCGGCGGGCTCATGGTGGCTCCGGACGGGAATTGTAAAGGGGTTAGCGGCTAGGGGCCAGGGGTCACGGCCCCATCCGCTTCCGCTCATGTCACGACGACGTACGCCGCCGTAGCCCACCACGCGAAGCCGGACTTGTCACGGCGTAGTCCGCAGGACGAAGCCGGATCCGCGCCCACTTTTGCTCCCCGGTCCGGGCCAAACGTCACCGACGACATCCGGTCGGCCGCTCGGCTATGATCTCCAGCGATCGCCGGAGACCGGTCTCCACGTGCGAGGGGAATATGCAGCGGATCGCCAGCGTCAGCGACATCCCACCCGCCGGCCTGCGCTTCGGCTACCGCGAGGGCCCGTTCGACGAGGAGGGCATTCTCCTCGTCGTCGCCAGCGACGAGGTGCGCGCCTACAAGAACCAGTGCCGCCATCTACCGTTGCCGCTCGACGACCGCGACCCGGGCGAGCTGTGGGACACCGACCGCCGGTTCCTCGTCTGCAACTCGCACGGGGCCCGCTACCGGCCGGAGGACGGCCTCTGCGTGGACGGCCCGTGCAAAGGCTCCCACCTCAAGTCCCTGCCGATCGAGACCCGCGACGGCGAGGTCTTCCTCGACACCTCGAAGCTCGGGGCCTTCTTCAACCCTTAAACCACGAAGGCACAAAGACACGAAGCAGGCACGAAGGTACTCCGGAGAATGGGGTGCTCGGCGAGGTTACGCTCTCGATCTTCGTGCACCCCCACCATCCGCAGGAAACGTGAGTGGATTGCCTTTCTACCTTCGTGTCTTTGTGGTCCTACGTCCCGCCTGCAGCGCAGTCACATGGAACACACGAAGGCGTCCATCTTCGCGAAGGCCTCGCCGATGGAGTCCACCCACCACAGCAGCGGCTGGTAGGTCGTGATCGGGTAGCGCGTGTCCTTCGCCACCTCGGGGTCGAAACGGCGGACCTCGACCGCGCCGCTGAGCGCGTGCTCGAGCTCGCCGTAGCTCGACAGCAGGCCGGCGCCGTAGGCCCGGTAGCCGTCACCGGTGCGGAGCAACCCGTACTCGATGGTGAACCAGTAAAGCGTGGCGAGCTGCTCGACCTGGCGATCGTCGGCCCGCAGCGACCCCTCGCCGATCTTCTGGGAGAGGTCCGCGAACTCCGGGATGGCGAGCATCGGCGCGTGCCCCATCAGCTCGTGCACGATGTCCGGCTCGGGCGTGTAGAGCGGCTGGCTCGCATGCCGGATGTACTGGGTCGCGCAAAACACTCGCCGCGACAGCTTGCCCAGGAACTGGCGGGCGGAGACCAGCCCCGCCACCGGCTGCAGGCGGAACCCGGTCCGCTCGGTCAGGAACCGGCTCACGTCCGGGAGCTGGGGAATCGCGGACGCCCGGTACCCGAGGGCATCGATCACCGCGTTGAAGTCGCCGCAGGCGTGGCTCGGATAGAGCGCGGTCAGCCGCTCGAAGACGGTGGCCCAGGTCGCGCGCTCGTTGTCGCTGTAGGTGACGCGCTGCGCCTCGCCCTCGCCGTCGATCGGCGGCGCGAGCCGGGCGATCTGGTCTCGCCGGCGGCGGTACTCTGGATCGTGAAAGCCAGGGTGGTCGGCCTCGAGACTGACGACATAGTCCTGCATGGCACCCTCGTTGCGACTCGGTCTGTATTGAACTATGGCATGAGGGCGGCGAGAACTGCAAGGGCTCCAAGCGGTAGGCGCGGGCGACGACCTCCAATGGGGCCTCGAGCACCCGCCCTTCCCCCGCGTCCGCTTCCGCTTCCGAGCCCCCGCCCGACGCCTGACTCTCCCCCACCAGCGGCGCGCGAACCGTCGGAAGCGGATGCGGGCGCGGGCGCCCAAAGGCGCGATCCCAGATCCTAAACCCCGTTTCAACGTTAATCTCCAACGTGGAGGCCCGTTCCAGTGAATGAGGAGCGACCCCAGGAGGTTCGAGTGGACGCAGCGCTCGCCCGGTCCGAACCATCGCCAGCCGGCCACTGGCTCGAACCGATCTACCGCCGGCACGCCGCCGCCGTCATCCGCACCGCCTACCGCGTGACCGGCAGCGCGAGCGACGCCGAGGACGTCCTGCAGACCGTGTTCGAGCGCCTGGCCCGGCGCGAAGACCCACCGGACCTGTCGCACGGTGCCGCAGCCTACCTGCGTCGCGCTGCCACCAACGCCGCACTCGACCTCGTCCAGTCGCGGGCGCACCGCTCGACCACCGCACTCGAGGCGGCACCGCTTGCGGCCATCGCCGACCCGACGCCCGGACCCGATCGCCTCCACCAGGCACGGGATCTGGCGCGCCTCCTGCGCCAGGCGCTCGCGGCAATGAGCCGGCGTCAGGCCGAGATCTTCGTCCTGCGCTACCTGGAGGACCTCGACAACCAGGACATTGCCGCGTTGCTCGAGACCACCCCCGGCACCGTGGCCGTGACCCTGCACCGGATCCGCGAGCGGCTCGCCGCCGTGCTCGCACCCCACCTCGGAGGATCGCCATGACCGATCACGACAGGCACCTCGAGACGCTGGACCTTGCAACCGAGGCGATTCGCTCGGATCGACTCGACGAGGCCGCGGTTGCCGCCGCCGCCGAGCGGGTGTGGCAGCGGATCTCGACCGGGCTCGAGCATCCCATCGCTGGCTGCGCCGACTACCAGCTCCTGATCCCCGAGCTCGTCGCCGGCCGCCTGACCCCGGGACGCGCGCTGCTCGTCGAGGATCACACGCGCCAGTGCGTCGCCTGCCGGCGAGCGCTGCTCGCGGAACGCAGCGGTGCGTCCGAGGTCCCGGCCGCGCCGATCCGCCCCTCCAGGCGAACGGCTCCCCGCTGGGCGCGCATCGCGGCGGCCGCGATCCTGGCCGTCGGCCTGACCGCCGCCGCCGTCCCCACCATCGGCAACCTGGCCGCCGACCACCGTCTGACCGCCACCGTGGACGTGGGGGACGGCATCCAGCGAGTTGCGGCCGACCGCACCGAGCCCCTCGCGCCGGGGTCCGTGGTCCGATCACGCGAGCTGCTGCGCACTGCGCGCGACGCCTCCGCCCAGCTCCTCCTCGCCGACGGCTCGCTGATTGAGATCGCGCCCCGCAGCGAGCTCGAACTCCGGGGCGGCCTGCGCGGCACCACCATCCGGCTGCGACGCGGCAACATCATCGTCGATGCCGCCGATCAGGGCAGCGGCCGGCTGTTCGTGGCCACCGCCGACTGCCAGGTCGCGGTCCGCGGCACCATCTTCGCCGTCGACCACGGCCTCAAGGGTTCGCGCGTGTCGGTCCTCGAGGGCGAGGTCGAGGTTCGCCGGGGCGGCCGCCTCGACGTCCTTGCGCCCGGCCAGCAGGTGACAACGAGCGAGCGCCTCGAACCGGTGAGCATCGCGGATCAGGTCGCCTGGAGCCCCCACGCCGAGCAGCACGCGGGCCTGCTGCGGGAGCTGTCGCGGCTCCACCGCGAGCTCGCCGACGCCATCGAGCCGGCCACGCCGCGCACCTCGTCGCGGCTGCTCGACCTCGTGCCCGACGACACCGTGCTCTACGTTGCGCTGCCCAACCTGGCCGACGGCCTCGGCCAGGCGCGCGCCATCCTCGAGCAGCGGCTCGCCGCCAGCCCGGTGCTGCAGGCCTGGTGGCGGAAGCAGGTGATCGCCACCGGGATCGACCGCCAGATCGACACCATCCTCGATCGCCTGCAGCCGCTCGGCGAGGCGGTCGGGGACGAGGTCGTAGTCGTCCTCACCGAGCGCGGCTTCCACCCCGACGCCGGGCCGGTGGTCATCGCACGTCTCGACGATCCCGCAGCCTTCACCGCCATCCTGCGCGACGAGGTCATGCGCGCCAACGCGGCCGCCGGGGCGACCGTGCTCGAGCTGGTGGACGACCCGGCCGACGCTGCCGGGTCGACCGCGGAGCTCCTGGTGTGGGTCGACGGCGACCTGGTCGTCGCCGCTCCGCAGCCCGGGCAGCTGCTGGCTGTGGCTCGCCGCGGCAAGGGCACCGGCGCGGCCGGCTTTGCCGCGAGCGACCTCCGCGAGCGCCTGGACGAGGCCTACCGCCACGGCGTGTCGTGGGTCGTCGGGCTCGACCTCGGCCGGATCATGGCCGGACCGGCGGCGCCCGCCACCGGCGAGGAGGCCGTGATGTTGGACCGGCTCGGCATCGCCGACGCCACCACCTTGGTGGTCAGCTCATCCCGCGACGGGGCCGGCCGCACTCTCAACGCCGCGCTCGACTTCGCCGGCCCACGGCACGGCATCCCCGGCTGGCTTGCCGAACCGGCGCCGATGGGCAGCCTCGACTTCGTGTCGCCGGACGCCAGCTTCGCCGCGGCAGCGGTGTCCAAGGACGCCGCGGTGATCTTCGACGAGCTGCTGGCGGCCGTGACCAGCGTCGAGCCCACAGCGACCGACGAGCTCGCCGAGCTCGAGCGGCTGTACGGCATCGATCTGCGCGCCGACCTCGCAGCGCCGCTCGGCGGCGAGGCCGCCTTCGCCGTCGATGGCCCGCTGCTGCCGCTGCCCTCCTGGAAGCTGATCGTCGAGGTCTACGACCCCGCGACCCTGCTCAACACCCTCGAACGGGCGGTCGCCGAGATCAACCGTCAGCTGACCGCCGGCGGCCGGGCCGGGATCGAGCTCAGCGAGACCACTGTGGCGGGCAGGACCTACCACGTTCTGCGCCACCCGGACTCCACCGTCGAGGTCGCGATGCTCGTCGTCGACGGCTACCTCGTGGCCGCTCCCGGAACCGCGCTCATCGAGCAGGCCCTGCAGCACCGCGAATCGGGCATCACGCTGCCCCGCAGCGCCGCCTTCCAGGAGCTGCTGCCGCGCGACGGCAACGCCGACTGCTCGGCCATCATCTGGCGCAACCTCGACGGCCTGCTCGCCGCGATCCCGGAGCAGGGGATCGCGCAGCTCCCTCCCGAGGCCAGGGCGCTGCTCGAGGAGGGCGGCGGGCCCGGCCTGCTCTGCGCCTACGGCACGGACAACGGCATCCTCGCGAGCGGAAGCGGCAATGGCTTGTTGACCGGAATGCCGGCCGTCGGACTCACCGGGCTGCTCGCCGGGAACCCCCGCAGCGGCGACGAATGCGCGGACCCGCTATCATCGCGAGGATGAAGAGCGGCCCGCCGTCCGCGGCAGCGGTGGTCGAGCTGGACGGCCTCTCCGTCCGGCTCGGCGGCCGGCCCGTTCTGTCCGACCTCCACGCGGCGCTCGCGGGCCGCGCCATCGGCCTGCTCGGTCCCAACGGCGCCGGCAAGACCACCCTGCTGCGCACGCTGCTCGACTTCTTCCACCCCAGCGCCGGCGGCGCCCGCGTCCTCGGCCAGGAGATCACCGGCAACGGCAAGGAGCTGCGCGGCCGCATCGGCTACATGCCGGAGAGCGACGCCTTCATCGCCGGCCAGACCGCGGTCCGCTTCGTGCGCCTGATGGCCGAGCTGAGCGGGCTGCCGCCGCGCGCCGCCCTCGAGCGGGCGCACGAGACGCTGTTCTACGTCGGGCTCGGCGAAGCCCGCTACCGGAGGATCGGCACCTTCTCCACGGGCATGAAGCAGATGGTCAAGCTCGCGCAGGCCCTGGCCCACGGGCCGCGGCTGCTGATGCTCGACGAGCCGACCAACGGCCTCGACCCGCCGGCGCGCTCGCGTATGCTCGAGCTGATCCGCGACATCCGGGACCGCGGCGAGACCCACATCCTGCTCTCCTCGCATCTGCTGGCCGACGTCGAGTCGGTGTGCGACGAGGTCTTGATCCTGAAGCAGGGCCGGGTCGCCGCCTGCTGCAACCTCGCAGAGCAGCGCCGGGCCAACCGCTCGTTCGTCGAGCTCGAGCTGACGAGCGCCGTTCCCGGCTTCGGCGAGGCGCTGGCCGGGCTCGGGTGCGAGGTCGCGCTCGCCGGCGACCGGCGGCTCAAGCTGGTGATGCCGCCCGCGGTCGCGGTGCGCGACCTGTTCCAGGTCGCCGCCCGACACCAGGCGGCCATCCGGCGGCTCGACTGCAAGCGCGACTCGCTGCAGGACATCTTCCTGCGCGCCATGGAGGACGACCGTGGCGGTGTATGAGCGCGCGTGGCGCCCGTACGCCGGTCGACTCACCCCGATGGGCCGGCGGTTCCTGGTGGTGACCCGCTACGCGTTGGCGCAGGCCTTCGAGTCGCGGCTCTTCACCGCCTTCTACGCGGCCTGCTTCCTGCCTTCGCTGCTCGCGCTGTTCCTGATCTACATCAGCCACAACCTCGCGCTGCTCGAGCAGCTCGGTCTGACTCGCGAGTTCATGGGCGGACTGACCCTCGTCTTCTTCCGGCTGCTCTTCCTGTGGCAGGCCATTCCCGGGTTCTTCCTGATGGCGATCCTCGCGCCCCGCCTGATCGCTCCCGACCTCGCGAACAGCGCCCTGCCCCTCTACCTGAGCCGTCCGATCGACCGCCGCGACTACGTGCTCGGGAAGCTCGCCGCGCTCTTCCTCGTCGTCTCGCCGCCGACCTGGGTGATGGGCCTCGCGCTTTTCCTCCTCCAGGCCGTCGAAGAGGGCGGCGGCTGGGGCGTGACGAACTGGCGGATCGCGCTCGCCTACCTGGTCGGCCACCTGGTCTGGATCCTGGTCATCTCGCTGCTCGGGCTGGCGATCTCGGCCTGGGTGCGCTACCGGCCGGCGGCGCTCGGCGCGCTGTTCGCGCTGCTGTTCGTGCTCAGCGCCTTCGGATCGGCGGTCAACGGCATCACCAGGAGCTCGATCGGCGATGTCGTTCACCTGACCCGCGCCATCGCCAGCGTGGTCCAGCACCTGTTCGGCGCCCCGACCTCGAGCGGCCTGCCGGTCGCCGTCAACTGGCTCACCCTGGCCGCTGTGGCACTGCTCTCGGTGTTTGTCCTCAACCGCAAGCTGCGCGCGCACGAGGTCGTGCGGTGACCCCCGACGCCATCACCCTGCGCGACGTCTCCAAATTCTACGGTGAGGTGCTCGGCGTCAACCGGATCACACTCGACCTCAAGCCCGGGCTGACCGGCCTGGTCGGACCCAACGGCTCCGGGAAGAGCACCCTGATGCACCTGCTCACCGGGCTGCTGCGGCCGACCCGGGGCGAGATCTCTGTGCTCGGGGTGGACCCCGGCGACCCGGAGCGGCTGTTCCGCATCGTCGGCTACTGCACCCAGTACGACTCATTCCCGTCGGGTGCGACCGGACTGTCGTTCCTGCGCCACGCCCTTGCGCTGCATGGTGTCCCCGCGGACGAGGGCGACCGGCGGTGCTTCGAGCTGCTCCAGCAGGTCGGCCTCGCCGACGCCGCCCGCCGCCGGATCGCCGGCTACTCCAAGGGCATGCGCCAGCGAATCAAGCTCGCCCACGCGCTCGGTCACGCGCCGCGCGTGCTGGTGCTCGACGAGCCTCTCAACGGGCTCGACCCGATGGGGCGGGCCGAGATGATCCGCCTCTTCAAGGAGCTGGCGGCCGACGGCCGCTTCGTCATCGTGTCGAGCCACATTCTGCACGAGGTCGACGCGATCTGCGACGCCGTGGTCATGGTTCACGGCGGGTCGGTGGTTGCCGAAGGCCAGATCCGCGCGGTGCGCGGTGAGATCACCAGCCAGCCGATCCAGGTTCTGGTCCGCTGCGACCGGCCGCGGGCGATCGCGGCAGCCGCGTTGGCCCTCGACCACGTGGTCGAGGCCAAGCTGCTCGACGACGGTGCGAGCGTGCTCGTCCGGACCCGGGACGCGGACGCCTTCTACGCCAGCCTGACCGGGATCGTCATCGGCTCTGGCGCGGCCGTGGAGACGGTGCTCCCCGCCGACGAGAGCGTCGACGCCGTCTACGGCTACCTGATCGGCCAGCCGGGGGTCCCGACATGAGCAGCGCCCGCTGGACGCTGTGGCGCCGCCAGGCGTGGGCCGTTGCCCGCCACGAGCTCGTTCGCTCGGTGTTCAGCGGCCGGGTCGTGCCGGTCCTGCTGCTGCTCGCGATGCCGCTCTCCCTGGCCGGGCTGCGCGCCTTTTTCCTGCCCCCCGGCCAGCGGCTCGACCTCGCCCACAGCACGGCCGACTTCGCGCAGATGTTCGCCCTCTTCCACCTGCGCTTCGTCGTCTTTTTCGCCTGCGCCGTGGTGTTCGCCAAGCTGTTCCGCGGCGAGATCCTCGAGCGCAGCCTGCACTACAGCCTGCTCGCGCCACTCGACCGGGCGGTGCTGGTGGCCGGCAAGTACGTCGGCGGCCTCATGGCGGCGTGGCTCCTGCTGCTGCCCGCCACCGCACTCACATTCGTCCTCTTCCACCTCCCCCACGGCGCCGCCGGCTTCCGCCAGGTGCTGTCGGGGACCGGTGCCGCCCACCTCGCCGGCTACCTCGCGGTGGTGGCACTCGCGTGCTGCGCCTACGGCGCGCTGTTCCTGCTCGCGGGCCTCTACTTCTCGAATCCGATGGTGCCGGCGCTGATTTTTCTCGGCTGGGAGGTCGCCACCCCGTTCCTGCCGCCCGCGCTCAAGGCGCTCAGCTTCGTCCACTACCTGAGCTCCCTGCTCCCGGTCCCCCCGTCCCTGGGCCCGCTCGCGCTGCTCACCCGGCCGGTCGATCCCTGGCTCGCCGGGTGCGGGCTCCTTGCCGCCACCACGGTGCTGCTCGTGCTCGCGGTCCGTAAGGCGAGGGGGCTCGAGGTGACGTATTCCGCAGAGTAGGGGCTAGGGGCGAGGGGCTAGGGTCAGGGCCAGGGGGTCGCCGGCGGGGAAGCCGAGGAAAACCGGCTCGGGACGTAGCCGGACGCCGAACCGCTCGTCCACCCGCGCCGCGATGTCGCGCGCCAGCGCCACCAGCTCGGCGGCGGTCGCTCCACCGTGATTCACCAGCGCGAGGCTGTGCCGGCTCGAGATGCCGACCCGGCCGCTCGCGTGCCCCTTCGCGAAACCGGCCCGCTCGATCAGCCAGGCGGCCGGAATCTTGCGGCGGGAACCATCCGCCGCGAAGGTCGGCACCTCGTCGGCGATGCCGGCGGTGGCAGCGCGCTCCCGCACCGCCGCGAGCTCTGCCGATGAGAGTACAGGGTTGATGAAGAAGGAGCCGGCGCTGCGCCGGTTGGGATCGGCTGCGTCGAGCACCATCGACTTACCGCGTCGCAGCTCGAGCACGGCCTCCCGGACCGCTGCCAACGTCGGCGGCTGCCGACCCGCCGCCAGCACTCGCCCGA
>Ga0209254_10001098_pt1 | contig 23844 bp, 20 predicted proteins | sample FrelakmetDIP11DI_FD_187148 | JGI IMG/M metagenome (GOLD analysis project Ga0209254, IMG submission 187148) | Freshwater lake sediment microbial communities from the University of Notre Dame, USA, for methane emissions studies - DIP11 DI (SPAdes)... | ecosystem: Environmental > Aquatic >...
AATTCTACTGCTCCACCCAATCGAACAACGTAGTTCTATTCCACCTGTTATACAAACCCAGGATCGATGAGAGCTTATCAGCTTGAATTCGGCGAGGGCATACTCCTGTCGCATTCACAGTTTTAGAATTTGTGATATGATGATGAGAGAAATTCCCACATTGCAATCAATACTGTATTTCATTTCGGTTTTTGCAATCGTATTGTTTGGATTAGAAATGGGCAGGTCGTAATTGCAAAGCACCGCAGGGAGAATAGATCACGATGGAAAAGTTACATGTATTGATTATTGATGATGACAAAGACACAGCGAATTTCTTCAGTATGGTCTTAAGCCTGGTAGGATTTGATTGTGATATCGTAAACTCTGCCAAGCAGGCGCTCTCTCGTATCGCGGTTACTCAGCCAGATATGATTTTATTGGATATGCGTTTGGGTTTAGAGATAGGCGGTGAGGATATCCTTTACCAGATCCGCTCGAACCCACGCCTGGATGAGACTCGGGTCATTGTGATTACTGCCTATCCGGCGATGGCAGAGCCAATTACGAATTTGGCCGACTTAATCTTGCTCAAACCGGTCGACGTGGACCAATTGAAGACCCTGGCGAGTCGTTTGGCGGTGCTTGGCGACCATACCAGGCGCTACCATTTCCGTGATCCCGTGACGGATTTGTTTACCAGGGAATTTTTTCTGACCCGCATGGAGCTCGCTTACGAGCGCGCCAGGCGCCGGTCGGAATTCTTATTTGCCATTTTGGTGTTCAGTTTCACTGCTAAGTCGCAGGACGGTGGTAAGCTGGAAGAGCCGGATTGGGATGCTCTGTTACGTTTGGCGGCGAACCGGATGAGGAAATATTACCGCCCCACTGATACAATCGCGCGGCTGAATACCGAACAATTCGCAACTTTACATGAGGACTTGAAAGCTGCTGAAGACTTGCACGTGCTCGTCCAGCGCTTGCGCGAGGGTCTTGCCGATCCTTTCCAGCTTGGCGATCGTCAATTTACCTTGCAGCTGTCCATAGGCGCTGCCATCCATTCCCCTAAATATGACCAGCCTGTTGAACTACTCGAAGCCGCTCAGCAGGCCTGGGAGACCGCTTCCCAGGCTGGACCGGAAGATGTTCAAATTGCGGACATGTAGAATAGTTCACCAAGATGCTCGATACACCATTCTAATGCAGTCATATTCCACCTGATGCGTTCCTGCATGGCCCAACCAGCCGGTGACTCAATTGTGATACAGTGCTGGCAGCCTAACGTCCTGAGATAGACCTCATCACTCCCCCGCCAATAATCAAAATCATCCCATGGCTCTGATTTTGCCTGCAAATGTTCCGCCAGTCGCAGCGCCAGGTCATGGGTCTCTTCTTTATACCAAAAGAGATAGGGTTCATCGGGTCTCGAGTCGTCCTCGTGTATGTCCAGGAACATATCCGGTGGGCGCCTGGTCCATTCATCCATTATCTCCTGGACAAACATGGGAGTACCTTCTCTGTTGGGGAGAAATGCACGGTTCAAATCCACCTCCTGCCACATCCGCTCCTGCTTGTCCCACCCCTGATCGTTCAGTAGCGGTAGCAGCCACACCCGTTTGTCACTGGGACACAACGGTCCAGCTTGTCTGCAAGCCCATTCCAGCAGTGCAAGCGGGCCGCTCCTCTCATCGCCATGCAGACCGCTAATCACCGCCAGGCATGGACCGCGGTCATTGATCTGTGCGATCAGACCCCCGTGCGTCAATTGGCGCAAGTTTATGCAGGGATCTTCCTGCAAGCCAGTTTTAAAAAGCTGGTAAAATTCTTGAAAGGTCAATTCGGGATCAGTGAAAACCATTGCTGCCTCTTGAGATCTATAAATCAATCGATGCGTAAAGGACCCCGTTCGATGCATTTGCACATATATTCTGGCTCATCGGGGGGAACATATTCGGTCCACCAGGTCATGCCTGCTTCGTCCAGCGAATTGATATACGCTTTCTCCTCCTTAGATACCGCCTCTTATCGGTTCGTTTTTACATTTTAACGCCTCTGGACCCCAAATAATTGTAATCCCCGAGGCTATATTGACATCAAAACTAAAAAAGCGTTTTCACGGACAGGCAATACCATTACTGATGTCAATTATATCCCCACGAAAGACCATTTTGCTGTCAAAGCAATGATTGCCTCGAATTACAACCACGGCCTCACCCACTGAGCCCACTACTTTGAAGGTGAGAGTCGCTGATTGGCTGTCCATCCACGAACTATACTCGTTCGTTCCAGCGGCAGGGCGAATTTCTTGAATCGCTCCCAGGATCGAGCTTGCTCCATTTGAGGCTTTGATAAATTCGTACGCTCGCCAATATACCTGTCCTAACCTTCGCGCGGCTAGGTTATTAGCTGCCTCTGGGCTTAGCTCCGGCCATAGCATAGGAATTGAGGCTATATAAGCACTTTTTTCCCATGTCTCGATCTCGGGCATCGATCCAGAGGTTACACCTTCGATCCACCACGGACCGGCTTTTTCGTAAGGTGCATACACAAAACCCTTCTTGGACCAAAATATCCGGATCTCTGCCAAGCGGCTATCCTTAAGCTGAATGATCAGTACGCCGATATTTTTTTGTAAGACAGCCTCTGATTCAATCCGCCAGATTTTATCCTGGTCCTGTAATCCATTTGAACAAGGAATCAGAGATGCTTGTCCTGATGAGTCTTTGACGACACAATTGGTTGATTCACTTTCCAAGTCAGTTGAGATGAGACTCCCAGAGGAAAACATATCGGTTAGCCGGACTAGCTCCGCTGCTTCCAGTTCGATGCGCGGAAAGCCCAGGTAATACGGGTCCCAAAATAGTAAGTCCTGAGGCAGAAAAATAAAGGTCGCTTGCTCCACGTCGCTTAATGGGATCTGTCCCAGCACGAACTCAGCGCTGGCATATTTATTTGGTGGAAGCGGTTTATATTCTCTAGATGCGGTTCGTTGACCGAAAAACACTTCCGGCCCATGGTCATAGACCAATTTGGCTAAGCCAAACACACAGGAACCGCAAATCACCACCAGGAGGATGCCGGAAGATAGAAGTAAATATTTCGTAGATTTTGCCATAACCTGCTGCCCGTCTACCGTCCTATCAGAGGCTGTCTTTCCAAGGATAGTATGCTCTGAATCGGGAATAAATTCAAGCACTCAGGTGGTTTTCCAGGCATTTTCCTGTCAGTGTACAATCGATTGGGCACACTCAAGTCTAGTGACGAAAAACTCAACGTTTCGAATAATTTTGCCTGTGCTGATAACAACGATTGACGTCCGGCTTTATTCGAATTATAGTGTAGCAGAGATTATGGGTAGGCAGCCAACAGATTTAAGGTGCTGGCTGGTTGATAAGTCTGCCAAGCAAGGCCGGTATCTTGTTATAGACAATATTCTCATTCATGGAGCCTCTCATGCGGTTTGAAGACTTGAACTGGTTCGACGTCGAGCAATATCTAAAAACTGACGATCGGTTATTGCTGGTGCTCGGTTCTTGCGAGCAGCATGCTTCCCTGAGCCTGTTGACTGATGTAAAGATCCCAATAGCTCTGGCAGAGGCAGCCAGCCAGAAAACTGGTGTGTTGGTCGCGCCGCCGCTCAACTTCGGCGTCTCACCCTATTTCCTGGCTTATCCTGGGACACTAAGTTTACGGGTATCCACGCTGATCGATGTGGTTGAAGATCTAGTCCGTTCAGCGTATCGGCAAGGCTTCCGGCGTATATTGATCCTCAATGGACATGGCGGCAATGACCCGGCGCGAGTGCAGCTCTACGAAGTCGCCACCGATTTGCCCGATCTGCGTCTGGTCTGGTATGTCTGGTGGCAGTCACACAGCTTTCAAACGGTTGCCGAGAAATATTCCTTGAAGCCGGCTCATGCCAACTGGATGGAGGCTTTTCCGTTTACACGAGTGGCTGAGCTACAATCCGGCGCTAAGCCCCCTCCGTATATTCCAGGTCTGCTCGGGGCAGATGAAGCGCGCCAGGTTTACGGGGACGGCTCATTCGGTGGATCATATCAGGCAAGTGAGGCGATAATGGACGAGCTCTTTGAGGCTATCCTGCAGGATGTAGTAACCTTATTGCACTTCGAATAACCTGGCGCTTTGAGAGGCGCCTCCCTTCGAAAACTTCCTATACTTTGATACAATGGTCTCACAAATCTCAAAGAGGTGATTTAATGCCAGAAAAACATACCGTTACAACTGATAAAGCTCCTAAAGCCCTGGGACCATATTCGGTCGCCAACTATGTCAATGACCTGGTTTTTACTGCCGGGCAGTTAGGATTGGATCCGGCTACCAATGAGTTAGCCCCCGGTGGTGTGGAAGCAGAAACCCGCCAGGCGCTGCTGAATATCAAGCATGTTCTGGAGGCAGCGGGTAGTTCATTGAAGCACGTGGTCAAGACAACCGTTTTCCTGCGTGATATGGCAGATTTTGCCAAGATGAATGCCGTTTATGGCGAGTTCTTCACCGAAAACTTCCCCGCTCGTTCTACCGTGCAGGTAGCAGCGCTGCCAAAAAATGGTGCAGTAGAGATCGAAACGATCGCATGTCGGGTGAATTGATCTTGCTGGTGGACGATGAGCCTAACATCGTCCAATTAGCGCGCCTGTACCTGGAACGCGAAGGCTTCCGTGTCCAGGCGGTAGAGGATGGCCAATCAGCGTTGCAAGCTATTGAGCGGCAAAAGCCGGCGCTGATGGTACTCGACTTGATGTTGCCGGTGATGGATGGTATGGAGGTTTGCCGGCAATTGCGTTCCCAAGGAAGCCCACTCCCGATCCTGATGTTGACTGCCCGGGATGAAGATGTAGATAAAATCCTGGGTCTTGAGTTGGGCGCGGATGATTATATGACCAAACCCTTCAATCCGCGCGAGCTGGTGGCGCGCGTCAAAGCCATCCTGCGGCGTGGAGAGCGCAGCCAGCCCAGGTCGGCCAGTGTGTTCCATCTGGGTGATTTAGTGATCGACCCGGCTCGCAGGGAAGTGACCGTTAAAGAAAAGCCGGTCGATCTGCGTACGCAAGAATTCGATCTATTAATCGTCTTTGCAGAGCATAAGGGTCTGGTGTTGAGCCGCGAACAGTTGCTTGAAAAAGCCTGGGGGTATGAATATTATGGACTATCTCGTACGGTAGATGTCCATGTTGGTCACCTGCGCCGCAAGCTGGCGGATAGTTCGGCTCACATCGAGACGATCACAGGGGTGGGGTACAAACTGGTCGTTTGATGTTTTCATCCCTGCGCTTTCGCCTGTGGTTGACCTATTTCCTGGTCATGGGGGTGGTGCTAATGATCGCTGGGCTGGCTGTGGGGGTATACTTGCTGCGCAACCCGGCGGGAGACCGGCGCGAGCTGCTCCGTTTACGCCTGGTTTCTAATCTTCTGCTTCAACGCAGTCAGTTATTCGCTAAGCTGCCCGAGCTGACCGATCAACAGAAATTGCAGGATCTGGTTGAACGGGCCGATACTTTCAGTAGCGCTCGCATCGCCATTTTTTCGACTTCGGGTGACTTATTAGCCGATTCGCGCCGCGCAAAAGCTGCGCCCTTGCCTGCCTGGACATTTTTCGCCAGCCAACCGTCTGGTGCGACGCCTGTGTTCCGCGATCAGACCGAAAAACGACAATGGCTTTATATCATCACACCAGCACCAGGTGGTATTAATTTGTTGGTCGCGGTCCCACGGCCGCGCCTGCAGGTGTTGGAGATATTGCGCGACGAATTCCTGACCCCATTCATACGCGGTGCGCTGATAGCGCTTGCCCTGGCAGTGCTGTTGTCGATCTGGATGGCTCGCTGGATTGCTGCTCCATTGCAACGTCTGGAACAAGCCACACGCCAGGTATCGCTCGGTCAGTTCCATAAGATCAAGCCGGAGGGACCGCGCGAAGTACAGGGTGTGGCGCAGGCGTTCAACGATATGGGTGAGCGCGTCCAGGCCAGCCAGCGCTCGCAGCGTGATTTCGTGGCGAATGTTTCGCACGATCTGAAGACGCCGTTGACTTCGATCCAGGGGTTTGCCCAGGCGATCCTGGATGGCACCGCTGACGATCCCCAAAGTGCCAGGCAGGCTGCGCAGGTTATCTACGATGAAGCCGGGCGCATGCACGGCATGGTTTTGGAATTGCTCGATCTGGCTCGTATGGACGCCGGGACGCTCAGTTTCGAGCGCTCGCCGGTTGACCTGGGTGCGCTATTGACGAGTGTGGTAACGAAATTCGCGCCACAAGCGCACCAGGCGCAGGTGGATCTGCGACTGGATATTGTTGCTCAGAATGGTGAATTGCCTGCGCTGGTTGCAGACGCCGACCGTTTGAACCAGGTTTTCTCGAACCTGGTTGATAACGCCTTGAAATACACACCTCCCGGTGGCCTGGTGACGGTGAGCGCACATCCGGTGGATGGTTGGATTGAGGTGGAAGTAGCAGACAACGGCGCCGGTATCCCTCCCGATGAATTGGAGCGTATTTTCGAACGCTTTTATCAAACCGATAAGGCTCGCAGCGGCGGCAACCGGCGCGGTGTGGGCCTGGGTCTGGCGATTGCCCGTGAAATTGTCCTGGCGCATGGCGGAAAGATCCGCGCCTATAACCGTTCGCAGAGCAATCCTCCTGCTCCGGATAGCGAATCGACACGGGCTACCCGTCGTGGCAGCGTTTTTGTGGTCACGCTGCCGGCAGTGCGCCCCGATGATGAAACCTTCGTCCGCAAGCGCAAAGATGTCAATTCTCGCTCTGGACGTAGCGGATAAGTTATGCCTGCCGTATCTATAATTGTTCCCTGTTATAACGAGCAAAACACGATCCTTTTGCTGCTAGAGGCGATTTACGCCCAGACTTACCCGCGCCCGCAAATGGAGGTGGTAATCGCTGATGGTCTGTCCAAAGACCAGACTCGCTGGCAGATTGCGGATTTCCAGGCCCGTCACCCCGACCTGACTATGCAGATCGTCGATAACCCGAACCGGACGATCCCATCCGGGTTGAACCGGGCGATTCAGGCTGCACAGGGTGAGATGATCGTGCGCCTGGATGCACATTCGGTCCCACAACCCGATTATGTCGCTCGTTGTGTAACCGCGTTAGAGCAGGGTTTCGGCGATTCGGTGGGAGGTGTATGGGAGATCCGCCCGCGCGGCTCTGGCTGGCAGGCATGTGCGATTGCCCTGGCTGCTGCTCACCCATTCGGTGTGGGCGATGCCCATTATCGTTATACCACGACCGCACAGGTCGTCGATACAGTGCCTTTTGGCGCTTTCCACCGCTCATTGATAGAGCGTATCGGTTATTTCGATGAACATCTATTGACTAATGAAGATTACGAGTTCAACGTCCGGCTACGTAAGGCGGGCGGAAAAATCTGGCTTGACCCGGCCATTCGATCGATATATTTTGCCCGTGCGAACCTGGTGGAATTAGCACGCCAGTATTGGCGCTATGGATATTGGAAAGCACGGATGTTGCGCCAATACCCCGGGACAGTCCGCTGGCGCCAGGCGCTTCCACCATTATTTGTGCTCAGCTTGCTCATCCTGTTCTTACTGGCTATCTGGTGGCCCGCTGCACGCTGGCTATTCGTGATAGAATTTGCGGGCTATGCCATTGTCCTCTCCCTGGCAGGCGTGCAATTGGGCATGAAACAACGCGATTGGAAGTTAATATTTGGCGTTCCTTTGGCTATCGCTACCATGCATTTGGCCTGGGGGAGCGCGTTTCTCTGGAGTCTGGTTTCTAAATGAATAATCCGCGGCAATTGCCCCGCACTTATAACTGGCAACTGCGTGTCACCGAACGCCGAACTTTATTGTTGATCGGCGATTTAACCATTGCACTGGCTTCATTGGGTATTTCTCTATTTTATTGGGGTACCAGCGAACGGTTCATGGGTTTCTCAGCCGAGTTTTTGCAGAAGCGGGTTCCGGGCTGGTTCTATTTTCTCCCGTTGATCTGGTTAATCTTGATGGTGGAATTGTATGATGTCCACCGGGCCTCAGACTGGGGCCGGACGATCCGCGGGGTTGCCTTGGCGGCTTTATTGGGCCTGGCGCTCTACCTGGCTCTTTACTTCTATTATGTCGTGCCCCCCAAATCAATGTTACCCCGCTTGGGTGTCGCTTCTTTCCTGATCACGGTTTCCGTGCTGACTTTGCTCTGGCGTAGATTATATATTCAGGTCTTTACTGCCCCTCAATTCATGCGCCGGGTGCTGCTGGTGGGTGGGGGCAAAAGTGGTGAGATGTTGTTGAAGGTGATCGACGGCTTGAAAACCAAACCGTTTGCTCTGATTGGCATCATCGACGATGACCACCGCAAGCTGGGCAAGTTTGTGGGAAGTTGTCAGGTGTTCGGTTCGAGCGAGCAGCTTCTCCGCCTGGTGCAGGAAAACAATATCTCCGAGATTATTGTATCAATTACCGGCGAAATGCTCGGTGGGATGTTCCAGGCATTGCTGGATGCCCAAGAAGTGGGCGTAGATATCGTCCGCATGCCCACCGTCTATGAAGAGCTCCTGGGCAGAGTGCCAATTCTTGTGCTGGAAACGAACTGGATCCTGCGCTCCTTTGTCGACGAGCTACGCGTGAGCGGATTCTACCTGCTTATCAAACGCTCATTGGATATACTGGGTGGGCTGGTGGGTACACTGGCGATGGTGGTATTTCTCCCTTTTATCTCAATATTGACGCTTATCGACGATGGTCTCCCAATCTTTTATTCTCAAACACGTTGTGGCAGGGGCGGACAGCATTACCAGATCTTCAAATTCCGCACCATGCGCCGGGATGCGGAGGCAGACGGGCAGCCGCGCTGGGCGCGCGAAGACGACGAGCGCGCCACCCGGGTAGGACGTCTGCTGCGCAAAACTCACCTGGATGAGTTGCCTCAGTTTATGAATGTACTGCGTGGCGAGATGAGCCTGGTGGGGCCGCGCGCCGAGCGACCCGAGTTGGTGGAGTATTTCCAAAAACACATCCCCTTCTATCGCGCCCGTTTGCTGGTCAAGCCAGGTATCACTGGGTGGGCGCAGATCAACTATGGCTATGCCTCGACTATCGAAGAGACAATTGCTAAGTTGGAATACGACCTGTATTATATTAAACATCGCAGCCTCTTGATGGATTTTATTATTCTGTTGCGCACTCCTGCTACCGTATTTGGATTTCGAGGAAGATAGTCGAGATGAACCCGCGCATATTTCTGCGTAGCAGGTTGTTGTTTCTGGCTGACTTACTCTTGATTGTCGTAGCCGCGCTGGGTAGCTTTGCGCTGCGCACAGACCTGGGACCGCTCTTTGTATACTATCTTCCCCAGGCATACTGGCTGATCGGCGTTTCTCTGATTGTCAAACCGCTGGTGTATTATGGATTCGGCTTGTATCGCCGTATTTGGGTCTACGCGAGCATACACGAGTTGAAATTGATCATCGTAGCGGTGTCCATGGCCTCCGTTATTGTCTCGTTGATTATAGTCACGTTGCGAGCGGTCCAATTGATACCCTATTTTCCACGTAGCACCCTGCCGATTGACTGGCTGTTATCGTTGATCCTGGTAGGGGGATTGCGCTTTTCGCTGCGTGTGTTGTCGGACACGCAACAAACTTCGTCCGTGACACGCAAAGGCTCACGCCGGGCATTGATCGTAGGCGCAGGTGAGGCTGGGGCGTTGGTCGTGCGCGAGACACAGAGGAATGCCAACCTCCATCTGACCCCGGTGTGCTTCCTGGACGATAATCCCGATAAACAAAAGCTGCAAATCCATGGCGTGCCTGTGGTGGGAACGTTGAATGACCTGGCGCGGACGGTCCTGACCCGCCGGATAAACGAAGTGATCATTGCCATCCCCAGTGCGCCGGGACAGGTGATCCGTCAGGTGGCGGATGTCTGCCGGGAGCGCGGCATTCCTTTCCGGACGATGCCAGGTATTTATGAATTGATCGGCGGTAAGGTGAATGTCAGCCGCTTGCGTGAGGTTGAGATTACTGACCTGTTACGTCGGGAACCGACCCGTATAAATGAAGAGCGCATCGATGCCAGCCTGCACAGTCGTCGTGTGCTGGTCACCGGGGCGGGCGGCTCGATTGGGCGGGAGATTTGCCGGCAGATTGCTCGCTGGCAGCCGGATTCGTTGGTTTTACTGGGTCATGGCGAGAATAGCATCTTTGAGACCTTACTGGAGATCCGGGAAGGTTTTCCTTCTCTGCCTATCCAGCCGGTTATTGCCGACATACGAGATATCGACCGCTTAAGCGGTGTATTCAATGAATTTCATCCGGAAGTAGTTTTCCACACCGCTGCTCACAAGCATGTCCCGTTGATGGAGGTAAATGTAGAAGACGCCATCACGAACAATGTGCTCGGGACGCGTAATATCGTAGAAGTCTGCCTGCAATTTGGCGTGGATCGCCTGGTGCTAATTTCGACCGATAAAGCCATCCGTCCCTCCAGTGTCTATGGAGCTACGAAACGGCTGGCTGAAATGCTGGTGCTGGATGCCGCACGCCGTTCCGGATTGCCCTATTCGGTAGTGCGTTTTGGGAATGTGTTGGGAAGCCGGGGGAGTGTGGTGCCGTTGTTCAAGCGCCAGATCGCCAGCGGCGGACCTGTGACAATTACCCATCCGGATATGAAGCGCTTCTTTATGACTATCCCGGAGGCGGTCCACCTGGTGCTGCAAGCCTCATCGATGGGTAAGGGTGGTGAAGTGTTCGTGCTCAAAATGGGCGAGCAGGTTCGTATCCAGGAACTGGCAGAAGACTTGATCCGCCTATCGGGTTTGGAACCAGGGCAAGACATCGAGATTATTTATACCGGCATCCGGCAAGGAGAGAAGCTGAGCGAAGAGCTTTGGGATACCTGGGCGCATTATGAACCCACCTCTCACCCGGATATCCTTTTGCTATCGGATGAAGATATCCTGACCGGTACGGCATTGCAACAGAGTGTGGATGATCTGTCTGCTCTGGCGCGACAGGGTGATTCGGAAGCTGTTGTGAAGATCCTGGATGAGTGCATTCCGGGTGCAGGGGTGCACGTTTTACCACTGCCGGATATTACTTCGTACATTTGAGTTCTTTTTTCTTGAGAAAAGGCATGCCCGAGCTTTTGGCCCCGCAGTGGGAAGATTTCCTTGCCAGCTTTCCGGAAGCGCATATTTTGCAGACCAGAGCCTGGGGTGACTTAAAAGCTGCCTTCGGCTGGAAAGCTGCCTATGTCACCGCGCTGGAAACAGACGCTTCCCCTGGGCAATTAGGGGTGCAAATCCTTTTCCGCTCGCTTCCATTAGGTTTGACCATAGCATATATTGGTAAAGGACCGGTTGGAAGCCGGACGGCGCTCGCCGATCCGGCCTGTTCGGATGTGCTCTGGCATGAGGTGGATCGCCTGTGCCACAATCAGCGCGCGGTCTTCCTCAAGCTGGAACCAGACCAGTTTGAAACAGCAGTTGGTTTAGGGACTGAGACGGGCGACCACTGGCTTGCTCCACCGCACGGTTTTCGTCCCAGCCCCCAGGCCATCCAGCCCAGGCGCACCCTGGTGGTCGACATCCGCGGCGATGAAGAGCAAGTTTTGAGTTGCATGAAACAAAAAACGCGCTATAACATCCGGCTGTCGGCAAAAAAAGGCGTAATGGTTCGTCCCAGCACCGACCTGGATATTTTCCACCGATTAATGCTTGTTACCGGTGAGCGGGATATGTTTGGGGTGCATAGCCGGGATTATTACCAGCGCGCCTACGAGCTCTTTCAACATCGCGGTGAATGCATCTTATTGATGGCGGAATACCAGGGCGAGCCTTTGTCAGCTCTGATGGCTTTTGCCAGTGGTCGGCGCGCCTGGTATTTCTATGGCGCCTCCGGCGACGCCCACCGTGAGCTTATGCCCACTTACTTGCTGCAATGGGCTGCCATGCAATGGGCGCGGGCACGCGGTTGTATCTCATACGACCTGTGGGGGGTGCCCGATTTTGATGAAAGGTTCCTGGAAGCCCATTTCTCCGAGCGCAGCCAGGGTTTGTGGGGTGTTTACCGCTTCAAGCGAGGTTTCGGCGGCCAACTGGTGCGCGCCCTGGGTCCGTGGGATCGGGTCTATAATCCGGCGCTGTATGCGTTGTATCGTTGGCGTTTCAGGAATAAGGCTCCAGAATAGTGCCATATGATAGCTGATTTTCGCCCGCTGGAGGCCGGCAGTTGGAATGCCATCATTGCGACGTTGCCAGGCGCCCATTTCTTGCAGACCTGGGAATGGGGTCAGGTCAAATCACATTTCGGCTGGCAGCCCATCCATAAAATCTGGCGCGATGAGCGCGGCAGAGCAGTTGCGGCCGCGCTGGTATTACGGCGTATGCTGCCCATCCGCGGATTGGCAGCCCGTCTGAGCTTGATCTATGTGCCGAAAGGCCCGTTGTTGGACTGGCAGGATGCTGCTCTGCGCCAGCGGGTGCTGGCAGATCTGGTAGATTGGGCGCGCCAGCAAGGGGCGATCTTTATCAAGATCGATCCGGATGTGCGCGTGGGGGTGGGTTACCCGGGTCAGCCTGGTGTACAGGAAGACACCACCGGTACACAAGTCGTTGGTGACTTGGCAGAATCGGGTTGGCGTATCTCCGCTGAGCAAATCCAGTTCCGTAATACCGTATTGCTCGATTTGAGGCCAGATTTAGAGACTTTGCTGGCGAAGATGAAACAGAAAACACGCTACAATATCCGCCTGGCAGAAAGAAAGGGTGTTTTGGTTCGCCCGGGGAGCCTGGATGACCTGAGGTTGCTCTACCGGATGTATGCCGAGACGGCGGACCGGGATGGATTTGTGCTCCGGGATGAAAATTACTACCTGGATTTATGGGCCACATTTATCCGGGCTGGGCTTGCAGAACCATTGATCGCTGAGGTAGATAGTGAGCCGGCTGCGGCAGTAGTGATATTCCGTTTTGCAGGCGGCGCCTGGTATATGAACGGCATGTCCAGGCCTGCTCACCGGGAGAAAATGCCAAACTACCTGTTGCAGTGGGAGGCGCTCCGGCGTGCAAAAGCTGCTGGTGCTGTCACATATGATTTGTGGGGAGCGCCGGACGTTTTAGATGAAAGCGATTCGCTATGGGGGGTCTACCGTTTTAAGGAGGGTTTTGCAGGCGAAGTGGTGCGGCATATTGGCGCCTGGGATTTACCGGTGCGTCCGCTGATGTACCGGTTGTATACACAGATCTTGCCGCGCATGTTGGATTGGATGCGCTGGCGCGGGAAAGAGCGCACCCATCGCCTGGTGGGTTAGCGACTGAGGCAAATCATCAATACTCGGAGGATTATCCCAATGAAATCATTACCTCGTATAAAGATCGCTCAATTACCCACCCCCATCGAAGCGATGCCCAGGCTTTCAGCAGCCCTGGGGGGGCCGCCGCTGCTTGTCAAACGCGATGACCAGACTGGCCTGGCAATGGGTGGGAACAAGACTCGTAAGCTGGAATTCTTGCTGGCAGAAGCCGAGGCAAACGGAGCTAAAACCTTAATCACGGCTGGCGCCTTACAGTCAAACCACTGCCGGCAGACCGCGGCGGCAGCCGCGCGGCATGGATTCGGGTGCATCCTGGTGCTCTATTCCCCCACCAGCCAGGTTGGATCCGCGACTGGTTCTCCCACTATCTCAGCCAACCTGTTGCTTGACCAGCTGTTTGGCGCACAGATCATCCACACGAAGCATGAACAGCGTGACCAGGTCTTAAAAGATACCTTCCAGGCTGCCTGGGAGGCCGGAAAACGACCGTATCTGATCCCGTACGGCGGCTCAAATACTACCGGAGCGGCATCCTACGCCTTTGCGATGCAGGAAATGATGGTGCAAGCTGTACATCCCGACTGGATCGTATTCCCTTCTTCCTCGGGCGGTACTCAGGCTGGTCTGGCGTTGGGAGCCAGGTTGTTTGGGTATGCTGGCCGCGTGTTGGGGATCAGCGTCGATGAAAAAGCGGATGTGCTGCAACAACGTGTGGCGCGGCTGGCAACCCAGACCTCTGATCTGCTCGGCGAAAAGATGACTTTCTCGGAAGAGGATATCCTGGTCAATGCAGATTACCTGGGCGGGGGCTATGGTGTGATGGGGAGCGGCGAGCGCGAGGCGATCGATCTGTTCGCCCGGCAAGAGGGCTTGCTGCTGGACCCCGTTTACACTGCTCGGGCGGCTGCCGGTATGATTGACCTGGTCCGTAAAGGCTATTTCCGCCCGGGAGAAACAGTATTGTTCTGGCACACCGGTGGTACAACCGCCCTGTTTGCCGACCAGTACCGGTCGGGTCTGAGCCAAAACTAAGGCTTCAAGCCGATCACTTCATATACGGCCACTGGCTCACGTTTCCCTTTAGCCAGGATCGGCTCGACATTCCGCACCTCAACCTGATCAGCGACGAACCGGTAAGCGGTCTCGCTGATCAGGATCTGGTTAGCCTGGGCGTTTTCCTGGATGCGCTTGGCTGTGTTCACGCTGTCGCCGATGGCTGTATATTCAATCCGTTTTTCAGTACCCACCAGCCCCAGTACCGCCTCGCCATAATGGATACCCGCGCCAAAGAACAGGTGGAACTGCGGCGGCAGCTCATAAATTAACCGGGTTACTGCTGCGCGCAGACCCAATGCGGCTCGCACCGCACGCAGTGTGTGGTCCGGCTGAGGGATAGGAGCGTTGAACCACGCCATGATCGCGTCCCCAAGGAATTTGTCGATCGTACCTGCTTGCGCCAGCACGGCTTCAGCAGCCGCCGCCAGGTAACGGTTGAGCACGGTGACCAGCTGTACTGGGTCTACCTCTTCACTAAAACGGGTGAAGCCGCGGATATCGGCAAACAGTGCAGTGATTTGAGTACGTTTGCCACCCAGTTGCAGCTGGTCTGGATTGATCTGGTCGATCACCGCGGGGGAGACCATCCTCTCGAAAAGTCTATGCTGGGCTTCCAGACGTTTCTTTTCGGTCAGGTCATCCAGCACGATCGCAACCCCCTGGGTGGTTAATGCGGCATCTTTGAGGGGCGAGAGATTAAGGCTTAACGACAGCAAGCCTCGTGACGGGGAATTCAGAAGATATTCACGACCGACTACTTGTTGGTCGGTTTTTTGTACGGTCTCGATAGCTTGTAAGATTTCTATCGCGGTAGGTGAACTTGCAGTAGGCGCCAGCACATCTTCGAGCAGCTGCCCGATCATGGATTGGTTGAACTGGCCCAGGATGTTTTGGGCAACGCGGTTGCTGAGCAAGATGCGGTGGTTGCTATCAGCGGTGATCACGCCGCTGGCGATGGAAGAAAGTACGTTGCCCATCAGGTTTTTAAGCTCGGTCACTTCCGCCAGGGTGCGGCGGACGGAGTCGAACAAGCGTGCATTTTCCAGCGCCACGCCAGCATGATTGGCAAAGGCGGTCAATAGTTCGCGTTCTGCCTCGGTAAAAATCCCGGCATGGATCCGGTTATCGACGTAGATCACGCCGGTTAAATCATCTTTCACCTTCAAAGGGACGCATAGGATTGAGCGCAGGTTGAAGATGATAATGCTCTCCTGGCTGCCAAAGCGGGGATCTTCCTGCGCGTTTGTAGTGAGCACAGGGTGGCCTGTGGAAACAACCCGCTGGATGATCGTCCGGCTAACCGCGAACTCCGTCTGGTCGAGCGTTTCTTGTTCCCAGTTCCGGGCGATGTGGGTGACCAACTCGCCGGTTTCGTCGCGCAACATCAGGAAACCCCGCTCTGCTTTCATCAGACGGATGATGTTATCCATCACCATGCGCAGAACTTCATTTAATTCCAACGTCGAGTTGATCGCCTGGATTACATCGGTGAGAGCAGATTGTCTTTCGGTGATGGCCATAGCTGCCAGCTACCTCTTGGTTGGAAATTCGACCGTTACGTGGGACATATTCAAGATCGCAACCTTTTTGAAATATCGATCGAGTTAAATCGCTTCGATTGGTCGGGTTTTTGGAACCTTTCGAGCAGTCGTCTGAGGTAAGCGCTGAGGGAAAGCCAGCGGATTTCTGAAGCCGATTTTTGGGCCATGGCCAGGTTAGCCGGTTGCTGGCTGAATGCGCCGAGCTGGTATTCCGCTACCAGGTTCCGGGCTGGTGTCTCGGTCGGGGGGATGATCCGCCCCAGGTTATTGGCGCGCTCTGCCGGTGTATCGGTTATCTTGGCTGGCTTGCCGAACATATTCAAGGAACGGTTGATCTCCATATACGCTTTGGATAGGGGAGGCAACTCTGTCTGGCGCGCCCAACGCGAGAGAGCCTTAGGTGGTTTCAATCTCAACCTAAAGAAGAGGCGCTCTAATAAAATAGGGACAGGCAGCAGCAGGATCGCTTTAGGTTTTGGCGCGGACTCGGCTCGTTCAGCCCACCGCTCTACTAGCCTGGGGGGTTGGAGGCCAGCCCGGATGAACAAAGCCTGAAGCAAGATTGAGGCGGCTGGCAGCCCAACATAAGGCAGAAAACGCAAGCCTAAGATGAAAATAATCACGCCAGCTAGCAGGGCTGCCAACCAGTAGAAATTCCTTTGTGTGCTCGTTGGGGTCGCAGCGGAGCTGTTCTGGTTTTCGCGTTGTTCACGCAACAGCCGGAGCTGGTCTTCTTTTTCCTGGCGGAGCAATTCTAATTCCTCGGCTTCCGTCAGCGCTGCGCTGCCCGGATCCAGCGTGGTTTCCTGACGTTGGATGTCTGGCTGTGTGGCAGTCGGCTCGAATTCTACCCACCCGATTTCTGGAAAGAAAACTTCTGGCCAGGCATGCGCGTTGCGTTGCCGGATGAGATAGGTGAGGGGTTCAGTGGACACAGATGTAGATGTTTTTTCCAGTGGTTCGCCCTGCGCATAGCCAACTGCCCAGCGCGCCGGGATGCCCAGCGAGCGCAGCATGACGATCTCGGCAGTGGAGTAGTAGTTGCAGAAACCTTTCTTCTCGTCGAACAGGAACCAGTCAATCAATTCCTGATTGGTTGGTGGTTCATCTTCGATCGTCTCTACATATTGGATGTTGCGGCGTAGATAATTTGTGATGGCGATTACTTTATCGTAGGGTGTATCTAGCCCGGCTGTAATCTGCTCTGCTAACTGGCGGGTGCGCGGAGTAATCGACTTGGACAGTTGCAGGTAGTGCTGCTTCACCCAATCCGGGTAATCTGTACCCGCCTGGCGCATTTGGGTCGCTGACGGATTGGCAACTGTAGCCAGGATTTCATAAGTCTCTCCTGGACCTACAGAAGGTGCAGCATCGAAACTCGATATATCAACCGTCTTATCCGGGTTGATGGCATATTCCACTTTCCCGGTCCGGCTGACCCAAATGGGTTGCGCCGGTGTAAAGAGGGTCGCGCTGGAGACGGCGCTCATAACCTTGAACCTTCCTAACCAGCGCCCAGTCCCCAGCCAGACCGGCAGGTTCTCAGCCTGCGGGTTGAAGGGATAGCTCGTATACAAATTACTTTCCCATTCTCCGTTGTTGTAAGTCTCGTATGTCCGTGCACGCCAATACAATCGAACGCCATCTGGGACATCTTGCGCTGCACTGGCCCAGAAGATTTGTGTATCTGAGAGCGACGCCCCCCTTCCGAGGACAGCAGTATCGCCGTACACATCGGTGTAAATAAAGATGGATGATCTAAGCGACGCAAAGGCATTTTCGAAGCGGCTGATGGTTTCGTACCAGGCTGTGCGTACCGGCTGCCAGGCTTTGCGCGCCTGCGGCAGCGAATTAGCCAGGGCAGGGATAGTCCATGCAAACATGACAATCAGGAATGCAGCCAGTATGGTGTAACGAATAAAATCCAGGCTGATATGCGGCGGCAGGGCTGTACGGCTCTCCTGCCAGCGGTTATGGTAATGGAGGAATGTCATCCGAGCGACCAGGATCAGGCCGAAAAACAGGTAAATTGCCAGGTACCAGATGCGCCCTGTGCTGGCCGGGTCAAATGAGTGGATCACAAACATAGCCAGCCCGGCAGGTAAAATGGCCTGCCAGGCGTCCCCGTGGCGGGTGAGAGCGTAGCCTGCGTGCACCGAAATCGCCCAAAAGAGTATAAACATCACGACCAGGAACAGGAGCGAGTCGCGGACCGGTTCTTTTTCCACTAATTGTGACAGGATGATCTGGATTCGGTTGCCCAAAATCTCCAGGCGTTCTGTCCATTCGAATTTAGCGGATAGTGTCATCCCCAATTGCCATGAAAGGCAGAATAATCCGTAAATAAGCGCGAAAAATCCAGCCAGGCGGGCTGAAAACCGGCTATACCCCAGCGCCATTCCGGCGAATACTCCGAAGAATACCAGCGTCTGGACGATCGGCAGGTCGGTGGTCCAGCGAGTTGCAACTAACCGGGTCCCGGCAGTCAGGATAGCTGCTAAGAGTAGCAAAGCAGCTGGTAAATCCCACCACCGTACAAACCGAAGGCCATTTTTCATTATTGGAATATCTTTGTTCCTCACCAGCATTGATTTTGAGTATTAAACAATACACATCAACGAGACTAACAGTTCAGTTTACCGCAAAATCAAACACCTGGGTAGAATACAATCTAGGGATTGGCGGCCAGTAAAAACCCGGGATTCTGTTCCGGAATTTTACCTGTCGTTTGTTATGCTTGATTTATGATCTTTGTAATGCTTTTCCTCTATTGAGTTATTGAATCGTTAAGTTATGGTAAAATTTTGCCACATCCCCACACTGAAGGGGTTCTATTATTGTGCCATTTGACATAATATTACCCCCTGGCAGAGAGGTGAGTCTATGGAAATGAAAGACTGGTTTTTTGTAGGCGTTTTCCTGCTTATGGCGCCGGTTTTTCCAATAGCAGCTATCTTAATTCCCCGGCTGATTGCGCCCAGGAAACCCAACCCCATAAAAATGCAAACCTACGAATGCGGTATCGAAACTGTTGGCGATACCTGGGTCCAGTTTAAAGTTCAATATTACATCTTTGCATTAATATTCCTGATTTTCGATGTTGAAACGGTGTTTCTATATCCGTGGGCGGCTGCTTTGGGGAATCTCCCCCTGTTCGCGGTCATTGAGGGTCTCCTGTTTGTGATGATCCTGGTTGCAGGTCTGATATATGCCTGGCGCAAGGGCGCACTGCAATGGGCTTAATCTGGATTGGGGACTTATCCATGAATCTCAAGCGAAGGATAAAAGGCTGATGGAGTTTTCCTCAGCCTTTTATCTGTTAATTTTGGTCATAGCATAGAATTTAAAATTAACAACCACCGAATTGTTTTAGGAGAGTTGTTATGTCAGATCCGATCAATTTGATTGCCACATGGCTAAGGGAATTGTTGGTGAGTTGGGGTCTTGCCCCAGGCCTGATCACATTCATCATGACGCTGCTGGGCGTCCTGGCAGTAGCCATTTTCGTATTGGTGATCGACATTTTCCTGGTCTGGGTAGAGCGGAAAGTTGTCGCCCGTTTTCAGGACCGCTTAGGACCGAACCGGTTGGGACCTTTTGGTCTGATCCAGCCATTTGCAGACGTCATCAAACTGTTGATCAAAGAGGATATCACGCCAAACGGGGCGGACAAGGTTGTATATAACATCGCCCCCATCCTGGCGCTGGCCACCGTCCTGATACTTTGGGCAGTGATCCCGTTATCTTCTACCATGTTGGGCGCTGACTTGAACGTCGGTATTTTATTCTTTGTGGCAGCCGGGGCGATTGGTACGATGGGAATTCTCATGGCCGGCTGGGCTTCGAATAACAAGTACGCCTTATTGGGGGCGTTCCGCACGGTAGCCCAGGTTGTTTCATATGAAGTGCCGATGGTGATTGTGTTGCTGGTGCCGGTGATCCTGGCCAGGTCGATGTCGATTGGAGATATCGTGAAAGGACAGACGATCCCCTACATCGTCATGGCGCCGGTTGCAGCCTTCATTTTTCTGATTTCAGCCATCGCGGAACTGGGCAGAGCCCCGTTCGACATGGTCGAAGCCGAATCCGAAATTGTGGCCGGTTTTCATATCGAATATTCGGGCATGAAGTTCGGTATGTTCTACGCCGGTGAGCTGCTGCACGCGCTGACTATGGGCGCGCTGTTCGCTTCCTTTTTCTTGGGGGGCTGGCGCGGTCCCTGGGCTGAAACCTACCCTCTGCTGGGCGTTGTCTACCTCCTTGCGAAAGCCTTCTTCCTTTACTGGGTCATCATGTGGATAAAGTACTCACTGCCGCGCATCCGCATCGATCACATGTTGAATTTCAACTGGAAGTTCCTGACCCCTCTGGCGTTGGTTGCCATGATGGTAACAGCCATCATGGATAAAGTGCTTGCCCAGTCGGGGACAGTTTTTTATGCTCTCGGGATGCTGGCGGCGAACATCGTGATTATCTGGGTGACATTCTACATCCTGAGCACTTATGCTCATGGGGAGCGACAGCGGGTTGCCGAGCCAAAACCGTTGGCCACACCCGAGTTGGGCAAAGCGCCCAAAAGCTAGACATTCAGATTTCCTGAAATAATCGGGAGAGCGCTTATGGTTACTTCGATACAAATCTTGTTCATCATCATCGCGGGCATCACGTTAGGATGCGCCTTGATGGTGGTTACTTCCCGCAACCTGGTGCATTCGGCGTTGTGGCTGGTCGCCGCCTTATTCGGTGTGGCGATTGTGTTTGCCATCCTGCAGGCGGGATTTTTAGCGGTGGTACAGGTGGTTATCTATATTGGCGCGATCGCGGTCTTGATCATTTTTGCGATCATGCTAACCCGCCGGATTGCCCAGGACATCGGCCCGCGCTTCAACGAGAACTGGGCCTGGGCGTTGGCAGTGGCGCTGGTCGCGTTTGTTGCCCTGGGGTGGATGCTGGCCAGCCAACCGGTTGCTCACACTCCTTTGGTTCCTCTGGATACCCGCGTCGATCCAGTGGTGCTGTTGGGCGCGGCCCTGGTTTCGAAGTACATGCTGCCCTTCGAGCTGGCCTCGGTCCTGCTGCTGGCGGCTCTGATCGGCGCCATCGTCGTGGCCTGGGAAAAGAAGTAGGAGGAGCCGATGATCCCACTTTCCTGGTACCTCATTTTTGCGGCCGGACTTTTCAGCATTGGACTTTTCGGGGTGTTAGCCCGCAAGAACGCCATCGCCATCTTGATGGGTATCGAACTGATGTTGAATGCGGTCAATATTAATCTGGTGGCGTTCTGGCGCTATCGAGAACCTGCTGGGATAGCCGGTCAGGTGTTTGCTGTGATCGTCTTTGCTGTCGCCGCGGCTGAAGTGGCCGTTGCCCTGGCGTTATTTATTTCGGTCTATCGCCGTCGCAACACGATTGCCGCTGACCAGATCGATTTGATGAAATGGTAATGGAACACGGAATGCGGGACTCTGGCTGTGTGGTAAACCTGCGAAGAGAGGAATTTTTATGACAACGGAAACTTTAATCTTGCTCATACCGCTTCCGCCCTTGTTGGCGTTTTTTCTGATTGTGCTTTTTTCTAACCGGAGTAAAAGCCTCAGTCATACAATCGCCGTCGGAGCTGCCTTCCTTTCCTGGTTAATCAGCATGGTAGTCTGTTATCGGGCGATCCGCGTGGAGCACCTGGGGGTCGATCCTTTCCATTTCGCATTCCCATGGCTGCCCATGGGCGATACCTGGTTGAATATCGGTGTGCTGATTGACCCGCTCTCGGCGATTACCCTGTTCTTCGTCGCCTGGACCGTCTTGATGATCTTCATCTATAGCATCGGCTACCATAATTTCGGCCAGCCCAAAGGGGACCACGACCGCCCCGGTCTGCCGCCGCACGGCGCAACCGTCTCGGATGTGCACGGGCACACACACACCGTGCCCTCCATCGAGCCGATGTATTCCCGCTTTTTTGCCTTTATCGGATTATTCGCCTTTGGTATGTATCTGTTGGTGGTCTCGGACAACCTCTTGACCCTGTTTGTGGGCTGGGAGGTGATGGGTCTATGCTCTTACCTGTTGATCGGTTTCTGGTACGCCAAACCCTCCGCCCGGGCAGCCATGATCAAGGCCTTCCTGACCACCCGTGTTGGCGATGTGTTCATGCTGCTGGGCATCGTTTACCTTTATGCCCAGTTGGGTACGTTGAGCTATACGGAAATATTCAGCCCGGAGAGCCTGGAAAGATTGGCAACCACCCCATCTTATATTGTCGGTTTATCGGCCGCTTCGTTGATCGGCATCCTGCTCTTCATCGGTACGGTCGGAAAATCGGCGCAGTTCCCACTGCACGTCTGGTTGCCGGATGCGATGGAAGGCCCCACCCCGGTCTCCGCCATGATCCATGCCGCTACCATGGTCTCGGCCGGCGTGTATATGGTCATCCGGGTTTACCCGATCATGTCGGCGGGCATGGAGCACGGTCACCTTACGCCGCCGATGATTGCCATGGGTATCATCGGTGGCTTCACCGCACTGTTTGCCGCTACCATCGCCGTCTTGCAACGCGATGTCAAGCGTGTGCTGGCTTACTCGACCATCTCACAGCTCGGTTATATGATCGCAGCCTTGGGGATTGGCGCCTATGTGGCAGCCACTTTCCACCTGGTCACGCATGCTTTCTTCAAGGCTAATCTCTTCCTGGGCTCTGGTTCGGTGATCCACGGGATGGAGCACGGTGTGCAGCACACTGGCGAGCATGTCGACCCGCAGGATATGGTCAACATGGGCGGGCTGCGCCGCAAGATGCCGGTCACTTTCTGGACTTTCCTGATCGGTGGTCTGGCGCTTTCGGGTTTCCCGTTCGTGACCGCCGGTTTCTGGTCGAAGGATGAGATCCTGGCAGATGGCTTCGCCCACGCGCCGCTGGTCTTCATCGTCCTGGCGCTGGCTGCCTTGCTGACCGCTTTTTACACCGGCCGCCAGATCACGCTGGTCTTCCTGGGCGAGCCGCGCACGAAGGCTGCTGAGCATGCCGTGGAGAGCAAGCCCAGCATGACCCTGCCGCTGGTGATCCTGGCGGTTTTCTCGGTCTGTTTCGGCTGGCTGGGTATTCCCGAAGACTTCCCCCTGATTGGCGGTTTGATCCCCAATTTCATCCATGAATTTGTCGGCAGCACGCTGTTAGAAATGCCCGAGGCGCTGCCGTTTAGCATTGTCCCGCTCTTGACTTCGCTGGTTGTGGCTTTGGGCGGATTGGCGCTCGGTTGGTGGGTTTACAAGGGCATCAAAGCTGGGGCGATGGACCCGGTCGAGAAGCTGCTCGGTCCGTCGATCTCCAAATTGCTTAAAAACAAATATTACTTTGACGAGCTGTACCAGTTCTTGTTCGTCCGTCCGGCAAACTGGATGGCAGTTACCTTTACTTCATTATGGATGGACCGCATTGTAATCGACGGCATTCTGCACGCGGTCGCCTCCCTCACCAGTCCTCTTGGTCACTTCTTCCGCAACTATATCGATAAGGCGATTGTGAACTGGTCCGGGGACAAGGCGGCGGATATCACCCAGGGTATGGGCGGGGAATTCCGTACCATCCAGACTGGGCGTATCCAGCAATATATGGTGCTGGCTCTGGTCAGTATTGGAGTCTTCGGTGGCTTTTACTACTATGTGCTGCCAATCCTGCAGTCATTTCTTATTTCGTTGGTGCGCTAATGGGCTGTCGGACTGAGATTTATCTTTATGGGAGCGAGTGATGGAATTCATTCTCAATAACCTTCTAACACTCATACTATTCACTCCTGTTCTGGCGGCAGTGATCGTGATGATTCTGCCAGGCGAGCAGGAGCAACTGATCCGCTGGACAGCTTTCATCCTGAGTTTCATTCCGCTGGCGCTCTCCATTGTGCTGTGGGTGAGCTTTGATCCGACTGCAGTGGGTTTCCAGTTCGAGCAGCAGATCGAA
>Ga0209254_10001099_pt1 | contig 23843 bp, 19 predicted proteins | sample FrelakmetDIP11DI_FD_187148 | JGI IMG/M metagenome (GOLD analysis project Ga0209254, IMG submission 187148) | Freshwater lake sediment microbial communities from the University of Notre Dame, USA, for methane emissions studies - DIP11 DI (SPAdes)... | ecosystem: Environmental > Aquatic >...
GGAGCCGCCCGCCGCAGGTCGGGGACCGCCGGGCCGCGGAGTCTCCTCCGCAGCCCGACCGGTCCGGGTCGTCACCTGACCGCGGTCGCGCAGCTCGGCCGCGTGCACTTCAGCGCGCAGCCACGCGCGTCGTTGATGTTGATGAACTTGTTGTCGTCGAGGTCGGCCTCCACTGGCGCCGGCGGCACCGTCTTGCCGCGCAGGGCCGTGATCCTGCCGATGTCGATGCTGTCGATGTCGCCGTCACTGTCGATGTCGCATTTCGCGATTTCGCAGGCGTCGCCGATGCCGTCCCCGTCGGTGTCCTTCTGGTCGGGATTGGCGACCTTCGGGCAGTTGTCGCAGACGTCGCCCACGCCGTCCCCGTCGCCGTCCTCCTGGCCGGGGTTCGCCGTGGCCGGGCAGTTGTCGTCCGCGTCGCAGATGCCGTCCGAGTCGGTGTCGACGCACGCGCCGCCGAGCGAGCGCAGCAGCACCAGCAGGGCGTAGCCGTGGTCCGCCGAGGCACTCCAGGTGCCGTTCGGATTCGGGAACTGGCCGCTCGCCGCCTGCAGGCTCATCAGCCGGTAGGCATAGTCGTAGTACCAGCCCTTCGGCGTGCCCGCGTAGTAGCCCGCGCCGCCAGCTCCGCGCGGCGCCGGACGGGTGTCGACCGCCGGGTTACGGTTCACCTCGCGGCTGAGTCCCGAGGCCGAGCAGTTCGCCTTCGCCGGCAGCGTGCCGATGTCGGCCGGGCCGATGTTGCCCGGATTCGGCGCAAGTTTCGAGTTCTCGATGAACCCATAGGCCTTCGAAGACGACCAGAGGTAATAGAAATAGGCCTCCGGCCAGCTGTCCCGGGCGATGTTGTTGCTGTAGGCGTAGGTGTTCTGCAGCCAGCGCAGGTAGTTCTGGATGGCCGGGTCATTGACGTTCTTGCCCGTCCCCAGCTGCTGCAGCCACGTCCCCGACGCCGTCTGCTGGTTCGACGAGTTGGCGTTCGGGTAGTTGCTCTGGTAGCCATGGCCCCAGCACGCCTGTCCCTTGCCCGCGTCGCCGCAGGTATCCGAGCAGTAGGTGCCGGTCGCCAGCTTGCCGTTCACCGCGTACGCGGCCGAGGTCAGGTCCAGCGCCGTCGTGATGAGCGGCACCCGGGCCTTGTCGACCGACTCGCCGAGGTTGGTGTAGAAGCTCTTCGCCGCGCCGAGTCCCGCCGCGGTCAGCTGGGTCGTCGAGGAGTCGCGTCCGGTGCCCGAGTACCCCCAGTAGCCGGGCATGCCGCCGGACGAGGGGACACCCTTCGACTGGGCGGCCAGCGACCGGTCGACGACCTTGTTCATGGTGTCGCGGACGTTGCGCGCCGCGCAGTTGTAGCTGCCGAACACCTCGCCCGGCACGTTCGGGCCGCCGGTCTGCGCGTACACGGACAGGGCCATCAGGGTCTGGCCGTCGTAGTACGAGTAGAAGCCGGCGCGGTCGCCGTAGGTCGTGTCGTCGATCAGGATGCAGGCGGCCTTGCGCGCCAGCGTCTGGTCGGCGGCCGGGAGGCCCGCATAGCCGTCCTTGCCGGACTTCTCCAGCAGCGCGAGCAGCGTGAGGCCATTGGCCGAGGTGTCCGTGATGTACCAGTTGGCGCCGCGTGCATACGCGATGCCCGCGTCGATGGCCGCATTCACGTCCGTCTCGAAAGGCGTCAGTGCCTGCGCCGACGTCGCTGCGATGCACAGCGCAGCCGCCACCGCTCCAGTGAGAGATTTCTTGAGTATTCTTCGCAACATTGTCCTGTCCCTCCGACTCGGGCCCCCGTGTCGGTGGACTCCCCCCGGAGTCCAGGCGCACGGAAGGCATTCTTGACGGCAGCCCCGCAACCGGGAACCTGCTCTTGTTGTGCTGCAGACCGCTCATCGCGGACTGACTGCACGGTTCGCTCGAGATCTATTCTGTCCGTGTTTGTCGATCCGTGTAACTTGGACTAGTACTGAGAAATGCCGACTAATACGGATCCGCCCGCGCTCCCGCGGCCTCGTGTTTCGGGATATGTCAAATTCCCGGCGGAACGTGCCTCGTCGCGACGCATCGCCGGCGGAACTACGCAGCACCTGCAGCCTGCCTCACAATGCCGCCGTGCTCTACCTCGTCGACGCCAGCGTCTTCATCTTCCGCGCCTACTACTCGGTGCCCATCGAGTTCGCCGACCGCGACGGCAACCCGGTGAACGCCGTGCATGGCTTCGCGCGTTTCCTCGGCGACCTGCTCGAGCGCGAGTCGCCGGCGCACATCGCCGTCGCCTTCGACGAGAGCCTCGAGCAGTCCTACCGCAACGAGATCTACCCGCAGTACAAGGCCAACCGCGAGCCCGCGCCGCCCGAGCTCAAGCGCCAGTTCGGCCTGTGCCGCGAGGTGGTGCGCGCGCTCGGCCTCGCCGAGTACGGCAGTTCGCGCTACGAGGCCGACGACATCATCGGCACGCTCGCCACGCGCTCCCGCGAGGAGGCGCGTCCCGTCACCATCGTGAGTCGTGACAAGGACCTCACGCAGCTCGTGGGCCGGGAGGACACCTACTGGGATGCCGTCGCCGACGTGCGCTACGGCTACGGCGACATCGAGGAGCGCTTCGGCGTCGTGCCCGAGCGCATGGCCGATTTCCTGGCGCTGATGGGCGACGCGGTGGACAACATCCCCGGCGTGCCGGGCGTCGGCCGCAAGACCGCCGCGACGCTGCTCAAGCATTTCGACACGCTGCCCGGCGTGTTCGCGAACCTCGAGGCCGTGCCGAAACTCAAGTTCCGCGGCGCCGCGTTCGTCGCGCAGTCGCTGCGCGAGCACCGCGAGACGGCGTTCCTGTCGCGGCAGCTCACCGGCATCGCCTGCGACATGCCGCTCGCCATCGCGCCCGCCGGCCTCGAGCGCCGCGCGCCCGACCTCGCGGCGGTCGAGGACCTCTACGAGCGGCTCGGTTTCGGCCGGGTGCTGCGCGAGCAGGCGCGGCGCATCGCGCGCGCCACCTGAGCGCCTGCATCGGTCAGGCCGCGCGCCGGCCGCGCGGCAGGCGGTCGACGAGAACCCCGGTGCAGAACAGCAGCAGCGCGAGTCCCATGAGCCCGCGATCCGGCGACGCGGCAACTGCCGAACGCAGCCTGACCGGCGCGACCGCGGCGGCATCCCAGCGCTGCACGAGGCCGTCGCGGATCCATCGCTCGACGGCCGGGTCCACGCCCCAGCCTTCGTGTTCCGCACGGCTGTCGCGCAGGTGCAGCACCCGCTGCACACCGAGCGGGCTCGACGCGACCAGCTGATAGGCACCGGGCTCGGTGGTCGGCACCACGGCGCGCAGCCGGCCGGGCGCGAACGGTCGCAGCACGGCCGAACCGGTGCGACCCGTCGGCGTCACGAACGCGAGCGACGCCTCGGCGGGCGCGGCCCACTCGCCGGCCTGCTGCAGGTCCGCCTCGACGACCAGTCCCTCGGCCGTGTCCGTCACTTCGAGCGCCGAGTTGCCGCTGCCGGGCGAGCCGCTGACCCAGGCGGCGAGGCCGCCGGCGAGCTCCGGCCACGCCACCCAGGCGAGCCACTGCGGCGTCCACGGGCCGAGCCCGCTGGTCACCGCGACCACGCGCCCCGTGCCCGCCTGCCACACGGCCAGCACCGGATCGCCCTGGCCGGACTCGAGCCATGCGGACGCCTCCGGCCGCAGGCGCGTGACCGCATACGCCGCGATGTCCGGCCAGCGCGCGGCGCGCCCGGCGAGCAAGGGCAGCGTTCCGACCGGCTCGACCGCGATGCGGCCCCGTTCGATGCGTGCGCGTCGGCGCTCGAGCCCGTTGCTCATGGCCCGCGGCAACTCGGCCGCCTCCCCGACGCGCAGCACCACGCCGGAGTCGGCACTCGTGAGCCGCGCCAGCGAGGTCACGTCGGCGTCCGGCCCCACGGCCAGTGCCACGACCTCGATGCGCGCCGCGGCGAGGCGGCCGCGCAGTGCGTCGAGTGGCGCGTCCTCATCCACGAAGCCGTCGGTCACGACCACTAGGATGCGGCGTCCGGCCGCCGTGGCCGCGAACTGCCCGGTCGCCAGCTCGATGGCGGGCGCGAGTCGCGTACCGCCCCGTGCCTGCACAGGCCAGCTCCCCTCGAGGCTGCGCACCGCCGTGGCCGCCGGGACGAGCGGCAGCAGCACGCGCGGCTCGATGTCGAACACGACCACGCCCGCCGCGTCGCGCTCGCCGAGCGTGCGCGCGGTCTCGAGCACGGCGCGCTCGGCGAGGCTCAGGCGGTTCACGCCGCGGCTGCCCTCGCCCATGCTGCCGGACTTGTCCACGGCGAACACCACGCTCGCCGGCTGATCGAGCGCCGCCGGTTCGGACAGCACGGGCACGACGGACTCGAGCGCCGACTCGCGGTAGCCGCCGCGAGCGAACGAGCGTTCGCCGCCGAGCACCAGCAGCCCGAGCCCGCGCCCGGTTACCTCGGCGACGAGCGCCTGCCAGAAGCCGCGGCTGGCATCGTCGAGCGACACGTCGTCGAGCACGACTGCCTCATAGCCGCCGAGACGCTCGCGGTAGGCATCCGCGCGCCGCGCAGGCGCGGCCTCGACGCTCCAGCCGCCGGCGACGAGGCTGCGCGCCAGCGGCCCCGCGGAGCCCTGCAGGTACAGCAGGCGGGCTGCCTCGACCACGTCGACCGCCGCCGCATCGCGACGTGCGTCGAGCACCTCGTTGGTCCGGGCATCCCGAAGCGTCAGGGCGACGTGCAGCGGGCCTCCATGTGCGGTCTGGAGCTCCACGCTCGCCGTGGCGCGGCCACCGGTCTCCGCCGTCACCGACTGCACGGCGCCGCTCGCATCGCGCGCGTTCACCGCGACGCGCAGCGGGCGCGCCGTGTCGCCGCCCAGCGGCACCGTGACCTGCACGGCCTGGCCGCGCCGCGCGATCGACGGCGCCTGCACGTCCGTGATCCACGCGGCCGGTGCGGGCCGTGCGACGCTGAGCCAGCGCAACGGCAGACCCGCCTCGCGCGCGCTCCGCAGGGCACGCTCGCTGTCGCCCGCGTTGGTGCGGCCGTCGGAGATCACGACCGCGCTCGCGAACGGCCGTTGCGCGTGGTTCGCGAGCGCCGCGTCGAGCGCCTGCTCGAGGTTCGTGGACGAAGGCTCGACGTCCGGTCCCGTGCGGCCGGCGAACTCGAGCAACGCGATGCGGCCGTGCGACGCGGCGCTGCGCAGCTCGGTCAGGGCCGCGTCGGCGGCGGGCCGCGGCACGCTCAGCGATCGGTCCACCAGCACCAGCAGGCCCGGCTGCGCACGCAAATCCAGCCAGCGGACGCCGGCCAGCGCCAGCAACAGTGCAGCGAGCGCCAGCACCTGCAGCAGCGCCGCCAGGATTGTGCGTGTGGCGGCCTCGTTCATCGTGACCAGGCCTCGGCGTCGACGCGCTCGCGGCGCCACCGGAGCAGCAGCGCCGCGAGTTCCCACAGCAGCACGAGCAGGGCGGCGACGAGCAGCGGTCGCGTCCCGTCGCGCGACTGCGTGACCTGTCTCCCGACGCTCGTCGTGACCACGCCCGGGTCGGCGCGCGGCGCGACCATCACCGATTGCGCGTCGCGCTCGACGACGGCGACGGCATCGAGCAGCGAGGCGGACAGCGCCTCGTCCACCAGCAAGGCCACGAGCAGCGGCGCCGCCGGGCGGTCCACGCCGCCGCGTGATTCCGGGTCGAGTGCGGTCTCGATCAGCGGTGCGCCGCCCGTCCGGCGGCGCACGATGAGCGGCGTGCCGCCCACGGCGAGCAGTTGCGAGTCGCCGTCGGCGCGCGGCGCGAGCCGCCCCGCCGCGCGCAGCGGCAGTCCCTCGATCCGGCGGCGTTGCGCTGCGCCCACGTTCGACGACCACGTCCAGGGCCCGTCCAGTGCTTCGGGCACTTGATCGAGCGCGAAGCGGATGCGCGGCACCGCGGCCGTGCCGACGCTGGCGCCGCACTCCACCGCAAGCTCCGCGGGCGCAGCGACGCCCGCGGGCCGTAGCGCCGGGTGCGTCCGCAGCGCCGCGAGGATCGCCGCCGGGCAGCGTGCATCCACCGCCACGCGGCGCGCGGCCAGCGTTTGCGCGTCGAGTGCGAGCGTGTCGTCGGCCTCGAGCGCGTCGCGCGACTGCAGCACGACCCGCAGGCCGGCGGACGAGGGCGCCACGGCCGACCGCGACACGGACGCGCCCGGCTCGAGCCGCAGCGGCCAGCGCGCCACCTCGCCCGACCCGCTCTCGAGCAACGCGACCCGCTCTTCGACGACGTCGCCGCCGTTGCGCACCTGCAGTTCGACGTCGAGCCGGTCGGGTTCGCGCAGGCTGCGTCGCGCCGCCAGCCGCACGACGCCGACGTTGCGCGTGGCCTCGCCGAGGCGGAAGACCCGCGCGTACATCGCACCGGCATCGGGGCCGGTCAAGCGCGGGTCGGCGCCGTCGGTGAGCAGCCAGTGCTGCCGGTCGGCGAGCCGCAGGCCCGCCGGCGGAGGCGCCGGTTCGCGCTGTCCTGCTTCCTTCACGAGTACGGCGACGACTTCGGGCGTGAGTCCGGCGCGTGCCTGCCAGGGGTTGCCGAGCGTGCGCACTTCGACATCGCTGCGGCCTGCCGAGGACAACTCCCGGGCGACCGTTGCGAGCCCCGTCTCGAGGCGCGTGCCGCCGGACTCGCGCGTCAGCATGCTGAGCGAGTCATCGACCCACAGCGTGACGCGCCCGACCGGCACGGCGAGGCGCGGGCCGGCGAGCGCGACCGACAGCAGGGCCGCGAGCAGCGCGCGGCGCCGCCAGGCCGGGTCCGGCGGTCGCCGTGCGCCTGCCGCGGGCCCGGGCGTGGCGGCCTTGCGCCACAGCGCGAGGCTCGAGACGGGCACCGTGCGCAGCCGCGGCCCGCCCCGGTGCAGCCAGCGGATCACGGGGACCAGCAGCAGTCCCAGCAGCCACGTCGGTGTCGCGAAGCTCAGCAAACGTCGCGCGCCCGCGCCAGGTGCTCGATCAGGGTCTGCTGCCAGGGGCGCTGCACGTCCCAGGCCGTGAACGCGATCCCTGAGCGTTCGCAGAAGCTGCGCAGTCGCCGGGTCATGGCCGCACGCTCCGCATCGGCCGCCGCCGCGGCCCCCGCGTCGGCGTGCGCACCGAGGCGCGCGCCGGTCTCGACGTCCACGAGATCCACGTCGCCGGCGGCGTCGAGCCTCGTCTCGGCGGCGTGCCCGACCTGCAGCGCGTGCAGTGACGTGCAGCGCTCGAGCAGCGCCGCGAGGTCGCGGCGCATCTCGTCATGGCCGAGGAAGTCGCTGAACACCACCACCGAGGCGTCGCCGTGCAGCCGGCGTGCGCAGCCGCCGAGGTCGCTCGGCTCGCCGGCGAGCGCGGGCCTCAGTCCCCCGAGCGTGCGGACCACGGCAGCGTAGTGGTTGCGCCCGCGGCCGCGCCGGCACTCGGCGCGCACGCCGCGCCCGAACGCGAGCAGGCCGACGCGGTGACCCAGCTCCAGCAGCGCATAGCACATCGCGGCGGCGCCGCTCGCGGCCGCCTGCCACTTGGCCGCACCGTGCACGGCCATCGAGGAACTCTGGTCGAGCATCACCACCCAGTCCGAGACCGTCTCGGACTCGAATTGCCGCACGATCGGACGCTGGCGCCGCGCGGTCTGGCGCCAGTCGATGTGACGCACCTCGTCGCCGGGCGCGTAGTCGCGGTGGTCGAGGTGCTGGACGCCGACGCCGGCCCGGCGCTTCACGGTGCGCATGCCCGGCGCACGCACCTGTCGCTCGGCCAGCAGGTGCGCGGCGACCCGCGCGAAGGATTGCAGCTCGGCCTGTCCGGGCAGCGCCGGGCGGTTCAGGTCCGGCTGCGCCATTCGTCGAGCACCGACTCGAGCACCGCGTCCGGGTCGAGCCCGTCGAGTTCGCTCTCGAGCCGCAACAGGACGCGGTGGCGCAGGACTGGCCGGGCGACGGCCTCGAGGTCGGCGACGTCCACGTGCGAGCGGCCCGCCATCACGGCGCGGACGCGCGCGGCACGCACCAGCGACTGCAGGGCGCGCGGGCTCGCGCCGTAGCGCAGGTGCTGGCGCGCCGCGGATGCCGCGTCCCCGCCGTCCGGCTGGGTGGCGAGCACGAGGCTCACGGCGGCCTGCTTGCAGCGCTCGGCCAGCAGCGTCGAGCGGCATGCCGCCGCGATGACGAGCACTTCGTCGGGGCCCGCGATGGCCGCGAGTGTGTCCGCGGGCTCGCGGTCGAGCGACACGTCGAGCAGGGCACGCAGCGAGTCGCGGGCGGGGAAGGGCACCTTGAGCTTGAACATGAACCGGTCGAGCTGCGCCTCGGGCAGCGGGTAGGTGCCCTCGAGCTCGATGGGGTTCTGCGTCGCGAGCACGCAGAAAGGCGTCGGCAGACGGTGGCAGGCGCCGGCGTGCGTGACCTGCATTTCCTGCATGGCCTCGAGCAGCGCGGCCTGCGTGCGCGGGGTCGCGCGGTTGATCTCGTCCACCAGCAGCAGCTGGGCGAACACCGGACCCGGGCGGAACACGAAGGACGACGCCCCGCCGGGCGAGGTGGTGTAGACCTCCGAGCCCGTGACGTCGGCCGGCATGAGGTCGGGCGTGCACTGCACGCGCGAGAACTGCAGCCCGAGCGCGGCCGCGAGCGCCTTCGCGAGATGCGTCTTGCCGAGACCGGGCAGGCCCTCGATCAGCACGTGGCCGCCGGCGAACACCGCGGTGACGAGATCGGCGACCAGCGCTTGCTGCCCGACGATGACGCTGTCGAGCAGCGCGCGCACCTCGAGCAGCCGTCGCTGCGCATCCGCGAAGGAGATTTCGCCGGCCGGCGCCGCGTTCATGGCGCTTCCTGCCGCGCCGCGCGCCAGGCGTCCACGTAGGCGGCCTCGACGGGGGACAGCCGGGCCTCGCGCCGGGCTGCCGGCGGCCGGGCCGGTGCGACGGGCGCCACGGCGGACGGCGTCATGCCGGCCGCGGCGGCATCGTCCAGATAGTTTCCGGATTGCTCCATGTCGGCGCGCCTGTCTGCCTCGTCCATTCCGTGCAACTCACGTCTCACCACGGTCATCGGCCCCTGCAGGGCGCGGCTGCCTTCGCCCGCTGCAGCGTCGTCACGGCTGGCGCCTGCCTCGCGACCGGATCCGGGCGCCGGCGCGACGCCCGGCTGGCCGGGTCGGTCGCCGTCGATCTCTACTGCAGCGGCCTCGCCCGCCCCAGTGAGTCCCGCACCCCGTGCCACCGAGTCGCCGCTCACTGCCTGGCGTGCGCTGGCGGCGCTCACCGCGGTCGGCGCATCGCTGCCCATGGTGCCCAAAGGGCCCGCGACGGCCGCGCCGTCGGCGGGGTCCATGCTGCCACGCCCGGGGTCGTCCGGGGGAACCCGCGTCGCAAGTTCTGCCGCGAGCGTCTCGGCCAGCAAGGATTCGTCGAGCGACAGGGGCTCGGCCTGCGGCACCGCGCCATCGACCGCAGCCGTCGGCGAGTCCATCGCGACCAGCGGTTCGGCGGGCAGCGCCATGACGACGGCCGCCACGACCGTGCCGATGCCGGCCGTTGCGAGCGGGCGGACGAGCCCCGACGGGACGCGGCGTGCTTCGAGCGCACGGCGACTCGCGGGCGCTGCGGCGGCAGCCCACTGGGCGAGCCAGCGCAGGGCCGGTGCGCCGTCGCGGGCGGCGGTCGTCGCGCCGGCCTCGAGCAGGGTCGAGTAGGCGGATGCGCCGCCGAGGAAACGGTCGGCATAGAGCGCGGACTCGGCGCGACCCGGTCGCTGCATCGCCGCCCAGGCCAGGGCGGCGAGCCACGCGGCGGCCCCGAGGGCCGCGGCCGCGAGGAACCCGGGGCGGCCGGCCACGAAGTGAATCGCCGCGGCGCCGGCCATGATTGCGGCCCAGGCCCACAGCGCGGCGCGTGCCGCCACCGCGGCCCGCTCGCGCCACAGCCGGCGGGCGACCGCTGCGAGCAGCGCCGGCACGGCCGCGTCGGTGGTGGGCTCGTTCATTGCAGCAGCATCTTCCATGCGCCGCCCCAGATCCAGGTCGCAGCCACGAGCGCGCCGCCGAGGACCGTGCCGGCGACCGTGGCGGCTTCCGCCGTTCGCAGCAGCGTGCGCAGGGCATGACCGGTCGCGGCGCAAGCCACGCAGACGGCCAGCAGCACGACTTCCCCGAGCATGATGCCGGGCACGGACCGCGAGCCCGCCGATGCCGCGGCGACCACCACGGGCCACGCGGCGACGACCAGTCCCAGAGAATGCATCGCGCCGCGCTGCCAGCCACCGAGTGCGCCCGCGCGCAGCGCGAACGGCGCGAGCAGTGTCGCCCGGGCGAGCCACAGGCCGGCCAGTGCGCTGTCAGCGACGCCGGTGGTGCCCATCGCCTGGGCGAGGGCCAGTCGCGTCGCGGCCAGCCACCACACCGCCGCGGCTGCCGCCACCGCGAGCCCGAGCGTCATGCCCAGACGGCCACGCGGCATATCGTTCACGTCGCCTCCGCGACCGGCACGAACAACCAGGCCGCAGCATCGGCCGGCGCGTCGGCGACGGTGTCGAGCTGCAGTGGCCAGAGCAGTCCAAAGCCGGCGTAGGGCGTGCGCGCCAGTGCGGCACGGGTTGCGGCGTCCTGCGGCGGCCGGCCGGTTTCCAGGCGCAGCGTGGCGGCGGCGCCGGGGGCCAGCGCAGGCAGGTCCTGAACGTGTCCACCTGCCAGGAACACGCCCGGCGGCGAGGCGAGCGTGCCCTCGTTGCGTACCTCGACCCGGCCTGCGCCGATCGCGGTCACCCCGAAGGCGCGCATCACGGGAAAGGTGCCTGAGTAGCAAAGCGCCACGGGTTCGAACAGGCGGGCGTCGAAGTCCACGCTGGCGAGCTGGCCACGGCCGGCGTCCAGTTCGAGACGGGCACTGCGGTGGCGGTCGCAGGGCCGCGGCTGCCCGAGGCCCGCGAGCGTCGCCATCGTGAGCCGTCCGCGAGCAAGGCCCTGGACCTGCTGCCAGGCCTGGTACTGCGCGACCCGGGCCGAGGGCTCCGCCTCGGCCCACACCACGAGGCGCGAACGCGGTTCCCAGGCGTGCAGCAGCGCCGCGAGCACGGCGGTCGCGAGCAGCGGCACGAGCAGCAGCGCCGGCATCGACGGCACGAAGATCAGTGCCAGCGCCGCCGCCGCGAAGAACACCGCGAGCGCCGCGACGACCCGCGGCCACGCCGCGGCCCCCGTTTTCGCCAGCGCCCCGAGATCCGCTGCGGTTACCGCGCCGCCGGCGGGCTCCGCGAGCGAGTCCTGCAGGCGACCGAGGGCCTCGTCGAGCGACGCGCCGGCGACCAGCATGCGTCTACCGCAGCCCGCTGCCGCCTCGAGCACGCGCCAGGCGCCAGGATCCGCGGAGACGAGCGCGATGCGGCCGCAGGACGCCGCGAAACCGATCAGCGCGGCGAGCTGCCGCGTATCGAGCGCCCGCAGCGTCCCCTCGTCGAGCACCAGTGCATCGAGGCTCGCGTAGGCGGAAGCGTTGCGCGGCAGGTCGCCCGCCACCAGCGCCACGCCGTGAAAACCGACGAGCCGCGCGGACTGCCCGCTGGCGAGAGCCGCGCCGAGCAGCGGCGACTCGGACAGCGACAGCGCGATCGGGCGTCGTTCGGCCGGTGCGCCCTCGAGCTCGACGGTCGCGTCGAGCGTGGCGCCGGACGCCACGGGTATGTCGAGGCGCAGCGTCTCGCCGGCGGCGAGTTCGAACCGCGTGCGGACCGACTGCGGGCCCGCGGCGATCCCGAGCGTGCCGCGCGTGGCCGTGTCGGCGCGGACGCGCACGCCGATCTCGGTCGTGCGGTCGGGCCGGCTCCAGCCGCCCAGGGCGGGCGTCAGCTCGACCTGCGGAGCTGCGCCCGCAGCCGGCGCGAAGCACAGCGCCAGCACGATCGCGGGGACTCGCAGGCCGCGCAACACGGTCTCACTTGAGCACGTGCTCGAGCGCGATCACGCTCCACGCGGTGACCAGCTGCGGCTTGTCCTCCCACCACTTGTTCGAGTCCTTGTTGACCCAGGACCCGTCCGGCGCCTGCAGGCTCACGAGCTTCTGCGCCAGCTCGTTGCGCCAGTTGCGCTGCTGGCCCTTGCCGTCGGTGAACTCGTCCACGCCGTAGGCCGCCATCACCTTCGCGTAGGCATTGTAGAAGTAGAACAGGCCGTGCCTGGAGTTGGTGCCCGGGTTCACGTCGAGCGTGTAGTTCGACGTCATCCACTGGTAGGCCGCCTGCACGCGCGGGTCGCTCTTGTCCGTGCCGGCGAACAGCAGGCTGATCAGGCCGGCCGCGGTCATGCCGCCGTAGGAGCTCGTGCCGTTGGCGAACTCTGGCGGGTTCCAGCCCGGCATGTACACGAAGCCGCCGTCGTTCCCGGCGAACGACTGGTCGTTGCTCTCGCTGCGGTTCTGCGAGCGGCTCACGAACACCATCGCCTTCTGCCACACCGGGTCCTTGGGGTCGGTCGCGGCGGCCTTGAGCCCCTCGAGTGCGATGTAGACGTTCGACATGTCCGGGCGCTCGTCGCCGCCGTAGCCCACGCCGCCGTAGTAGCGGTGGTCGGGCTTGTAGCCCTCGCCCTCGTCGATCTGGTGGCCGAGGAGGAACTTGCGGCCGTTTGCGATCACGTCGGCGTACTTCGGGTTCTTCGTGGCCGCGAGCGCATTGAGCGCCACGGCGGTGTTGTAGCTGCGGTTCTGCAGCGACTCGCTGATCGAGCCGTCGGAGTTGACCTTGCCGAGCAGGTACTCGACCTGCCTCGTGATGAACGGGCCGTCGCTCTCGTTGTAGCCGCGGTGGGCCTCGAGGAAGGCGCGCAGCGACAGCGCCGTGATGCCCACGGAGTTCATCATCGAGCCGTCCGTCGCCTGCTGACCGCGCAGGTAGTTCAGCCCGGCGTCCACGGATCGCCGCGCCTTCTCGCGCAGCTGCGGGTCCATGGCGTCCGCGGCGCGGGCCGCGGGTGCCGCGAGCACCAGGCCGGCCAGCGAGGCCAGCAGCAGTTTCTTGATCATGGGTGTTGCTCCAGGGGGGTGGGGGTTCGGCCGGCGCGATCGGAGGGCTCCGTTCGGGTCGGCAGGAAAGCGGGAATCGCGAGCAGCGCGGCCGCGAGGACCACGTAGCAGGCCAGCACCGCGCCGAGGCGCGGGTAGTCGAAGCGCAGGCCCGAGAGATTTGAATGCTGGTAGAACCACTGGTTGCGCAGCAGGTCGTTGCCGCTCGCGACCGCGAGGTGGGTGAGCGGGCTCACCGCCACCACCGCGTCGACGGCGCGCGGCCGCGCCTGCGACGCGACCTCGGCGGCCGGTCCGAGCCAGAGCGGCGCTGCGGCCAGCGCCGCCAGCGCCGCCGTCGTGAGCCATGCGGAGATCTCGCGCGCGCGGTCCGGGCCCGCGCCCCGGCGCCGCAGCAGTGCCTCGAGCACGGCGGTGAGGGCATGTGCTGCCACGAGCACGAGGAACAGGACGAGGCAGGCCCCGGCGATGCGCGGTGCGAGCAACGCCGCATTGCCGCCGAGGGCCGCGAGACCGGCGGCGAGGGCCGTCGTCGCGAGCGACCAGCCCGCGATCCGCATCGTGGTGGAACGGGTCGTCGCCGCACGACCCGGCCAGAACAGCGGGGCCAGTGCGCCCACCACCGCCGTCACCAGCACCACTCGCGCCGAGCCCTGCAGGTCGTCCGACAGCGCACCGAGCGCGGCGACCAGGAGCAGGGCGGTCGCGACCAGCCCGGCGAATCGTCCGGCCAGCGTGCTCATGGCCGGGCGGGCTTCGGCTTGCCGCGCTGCACCTCGACGATCAGCTCGATCGGCGTGCCGACCGGCGGCAGCAGTGCGGTGTTGCCGCTCACCGAACCGTAGGCGCCGATGCCGAGGCCCATTACGGACTCGACGATGCTGTTCGCGTCGTGCACGAAGCCCACCAGCGTACCGGTCACATCGGCCGCGAACTGTCCGTCGGCGGGGTTCGACAGGGAGCCCGTGTACACCCATTCCACGGAGTCCGGCCGGACATCACCCTTGGGGTCGAGCAGCGCCTCGGCCGCGGACACCTCGCGGCGCTTGCGACCGTCCTGCCAGGCGACGCGGATGGCGACGCGTGGCCCGGTCACGGGCTTCTCGCTGAACTGGTAGAAAGGCTCCTGGTTCGGGTCGCGCTCGAGCCCGAGCAGGATGCAGGCGAGGTTGAACTCACTGCCGCTCGCGTCCGCCTCCAGCAAGGTCTCGTATTCCTTCATGCCGCCCGGCGTGGTGACGAGGTACTCGAGCGGCCTGCCGAGCACGTGCACGCGGCCGGGCACGGTGAAGCGGCCGGCCTTCTTGTCCACCACGATGCGCCCGATCTGGTAGCGGTCGCGGCCAAGCGGCTTCATTTCGCCGACGGGCGCCGGCCTTGCCGCTGCCGGCTGCGCCGCCGGCAGCGGCGGGGCGCCAGGGGACTGGGCGTACGCGGGCGCGAGCAGCCCGAGGGCACCGGCCACCGCGACGACAGCCATCGGAGTGCGCAGGCTCATGGCTTCACCCCCGTCACGACCCGGTGCGGCATCGGCGGCGGCAGGGGCGTCGTGCGCAGTGCGGTGAAGCCGCGGTCGGCCATCCAGCGCCGCACGTCGGCATCGGCGTGCACGCCGCCGTCGGGGGCCGTCAGCATCATGTTGAGGCCGAACATCGCCGCGAACGCGGGCTGCGTGCCGCCCTCGTCGGTGAACACGTCGCTCACGGCGAGCATTCCGCCCGGGACGAGGCAGTGCCACGCGCGCTCGATGAGCCGCCGGCAGGCCGCGGGGGTCTCGCGGTGGAACATGCCCGACATCAGCACCACGTCGCGGCCGCTGCCGAAGTCGGCGTCGTGGTAGTCGCCGTCGCGCAGCGTGACGCGATCGGAGGCGCCGGCGGCGGCGACGATCTCGCGCGCGACCGCCGCGACGCCGGGCAGCTCGATCACCTCGGCGCGCAGGCCGGGATACTTCGCGGTCAGCAGGATCGAATACGTGCCCGGCCCGCCGCCCACGTCGAGCAGCGCGCGGCGGCCCCCGAAGTCGAGGATCTCCACCAGTGCGCGAGCGATGCCGAGCGCGCGACCGTGCATGGCGTGCACGAAGGTGCGGGTGCGTTCCGGGTCGTCGCCCAGGTAGCTCTCGGCCGGCAGCGCGGGGCGGCCCGCGCGCAGCGCCTGCTCGAGCTGGCCCCAGGTCCCGTAGAGCTGGTCGCTGTAGCGCATCGCGCCGCCGAGGTAGGCGGGACTCCGGGTCACGAGGAAGGTCGCGGCGGCGGGGGAATTCGCGAAACGACCGTCGCTCTCCACGAGCAGGCCGAGCCCGGTGCAGGCGCGCAGGAACAGTGTCGTGGCGCGCGGGGCGAGTGCGAGGGCGTCGGCCACCTCGTCCGGGCTGCGGGGCCCCTCGGCGAGCGCGTCGAACAGGCGCAGGCGGTTCGCGGTGAGCAGGGTCTGGCTGTCCCAGTAGGCCGTGCTCAGGCGCACCAGCGCGGTCGGGTCGGGCCGCGGCGCGGACGCCGGGCCGGCAGGATGCTCGGCGCTCACGCGGCCGCTTCCTGCGCGCGGTCCATGTCGCACTCGAGTTGCATGTACGCGCAGCGGTGGCACATGAACCCTTCGTCCACCTCGAGCCCGTAGCGCTTGCGGATGTCGCGGTAGCCGGTCACCAGCGTCTCGAAATAGTGGTGGATGCGCGCGTGGTAGTCGCTGCGGTCGCGCCCGCCCACCGGCCACACCAGCGAGTAGATCGGCAGGATGCCGCGGCGGCAGAGGTCCTCGGCGCCTTCGAGCGCCGTGCGCGCCGCTTCCTCCCAGTCGAGCCCGTGCTCCGGCTCGAGCTCGATGCCCGCGACCATGGCCGAGTACACGCGGCCACGGCCCCAGAGCCGCACGGCGGTCTCGAGCGCGGCGATCCAGCGCGCGTAGCCCACGTAGCGGTTCTTGCCCGGGCAGATCTTCGCGAACAGCGGCTCGGACCACATCTCGAGGTTGAAGCACACGAAGTCCGCGAGCCCCTCGGCGTGGAACTGCTCGATGCAGTCGTCGGGCAGGGCGCCCGAGCCGAGCGCCACCGGAATGCCGCGCGTGTTCGCCTGCTTCACGAACCGGGCGAGCTGCAGGAAGCGCTCGGCCTCCTTGCGCCAGTCGGTGAGCGAGCCGCCCACGAGGTAGATGTGACGGATCTCCGCCTGGTCCACGACGGCCTGCAGCGCCTCGCGCATGCGCTCGAGCGTCGGCGTCGGGATCCCGACCTGGCCGGTCTTCTGGCCGAGATGGGCCGTGCGCTCGTCGGGCGCGCCGTAGGCGCAGAACGCGCAGCGCATCGAGTGGCCGTCCTGCTTGTGCAGGAAGTACTCGCAGCCGGGTGCGACGTTCACGACCAGCATGTCGCCGTGCGTGGTCACGCCGGCCTGCGGGAAGGGCAGGCCATCCGCGGTCTTCTGCGTCATCCACGGGCGCAGCGGCTCGAACTCGACGGGCACGCTGTGCCCGTCGCGGTCGTCCACGAGCCGGTAGCCCTGCTCGCGGTCGCCCTCGACGTGCCAGGGCGAATCGCCGCTGCCGAGGATGCGGATCTCCGTACCGTCGCCGAGGTTGACCAGGTAGGGGATCGTGGCCGTGCCCTTGCCGGTCGGGTCGTGCTCGCCCGCCTTGAATCGGTACGGGTAGTAGTTGGGCATCGAGTGCAGCGCCGCGCGGCCGAGAGCCTCCGAGTAGCGGATGCCCTCGCACATCACCTGCACCTTGAGCGACGGCGAACCGGACAGACCCTGCATGACGACCCCACCTCTCGTACGCTGACCGTGACGCGCGTGCCATTCCGCGCAGGCGGAGCTGCTATCGTTGCCGTCCGACACCGGCACTCGACCGTATGCGACGCGCGCTCCGTTCCCTGGCTATTATTACCGTAGCCCTGTGCGTTCCGCTTGCGCCATTTTTCATAATTGGCGAGCTTCCGGGCGAACGCTGGCTGTCCGCGACCGACGATGCGGCCGGCAGCTTTGCGCTCGCGGGCGCCGGGCTGCTCGCGGCCGACGTGCTGATCCCGGTTCCCTCGAGCATCGTCGGGACCATGCTCGGCGCGCGGCTCGGCTTCGGCGCCGGGTTCTTCGCGGCATTCACGGGCATGATGGCGGGACAGGTGCTCGCCTACGCGGTGAGCCGGCGGGCGCTCGGGCACCGGCCGGAGTCGCTGCCCGCGGCGCCGACGCTCGCCGTGCTGTTCCTGAGCCGGCCCGTGCCGGTGCTCGCCGAGGCGGTCGCGATCGCCGCCGGGGCCGCACGCGTCACGTGGCCGCAGTTCCTGATCGCCTGCGGGGCGGGTAACCTGATCTACGCGGGCGCGCTCGCCTTGAACGGCGCCGCGCTCGTTCCCGGCACGCCGCTGGGCGTGGGCCTCGTGCTGCCGATGCTGCTGCCGGCGGCGGCCTGGCTTGTCTGGCGCGCCCTGCACCACAAACCCGCGAACGGAGGCTGACCCATGCTGTTCCTGCTCACCAACCGCACCAAGCGCACGCTCACGCCCGAGCAGTACGGCGAACTCGCCGGGCTCGCGAAGACGTTCTATTCGACCGTTCCCGCGGGCGTGGCCATCCGCGGCGAGTGGGCCGCGATGGACCAGTCGCGCAACTACACGCTGATGGAGGCGCCGGACCTCGAGACGGTGCAGCGCATCCAGGCGCCGTTCGCGCCTTTCGTGGACATGGAAATCGTGCCCGTGGTGGCGTTCTCGGGCTGGACGGCCAGCTGAGAACTCAGGGTCTCGCCGGCGACACGTAGACGCGGGACTCGCCCGCGGTGCTGCCGAGGTCGAGGCGAGGCGATTCGCCTCGCTGCAGGGACTGCTCGATCAGCCGGAGCGCGTCGTCGGCCGAGCGCACCGGCTGTTCGTTGATCGCGACGACGCGCGAGTTCGGCGGCAGGTTGAGGATCGGGGCCAGCCGGCGCCCCGCCTCCGCGGCCGGGTCCCGGCCCGCGGTCGCCGGCGCCGTGCCGGACGGCTTCGCCGCATCGGCCTGCGACCTCTCCACGGAGGCAAGCATCGCGTCGGAGTCGACGCGACGAACCATCACGTTGTCACGGTCGGTCTGATCCTGGACCACGCCGAGCCCCGGCGGGACCACCGCCGGCGCGTCGGAGCCGTCGAGCGTGATGTCGAACGGCGGCCGTCCCGGGAACGCGATGCGCAGGCGGGTCGCATCGAGCAGCACGACCCGGCCCCCGCCCTCGACGACGCTGCCCTTGCGGACCAGCAGCTGGTCCCCGCCCGGCAACTCCAGGATGCCCAGGTAATCGGGCCCGACGGCCAGCACGCCGGCGAGCCGGTAGCGGTCGGTGCCTGCAGCCGCTGCCAGGCACGTGAACAGGATGGTCGCGACCGCCAGCGCGGTCGCCCGTCGCAGGGGCGTCAGCATGTTCGGGCCCGGCCGGCGAAGAAGAAAGGGCGGCCCGATGGGGCCGCCCCTGATGTTGAGCCACCCCCGGGCATTCTCGCAATGCCCCCCGGGGTGCGCAGGGCCGCAGGCGCGGCGGCTGCGATCAGGCGACCCGACGCCGTCCGAGCCCGAGGCCGAGCAGGCCGAGGCCCAGCAGCGCGAGCGAACCGGGCTCCGGCACGCCCACCGGATAGCAGACGCGGTTCTCGGCGCACTTGATGTCGTTGGCCAGGCCCCAGTTCACGAGGTCGATCGACGGCGTGCCATCGGCCAGCGCCTTGAACCCCACGCTGGCGATCTTCAGGCTCGGGGCACAGACCCCGCCCGGGCACTGCAGCGCCTGGAGGTCCGCGTCGCTGAGCAGCGAGACCAGGAACATGTCTGCCATGCCGACCAGGAACTGGCCGTCGGCGATCGTGTCCCCTCCGCCGAACGCCGCCAGGTACCACGTCAGCGATGTGTTATTCAGCAGCGCCGGATCGAACGCCACGTCGATGTCCCACGCGGTGATGACCTCGTCGACGATGCCCGAGACCACGATGTCCACCGAGAAGTTGTCGCCAGCCGTGACGGCCGCCGGCGTCCCCACGACGTCCACGCTGATGGCCGCGGCCGGCTGGGCCAGGCCGAAGGCGACGACGCCTGCGAGCGCCACGTTCCTGATCATTCCCGATTTCATGTGTAAGTCTCCTGCGTTCCTGCTTCTCGACTTTGCATGGAACGTGCCAGAGCCATCGTCGCCGCTTGAATCAATGACTTGGGATGGCCCGCGCCGGGCCGCGCGGGCAGGTGTGTAAAGAAATCCGACGGCGGCGGGGGCGTATCAGCCGGCAGCGGCCGCCCGGTCCGCGGCGCCGCGCTCGATCACGTAGCGCCGGTTCGCCGGGAAGGCGCGCTCCAGCACCGTTCGCTCGCCCGTGGACCAGACGACCTCGACGCGGTCCACCTGCGACTGCGCCCCGAGGCCGAAGTGTGCGATCGGAGCGTCGAACGACTGGTACCCGCCGCTCGCCTTCACCTCGCGCATCTGCTGCGCGGCCCGGCCGGCCTCGCGGTAGTACACGTACACCTTGCTGCCGATCCCGAAGCGGTTGCCGCGGCGGTCCCGCAGTTCGAAGCTGATCGCGTTGTTGTCCGAGTTGCGGTTGACGAACACGCGCAGCGGCGCGGCGACGCCGGTCGCGATCACGTCGAGGTCGCCGTCGAGGTCGTAGTCGAGCGACACGAAGCTCGGGGTATTGACCCGGTCGGCGAGACCGAACTCGTCCTGCGCCTGCGCGAACCTGCCCTTCCCGAGGTTGTGGAAGAACACGTTGCTGTGGATCTGCCACTCGCCCTCGCCGAAGTGGAAGCCGTTGCCGACGTAGATGTCCTGCCAGCCATCGTTGTCGAGGTCGGCGGCCTTGGCGTTCCAGGTCCAGTAGCTCGACGCGGCGCCCGACGTGGCCGTGGCATCCCGGAATTTGCCGCCCTCGGCGCCCATCAGCAGGATGTTGCTCTGCTTCTGCGGCAGTTCCTCGGCGACGAAGTACCGCTCCTTGCGCTCGTCCCTGCGGGCGAGGTTGCGGCAGTACTCGCGATGGACCGCGTAGCGCTCCGGGATCCGCGCGCACAGCTCCGGGTCGCCGGTGGTGATGGCCACGCCGCGGTAGATGGCCGTCAGGCAGTCGTCGCGGTCGCGCGAGTCCGCGAGCTGCCGGCACCAGGCGTAGTCACGTCGCTCGATGCGCTCCCGCCCCTGCAGCAGCGTTTCGCAGCGGGCGCGCGCGGCCTCGCCCAGGACGGCGCTGCAGTACGGCGGCTTCGCGACGTTCGCGAACGTCATGTCGGTGGAGAACAGGTCCAGCCGCAGGTCGTTGTCGAAGTCGGCCGAGTCGATGGACATCGTGTTGAGCGTGGTGACCGGGATCCAGCCCTCCGCGCGCCGGCTGCGCTCGAACTGCCCGCCGCGACGCCCCCGGTAGAACATGTCGGGAATCTCGCGGTCGTTGCCGACCACGAGATCCTGCAGGCCGTCGCCGTCGAGGTCGGAGAACAGCACCGTGAGCGAATCGCCGCTCACTTCGTCGAGCTGGCGCGGCGTGAAAGCCGCGGCGCCGTCGTTGATGAGCAGCCGGTTGCCGGAGTAGTTCTCGAGGAAGGCCTTGTCCTCGCCGAACGACCAGTTGCCGAGCATCAGGTCGAGGTCGCCGTCGAGGTCCACGTCGGCGAAGCCGCTCGAGATCGCGAGGATCGCCCCGTCGTTGGGCAGCACCCGGGCACGGCTGGTCTGGAACCCCTGGCGGTCGTTCAGCACGACCGCCACCCGGCCGCCGTAGCCGGTCGCGTACAGGTCCTGCCAGCCGTCGCCGTCGACGTCGACGAAGGCGACGAAGTATGCATCTCGCGGCAACCCCTCGAGCGGCGGCAACGGGTGCGGGGTGAAGCCGCCGCGCCCGTCGTTGCGCAGCAGGTGGATGCCGTCGTTCGAGGCCAGCAGCAGGTCGGGCCAGTGGTCGTTGTCGAAGTCGCCGGCAGCGATGCCGCGGCCGGTCATGAACGGCGAGCGGAACTCCAGCAGCGAGAATCGCCAGTGCTCGGGCAGCCCGAACTCGGCAGCCTCGATGCGCGTGAATCCCTTGCCGCGCGGGCCACGAGCGCCGTGCTCGAAGAACCCGACCGTGACGCCGGCCTCGGCCATGAAAGGCTGCAGGGTCAGCGTGCGCTCCGCCGCCGCCGCGCCGGACGACGGCAGGGACGTGGGTGCGGCACCCCGGCCGGAGTCGACGTCCGCGGCGAGCGCCCCGGTCGTCGCGAGCGCGACGGCCGTCCGGATCCGCCGGTTCATCGCCTTGCGGCGGCAGGCGTCCTCGGCGGGCCCGATGCCCGCGCAGACGGAGACGTCGCCCCGCAGCCCCGCGTCGACCGTGGCTGCGAGCGCGCGGCACTCGCGCTCCAGTGCCGCGTCGCCGATCCGCGCACAGCCGTCGCCGCCCGACCCGTCCTCGACGAGGCCGAACGCCACCGCGCTCCGGCACTGCAGCTGCTCGCGGGGCTTGCCGAGCGTCGCGCAGTCCTCGAACCGGCGTCCCATCGCCAGTTGAGTCGCGCGTGCCATGCCGCGGCAGTCTTCCGCGGCGGCGGCATCCTTCAGGTACTTGCAGCTGTCCGCATCGTTGAGCTTCCGCAGGCGCACCTGGGTGCCCATCTGCAGGCACCAGGCGATGCCGCGCTCGCTCGGCAGTTCGTTGCAGACCGACAGCGGCTCCCCGGCGTTGATGCGCGCCCGGATCGCTTCCTGCATGCAGCCGACCTGTGCGGTGGCGTCGGTCAGTTCACCGCAGGGCGCGACGTCGTGGATGGCAACCGCGCGGGCGGTGATCTCGCGCTGTCGCAGCTGGTCGCGGCAGAGCGGCTGGAGCATCGCGCTCGACGTGCCGGCCAGCGAGTCGCAGAGCTTCGCGTCTGCGCCCTCGGCGATCTCGGACGCCACATAGTCGGCGACGCAGCGCCGCTGAGCGTCGAGGTCCGGCCCGCCGCAGGTGCGTTCCGCGATCTCGATTTCGTTGATGTTCGCCACGGCCCCGGCCGGCCCCGTGGCGACGGTGGCCTCGAACGCGCCGACGGCCTGCGCGTTGCGCCTCGCGTCGTAGGCCTGCACCCCGTAGGCCGTCAGCAGGCCCACGGCGGCGACCGCCACGAACATCGCCGCCGCGAGCCGCGGCGAGACGTTCCGGGCGAGGATCATCAGCGGGTAGATGCTGAACGTCCCGAGCGTGAACAGCAGGATCGTCGACAGCAGCACCGGGACGCCGGCGCCGAGCAGCAGCGAGACGGTGACCACGTCGAAGGACATCGGCACGGGCAGCAAGGTCCCGACCAGCGCGACGACGAGTGCCACGCCGAAGCCTGTGCCGAGCTGCGACAGGTCGCCGACCGGGATCGACTCCACCAGCACGGCTCCGAGCAGTCCCGCGAGCAGCATGAACGGCACCGTCGTCTTCACGACGAACCACAGCGCGCGTGCGTAGTCCTGCACGAAGCCGAGCAGCGAGGGCAGCGGTCCCGGCGCCGACAGCGACTCGAAGCCACCGCCCTCCTCGCGGTCGGGCACGCTGTGCCGGTGGAAGGTCGCGGCCAGCTCCTGCTCGACACGACGCTCGGTCGCCGGGTCGATCGGGCGGCGGTCGAGGCGCGCGAGCAGTGGGACGACGGCGAGGATGAAGAACAGCACCGCCGCCACCTTGGCGACCGCCAGGTGGAACGGCAGCAGCGAGAACGCCATGGTCAGCACGATGACGTTCAGCGTCGGCGAGCTCACGAGCGTCGCCAGCACGGTCTCGGTCCGGACGCCGGCCTTGTACATGCCGTGGGCGATCGGCGTGGCGCAGTTGACGCACACGCCGAGCGGCGCGCCGGTCAGCACGCCCTTGAGCGCGTTGAGGAAGCGGTTGTTGAACGAGTGGCGCGGGAAGTAGCTCAGCAGGGCCAGGAACGCGGCGGCGAACAGCAACCCGAAGGTCATGCCCTTCCAGTTCGTGTACCACCAGTTCACCGTCGTCTGCGCCACGCGCAGCGGCCACGCGTCCGCCGGGTCGACGTCGTAGACGGTGTCGAATGCGAGCGTGTGCAGCACGGTGCGCTGCCCCATGGCCGCCTTCTTCTCGAGGGCCGGCATGCGCGACTGGCCCAGGAAGTAGATCAGGATGGCCAGCGCGGAGCACAGCGCGAACAGGATCTTCCAGCGGTTCCTGTGGAGCGCGAGTCTCAGGGTCGGGGAGATCTGCGGCATGGTCGCATCGATCCTCGAGGAATCGTCAGGGAGAGGTCGCCGTCAGGTGCGACGGTAAGGCAGCGTGGCGTGCGCCAGCAAGCGGCGGTGGCGAACGCCCGTGAAGATCTGTGACGCAGGGGACGGCGGGCCCGAAGGTGGCTGTGGGCCCATCAAGGAGCCGCGTCGGGCGATCAGGTCCCCGCCGCCTTCAGGTAGACGCGGAACTCGCCGTCGGCATTCACGAGATTGAGGCGCGGCGGCATGCCCTTGTCCAGCGTCTGCTGGATGGTCTTGATGACCTGGTCGGCGGAGCGCACGGGCTGCTCGTTCACCGCCACGACGCGCGAGTTGGGCGGCAGGTTCAAGATCGGGGCCAGCCTGAGCGCCGCTTCCAGGGCCGGGTCCCTGCCCTTCGCGGAGGTGGCCGGGGATTGGCCCGCCGGTCCGGCCGATCGCTTCACCGCGGCGTCGAAAGCGTCCGGGTCCACGCTCCGGATCATCACGTGGCCCTGGTCGGACTGCTCGCCAACCACGCCGAGCGCCACCGGAACCTGCGCCGGCGCCCCGGAGCCGTCGAGCGCGATCTCGAGCGGCGGCCGTCCGGGGAACGCGATGCGCAACCGGGTGGCATCGAGCAGCACCACCCGGCCCCCG
>Ga0209254_10001100_pt1 | contig 23838 bp, 23 predicted proteins | sample FrelakmetDIP11DI_FD_187148 | JGI IMG/M metagenome (GOLD analysis project Ga0209254, IMG submission 187148) | Freshwater lake sediment microbial communities from the University of Notre Dame, USA, for methane emissions studies - DIP11 DI (SPAdes)... | ecosystem: Environmental > Aquatic >...
CTCGCGTACCAGCTCTATCCCCAGTCGATTGGCTTTATCCCTCGCCAAATCTGTCAGCATGACATCGTCATCAAGAATCAACGAGATGATGCCTCTCTTGGCTAAATCTTCAATATCACGTTCGGTATAAACTGTTTTTGGCATGGGGTACTCCCAAAAATCTATTCTAGAACTCGCTCTTTACGCCTTCAATGCTCTCTAGCGCTTGAACAGCAGCATCACGAGCGGTTTTCGCCTCAGACTCTGTCCCGGACAACCACATCCGGCCAAAACGACCAACCGATGAAACATGCACAATGTCTATGGCGGTCCTTTTCTCGGCTTCGTTGCATGCGAAGTTGATGTATGCTGCTGGGAAACACTCGACCACTAGTAAGGTTTGACCGGGCACCAACATACTACCGCGCCTCCAGCGATTCAGAAGCTGCGCCTGGTATGGGTCGATATTGGTGATCAATTGGATTGAGGCAATTTGAGGCCTGATACGGTCCTCAATTCTCAATCCTAATCGCTCTAAAACAATACGTCCGGATTCCAGGACTGCTGCCTGATTATGCGAATGCACCTCAAACATACCGAATTCGCGTTCGACCACTTGGGCGCCTGGCCGGGCTTCGGTGGCTTTCACTGCGATATCTACAGTCCTGAAGACTTCATTTCCGGGAGCCATCTCAATGTATAAGGAAGCCATTCCCTCCGTTGGCAAATCACCCTGGGTGATTGTGCCAATGAAAGCGGCATATTGCGGTTGCATTCGATCAAGATAGCAGTAACAGCGAAGAGAAAATTCACTAGTGGTTGTTTTATCAGGCATAATCTATTCCATATCATTTGGTAGGTGATCGCTCATAGCAATCCCAATAGGCGTCACAAAAAGAGGGCGCTCAGGAATGTAAGTCGGCAATCCAGTGTATTCTTCGATCACACCAGCCATCCCAGGATATGAACTGGTGCCTCCTACAAATGTCAAGGTTTCAACTTTCACCTGACTTTCCGAAACATGTCGGTTTACAATGCTGGCGACTTTCTCCATAACCGGACGAAGAATTGGAAACAGTCGTGTCTGTTCCGCAGGGTTCGTCTTCATCTCTTCTGCAGCTTCGAATGAAATGTTTTGAGCTCCAGCAACGACCAGGGAAAAGTGCGTGCCTCCGGTCGGCTCATCGGCGGTATACACCACCTGGCCATCCTCCAGGATAGCAATACCAGTAGTGCCTCCTCCGACATCTACGATCGCTCCGTTACGCAGGCAAAGTAATGCGTTGGCTGCAGATGGTTCTCCAATCATGGCTGTGCAACTTAATCCAGCGGCTTCCAGCACATTGGCTGTTGCACGAACTTCCACAAGAGGAACTCCTGGTGGATAACCGCTCGAGGCATGAGTTAACGGCATCCCGAGTCGTACTTCAACTCGATTCTTCATCTCAACCAGCCGGTCTACCGCGCCTAAATAATCAACTACCAGTCCATCCCGTACCACCTGGGCGAATTGATATTCTCCCGCGATTGGTTGGTTTACGTGGTCCAGCACAACCAATACTAGATAAGCAGTGCCGAGGTCCACTCCTACATGGAGGGGGTCTAAAGGAGCGCTTCTTAAGGGTGGAAGTTCGGGACCAGGCACCCGTCGAATGACCTGCTCAGCCCTGGCTAAGGTCTGTACCAGATCGGAACGGGTTATGGTTTCCTGGACTTCTACCTGATGGTAGCTGGTTATTTCTTATCTCCTCCAGAGCGACCACCAAAGCCGCCCTTGGTGTTCTCCGGAAGGATCATCTCAACATTCTCGTGAGGACGCGGGATCACGTGAACTGAAATAAGCTCTGCGATTCTTTTAGCTGCAGCAGCACCTGCGTCTGTGGCTGCCTTGACCGCCCCAACATCTCCTCGGACCATCACGGTGACATAACCACCGCCAACATACTCTGATCCGATCAACACTACGTTCGCCGCTTTTACCATGGCGTCAGCTGCTTCAATGGCTCCTATCAAGCCACGGGTTTCTACCATGCCTAAAGCGATATATGCAAGATCTTGTGCCATAATTCTCTCCTTTTTCAAAATTCTTCTTTCACATACTCATTGACTATCTTGTTCTAAGTATTTCCTTGACGACTTCTTCAACGATCACTTCAATCTCACCTGGGTCTAGACCATAGATCGGACCAGCAGGGGTTGTACCAGAGTACATAGCTTGCTCGGGTGGTCGGGTGGTCTCAAAAGCCATCCTCTTGATATTAAAAAGGTGATACACGGTCACGTTATCACCCGTAATTGAACCGCCAATTCCACCAGCGCCTAAAGTCAAAGAAGGCATGATCTTGGTGGTCATTCCAATCATGCCAAGGGTACCCATCGTATTGACGCCGATCCTGAAGACTGGCTTCTCCAGGCCAAAGGCCATTATCACCTTTTCATCCGTGGCGTGAAGGATCAAGCTGTGGCCGCGACCTCCGAAATTTATCAATTCGATGGATCGGTCACATCCCGCTTCCCAGCCTTGAGTTTCATACCAACCAAGGACTGTAGTCAGTTTCTCTCGAGACAACGGTTCGTCCTTCCCGACTTTTTCCAACCTTGCTACCAAAATTCGTGCATGCCTGGGTACTTGAATGCCCGCCATTGCGGCTAAGTATTGCGGTGATTTTCCCACAGATTGGACATTGATACTGCCATCCGAGTGAAATAGAGATTTCCGAAGGGCATTGGCTTGTGCCTCATCAACAAAATATGCTCCTTCATTTTCCATCAGCTGTTTCAATCGGGCTGCAATGGGACGGTCCGCCACCACTGCTTGCTCAGTGGCACAAATCAGCGAATAGTCGAAAGATTTGCTAGCAACAATGTACTTTGCAGCTTTTTCTAAATCTGCGCTACGATCTACATAAACCGGGACATTTCCCGGACCAACACCGTAGGCTGGTTTACCCTGAGAGTGAGCGACCCGCACCATCTCACTTCCACCAGTTGCTAGAATTACTGCTGTATACTTGTGAGCCATCAGTTCTTGGGTACCTGGCAAGCTGACTTTGGTCATGCAATTGATTAAACCCATTGGAGCGCCAGAATTTTCTGCTGCATCGATCATTACTTTTGCAGCCTGGGTGGAGCAATTCACCGCTTGTGGGTGAGGGGCGACTACGATCCCATTCCGAGCCTTAACTGATATTAGGATTTTATTGATAGTTGTAGAAGTGGGGTTTGTACTGGGTATCAACCCAACCACTACTCCCATTGGCCAGGCGATCTCATAAATTTTCTTAGCTTCATCCTGACGCACTATGCCTACTGTCTTGATATCACGAATGCTCTCCCAGACATTCCTGGAGGCAAACTCGTTCTTCAACTTCTTATGCTCAGGTACTCCGAATCCAGTTTCTTCAGCAGCCATACGACCCAGACGCTCAGCCGCTATGAAGGCTGCCTGTGACATGGCCTCGCATACCCGGTCAACCTGCTGCTGGGTAGCGGTTGCCCAGATTCTCTGGGCATGATGCGCATTTTCTGCCATCATTCGGGCTTCCTGGATTGAGAGCAAATCAGTATCGGGTAAGGTCATAATTCAAATCACTCAAGTAATCTCTATGAAACGCCAAATCTTGTCACCTTAAGGACAGGCTTCAATTACTCCTTACGATAGACCACCTCACCCCGGACTTCTAAGTGATCGATAACTGCCATGATCACCGCATCTACCGGGCTATTCTTGGTCAGGTAAGTCTGACGCCCACTTGACCCGTGAGCTGTTAGCACTAGATCGCCTTCACCAGCATCCACCGAGTCAACTGCCACATAGGGTTTGCCATAAGGAGTACCGGTCTCATCGGTTTGCCGTAGAATAAGCAACTTCCTGCCTTTTAACATCTCATCCTTTATGGTCGATATGGTAGTGCCGATAACTTTGGCAATTAACATTGGTTTCTCCATAATTTTTATGCCCTGCACAATATTCTTGATATCTTGATACTGGTTCTAAGCATGTGCGGATTTCCGAAATACAACTTCACCGTCAACTTCTAAATGATCTATGACTGCCATCACCACTGCATCTACCGGGCAATCCTTCGTCAAATAGGTCTGTCGAGCACTGGAACCATGCCCGGTTAGAACCAGGTCATCTACACCAGCATCCACCAAATCCACCGCAACATAAGGTTTGCCGACAACATCCCCACTTTCATTTGTCTGGCAGAGAATGAGAAGCTTATTTCCCTTCATCTTCTCATCTTTGATGGTTGATATAGTGGTTCCTATAACTCTTGCAATGAGCATCACATGTCCTGGTATCGTTCTTTGTTAATAAGATACAATTTGAAAATTCATCGTTCGACCATCAGATTAAGCTGCAACAGGTAAAGCTACAGGAGCTGCGCTTTCTACTGATTTCTCCCCTTGCACAATTTTCACACCTGCGCTGGCGCCTATCCTGGTGGCCCCAGCCTCCACCATTCTCTTTGCATCTTCGTAGGTCTTTACACCACCGGAAGCCTTAATACCCATTTCTGGACCAACTACACGACGTATTAAAGCAATGTCCTCAGAGGTTGCACCACCTCCCGAAAAGCCAGTTGAAGTCTTTACAAAATCAGCTCCAGCTTCCTTAGCGAGCAAACAAGCAGTCACTTTCTCCTCGTCGGTGAGCAGGGAGGTCTCAATAATGACCTTGACCAACGCACCAGTAGCGTGCGATATTCTAACTACTCCATCGATATCCTTCGCCACAAGTTCGTGGTCCTTGGCTTTCAATGCCCCAATATTGATTACCATGTCAATTTCTGTTGCTCCCTCACGGAGGGCGGTTTCAGCCTCAAAAGCTTTTACTTTTGGAGAGGAGGCGCCTAAAGGAAAACCAATTACCGTGCAAACCTTAACCGGGCTGCCTCGGAGTAAATCGGTGCACAATTTCACATGAGTAGGGTTGACACAAACAGAGGCAAACTCATACTTGCGGGCTTCAAAACACAACTGAGCAATTTGATCGGGGGTAGCATCAGGTTTGAGTAAAGTGTGGTCTATCTTCCTGGCAAGGCTTGGATCTTCTGGGATGCCACCTAAAGAGGAAGTGATGCGCTCAGCACCTGCGCTGACCACCCGTCCGACACGATCAAAACAAGTCTTTACACAGATTCCCTCTGCGCACTCATGAGTGCATTTTTCACCATTAGGCAGCGTTGAGCAACAGTCCTTTTCTGATAGCGCAATGAGAACCTCCCGTGCAACAACTTCGACAATTTGTTCAATTTGGTTTTGTTCAATAGTCATGTAATAATTTACCTGTCTTTTTCAACACTCATAATTTTCTCTACCCGCCGGCTGTGACGCCCCTCCGCAAAGTCGGTGCTCAACCAGGTTTTCACGATTTGTAAAGCCAAATTAGCTCCAATCAATCCAGCTCCCAACGTCAACACATTGGCGTCATTATGCTCTCGGCTGTTTACTGCAGTAGCATGGTCATAACACATGGCAGCACGAACACCAGCGACTTTGTTTGCGACTATACAACTGCCAATACCCGCTCCATCAATCATAATCCCCCGCCACGCACACCCTGAACTAACCTTCCTGGCCACCTGAAGAGCAAAATCGGGGTAATCCACTGACTCAGAGCTGAACGTACCACAATCATCAACCGGAAAGCCTTCAGTGACTAGATACCCTTTGATCTTCTCTTTGAGATCAAAACCACCATGATCGGCACCCAACGCTATGGTACGTTGTGTTTTCTCGGAAGGAGAAGGTTTTTCTGAAACTGTGTGTTGGTTCTGCATCAGATCATCACTTGTGATTTTTATCTGCGTATCAGGATACTTATCTCCAAAAGTTCGTTGCAAGACTCGGTGCACCATCTCATGTAATTCTGAATCGGAAAGAGTGTTCATATCTCAGGTCGGACTTCTTATCTACCTAGTAAGGGTTAGCATCTGATTCTGTTGGATGCGGTAATCTCCGAAAGGAAAATTCGTCCGTCATGGAATGCAGCTGTAAGGTGGTGTAGAAACGGAATCGATCACCACGCAACTCGGAATCAACAAGCTCAATCACCTGGCCATTCATAAGATGGGTCTCACGATGAAAAACCAAAATAACCGCTGGTAAGGTCAAGTCCAGAAGGTTAGCTACTTCTGAGGTAGCAAGGCTGGCTTCAATCACCTGGTCAGCATGATCGGGTCGCTTACCATAAACCGAAGAAATTATCTCGTAAAGCGAGAGCATAGAAAAATCATATTTCAGAAGCCCGGGAAAAAGTTTGTGGGGCAAATATGCTCTTTCGATGGCAGTTGGCTCATCATCCATAAGTCGTACCCGGTATAGAAAGACAACCTCCCCTCCAAGCTGAATTTGAAGTCGCCGGGAAAGAAAAGTATCAGCAGGAATTATCTTCGCTTCTAACACTTTGCTGGTTACTTTCCTCCCATGAAGCTGCATCTCTTGAGTGAATCCAAATAGATACTCTGCAGTTTTATCAAGTCGATTATCGACGACAAAAGTCCCTACTCCAGGCACTGTCCGCAAAACACCCTGGTTCACCAGCTCACTGATTGCTCGACGGATAGTGTTACGCCCAACTGAATAAATCCGACACAAATCACTCTCCGACGGCAATCGCTCGGTTGCCTTCAGCTGTCCGGTTTTGACTTGCTGTAAAATGGACTCCATTACAATTTGATATAGCGGCTCAGGTCGCAGTTCGTGGTTCATTTTGAAGACAGAAACGAATCAATCCAATAATCCTATCTTATACCAACATATACCAACATGTTCTATACAAATTATACTACGGTTCTCTTTATGAAGTCAAGTTTTTTATGTTCTTTTTATGACCTTGCTCAAGCTCAAGTTTGTGAAGAACAGGTGTGAATATCTTAAGTTCAACGCTCTTCCAGAATAATACTCTTCTACACCTGAATTGATTACATAATTAAGCTGAATACCTGCAGAAGTCATTTCGGGGATTGGGTATAATGCCTGGAAGAGAAAAGAATTGCTAAAATTCTCTTTCTTTGTCATATCCAGTATTCTGGAACAATCTAAAAGGATTAAAGAATGACCTTTCAATACAACTTCGATAAAATCTCAAACCGCTGGGAAAGCGACAGCCTCAAATGGAAGGTATATGGTGAGGACATCCTGCCAATGTGGGTAGCAGATATGGATTTTGTCTCCCCAGAGCCTGTTATTTCTGCCCTACATGCACGGTTGGATCATGGGATTTTTGGATACCCCGAAAGCGCAATGGATAAACCCATGACCTCTTCGGGACTGCGCCATACAATCCAAGAGCGAATGTTCAGGCTTTACCAGTGGGAAATCGAGCCCGAAGATATTATTTTGATACCTGGTGTTGTTACAGGATTTAATTTAGCATGTCATGCGCTGGTAAACCCTGAGCAAGCTGTCCTTATTCAGACGCCTGTATACCCACCTATCTTGAATGCTGCAAAAGAAACTGGGATTCTGAAACAAGAGATGGAATTTACTCGTTGCGATGACGGTGCATATGCAGTAGATTGGGATTTATTTGAGAATTGTTGTACTCGATTTACCAGACTCTTTATCCTCTGTAACCCCCATAATCCTATTGGGAAAGTGTTCAAAGTAGAAGAGTTGCAACACATTGCTCAAATCTGCCTTAAAAAAGGAGTGGTAATCTGCTCGGATGAAATCCATTGCGATTTGGTGTATCGAGGTTACAAACATACCCCTATTGCAACTCTTGATCCGGAAGTCGCCCAGAATACGATCACATTGATGGCTCCCAGTAAAACCTACAACATTCCCGGCTTGCAGTGTTCATTTGCCATTATTCAAAATCCTGAATTACGAAAAATTTACCTTGAGGCAAGAAAGGGTTTGGTACCGTGGGTAAATTTATTGGGGGTTGTTGCTGCAGATGCAGCCTATCAACATGGGCAAGATTGGCTAAATCAACTTTTAATTTACTTGGAAAGAAATCGAGATTACCTTTATCAAAATATTCAAGAGAAGTTTGCCGATATTGAAATGGGATTACCCGAGGCAACTTATCTCGCTTGGCTTGACTGTAGAAAATTGGGTATTTCCGAGAATCCTTACAAATTCTTCTTAAAGAATGGACATGTAGCCTTAAATGATGGAACAAGTTTTGGTAGAGGGGGAGAAGGCTTTGTCCGTCTTAATTTTGGTTGCCCCAAGTCATTACTGATCGATGGACTTGAACGGCTAAAAACTGTACTATCAAGTTGTAGGTCATAATCTCAATATCAGGCACGCACATTGCAACCTATTGAATACAAACAACTTGACGGGTAAAACAGATTGTGCTAGTATCATTGCCGTAGAGGAAATCATCACAAATTTACCTGATGTTAATTATTCAATCTTATTATTCGACACATGAGTAAAGTCAAACCAGACGGGAATATACAAAATAAGGAGAAAGAAATGAAAAACCACCCATTTTTCAAGGTTTTTGTAATTTTTATGCTCGTCCTCGGATTGACGGCATGTGTCCGAGTAATACCGGATTCTACCGAAACGACCGAAACTGAAGAGGGTGAAGTCGAAGCATTACCTACCGGCCCCACAGATGTGATGAATCAAATCTATTTATTTGCCACCCAGACTGCAATTGCGACCATGGGAACGTCGCCTGAAACTCAAGGTACATCGGGAGTACCTGTATCCCCAATCTTAACCGTATCTCCTCCAATTACTACAACACAACTTGCGGTTGCAACCCCCTCCAGTCCACCTGCTACTCCAGCAGCTATTATTCCTCCCCCTCCCCTGGAAATCCCTGCCTCATACACACTTAAAAAGGGTGAGTTTCCTTATTGTATCGCTAGACGATTCAATATCGATCCCGGTGAATTGCTTAGTTACAACGGTCTAGGCAGTGGTTCAGTGGTCTATGCTGGACTGACTCTGAGCATCCCTTCTTCTGGACGACCTTTTCCTGGCACTCGAGCTCTCCGGGCGCATCCAACAACCTATGTTGTAAACTCTGGAGACACAATTTACACCATTGCCTGTTATTTTGGTGATGCGGATCCCAATGCCATCGCAGTTGTTAATTCCTTGACCCCACCTTACGATCTCACACCTGGGCAAGTGCTCTCCATCCCCTAGACGATTTTTATTTGTTTTTATAATCAAATTCCTCAATTAAAGGTTCTAATGGCTTATAGGAGAATTAAGGAATAGTTTCTTGGTATTCTAATAATTCTTCAGAATATAGATTGCTTATACAGATAAAATGACTTTAGAGATAAAGAAATCCAGAGTCCTTTATAGGGGTCCCATCTTCAAAATTCGGAAAGATGATTTACTGTTACCGAATGGTCGAGTATCCCAAATAGATATTGTAGATCACCGAGATTCTGTAACCATGATTCCCTTAGATCAAGAAGGAATGATCTGGTTCATCAGCCAATATCGCCACCCAATTCATAAAGAACTTCTTGAGCTTCCTGCTGGTGTAATCGAAGAAGGTGAAACTCCAGAGATTTGTGCACAAAGAGAAATCAGAGAAGAAATCGGGATGGCAGCAAATAAACTGGATAGAATCGGAGGATTCTACCTGGCACCGGGGTATTCCTCCGAATATATGCATGTTTTTCTAGCCACTTCACTCCACCCAGACCCGCTGCAATGTGATACTGATGAAATTATCAAGGTAGTTAAACTACCGGTAATGGAAGCATTTAGACTGGCCAAAACTGGTCAGCTCCAAGATTCGAAATCCCTGGTGGGATTGTTTTGGTCCTATTCCTATTTGTTAGAACGGGGTTTGATCTAGAATTTCCGAAGGATTTAAGCTAGTGCTTTGTCAAGGATGAAAGTTGCATATCATATCAGGCTTCTGCATCCTTGACAAAGCTTAAAATGTTCCGTCCCTTATTGATCCATTTTAAATAATCATGTTTGACGGAACACTAGGTTTGAACCGGATTGACTCCGGTTGCATCCGTGTTTCGGCGTGAAAATGAACGACGACCAGCCTCATGGTTTAAGAGAGTATTAAGCCTCAATACAGCCTTTCCATCGTACTCTCGTCTTCCACAAACGTCACAAACCCAAGCGGGAAAATTAGGCACTGTGATCAATTCTTCATGAAGCCAAGTAAAGTAAGTCATATACTGTAAGCGTAAAACACCTGTCTGGCACTCTGTGCAGAGGTTGTGAAATTGGGCAGAATTTTCAGCTTCTTTATCAGTCATCAGCGGTTTTCTCGTAAAATTACATCCACAAAGAAGAAACAAGTATCCCTATGGGTTAGCAGCGCTGGCCATTGAGGAGTAATCTATTACTCCCCATGCTTCTGGAGGCCAGTAGATCAACAACGCTTTTCCAATTACATTCTCTAATGGTACTGGTCCCCAGTTATGCGAATCGGAAGAATTGTTTCTATTATCTCCCAAAACAAACAATGAATCAACAGGGACGTTCCATTCGGCTTTATACCTGGGTGGCATAGCAATATACGGCTCTGTAAGAACCTGATCGTTGACAATTACCTGGCCATTAAGGATCTCTACATAATCTCCAGGTAAACCTATTACTCTTTTTATATACTCCTGGTTTGGATCACGCGGATAATGAAACACAATCACATCCCCAATTTGTGGATTCCCGAATTTATAAGCCAGCTTGTTCACGACCACGAATTCACCATTATGAAGTGTTGGTTCCATGCTGCTACCATCCACTCGAATGCGAGCAGATACTGCATTTATGGCCAGGAATAGCAATGCAGATAAAACCACTGTTTCTACTACATCTACCAGGAAGCGTAGAAACTCAGACTTCTTCTTCGTGGTATTCGATTCTTGGTTGTTTTCTGAACTATAGTCTTCTAAAGGAGTAAGTTCCATAAATTCGCTAAAAATTATAAAACCGCTTTATATCGCTCGCAAGATGTAAATCATTAGAGTAATTTCATCAAGTATTACAATTACTTGCTACCCATCAAAAGATACAAGGATTGATAATAGAATATTCTGGTAGTTTATCGCCGTGCATGGAAAACAAATCTTATTGGTGTTCCGATATAGGGATATGTCTCCCGAAGTTGATTCTCCAAAAATCGAGTATAACTGAAATGCACTAGCTTAGGATCATTGACGTACAACATGAAGGTTGGTGGATCACTTCTTACTTGTGTTCCATAATAAATTCTTAGCTGACGACCCGATTTGGAGGGTGAAGGATGTTTTTCCTGGGCTTTTTGTAGTACCTGGTTGAGCTGCGATGTAGATATTCGTACCAGTCTTTCCTCTTGTACTTTTAAAGCAAGCGGAAGAACTTGATCCACTCTCTGGCCATCCTTTGCTGAAATAAATAGAATGGGAGCATAACTCATAAAGTTTAATTCCTGGCGAAGGTGGTTGCTATATTCGTCGAACGTAAATGAGTCCTTTTTTATTGCATCCCACTTGTTAACCAGAACCACACAACTTTTCCAGGCGTCAAGAATAAAACCGGCAATGTGGGCATCTTGAGCTGTTATTCCACTGGTTGCATCTAGCATCAATAGAACCACATCTGCTCGCTCAATCGCTCGCAAGGATCTCAATACGCTATACTTTTCCACACCTGGAACAATTCGACCGCGTCGTCGGATACCCGCGGTATCTATCAAGGTTATTGAAATCCCATCAAAGACAAGAAACGTATCAACAGCATCACGAGTCGTGCCCGGGATTGAGCTGACAATTGCTCGTTCTTCTCCCATCAATCGATTGAGGAGACTGGATTTGCCTGCGTTTGGTTTACCGGCTATGGCAATCTTTACAGTTGACTCCTCTTCATCTTCCACTTCACTCTTGGGAAGAAGGGCTACGATCGCATCTAATAAATCACCAATCTCCATACCATGTAATGCTGAAATGGTATACAGATCACCTATTCCTAATTCGTAGAATTCCACTGCCCGAGACCGTCTCGCAGCATTATCGGTCTTATTCACTACTAGAAGAACTGGAGGATAGTACTTGCCATTCCTCTCCTGTTGGTTCTGTCGCAGTATTTCCGCTACTTCCTTGTCCGCATGAGTTAATCCAGATTCAGCATCGGTGATTAATAGAACAATATCTGCTTCCCGAATGGCAATCTCTGCCTGGTAGCGAATCTGATCAATGTAATCAGCCGACCCAACAGATAGGGATTTTTTATCAACTCCGTAACTTGTCGGATCAATTCCACCTGTGTCAATAACATCAAAAGGAATACCGTTCCATTCTGTTTCTGCAACTATTCGGTCTCGTGTGGTTCCAGGTACCTCATCAACTACCGCCAGTCGCTCACCGGCCAAGCGATTGAAAAGAGTGCTCTTGCCAACATTCGGGCGTCCAACCAAAGCAACAATAGGTTTCGGCATAATATAATCCTTACGGCTGAGGTGTATTATTCTGAGTTTTGGTTGGAATGGGAGAAGGAGTAACTGTGGCGGAAGGCTCTAAAGTATCTTCCTGAGTCAACGTAGGTGCCGGGATCAACACGATTTCCACTTCAACGGTTTCAGGAAGAGTCGTCTGTACCCGTACTTGATCCGGGGCTAAATCAACAGTCGGGGATCGTTGATAAATCCCGGGTGGTAAACCTGTCAGATCAAGGACAATCCGAAAGTCAGAGGGTGTTAGTGTCTCCAGAATATTCAATGGTCCAGCGACAATCAATTCAATGTTCTCTGGAGAGATGCTGGCCGAATACTCAGGCGATAAACCAACCACTTCTACAGGCACAGAAAGTGATAGGCTTCCTTCAATAGCGGCAACGCTAACCTGAACCAAAACGTTAGGTTCTCTTATTGAAGTGATTCCTTCAGGAAGGTTAAGATCTGTCGAAAGTTCAACATCATCACTCAAACCATCCAAGTCAACTGGCTCAGTTTCGACAAATCCTGGAACTCTATCCACTAGTTGAGGATTATCAGAAAACAACGTGACAATAGGTGGAGACACAGAAATATTCGTCAATCGGTAACCATTTGCTACTTGACCTTTAGTCACCACCTTTACTGCAACATTCTTGAAGCCTCCCAATAGACTGATTGGTTGAATGACGCTGATAGATTTCGGCGAGATTACAATATCGGTAATTCTTTGTCCATCAGAATCGACAGCATCAACCGGCAAGGAATCGTAGATTGTCTCAGTCGCTCCAGAAATATCTAGATAGATCCGAGCTTCGGCAACCTTCGAGACCTGCGTTTCTCTTCCAGAAATTGTAACTGTTTCTGGTTCCAGTAAAGCTTCATCTTTTTTATATCCCAGAGGGAGCTCTCCATTTTCAACCAGCTGAATGTCTAATTCACGTTGTAGGAATGGTTCTAATCTTACATTGATTTCAGCTGGCTCAATTGTCACATATCGAACTGGGCTTGCGTCTACAACAACTTTCACTTCCAGAGTATGTTCTCCAGCTTCTAAACCCGAGAGATCTATCCAAGCTTTTACCAGCTCTGGATTGTTATTTAGTAAATTCCAAATTGACTTTGGAGCCTTTAGAGTCACTCGAACTTGTTCAGGGAGTTCTTCCACCAATAATAGCTCGGGGTTTAATCCAACAAGCTCAATACTCACCGGTCGATAGGTGTGTTGCTCGTTTGGATCTGCAGTAACAACTGCCGAAATCCAGACTGTCAAAGCCAGTAAAAATGCCAGGAGCAAGGAACCAAAATTCTTTTTGAACCATCTTAGATACGAGGAATGCATTAATAATCCTCCCCTCCTCGTCCTAAATTCTTAAATAGGTTTGTGATCGAACGAAATCGCCCAAGACGTTCTTCAGGAGGAAAGAATGTGTTTAGAATATTGATCAGTCGGTTTGCGTCCAATCGGCGTAACATTCGACCTCCATGAACAACTGAAATATCACCGGTTTCTTCAGAGACAACTACAGCCACTGCGTCACTCACTTCAGATATTCCTAGAGCTGCACGATGTCGCAATCCCATTTGCCGATCGGGAGATTTCTCTAAAACACCGCTTGCAGATAGAGGTAGTACACAAGCAGCTGCAATTATATGCTGACCTTTAATAATAACAGCGCCATCGTGTAAAGGAGTGTTGGGATAAAATATTTGGAGCAATAATTCAGGTGTAACTTGAGCATCCAGCCGTACACCTGTAGAAACATATTCGTTTAGACTATTTTGGCGTTGTAGGATGATTAAAGCACCATGCTGTCGTTCGGCAAGACGAACTACTGCAGAGATTATGTGATTTATCGAGTCGTGGGTATGCCATTTCTCGCTATCACCGTAACGACCGACTCCAGCGCGGCCCAACCGCTCGAGACCATGGCGAATCTCAGGAGCAAAGATTACTGGAATAGCGAGGAGCAGCGCTGGTAAAGTAGTTCGCATCAACCAGGAGAATGCTGGTAATATCTCTAAAGAAATCAAAATACCTACCAGCGCAATCAACAACAAAATACCTCGTAAAAGTACTTCGGCTTGTGTCCCTCGCAATAGAAGCAGAATGATAAATATTATTGCTGTGACCAAGAGAATATCGAATAGACTTAACCAATTCAATCGCTCAAGTATGAAAAACAGATTCGCTATCAGGCTATTAACAAAATCGGGCACTGAATACCACTCCGAACTTACCTCTAAACTGGACGTAACACTCTATCCCGTCGTAATTGTTTGAACATCATTATCGAACCTGCGGGCATGGATTCTTGCGCAGCCTCTTCCCAAGCGCGAACTCCGAGACCCAAAATTTCACGCTGATGATATCCCAAAGACATAAACGCAGCTTCCTGATCGAAGAGCTCTTTTCTTAAAAACAAGAGGGAGACTTCGCATTGTAATTCATGTGAAATTCGTTCTACTTCACCCATTAAACCACTCATGTTTTCCACAAATGAAAGTGTGCCATCAATATAAAGGTCGTCGGTACAAGCAACCAAGTTCTCCACCCTCCAACCTACTACACCCATAAGTTTTTCACCAAAGCGCAATAATAGAAAAGCTTTTTCACCAAAAGCCGCCATGATATCTTCATGCGTCAGACTCCGTTGCCCACCACTCAATTGATTTATCAATTTTGCAATTTCTTCTGCTTCCCGGGGTTTAGCACGCTGGATGGTGGGTTCTTCTGTTTCTGCTTTCTCAAGATGAACGGCTTCAGCTTCTTCTTCTGGAAACATCTGCGCCCAGGCTGCTGCAACTTGTCTCCACGTATTCTCAAAAGAACCATCATTACGAATAATCACGTCTGCTGCTGACCTTCTCTTTTCCTGCTCAGGTTGAGCTTCGATTCTATTCCATGCAGCTGGTTCACTCATTCTCCGATTTTGGATTAAACGGGCTAACTGCAGGTCGCGAGGAGCAAAAGTGACCCAAATCGAATTACACTTCTCAGACATCCCTGATTCTAGAAGTTTTATCGCCTCAACCACAATAACTTTCTGTATCGATCGCCGAATGAGAAGATCCACTGCTTGCTCTACTAGAGGGTGTATGATCAATTCTAAACTTTTTAGCGCTTCAGGATCAGAAAACACTATATTGGCTAGCTTTCTACGATCTATTTGTCCATCAGAACCGAGCAGCCAAGTACCAAAAGTTCTTAGAACTGGTTGATAACCAGGGGAACCCTTGGCAATTGTTCTATGTGCTAAGGCATCGGCGTCAATTCCATAAGCACCTAAATGCTCCAGCATTTTTCTGATAACACTCTTCCCTGTGGCAATGTTCCCCGTTAATCCAATTACAAATTTTCCTGGCCAGGCGCTCATTCTTCCTCCAAGAATCTACCTTTTACCTTTAACCCATTGTAGTCTGGGCAGCCCAGAATGTCAAAGGTGGTTTTTCTCTGATTTATTTCTTATTACTATAAATACTATCAGGATATACTATTAAGGAACAGGGTTATTCAGAAATTCTCCCCAGAATTCTTTGAAATATAAGAATTCGCCTGTGTTTCCTTTGTGAAGTGGATTGGCTGCATCCCATTGCACAATAAATGACATGACCACGTCATTAGCATCTAACTGAGACCCGTCGTGAAAATAAACATTACTACGCAATTTACATATCCAAATCCTTAATTCATCGTCAGATTGACAGGTCTCAGCTAATGCGGGTTCAACTTCAGCGCTACCTACTTTAAATCGATATAATCCTTCATTAACCTGAGCACAAACCCGAAAGGATTCGATATCGGTTTGATCAGCACAATACAATGAAATAGGTTCAGCATTCTGCATCCAGATGAATGATTCGCTGTCCGGAATGTTAATAACCGAAAAATTCTCGATGCTCAACGGGCTGGCCTGAACCCCGTCCACAATTCTCTTATAAGCAACGGCCAGGTTGTCTGGAGTTATCCACCCCCCATGTGCTATGGGAACCATTGGCACATGCACCTTGATCGTGTTATTTGCAGCTTCGTAGTATTGACGACGAGTTTCATCGTTACTATTTTTACTCCCTTTTTGGAGCAAATCCATAAGGTCCTTATATTTACTGCCAAATTGTCCGGTTGCTTCTTCTCCAAAATGAGTATCCAAGAAATTTGTGACATCGGGATAATCTGCTCCCCAACCCAAAATGTACATTCCTGAGAGCGAACCTGTATCCACCGCGTTGTATAATTCCAATTCTTCCATTTTCTTGATCTTTATGTCAATTTTCAGGTTCTCCCATAGTAACTCTTGAATCTCCTCCACGACCAGGTATGGCCAGGGTAAATATCCACGAACCACGTCGGTGTAGAATAATTCGGTCTGAAAACCATCAGGATATCCAGCTTCCGTAAGCATCTCGCGAGCTCTCTCCGGATCGTACTCATACCAGGATTCTCCAACGCAACCATTGGGTACGATACAAGGAGTGAAATGAGAAGCTACTTCATAACCCAGCGGATAAGCGGAGGTAACAATTTTGTCTCTATCAATTGCTAAAGCGATAGCCTGACGGACCAGTTCGTTATCAAAAGGTGGGTGAAGGTTATTCATTCCCAGGTAGGAAACATTTAGTGGAGGTCGAGGTATCAAAACCAAATTTGTATCCTCAGCTACTGTAGGAAAATCGACCGAATAAATGGTGTCGATCCCATCCACGGTACCTGCTTGCATTTCTAACAACCGTTTTGTCTCATCCATATTCCAGCGGAACACCAAACGGGGCATGCTGGCTTTTCTATCATCCCAATAGGAATCGAATTTTTCCAGGACCAATTTTTCACTATGCTCCCAATCCAAAAACCGATAAGGGCCGGCTCCAATGGGATAAGTTAATAAAGGACTCCCTTTTCCTCCGCCTCCGGTATTTTCCAACCATTCCCTGGGATGAATTCCAAAAGAGGGGAAAGCGATCTTTGACAAGAATGCAACCTCTGGCTTGCATAGAACAAACCTCACTGTATGTTCATCTAAAGCTTCGATGGTATGAAATACTCCCCCATAATCACAACTTGAGGCAGAGAGAGAAAGAGGCAATAAGGGAGCCTTGGGTGTAGGCGTTGGAATTGGATCTGTGGAGAGCAAAGGAATCGGTGTGCCATGAAGTTTCTGACCTTCAGCCGAAGGAGTGAGGTTGTTTTCAAAAGCTAGTGGGGTTTTGATGGTGAAATGGTTAACTTGAATATTGAGAAGGGCACAATCTGATAAGCAATAACTTGCGAGAAGAATTAAAACCAGTGTAGATGTTATTCGAAATATCGGCTTCATTCTTCTAACTCGATATGAATCAAATCCGTTAATTTATCTGCAAAAGAAATCTACATCAAAAACGCAGTCCTTATCATAAATTCCCCCTGAATATTTATTAAGCAAAATGACAAGCAACCCAGTGCTTATCACCAATCTCCCGATATATTGGGTCTTCTTTATAGCAGATGTCAGCTACAACTGGACAACGAGTGTTGAAATTGCACCCTTGAGGGGGGTTTGCTGGGCTGGGTATGTCACCCTCAAGAATGATACGTTGACGAGACTTGGCAATATCTGGATCCGGTACGGGCACTGCCGACATCAATGCTTTAGTATAAGGGTGTGTTGAATGCAGATAAATCTCGTCCCGATTGGCTAATTCCACGATCTTTCCCAGGTACATTACCGCCATACGATTACTGATGTGGCGCACCATGCTCAGATCGTGTGCAATGAATAAATAGGTCAGTCCTAAACGGTCTTGAAGCTCCTCTAAAAGATTAACTACCTGCGCTTGGATCGACACATCTAGAGACGAGATGGGTTCATCGCATACTATCAAATCTGGATTGAGAGCCAGAGCGCGAGCAATTCCGATGCGCTGACGTTGACCACCAGAAAACTCATGAGGGTAGCGATTGACAAAATCTGGATTAAGGCCAACCAATCGAAGCAACTCCTGCACTCGATCCCTTTTCTCTTTCCCGCTTACCATTCCATGAACTTCAAGTGGGGAGGCTAGAATCGATCCGACCGTCATTCGCGGATTCAAGGATGCATACGGATCTTGAAAAATCATCTGCATCCGGCGTCGAACTCGACGTAGTTTATTCTCACTTAATGTTGTGATGTCAACATCGTTGAAGAGCACCTGTCCAGCAGTAGGCTCGTAAAGATAAAGCAATGTGCGACCGACTGTAGTCTTCCCACAACCGGTCTCCCCAACCAAACCCAATGTCTCTCCGTGATAAATATCAAAACTTACATCATCGACTGCCTTAATGTCTCCAACATGTTTCTGAATGATAAAACCTTGATTGATAGGAAAATATTTTTTCAGATTGAATATCTGAACCAATTTATCGTTGTCGGCGACCATTATTCGGTCCTCTCAGCAATCTGCTCCCATCGCCAACAAGCCACAGTGTGATCCTTCCCGTCCGCCTCCTCCAAGGTAGGCATTTCTTCCAGGCACTGTTGCACCCGATAGATACAACGCGCATAAAATGGACAGCCCAATGGTAGATCCACCAAATCCGGTGGCAAACCTGGAATTGAGACTAATTTAGTGCCAGGAGCTTCATCCAGACGTGGAAGTGATCCCAATAATCCACTTGTATAGGGATGACGTGTGTTCTTATAGATGTCTCTTACTAATCCGCGCTCAATAATATAACCAGCGTACATGACGTTGATTTTATGGGCGATATCAGCTACCACCCCCAGATCGTGAGTGATCCACATGACCGCCATGCCAAGTTCTTCTTGCAACCTCCTGACCAGGTCTACGATTTGAGCCTGGATGGTGACATCCAATGCAGTAGTGGGTTCATCGGCAATCAGAAGTTTTGGGGTACAAGAAAGGGCCATGGCAATCATGGCTCTCTGGCGCATCCCACCAGAAAATTGGTGAGGATAATCATCTAACCGCCTAGGCGCATCTGGAATTCCCACCATTGATAGAAGTTCTCCGGCTCTTTCTCTGGCCTGTTCCTTGGTCATTCCCAGGTGGAGCGTAAGCGCTTCCATGATCTGAAAGCCAACAGTGTAGACAGGGTTTAGGGAAGTCATGGGATCTTGGAAAACCATGGCGATGTCACGACCGCGTACCTGGCGTATCTCCGCAGAAGACAGCTTGATCAAGTCTCGATCTTCAAAGATGACTTCACCACCTGCAATCTCCCCGGGAGGAATAGGGATAAGGCGCATAATCGAGAGAGCATGCACGCTCTTCCCACATCCACTTTCTCCGACAACACCAAGAATTTCACCAATATTCAACGAGTATGAGATTCCATTGACAGCTTTTACAATCCCATCTTCAGTATGGAAACGCGTTCTCAGATTTCTAATTTCTAATAGTGAATTCATATTTTCCTTCGGAAATGGTCTATCAAGAGTGGATTCGTTCTTAAGCAACTCTTCAGTATAAAGTAGGATCAGACTCGCATTTTTGGATCCAACGCATCCCGCAAGCCATCTCCAAGCAAGTTAAAACCCAGAACACTGAAAACAATTGCCAGTCCGGGGAATACCACTGCCCACCAGGCGCCGCTGCTCAAGTATTTGTAGCTGTCCCCGAGCATGGATCCCCACTCCGGCTCAGGCGGGATGGCTCCCAGACCCAAGAAACCTAGAGCAGCGGCAGATAAAATCGCAGCTGCCAAGCCCATAGTTGCTTGAATGATGATGGGAGAAAGGATGTTAGGAAAAACGTGGCGAACCATAATACGACTGTGCGACTCTCCCACCGATTGAGCGGCAAGAACATATTCCTTCTGGCTCACAGATAGGACTGCCGAGCGCGCCAGGCGGGCATATACCGGGATGCCTACCACTCCGATGGCAATCATGCCTTTTTCTAGACCAGGTCCCAAGAAAGCCACAATCGCGATGGCTAATAAGTATGCAGGGAAAGAAAGGATAATATCCATGAATCGCATTACGATATTAGAGAAAAACTTCCCACCTAACGATAATGAAATAACTACTCCTACTAAGGCTCCCCATGCTCCACAGACCAGGGCTACCATTGGGCTGACCAACATTCCTGAGATAGCACCCAATAAGATACCAACCAGGGCAAAGATCACCGTACGGATGGGTTTTCCTTTTTGAAAATTCTCAAATATTACAGAGACCGCGCCAAGGGCACCGAAGAGCAATGCCTGGATAGGCTGCCTGGCAATCCATGCGGATAAGGAGCCCAACGCCAGAGCGATCAGTACCATAAGCACGATCTTTTCCATATAAGTAATACGCATGCTCTCATAGAAGCCAGCCAGGATGCCCAACACGACCCCAATGAACATGGAGATGGAAACGGCTACGATGCCCACTCGTAATGAGTTCCATCCCCCATGCACGGTTCGACGAAAGATATCCCTGCCTAGCTTGTCGGTGCCAAAATAATGGGGCTCAGCAATCTCTTCTGTAGGGAACAGATTCGGTGGTTTAAGCTTCAGGGAATAATCTAGATCGGTCTTGGCGTCGTATACCCAAAAGAAATGAGCATACGTGGCAGAAAAGACAAAGATCATCACAACCACCATTCCCAGGCGAGCCGTGTTGCTGGAGACCAATCGCCTCCAGGCGTCCAGCCAAAGCGAGCGATGTTCTCGCACCGCAAAATCCACCACCCCAATCTCATCGGGTGTAATCTCTGCCATAATTTATCTCAATCGTAGCGAATCCGTGGATCTAAAACTGCATAGGAAATATCAACCAGCAGATTGACGACCACAAAAATAATTGCAATAAGTAATGTGCCACCTTGCACAATGGGATAATCCCGTGCCAGGATAGAATCATAGACCCATTTACCGATACCCGGCCAGGAGAAAATCGTTTCGGTCAGCACTGCGCCCGCTAATAATGTGCCCGTCTGGATACCGATGATGGTAATAACCGGTAAAAAGGCATTCTTTAATGCATGCCGGAAAAGCACCACTCGCTCTGCCAGGCCTTTGGCATTGGCAGTCCGAATGTAATCCTCTTGTAAAACATCCAGTATGCTGGAGCGGGTCATGCGAGCGATGATAGCTGTTGGTATGGTTGCCAATGCCAGTGCGGGCAGGATAATATGCTTAAAGGCATCAATAAATGCGGGAATGTTACCAGTAATCAAGCTATCGAACAGGACCAGGTTGGTGATCGCTTCCACCTCAATACCTGTACTGAGTCGTCCTCCACTTGGAAGCCATTGTAGAAACACTGAAAAGAGCATAATCTCCATCAAACCCAGCCAGAAGATGGGCATCGATACTCCGACCAGAGAACCAATCATGGTAGTACCATCCAATAAGGTGTTGCGTCGCGAAGCCGAAGCAATGCCCACCGGAATACCTACCAGGATTGCGATGGTCATGGAAAGTAAAGCGAGCTCAATCGTAGCCGGAAATCGTATTGCCAATGTCTCCGCCACAGGTATGCGACGGTGAATGGAATTGCCTAAATCTAACCGCACTAGCCGACCCAGATAACGAAGATACTGAGTGTCAAAGAAACCACGCAAATCGCCGTTCGCTAAGGCGTCCCTGTCAAGGAAGAGAGGACGATTCAGACCAAACTGCTCGCGAATCCGCTGCACGTTTTCCTCGGTCGCATGCTCACCTAGCATAGCGACAGCGGGGTCGCCAGGGATCAGGCGTTGAAACATGAAGATGACGAAAGTGACTCCAAGCAAAGTGGGAATCACCGATATGAGGCGTCGTATGATATACCTAGACAAAAGAAGCCTCCTTATCCAATCTTAGAAAAAAAGGGGGGCAGAGTGAGTCTGCCCCCCAATTGAGTGTTTACCTTATTATGAACAATCAGTTGGATCTTTGCTTAAAGATACTCAGCATACTAAGGTAATAACTCTACAAACTCATAGAAATCTGCTCCGACCGGTTGTGGAATGTACCCAGTTACCTTAGCGGAAAAGATCAAAGGAGTGTTATAGTGACCAACCCAAATGCGTGCAATATCATCGTGAAGTATCTTTTCGGCTTCGTGATACAATGGCTCTCTGTTTTCCTGACCAGCAGTTGCTTGTGCTTCGAGAAGCAAATCAACAAATCCTTCAGGAGGTAAATACCAGCCTTCACGTTTGATTGGCTCTGTACCAGTGCAGAAGAAATAGCAATGGAAGTTATCAGGGTCACCATTATCTCCACCCCAGCCCAGCATATAGAGCCCAACCAGTAAACCATTGCGACGAGAACCTAAGTATGTTGGCCAATCGCCTTCTAGGTACATTTCAACAGTGATGCCCGCATTAGCCAGATCAGCCGCCATGGCTTCACCGATCTCTTTAGGACTGGGGTAGTAGAAGCGAGATACTGGCATATAATAGAACTTCAAAGGCATCTTATCACCGGCTTTATAAACCACATTACCATCCGCATCGGCGATATCCTCTGCAATGGTCACTTCACTAAGGCCATCGGGGAAACCGGCTTCAGCTAACAGCTGCTTTGACAGTTCTGGATCATAAGTCCAGTCCTCAATTGCATCGTTGAAACCCCACATTAGAGGAGGTATAAAGGTTTTTGCTACCACACCGTACTTGCCCAAGAAGTTCTCAACAAGGGCTTGTCGATTGATCGCGTGGGCAACAGCTTCGCGCACCTTGATATCCTGGAATTCCTTGATCTTGTAGTTGAAGGCAAGGTATCCAGTATTTAGGGCAGGGCGAGTCATGATTTGCAGTTCGGGATCTGCCTCGGCAGTAGCCAAGTCTTCGACAGTCGCGGTCTCTAATCCGTGGATATCACCAGCTTTGAGAGCTAAGAAACGAGCCGAGTCATCGGGAATAACCCTCCAGACGATCTGGTCAATCTTTGGTCGGCCGCCCCAGTATTCATCGTTGGCTGCCACGGTGATGTGGTCACCCTCAACCCATTCAACGAACTTGAAGGGTCCAGTTCCCACGCATCCCACAGCCGGAGTTCCATAATCCTCCCCAGCTGCTTCGACAGCCGCTGGACTGGAAATGGCGAACATGTCCATAGCCAGGTTTGCCAGGAAAGGTGCCTGAGGAGCCCTTAGGGTGAATTTCACAGTGTAGTCATCCACTTTTTCAACCGCGGTAATGATGCTGGCGTCATCAAATCCACCAAATTGAGCCTCATAGTATTCGAACACCTGAGCCTCATAATGATAAGGATTGGTCGTGAATCGCCAACGTTCGAAGTTCCAAATAACCGCGTCAGCATTGAAGTCGGTGCTGTCGTGGAATTTTACGCCCTGGCGTAGCTTGCAGATCCATTCTGTGGTGTCTTCGTTCGGCGTGCATTCCTCAGCCAGAGCTGGTGCAACTACTGTTGAGCTATGCTCAAATTGATAGAGATTCTCCAAAACCTGACCAGTCACGCGGAAGGATTCACCATCGGTGACAATTGCTGGGTCCAACTGAACCGAGTCACCACCGCGTCCGAAGATGAATGTTACGGGTTCGACTGCTTCTGGGGGCGGGGCTTCAGTGGG
>Ga0209254_10001101_pt1 | contig 23827 bp, 22 predicted proteins | sample FrelakmetDIP11DI_FD_187148 | JGI IMG/M metagenome (GOLD analysis project Ga0209254, IMG submission 187148) | Freshwater lake sediment microbial communities from the University of Notre Dame, USA, for methane emissions studies - DIP11 DI (SPAdes)... | ecosystem: Environmental > Aquatic >...
GGCCCGTAGCAGCTGAATCGATAGCGCTCGAGCGAGTCCGGCGCAACACGCCGCCACCGCCGCCACGACCTTAACCAACGAATCCATCCTTAGATCGAAGTCGCGCCTCGAATACATCGTTAGCCGACTGGGCGAAGCGGCCCGGTTTCCCGCAGTTGCCGGAATGCTTCGATGATGGCATCGACCTGTTCCGGCGTGTGGGCAGCCGACAGGCTCACACGCAGCAGACAGAACGGACCGGGCGATGCCTGCAGCGGCACCAGGTTCACGTATACGCCGTGATCGATCAGAAAGTGCCACGCCTGCAGCGCCAGATCATCATCGCGAACCTGCACGCCGACGATGGGGCTTACTTCAGGGCCCAGTTCATAGCCAAGCTGTTGAAGCGCGTGATAGGTGATGCCGGCGTTGTCGAGCAGGCGCTCACGCAGATCGGGATTCTCGCGGATGACTTTCAACGCAGCGCGAGCGGATGCCATCACCGATGGCGAGCTCGACGCGGAGTAGGCGTACGAACGAGCCGCGGCGCGCAGCATCGTCAGATCGTGACGGCGGCTGAGGGCGTATCCGCCGACGCAACCGAGGCTTTTGCTGAAGGTACCGACGATGACGTCGACCTGATCTTCGACACCCGCCGCTTCGGCCAGACCGCGGCCGCGTTTTCCGAGCACGCCAAACGAATGCGCTTCGTCGACGAGCAGCGCGGCACCGTGCCGCGTGACGACTTCGCAGATGTCGACGAGCGGCGCACTATCGCCGAGCATGCTGTAGATCCCCTCGACGATCACGAGCGCATTCGTTGGGTCGCTGAGTCGCCGCAGGCGTTTGTCGAGGTCCACCGCGTCGTTGTGCTTGAAACGATACGTCGTGGCGCCGGAGAGCGTCGCGCCGTCGTAAATGCTGGCGTGACTTTGCGCGTCCAGCAACAGCACCGTGTCGCGGTCGGCGAGTGCCGAGATGATGCCGACGTTTGCCTGATAGCCGGTGGTGAACAGCATCACCGCACGCGCACCGTAGAACTCCGCTAGTTCGCGTTCGAGCGCGGCATGGTCAGGATAGGTGCCGCTTGCGAGGCGCGAACCGGTGGTGCCCGTGCCGTAGCGCGCGACGGCGTCTGCTGAAGCGCGCACGCAATCCGGATGAAACGTCAGCCCGAGATAGTTGTTGGTGCCGGCCAGCACCACCGTCTGTCCATTGACCGTGCCGGTCGTGGGTCCGCCGTCGACCAGGACCAACGTGCCGAGCACGTCGCTGTCCTGCCACGGTAACTTCTCGGTGGCGATCCGACGCTCAACCAGATTCATTGCTTCTCGACCAGTCGCTCGAGTTCTTTGACCATGTCCGTAATGGTGCGGATCTCGGCGAGGTCGTTCAGCGGAAACGAAATGTCGTAGGTATCTTCGAGCTGCTCGATCAGTTCCATGATCTCGATCGATGAAAGCCCGACGTCATCGACAAGATCGCTATTGACGTCGACCACCGTGCCCGCTTCGGCGAGTTGGTTGACAAGCTCCGTCAGGCGAGCGGCATAATCCTCGCGTTTTTTCATAGTGTCTTGATTGGCTGGGGCGGATGTTGACGGGGCGCGATTATACAGACAAAGCCTCGCGCCGGGACACACCGCTGCGAGTCTGGGCCGTGGCCAGTTACCGGGCCGGTGAGAATTCGCAGATCTCGGGACTTGCGAACCGATTGAGCTGCGAAGTGGTAACCAAACGGCTGCACTACAACATGTTCGCTGGATTGCTCGGCCTGCTCCGTCGGATCTCGCGGCATGGCATCGATGCGGCGCGCTCCGACGCCCTCGAGGGTCCGTGGCCCGATGTGGTGATCTCGGCGGGACTCAAAAACGAACCCGTGTGCCGCTTCATCAAACTGCTCAGCGGTGGACATACGCAGCTGGTTTTTCTAGGTCGTACCTGGGCGCCGCGCAGCGTGTTCGACCTCGTCATAACGACTCCGCAGTACCGGCTTCCACATGAGCCGAACGTGGTCCACAACCTGATGACGCAGCACGGTGTCGAGCCGCAGCGGCTTGCGGCTGAGAAACATCGTTGGGAGTTGCACTTCGCCGGGTTGTCGCGCCCGGTGCTCGGCGTGCTGATCGGCGGCGACAGTGGGCCGTTTGTATTGGGCCGGCGCGCGGCGCGGCGCCTCGCGGCGCAGATCAATACGATGGTCGAGGTCCGTGGCGGTTGCGCGATCATCACCACCAGTGCGCGGACCCGGGCAGAGGTCGCCGATGTGCTGGAGGCGGCGCTGACGGTTCCGGCAACGTTGCACCGTTATCGTCGTGACGATCCGGACAATCCGTACTTCGGAATTCTTGCACTTGCGAACGCCGTGGTGGTGACATCGGATAGCGTCGCGATGTTGTCCGAAGCCGCCGCGGCAGGACGCCCGGTGCATATCTTCGATCTTGGCGCGTCCGGTCCGGAAGGACCCGATCATAGCGCCAAGTCAGTGAGCTACCGGGTGCTGATGGCACTGGCGCCGAAGCGCTTATCGCGGGACATCGGCTTGTTTCACGATGCGTTCGTCGCGGCGGGACACGGAACCTGGTCGAATGGGGTCGACGCTGTGAACGGCGCGACGGCAGCCGCTGAAATCGACGCAACCGTGGCGCGTGTGCTTGCGCTGCTCGGTCCGAATCCAGCTAGGTAACGCGGTGATTGACGCGCGACGCGGCGTGGCGCGTTTCGTCGCGCGCCAGAGTGCCGCCGTCGACGCGATAGACCTCATCGGCGATGTCCGCCATCGCGGACTGGTGCGACACTGCAAGAATCGTCAGCTGACCCCGCAACGATTGCAATGTCGCGCAGATACCGGCTTCAGTTGCCGGATCCAGTGCGCTGGTCGCCTCATCGAGGATCAACAGCTTTGGATGGTGTGCCAGTGCCCGCGCGATCATGACGCGCTGGCGCTGACCGCCGGAGAGCAGCGTGCCGCGCTCGCCGACGACGCTGTCGATGCCGTCCGGCAAACGCGCAATAAAATCCCACGCTCCGGCAATTTTCAGCGCATGTTCGGCGTCCTCACGCTCGAGGCTCGGATCACCCAGCGCGACGTTGTGCAGTATCGAGTCGTGCAGCAGCAGGTTTTCCTGCGGGACATAGCCGATGCTGTGCCGCCACGCGCGAGCGTCCAGCGTCGCGAGATCCTGACCGTCGACTCGAACGACGCCCGAGGCCGGCGCAATCAAACCGATCACAAGATCGGCGATGGTGGTCTTGCCCGAGCCGGAGTTGCCGACGAGGCACGTGATCACGCCGGCCGGAATCGAAAACGACACATTGTCGAGAACGCGGTGATCGCCGTACGCGAAGCTGACGGCGTCGAATTCGATGCCTTGGTGCAGATCGACGAATGCGGTGCCGTCGCTGCGTTCAGCCTGGGATCGCGCTTCAGCGATCGTGTTGTCGAGCGCCCAGTAGGCACTCTCGCAGCCGAGCATCTTCTGATATTGCTTTTGCACCTTACCGACCCGCACCAGCGTCTGGCCGAGTACGAGCGTCATGAACACGATGGTTGCCGGTTCCACCTTGAATACGGCGAATGCGACATAGATGCCGACGATGATCACCAGCGCGGCCAGCGCTTCCTGCGCGCCGTCCAGCCCTGCGTCGGCAAATACCTGCAGGCGCAGCGCGCCACGAAGTTGGTTGGTTCCGAGAGATAACACTTCCTGGGCGACATGCTCGCGACCCATCGACTTGAAGGTTTTTACGGACTGCAAGACATCACTCAGGGTCGCCAGCAATGATCGGTACCAGTGCGTTTGCCGCTCGCCCGACGCTCGGGCGACTCGGACGAATGCATGCGATGTGGCCAACACGATTGCGCCGGCAACAGTGCATAGCAGCGTCGCCTGCCATGAGACGCGCAGCGCGAAGGCGGCATAGACGGTCGCCTCGATCGTCGACGCCAGAACACGCATGCCAAATACATATGCCTGGGCGGCGCGTGTCGCCTCGGTGGCCATGGCATTGGCGAGCGCGCCGGTGGACTGGCGCGTAAAAAACGGCCAGCGGGACGCTGTCACCGCCGTCAGCAGGTTCATTCGAAGTTCGGTTGCGACGTCCGCCTGGATGTAGCCGATCCGCTGCTCGGCGACGAAGAGCAGTACGTTCTTCGTGGCGATCGCGCCCAATACGATCGACAGCAGCAGCCCAAGCGTCGGCGTGATTCCCAGATCAACCAGAAACTGTTTGGCGTTTTGTGCAAAAGCATTCTGAGCCGTGCCGTTCGATTCCGGCGAAAGTATCAATTGCAACGCGGGGAGCAGCGACGATAGCCCGACACCGTTTGCAACCCCGGCCAGCAATAATGCGATGGCCAAAACGACGCTCTGAAAGGGATATTTGCGAACGAATGCCTTGAGAAGTTCCATATCGGGTCGAGGTGTCAGTCCAGGCGACGCAGCAGCGTCAAGGCGAACATCAACACGAGCAATGGCGGCACGACTGCGGTCACGGCGATTGGCAGGCCGGCGAGTATACCTGCGTTGGTTACGACCTGCTGCGCGATGTAAATCAGAAACGCGAGGGCCGTACCCAGTACAAGACGACCGGATCTACCGCCGCGAATGCCCTTGAACATTCCGAACGGAGCCGCGAGCAGCGCGTAGGCAATGGCGGCCAACGGCAGTGTGATGCGTCGCCAGAGCTCCGCTTGTTCGGCTTGCGCCCCGACAGATTTGTTGGTCGGGCGGGCAATACGACGGGTCAATTCGGCGAGTGTGAAGCTGACGATCGGCAGGTCGTACAAGGCGATGCCGCGATCCCAGGTGGGCCGCCAGTGCAGCGTCGGGAGGGATTCCACCAGGGCCGGGCTCACATCGGTCGTATAACTCTTGCGCCAGACCTCTTCGAGTTGCCAATCTGCGGCGTCGACGATTTCTGCCGCGGATGCCCGCAGGTAGCTCTGTAAACCGGTGTCGTCGGCAAAGCTGAACAGACGAATGCCGCTCGGTCGGCGTGCATCTTCGAGCGCCGCCACGTTGACGAATGTCTGGCCGGTACGGATCCAGAAGCCGCCGCCGCGCAGCGGATTCCCGGTCGGGGCTGTCTCCATCATTCGCAGCAGACTCGCTTCCAGACGCAGCGGCCGGGCGGCGAGTTCGACGCCGGCGATCACCACCATGAACATGCCTGCGACCAGCGCTGCGATCCTACCCAGGTGCAAACTGGATATGCCGGCGCTGCGCAGCGCAATCAGCTCGCTGCTGGCATTCAGGCGGTCGTAAGCACTCAGTGTTGCGAGCAGCGCGATGAACGGTGACAGATCGACGAGCATCGCCGGTGTGCTATAGATGATCACCAGCAGCGCATCCAGCACATCGTAGCGTTCATCGCCGACGTCTTGCGATTCGGTGAGGAACGCCAGCAGATTGAACAATACGAGTAACGCAACGCTAACCAGCACGTAGCTCTTCGCGAGTTCACGCGCGAGATACCAGAATACACGGCTCATCCGGGTCGTCTCAGACTGACGGATGGAAGCTGGCGCACCACCACGAACAGCAGCGCCGTGAACGCCGGGACCCAGAGCATTCCGGGAAACGCCCCGACCTGACCGTTTTCGAGCCAGGTGCGACCCGCCGCAGCGAGGTTGAATACCATCGCGTAGATGCCGATCCCGGCCAGGAGCCGCGGGTAGGGGCTGCTGCCGGGGAGTGCGCGCGCAATCTCGACCGCGATCAGCGTCATGAAGAAGGCGATCACCGGCAGACTCATACGCCATTGCAGTTCCGCCTGTTCCTTCGGTTTGGTCGCGGCGAGCAGTTCGCGAGTCGGCGATGCGCGGCGTTTGTTGGCCACATCCTGAATCGGTTCCGATGGGGCGTAATAAACGAGGCGTTCAAAAGCCGAGATTCGATCCGCGCGGGTTGTTTCGCTGATCGAGTAGCTGATGCCGTGGTGCAATTCGATACGCTGCCTGCCGGTTGCGTCGGCATCGAATATTCGACCCGATTCGGAGCGGATCACACGGACGTCCTTCGCGCTCTTGGATTCGACGAACACGCCGCGCATCAGATCGGCTGCACGATCGATCGCCGCCGCCGTCAGCACGAGGTTCGGGCCGAAGTTGTAAAAGTGATCCGGTTGCATCGCGCTCGTCGTCAGCTGGCTGGATTCGGCATCGAGACGGTAGCTCTCGGCATACGCCCAGGGTCTTGCGTATAGAGACAGGCCAGCCACCCCCAGGCAGACGACGAATGCGATCATCCAGACTGGTCGTGCGATACGCGTCGGCAGCACACCGGCGCCATATAGCGCATACGCCTCGCGGTCGCGATGCCACTGGTTCAAGGTCGTCAGCACGCCGATGTACAACGACGTCGGCAACAACACCTCTGCGGCCATCAGGTCGCGCAAACCGATCAGCGCAAATACCTGATCGATCGGGATTCGCGAATACGTGGCATCGCGCAACAACGCTGCCGCGTTGAATGCCGAGACCAGCAGAAGCAACAGAGCGAAGCCCGCCAGTGTCGGTGACAACACCAGACGCATCAGGTAGCGGTCGATGATCAATCTGTCACCCGTGCGGACTCGTCAGTGCGTTTGGTGCAAAGTTGTGCCGTGGCGCCAGTGTGGCCGCTCATCCATAATTCCGTCTTGTCGATTGAGCGACGCTCAATCGGCAACGAGTGTAAGGAAAGTCTGCTCATTTCTCACGTTCGCTTTTCCGACGCGGGAGCGCCGATGTCGAATACGCTGGCACGTAGGCCCCTGGTGTGGCTACTCAAAGGATCGAAGGCCGGTGACTATGCGCAACTGCAATTGCTCGCGCGCGCCCTCGGCGTTGCCGCGGTGACCAAGCAACTTGTGTTCAAACAGTGGGAATTGCTGCTGCATGCGTTCCCGCGACCGACGCTCGCGGCGCTCGATCGAGCAGCATCCGATGCGCTCGATGCGCCGTGGCCCGATCTTCTGCTGACTGCGGGCCGCCGCAATGAACTGATTGCGCGCTGGGTCCGCGATGCGTCGGGCGGCCGTACGCGTTTGGTGCACGTCGGCCGTCCCTGGTCGAATCCCCACCACTTCGACCTCGTGGTGTCGAACCGCCAATACCTGCTGAGCGCTGCACCCAACGTGATGATCAACGACCTGCCGTTAACCGGCGCGCTCGACGCCGCATCGGTGGCGAATGAACGCGCTGTTTGGGGTACGAAATGGGCACATCTGCCGCGCCCGTGGACTGTCCTGCTGATTGGCGGCGATAGCGGCCCGCTCGTCTTCACACCCCGGCATGCGCGCGAGTTGGCTCGTCAGGTCGACGCGCGAATGGCGCGAACCCATGGCAGCCTGCTGTTGACTACCAGCATGCGTACGCCGCCGCACAGCGCGGATGCGCTGCTGGCTGCGCTGAATTCGCCTGCATTTGTGCACCGCTGGCCATCGTCGGAGGCCAATCCGTTTCGTGGGCTGCTTGCGTGTGGCGATGAGTTCATCGTCACCGCCGACAGCATGTCGATGCTGGCAGACGCGTGTGCGACCGAAAAGCCCGTGTTCCTGTTCGACTACTTCGACGACGCGAATGCGTGGCGCAAGCAATCTTCGTATCGCTGGAAACCGCTGGTGCATCGCCTGACGATGTCGATCGGGCCGGTTCGGATGCGCCGCGACGTGCGCAGAATTCACTCGGCGCTACTCGATGCCGGGCGCATTCGACGTCTGGGTGGGGTCGACGATCGACCAACAAAAATCGTGGCATCGAATCGATCCGTCGATTTGACGCGGACCGTTGAGCGCGTGCAATTGCTGCTTGGCAAGAACTAGAAAGACGAACCCCGTCTAGCCCGGCAACGGCAACGGCGGACGCCCGGGCGGTGCCAGCGCGGGCGTCCGATCGAGCACCTCGAATGCATCATGACGTACGTGGTTGCGCTGCATTTCGCCACGCAGCATGTCCTCGGTGACCACCTTCTGGTCGATACATTCGCGCAGCAGGCCGAAGAACAGACGTTCCTGATTTGCATCGGGATGATCTTTATAGTTGCCGAGGAATGCGTACTCGCCGAAAAACTTGCGCCGCGCGCGCATCAACCAGCCGATCGGTGGGAACAACCGGAAGCGCTCCGCCGGCCGCCAGTCGACCGGCAGACCGGACTTCCATGGCTGCGTCTTACGACGCGTTGTGTGCAGCATTTTGGTTCGCGCGGTCAGATGGTCAAAATCGTTCCATTCGTTTTCGAGCAGGCCGATGGTGTGGCGATCTTCCTGCTTCAGACAGATCCAGTCGGCGTAGTCGAGTTCGAACTCGAACATCGAACGAAACTGAGCCTCGCAGTGCCAATGTGTGAGCTTCGCGCAGTCGAGCAGCATCACGCTGGACGCCATGCAATGATCGATGATGCCTTTGGTGCCGGATCTGGCGCGGGCGATGATCGCTTTGCCCTGCATGTCGCGCGACAACAGTTCCCAGATGTCGCCGACCGCAAAAATGTCCGGATCGATGATTACCGCGCGCCCGGCATACTCCATCAATTCCGGTGGCATGAATCGAAGCGGGGTGAATGACTGCAGATCGTCGTTCAGCCACACCCGTTTGACGCCATCGCGCAGGTAGAGCTTGCCTTCGTATTCGGCGAAAAACGGATGGCTTTGTGTAGTGATGATTTTGACGTCGAACTTGTCGGCGTTGGGCGAGTTCCGCCGTAGCGCATGTTGAGCAACGATCGCGCCGACGATCTGCTTCGGGTTGCTGTGAATAAAAACGCAATGATTCATGGAGTCACCTCGTGTCGAATGTTCGATTCCCGCGGCCGTAGCCGAAGCGCGGATCGAGGGTTTGATCGATTACGTCGTCAATTGTCGCCACTTCGGCGTCGTCGAAATAGTCTTGATAGCCGCCGACCTTGGCGCGGCGTGTTTTGAAGGAATCCGGCTTGTCGACGTCGCCGGCGCGCAATCGATCGCTCGATGAAGCTGCGTCGGTTTCGCGCTGTTTCATGTTCTCGAAATTCGCCCACTCCACGGCTTCTTCCACCTCGGCATCGGTCGCGTCCATACGCATGAAGTCGGCAATACGACGCAGTTCGCGCAATGTGTCGGTACGCATGTCTTCGTAGCGCACCATCAACGTCGAGTCCAGCGTATTGAGGCCGACGGCCCATTCGTTGAGCCACGTGTTGACCTTCGACAATCCGCTTGTGCCCATCATGAACTGATACGGCGTCACGGAAGCGTCGACCGCCGGATACTGGTTCAGCAGAACTTTGTGCGGTCGCATTCGATGTTTCCACTGGAAGTACTGCGACATCGTGATGTCGGCCGGATGTCGGACCAGCAACAGAATACGGTTCCCCGCGAAAGCGACTTTGTCGCCGCCGTGACCCGTGTAGTCGCGCAGGTAGTTGTCGTGGGTGAACAACACCCGCGGCAGCGAGGCGTTCGCGCGGTGATAGTTGCTGTACTCGATCAGCTCGTCCGACAAGGCGTGGCGGCGCTGGTAGATGCGCGAGATCATCACGCGCAACCACGTGCGTCCGCTCTTGCCGAATGAAACTACGACGTAGTCGGCTCGATCCAGACGCTGTCGGTCCAACCAACCGCGCAGCCACCGTTCGGTCGGGAACCGTTTGGCTTCGGGCAGCAATCGTGCGGCGTGTTCAAGAATTCGTAGCGGCATCGGTATCGGCGACGCGTGCGCCTGGTGCAGATCCTGTCAAATTGGTCGCCATTCTAGGGAAAGTCCGATCAATACTCACGTTCGCGGTGACGGTGCATCTCAGCGGCATCGTGCAACTAGAAAGCAGAGTGAACAGCGTATGCCGCGAATCGGCGCGGAAAGGTCCGTGGGGGCGCGCCGCGTTTGTCCGCCAGCTGCGTCCACCATCAACGCAGCCCGGCGGAGCTGTTGGGCCGCGTGAGCGCGCTCAACCGGAGGCCTGCCGCACAATCGCGGCGACCACGCGGTCGATTTCGTCGATTGCCTGACGGTGTGTGCTGGGCAGCGGCGCGCCGGCGGGTACGGCGAATCCCGCATCGATGAGCTGGCGATGAATCTGCGTGAGATCGCGAGGAAATGCGGTTATGCCGACGGCGGGCAGAAGCCGGTATTTGAACCAGGTTGGAATGCCTGAAATCCACGAAGGTAATAGCGCACGGGCCGTGGTCACGAGTTTCGACCTGTGTAGCGGATAAATTGCCAGCGGTCGGTTCAGTCGCGCGACCTCGGTGATCATCGACATGCTGTCGCCGGTGACGACGAACCCGTCGGCGAGGGCGAGCAGTCCGAAATAAGGATTATCGGTGGCTTCCGCGCGCCATTCGTAGAGTCGATCGTGCTCGGCGAGGTGACCCTGTAATGCGGCGATGGCAGCAACCGGCGTGCGTCTGCTCGTCGTTACGTACAATGAACCGGTTGTGCCGCTGTAGGTGCGTGCCAGCCGGATCAGTTCTGCGGCCGAATCCGCATCGAATACGAACGGTCTGGTCGCGCCGCCGACGAGCACGGCGATGACCGGGTGGGGGAGCCGTTCAAAATGCGCTTTCCAGTGCGCGCGTTCGCGTGTCAGGCGGTCCTGGTCAATGCGCATCAGAGGCAATGCGACGCTGATGACGTTTGACGCGTCGGGTACCTGAAACTGTGCTGACACGACGACCAGCGCAAAGTGCAACAGGCGCCGCTTCGGGCGGCCGAACAGAACGATACGGGTGCGGTCGCCGGACTTTCGACGAATCCACATTGCCGCCATGGCAGGTCTGCGGCCGATCGTGATGACAAGATCGGGCCACGGTGGCGCCAGCGGATCGGAACGTGTTTTGTCGACGTGGTACAGCGAGGCGAAAAACGGCGGCTTGCCTTTGCGGAACGGTTTCTTGAATTGCAAGCGGCGGTATTCGACCGGCCAGGGTAAACGTTCTACCACCGCATCGACCTGGGCATTGTCGCCGGCCTTGTCGCTGACGACGACCCAGATGCGCGGAGCCGACGGTTTATCCCGTGTCACCGAAACACTCCGGCGCGGTACAGACGCCAGAAGAAGCCCCACATGTGCAGCGCCGGGTGACGTCGCACGCGTTCCGGGACGTCGATGTGCCGACCGGAATGCCGCTCGAGCTTCCATATGATGTAGTCGAACCCGCCGTCGAACGTGATCCAGGCTTTCAGAATGCGGGCCAAGGCCTGCGTTTTCCCGGTGATTCGGCGGACTCGCCACGTAAAAACGCCAAATCGACGGCGAGCTGGCGTAAGCGTAGTTCGCCAACGGCCGCGTTTTGTCGCGAACATCGGAGTGTTGGACGCGGCGGCAGCGGTGGCGGCGTCATAATAGGCGGCATGCGTAGCGAACAGGTCCACGGCACGATCGGGGCCCTCGCTGCGCAACTCGGTTGCGTAGCTGGTGCGCAACCCATCGGTCCACAGTGCGCGCGTGTCGAATTCTGCCGGTTGCAGCGACACCGTTTCGCCGAGGAATTTCAGGATGGCGTGGCCGAGGCCGTTGAGGATCTCCTCGCGCACCGTCGCGTCCCGCGCAAAGGCCAACGACACCGGTTGGCAGAACCGGCCCCACAGATACGAGTGAAACCATCGCTGCACGCCGCGAGCGAAATCGGCCCGCGAGATCAGCGTGCACTTTGCCCGCCGTGTGCCGAGGTCGGTGACGGCTTCGAGGTAATAGACATTCGGCGGCAGTGCCGCGGCAAGCACTGCTTCCATGAGTGGCAGGCTGCGATAGTTGTCGACGATGACATACAGGTCATACAGACCATCGGGTTGGTCGACGCGCCGACAGGAACCATAGAACACAATTGCGGCGACGCAGCCTCCGAATTTCTGCCTCGCGGCGTCGACGAAGGCGGTGACCGCGAATGGCAGGGGTCGATCCGCTTCGGTCGCAACGACACCAAGCAACGCAGCCGGCGGAACAGTCACGGGCGGTTTCCGAGCGGGATCATCGCCACCGGGCCGAATGCATCGACGCGTATTTCGCCGGTCTTGGAGTGATAGATCTCGCCGTCGATGGTGTATGGGCCCTGGCTTCGAATATCGACGTGAGAACCGCGCCGGCTCAGGTAGCCGGCTGATTCCGTCAGATGCGGATCCGCGCGCCCCCGCAAGAAATCCGGAAAGCTGCGGAGAAATCGGGTCGCGTGTTCGCGCACCAGCGTGATGCGCAATGGATCGGTACCTACACCCCAGAAGGGCCTGATCCCGAGAATCAGTTCATCGAGCACGGTCACGAGAAAAATCGATGCCTTCGCGCTGTGGCGTTCTCCATCGATGGCCAGATCGAGCGGCACGCCGTCGGCGAACACCGGTTCTCGCCGGGCGATTCCCCAACCGGCGCGCAACAGCGCCGCTCCGGCCGCCCATTCGTCGCGCAGGCCAAGACTGTAGATACGTTCGTGGCAGTACTCGACGCCGCTGACGATTGCACCCATGCCCAGGCACAGGCCGAGTTGGGCATCGGAGCCAGGTGCGTGAACCTTCAACAAGTACCGCTGTTGCATGGGCGGGACGATGGTCATCGTGTGCAACAACGCGTCGAGCGCGCGATCGAATGGCACCGCCCCGCCGTTGATGCCGCGGGCGCTCATACTGGTGGTTCCGCCGGGGAGCAGTGCGAGTGCGGGCAGTGGCTGCCCAGCGCTCGCGCGTAACAGCGCCGTTAGAACCAAGTGGACGGTGCCGTCGCCACCGTTGATTCCGAGTAACTCGACACCGTCGGCGAGCAGCGTTTCGACCGCAGCGGGGAGATCTTCGAGCGATGCGGTCTCGATGTGTCGGATATCGCCATGCAGGGCGAGTTGTGCTCTTAAGCGAGGCAGATGCCGCCGATTGCGGTTCGAATGAGGATTCGTGAGGATGGCGGACCGCAAAGGCATTCAGCTCGTGATGATGATTGCGCCATGGTAACAACCCGCCCCTTCGATCGCATGACGAGGCTGGGAGGCGTGGCACATTGACAAATGAGTTGGATCCGGACTTCGCGTTCACCCTCGCGCATCTGTCGGACCCGCATCTGACTTCGCTGGTCGGTGTACGACCCATCGACCTGGCCAACAAACGGGTGCTCGGATATTTGTCGTGGCAGCGCAGGCGCCGCCGCATTCATTGCAAAGCAGTACTGGATGCCCTCGTCGGCGATATTCGCGCCGCTGCCCCCGATCATCTGGCAATCACCGGTGACCTCACGCATGTCGGATTACCTGCGGAATGCGATCGAGCGTTGGATTGGTTGCGTGAGCTGGGGCGAAGCGATCGGGTATCGGTGGTTCCCGGTAACCACGACCGCTATGTAGCCGATCGATACGATCGAACCGTCGGGCTCTGGCGGGCGTACTTTCGTGGTGATTCTGGCGGGACCGATTTTCCGTTCTTCCGGCGCCGCGGTCGTGTGGCGTTGATCGGCATCGACACCGCAGTACCGACCGCGCCGCTGCTTGCGTCGGGTCGCGTCGGCGACGCGCAGCGAGAACGCGTCGCCGCACTTCTGACGCAAGCCGGTACGGAGGGCTTGTTTCGGGTGGTACTGCTGCACCACTCGCCGCTGAGTTCCGGCCATGTACGTCGCAAGCGTTTGAGTGATGCAGCGGAAGTTACGCGGATGCTGCTCAATTCCGGCGCCGAGTTGGTGATCCACGGCCACGGACACGAGGAGAGGATCGATCGAATGACGGGAGCCGGTGGACCGATGCTGGTCGTCGCTGTGCCTTCTGCGTCGCACAGCGTGATCGGTCGGGCAGGATGGAATCAGTATCGAATCACCGGAGCGCCCGGCCGGTGGCGGCTCGACATCGAGATGCGTCGTAGTACGGTGAACGGGTTTGCAACAAAGGGCCGAGAAACGCTGACCTGGGAGGCGTCGATCAACCGCGCAGCCGGGCCCAGGTCTTGTTGACCAGGTGCCAGTCTTCGATCGAATCGACATCCACTGCCGCTTCGGGTTGCGCCAGCAGCACCGGCGCGATGCGGCATTGTGTGCGGCGGCTCAGTTCGCGCAGTGCATCCGCCAGTGACAGACGCCGGGCGACATAGCGTACGAACAAGCCTGCGCCCAACATCCGCATGATGCGCCATGGGCGCTTGCGTTGTTTTTCAACGTGGCGCCAGAAGACGGTCACCGAGTGGCCCGCCGGCTGCAGTACGGCGAACAGATTGCAGCCGCAGTAGGTGTCGTCGCTGAAGCGCCAGCCGGTTCTACGTGTGTTCGGAAATTTCGCCAGCACATCACTACGACGCACGAACCCCACAGCGAAATCCGCGCCGGTAGCAAGTGCCGCACTGCAGAACTGGTCCAGCATTTCGGGTGTCAGGAATGGGTGGTCGGCCGTCGTCAAAAGAATGTGGCCATCGGTGCCAATTGCGTCTAGCGCGGCACTGGCGCTGGCGGCCGGGCTCTCCGTCGGCGCGAGCCAGGTCCATTTCCCGGAGTCGATCCGTGCGCCGAGACTCGGTTCGCCGGCCAGAGTTGCGGCGGCAGGACCGACGAGCATGCGTCGATTGATCCGGTCGCAGCCTTCGATGGTCTCGATCACGCGTTGGATCACTGCGACGCCGGCAATAGGAACCAGCACTTTGCTGGCGACGCCGGCGGCGCTCGCGAGCGGATCGGTCGCAGGCGATGCGCGCTCTCCAGCGAGCACGACAGCGGTAAATGCCACATCGGCGGCGATCACAGCGTCCCTCAGCCCAGTTGCTTTTCGTACATGCGGTAGCGCTTGGAAACGCGTCCGCCGATTGTCTCGATGATATTTCGCATCCCCGTATTGTTCTCCAGGATCCACGACATCTCGACGCTATCGATGCCGCGCGCCACCGACGCATTGCGGACGGCGTGAATCACCGCGAACGCAAGACCGGGGCCGAGTCGGGTCCGTTGGAATTTCTGCCGCACGCCCATCAACGGCACGCGGGCGCTATGCGGGTAGCGGACTTTCAGGCGCCATAACAACTTCAGCCAGCCGAACGGCAGCAGAGCGCCGTTGAGATCGGCGATTGCCTCGTTGATGTTCGGCAACATCACGATAAAAGCTGCGGGTTCGCCATCCACCTCGGCGATCTGAATGAAGTCGTCATTGATGATCAGCAACATTTCGTGACCGATCGTCAGGAACTCCTCGTCGGTGAACGGTACGAAGCCCCAGTTGTTCTCCCAGGCGTCGTTGAAGATGCTGCACATCGACCGTAGGTCTCGATCGCGATGTTTGCGGTCGATGGGGCGGATGACCATCCGGCCGGCGAGTCGTTTTGCGACCGCCGTCATGACTGCGGGGATCTTGAAGTCAGGATCCATTTTGTACGCCAACAGATCCTTGACGGCGTGATAGCCGGCTTCCTCGACGCGCTTGCCGACGTAGGGAAGCGAATGGCCCATCATGAAGTACGGCGGTGTTTCGAAGCCGTCGACGAGCAGGCCGACCTCCTGATTGACGTTGAGATTCATCGGTCCGAGAGCCCGCGTCATCTTGTTGTCCAGCAACCAACGCTCGGCCGAGCGAAACAGTGCACTGAAGACGTCGCGATCGTCTGCCGCATCCAACATTCCGAAGTAGCCGAGTTCGGGGCGGCCTCGATCCGCATTGAGCCGGTCGATCTGCGCGCTGATCCGGCCGACTGGCGCACCGTTTTGATAGGCAATATAGCCCTGCATCTTCGCGTGGCGAAAGAATGGATGCTTCGGCGCGATCTGATCGCGTCGATCGAAGAGTAGCGGTGGTACCCAGTTCGGATCATCTGCGTAGACGCCGAAAGGCACACGAATGAATGCTTCGCGCTCCTGTTTCGTGCGGACGGGCACAATTTGCAGAGTCAAAGTTTCGTTTTACCTCTCAATCTGCATGCGTATAATCGGCGCCGCACAAATGATAACCGTCCTAAGGCGGAGCGAGCTCAAGTAGAGTGCGGTCTCAGGGGTGAGTAGCTGCTAGCGCGGCTTAGTTTGCGTGTTGGCAAACTTTAACATAATAAGCTTGAGTGTGTGTTGGTGGTAGTTGGTGGTAAATGATGCTTCCTTTCAAACGGGTGCGAACAACGTAGAAGAACATCAAGTTTGGCGACCAGGAAACTTTCCAACACTCCACGAGGCGTTGGATCACGCGGCTAGAAGCCGTCACTCGTTGACGTTCTTCAATGGTCGCGGCGAAGTGCACTGTGAGCTGGGCTACCGGGAATTGCGCGCGCAAGCGATGCACGCGGCCCGGCGTCTTCTCGGTTTGGTCGACATCAAGCGCGGCGATCGCATTGCGTTGGTCGCGGAGACTCGATCCGAGTTCGTCATTCTATTTTTCGCGTGTCAGTACGCCGGGCTTGTCCCCGTGCCGCTCCCGGCAACGGTGAGTCTGGGTGGGCGCGAGCAATACCTCCGGCAACTGCGTTTTCTGATCGAAAACTCAGGCGCGCGTGCCGCATTTGCGACCGATGAGTTCGTGACATTGCTGCACGACGCTACCGCAGGGCTCGATCTGGCGCTCGCGGCACGATTGGAGGATTTATTGGCTCGGCCGGCGATTGATGACGCGCTCGTGGGTTCGGGCGTCGACGAAATCGCGTACGTGCAATATACGTCTGGCAGTACACGCGTGGCACGTGGTGCGGTCATCACTCAGCGCGCCGTGATGTGTAACCTCACCGCGATCATCAGCGATGGACTGGCGCTGACGCCCGAGGATCGCTTTTTTTCGTGGCTGCCGTTCTATCACGACATGGGACTGGTCGGAAAACTGCTGGTGCCGGTAGCCGGGCAGGTCCCTGCGGCGTATGTCGGAACGCGCGAGTTCGCGATGCGTCCGCGCATGTGGCTGACGTTGATGGATCGCACACGTTCAACGATTTCATTTGGTCCACCCTTCGGTTATGAACTGTGTGCACGGCGCCTGCGTGATGGCGATGGAGCGCGTTTTGACCTGCATCGATGGCGCATTGCGGGTGTGGGTGCCGAGATGATCCGGCCCGAGTCGCTTGCCTCGTTCGTGCGCGCGGTTGCCGGCAGTGGTTTCAACGGCGACGCGTTTGTGCCGTCGTATGGGATGGCCGAGGTCGGCCTCGCCATAAGTTTTGCGCAGCGAGGTCGAGGCGTTGGCATCGACTATGTCGATCGCAACGACTGCGTGAAGCATCGTCGGGCGCGGCCGGTTAGCAAACTGAATCGGGAACGGGCGCCGATTCGTGCGTTCGTCGATTGTGGCGCGCCGCTGCCCGGCATCGCGGTCGAGGTTCGCGGCCCGACTGGAGACATTCTGCCGGAGCGCGAGATCGGCACGCTTTGGGTGCACTCCGCGAGCGTGATGCAAGGCTACCTGGATCAGCCGGAGGCAACCGCCGAAGTGTTGACGCCGGACGGCTGGCTGGACACGGGTGATCTCGGATATCTGTTGGACGGCCGCATATTTGTGACCGGTCGTGAGAAGGACATGATCATCGTCGGCGGACGCAACTTCTGGCCGCAGGACCTTGAATACGTTGCCGAGTGTCAGGATACGGTGAGAACGGGCGATTCGATGGCGTTCTCACTGCCTGACGACGATACCGGCGAACGTGTCGTGTTGTTGATCCAGAGCCGCGAAATGGATCCGGATGCGCGCGTCCGCCTGCAACACACGGTGCATGCGCACATCAAGACGGAGTTCGGTATCCATTGCCATGTCGAGCTTGTTGACGCTCAGGCATTGCCGCGCACCTCGTCGGGGAAGCCTTCGCGTTCGCAGGCGCGCCGCATGTATGCGGCGTCGCTCGAAAGCACCGACCTCGCATCGACCACTACGGTCGGCAGCAGCTCCTGATCGCGTCTGAGGCGAACGCCGTGGCGTTGGGTAGACCGCTTTGTGTCGCGGTCACCGGCGCGACGGGGTTTATCGGCACCCACCTGCTGGAACAACTTGCCCGTGACGGGTTTGTAGTCCGCGCGCTGACCCGTGCGCCTCGAGCGTCGCGCGATGCCGATCGAATCGTCTGGATCAGTGGTGATCTGGCCGAAGGTCGCGGCATCGATCAGCTTGTCGAGGGAGCCGATGCCGTGGTGCATTGTGCCGGCGCCGTGCGTGGCACAAGTAAAGCCGATTTCGACGCGATCAACGTCGCGGGTACCGCCCGTCTGGCACGCGCAGCAGCTGTGGCCGGCGTGGGACGGCTATTGTCGATTTCATCGCTGGCCGCACGCGAATCTTCGCTGTCGCTGTACGCATCGAGCAAGCGGCGCGGCGAAGACGCGCTCGAGTCCGGCGGTGTGCCTTGGACAATATTTAGACCGCCGGCCGTGTACGGGCCGGGCGACAAAGAGCTGACACCGCTGTTTGCATTGATGTTGGGCGGCTTCGCGGTGGTGCCCGCGCATCCGGGTCGGACCTCGTTGTTGTTCGTCACCGATCTGGTTCGTGCCGTGGTCGCCTGGTTTGGCGCACCAGCGGTCGCCGGACGCTGTTTCGAACTCGATGACGGGACCTCGGGCGGATATGACTGGTCCGAGCTGATCGGCATCGCACAGCAGGTGCGCGGTGCGCGTGTGTATCGGGTGAATGTTCCACAACGGCTGCTCGCGGGTGTCGGGGCGGCCAATATGTGGATGGGGCGTCTGCTGCAGCGCGCGCCGATGTTGACGCCCGGCAAAGTCCGCGAGCTGTTTCACGAAGACTGGGTATGCACGATGTCGGACATCCGAACCGCGTTGTCGTGGCAACCCGAAGTCAGGTTTGCAGAGGGACTGCGACGCACGTTTGCGAAGTAGGCTGATGACTGGAATCCACTCTGATGAATCCTGGCGCGGGGTGTATCTCGGAGTGGAGTTGATATGGTCGCCGCTGCCGGGCTCGATTACGCCAGGCGATCTCGCGACACTCTCCGAAGCCGAACGCACCCGAGCCGACGCGCTCACCGCGCCGCGGCGCCGGCTCGAATATGTAGGCGCGCGCGCGCAGTTGCGTCGAGCGCTCGGTGCGGTGCTGCGGGTTTCGCCGGCGGCGGTCCCGATCGATGTCGACAACTTCGGCAAGCCGCAATCGACCGCCGGCGGCGTTCAATTCAACTTGTCGCATAGCGCCGGGGCGTTGTTGATTGGTTGGGGAGACCGGCCGCTGGGCGTGGATCTCGAAAGCGCCGCGCGATCAGTCAGACACATCCTGCGTGTGCGCATTGTCAACGAGGTTCGCGAAGCGGCCGCGATCGATCCGATCGTTGCGTTCACGCTCGTGGAGGCGGTGACCAAGGCGCTGGGTCGTGGGCTCGGTGCCATCGACGGCTTGCGCCTCGATGCAGTGGGTGAGCGCGGTGAACTCCACTTCTCAGCGCCGCCGGCCTGCCTTATCTGCGCGCGTATCGTGCCGCTGCCCGAAGCTTACGTCGGCGCGGTGGCAGTTGTCGTTTGAGCTTCGATCTGCAGCTGCGCCGCAAAAGCGGCGACATCTGCGAGGCTATGCAGGTCACGATCGAAGTGCGGCACGCGGTGCATCGGAACCTGGGCGCGAATCCAGTCGGTTGCGTCAATCGCGGCGCGGTCGAGCGCGGCCATCGTCAACTGATCTCGATATGCCGCCAGTAACCGACTGGCAAGATCGAGGCCACCGAGACGTCGATCGGGCAGCGTCGAAATCAATTCAACGTCGTCATTCGTCAGACTGTAGCTCGACGCGGCGAAGATCGAATCCGCCTGATGTACACGATTGATGATGACGCCGCCGATCGTCAGCGCTTCGGCGGAGAGTCTGCGGAAGAAACGATCGACCTCGGCGAGACTCGAAGGCTCCGGCGCGCAGATCAGCAGGAAGCTCGTCTGCGATTCCCGCAGCATCGTCATCACGCGCTGCGAACGATCCTTGAATCCCTTGGCCATGCCGGCGAATGCGAGAAAGAAGTCTGAAAGATCGGCGAGTACGGCGTATCCCGTCAGCCGCTCGAGACCCTTCAAGAGTCGATCGGATGAACGCCGGAAGATATCGAAGCCGATTCGGCCCGCGACGCGATAAGGCTGCAGCAGCAGATTGACGAACGAGCCTTCGAACAGGTCGAACAGTCGCGCCGGGGCTTCGAGAAAATCCAGTGCGTGCTGCGCTGGCGGAGTATCGACGATCAACAGATCATAGGACGCCAGCTGGACCATCTCGTAAACTTTTTCCATCGCCATGAACTCGCGTGAACCGGCGAGCGAGTTCGACAGATGCTGGTAGTAGCGATTGGCAAAGATAGTTTCTCGCGCAGCGTCGCTGGGCGCGTACTGTTCGATCAGCGCATCGAACGTACGCTTCGTATCGAGCATCATTGCGTGCAGTTCGCCTGTCGCCGGACCGATTTGAATCCGCTGTGGTGCGTGGTCGAGTTCGGCGAGACCGAGCGCCTGCGCCAGCCGGCGCGCCGGATCGATGGTCATCACCAGAACCTTACGACCCTGCATCGCGCCGCGATATCCCAGCGCCGCCGCCGTTGTCGTTTTGCCGACGCCACCGCTGCCACAGCACACGATGATACGTTTGTGTTGGATCAACGCATCCAGATCGAGAGCCGCCGCGTCACTCATGTGGCGCTTCGATCGAGCGTTGGAGTGATGCAACGATACCGTCAACCAGCGCGGCCTGATCGTGGCGCGCCAGCACAATTTGCGGCACTTCGATGAGCCAGGGCCGTTCACCGCGCAGACTCGCCACGAGGCTTGCCTCCACGGATGCGCGCTCAAAACGCGCCGCTGCCGCGCGCGCTAACCTTCCGATCATCGGTGATGCATCGGGCAACGCCGCAAGCGCTTCGATCTCGGTAACGTCGAACAGCTGCTGGGTAACCCGATTGGCGATCAGCGGACCGAGATGCATAGCAAGCTCGACGGTGACCACGCGCGCAAGCTCGAGGGCTTCATGAACCGCCATTTCTTCCGCGAGCGAAACGATCACTATGCGTGTCAGCGCAGGGTTCTCGAGCAGCGTTTGAATTTTCAGCGCGTTGTGATGCAGTGGACCGGTACGCACCGCGGTGCCGATGGTCCTTGGTACCCGCAGCATGAGTGCTGCGTGTCCGGTAGCCGGTCCATCAAAAACGATGCGGTCGTACTTCGAATCAGTGACCAGATTGTAGAGTTTGCCGAGACACATCAGTTCGTCGAAGCCCGGCGCCGCTTCGGTGAAGTGTCTCAGCGCGGCGCTGTCGAGAATCCAGTTGTACAGCGCGCCGAGCGGTGCGGTGCGATGTACATACTCCTTCAATGCCGATCGGCCATCGACGCTGCAGAGGTCCAGATTCGGTTCGACCTCGACCGGTTGATACGCCGCCGCGATGCCAAGCTGTGGATGAAGCAGATCTGCCGGCTGTTGTACGACGAGCAATGTGCGCTGCTGCGCGCGTGCGGCGCGCGTTGCGAGCGCGGTGGCAACCGCGCTCTTGCCGACGCCACCCTTACCGGTAACGAACAGCAGCTTCGGTTGGCCGTCGCACTTCAATATTTATAAGCGTCGGGTTTGAACGGCCCGTCGACTTTGACACCGATGTACTTCGCTTGTGTTGCCGTCAGGCGCGTTACCACGCCGCCGAAGCCTTCAACCATCAGTTGCGCGACCTCTTCGTCCAGCTTCTTCGGCAGTACGTCGATCGTGATCGGAGCGCGCTGATTCGGCGGCTGATCGGCCCAGCGTTGTTCGTACAGGTGCATCTGCGCCAGCACCTGGTTGGCGAATGAACCGTCCATGATGCGAGAGGGGTGACCCATGGCATTGCCGAGGTTCACCAGACGTCCTTCGGATAGCAGGATCAGGTAGTCGTCCTTCGCGGTACTGCGGTAGATCTGATGTACTTGGTCTTTGACCTTGTCCCAGCGCCAGTGCTGTCGCATGTATGCGGTGTCGATCTCGTTGTCGAAGTGGCCGATGTTGCAGACGACGGCGCCACGTTTGAGTGTCTTCAGCATACTGACGTCGCAGACGTTCGAGTTGCCGGTGCACGTGACAACGAGATCGGTGTTGCCGAGCAATCGTGTGTCGATGTCTTCGATACGCCCGGTATTGAGTCCGTCGAGATACGGGGAGACGACCTCGTAGCCGTCCATACACGCTTGCATCGCGCAGATGGGGTCGATCTCGGCAACGCGGACGATCATGCCTTCCTGGCGCAGACTCTGTGCGGATCCTTTGCCAACATCGCCATAACCGATCACCAGTGCGCGGCGTCCGGCCAACAGCATGTCGGTGCCGCGCTTGATGGCATCGCTCAAGCTGTGGCGACAACCGTACTTGTTGTCGTTCTTCGATTTCGTCACCGAATCGTTGACGTTGATCACCGGTACTTTTAATGACGCTGCTTTCAACATGTCATATAGCCGATGCACGCCGGTGGTGGTTTCTTCGCTGACCCCGTGGATCTGTTCGAGCATCGCCGGATATGTCTCGTGGATGCGCTGGGTCAAATCGCCACCGTCATCCAGCAACAGGTTCGCGTTCCACGGCTTATCGTCTTTGTTGATCGTCCGCTCGATACACCACCAGTACTCGTCCTCCGTCTCGCCCTTCCAGGCGAAGACCGGTACGCCTGCAGCGGCCATCGCGGCGGCGGCGTGATCCTGGGTCGAAAAAATGTTGCACGACGACCACCGGACTTCCGCGCCGAGCGCGACCAGCGTTTCGATGAGGACGGCGGTCTGAATCGTCATATGAATGCAGCCGATGATGCGCGCGTCCTTCAGCGGTTGTGTAGGTTGGTATTTTCGGCGCAATGCCATCAGTGCCGGCATTTCCGCTTCTGCGAGGCTGATCTCCTTGCGGCCAAATTCCGCCAGCTCGAGATCCGCCACTTTGTAGTCTTGTTGGGTCATCGCGTTTTTTCCTTTTGATAAGATTTGAATTGAATACGAAAGCCGTTCCGTTGGGCGAGGTACTGGCTGGCATCCACAGCGAAGCCGACCTCCTGTGCCCAGAAATCCAGATCATCGGGATCGAACCCGAGCCACAGATCGCCACAAGCGCTCTTTGCCCACTCCTGGTCGTGGCTGATCAGTTCGACGATAACGAGCACGCCGCCATCGTTGAGCAAATTGTGCGCGTGATCGAAAAAACGCGGCGGCGACGGCGCGTGATGCAGCACCATTGCGAACAGAATCAAGTCCTGGCGCGGCGTCGTCAGCGATTCGAAATCCTTCAGGCGCAGTGTGACGTTGCTGCTTTTGTGGCTGCCGACGCCGGAATGCGCGCGCGCGAGCATCTCCGGGGAATTGTCGATACCCAGAACCGTATCGAAGTATTCCGCGAGCACCTGCAGCGTTTCGCCGTCGCCCGGGCCGACATCGAGTGCGCGCCTGCGCTTGCAGTTTGTACGCTCGAGCAGTTCGCGTAATGCCGGGAGGTAGGTGTCCGGTGCGCAGATCAACGCTTGCTGATTCGCAAACTGACGGGCGTGGTCGGCAAAAAACTTACGGCTGCGTTCGGCGCGGCCCGAATGCACCTCGTCGATACGCCGCTGCAGCGCGCCATCGACTTTGAATCCGTCCAGCGTCGTGTACGTCTGCACGAGGTAGTCGTACAACGCACAGTCGGGCTTCGGCTGCGCGCGACGGTAATAGATACCATTGCCGTCGCGCCGTGTTGCGACCAAGTCCGCGCGGCTGAGGATTTTCAGATGATGGCTCAGCGCCGGTTGCGCCACGGAAAAGATATGCGCGAGTTCGAGAACGCCGAACGAGTCCTTACTCAAAGTCCGCAGGATCTCGGCGCGCAGCGGATCAGCGACCGCCCGAGTGGTGTCGAGGAATGTCTTGTAAGGCGCCGGCGCGGGCATGGATGAACTGAGTGTCTGCATACAAACGGCGCGCAGAGTAGCACTGGGCAAAAAGAACATCAAAATAGATTTATATAGAACTTGTATGCGGCCGGCTTCGGATCACGGGCTGGTACTGCCACAATGGCGAGCCGCG
>Ga0209254_10001102_pt1 | contig 23826 bp, 20 predicted proteins | sample FrelakmetDIP11DI_FD_187148 | JGI IMG/M metagenome (GOLD analysis project Ga0209254, IMG submission 187148) | Freshwater lake sediment microbial communities from the University of Notre Dame, USA, for methane emissions studies - DIP11 DI (SPAdes)... | ecosystem: Environmental > Aquatic >...
CGGCGCCGGTTTTGCAGCTGGGACAGTAATTGGCATGACAATATCTGATAAGCTTTCCAGGGACCTTATAAGTATTAATATTATTACGAAAAAGACAGGACAGGAAATAGCAGGATTGCTCAGGCATGAAGGGTTTGGCGCAACATGCTATGAGGGCGAGGGTAAGGAGGGCCAGGTCAGCGTAATCAATGTAGTCTGCAAACAATCGTGTCTTCCTAAAATAAACGGCATAGTCTTTAATGCAGATCCTTCGGCTTTCCTTTATACCCATCTGCTGGGAACACAGCGCGGCGGATATCTGTATGGTATAAAGAAAAAGTAGCCAAAGCAAATCTAAAAAATTGCATTATTCAAACTGTTTTCATTTTACTGAAAAGCCAGTCATTTAATAGTAAACTGATTTATTTGATCACTTTAATCACTTTTATCACTTATCAGTACTGGATAAACTGTCAAAAGAATTTTTCAATGCCGGATAAAGCTGCTTATAGATTTCAAAAAGCTCATTATAATATTTTTTATTATGGATATCTGGATACACTTCTGTTTCTATAGCCATACAATTTGTTGCATCCTCAATAGTGGGCCATATACCACAACCTGTTCCGGCAACAAGTGCTGCGCCATAAGCACCGCCTTCCTTGCTTCCGCTGACAGTCATGACTGGCAGCTGGAAAATATCTGCAATTATCTGTTTCCATAGAATGCTGTTTGAACCGCCTCCTGATACTCTTATTTCCCTTACTGCAAGATTTGCATCCATTCCCAGTATAAGTTCATAAACCTGTCTTAAGCTGTATGTCACTCCCTCCATTACACTTCTTGCAATATCTTCGAAGTTGTGGCGCAGAGTTAATCCAATAAAAGTCCCCCTGGCATTAGGATCCGGATAAGGGCATCTTTCTCCTATCATATATGGTAGAAAAATCAGCCCTTTGCTGCCAGCAGTAGAATTATCCATGACTTCTTTGTCGATTAAACTGTACACATCAACTCCATTGTTTATGGATTGAGCGACTACATATCTACAAAGAGTATTCTTAAACCACTGAAATGAACCACCGGCTGCAAGAGTAACGCCCATGATGTGCCATTTATTAGGAGCATTATTACAGAATACCTGTAACTTGCCTGTTGAATTGAATTTAAAGCTGTTAAGCCCCATTGCGACTATACCAGCGGTCCCAACAGTCAAGCCAAGTATTCCTTCATTGATCAGGCCGGTGCCCGTTGTCTGTATTACAGCATCTCCACCTCCACCAGCGACTGCAGTTCCCCGGACAAGCCCGGTCAAATCGGATACCTCTTTTGTTATATATCCAGTGATTTCCGGGGATTCATAGCATTCCGGTAAAAGCTTTAATGGTATTTCTAGGATTTTTAGCAGGTCCTTGTTCCAGGTCCTGCTTCTCACATCAAATAAGCCGGTGCCTGAAGCATCCGAGACTTCAGTGGCTTTTCTGCCAGTAAGCTTAAACCTTATATAATCCTTCGGATTTAGGAACATCATAGCTTTTCTATAGTTCTGGGGTTCTTCCTGCTTGAGCCATAATATTTTCCCGCCAGTGTACCCGGGCAGCATGCTATTATTTGTATAATTCAGGAGCTGTTTTTCACCGCCAACTGCATTTATAATCTCGGCACATTGTTTAATAGTCCTCTGGTCATTCCATAAAAATGCAGGCCTTATGACATTACCGTCTTTATCAAGTGCGACGAGCCCATGCATTTGTCCGGACAAGCCTATTGCCTTAATATGTTGGGCACGGACTTTGCTCTTTTTTATCACATCGGAGATTGTCCTGATTGCAGCATTCCACCAGTCCAGAGGGTCCTGTTCTGCCCATCCGGGTTTCGGAGTATGAAGAGCATATTCCAACACTGATGACGCGACAACTCTACCTGCATTATCAACTATGATTGCCTTGCAACCCGAAGTACCGATATCAATTCCGATTATATATTCCTTTTGCATGCACATGCTCCTTTATTTATGTAAGTTGAATTCTTATGTATCTGGAAATTTTTCTATCGGGATAAATCTAAAAATTAACTGCCAAACGCCCTGTTGCAGCTATTGATCTTTAAAGATACCGGACCCTTATATGCTTTATAAGCAGGTATTCATATAAACCTTCAGGCCCATGTTCATGCCCGAAGCCGCTGTCCTTCCAGCCCCCGTATGGAGCATATATGACTCCTGCGTCTACATTGTTTATTGCAACATTCCCCGCATTAATCTTTTTGGAAAGATAATCTGCAAGGCTTAGGCTTCCGGTGAAAATTATTGCTGCAAGTCCATAAACAGAATCATTTGCAAGCTTTACAGCTTCTTCAGTTGTCCTGAAAGGCATTACTCCAACAACTGGACCAAAAGTCTCTTCTGTCATAACGAGCATTTCATGATTTACATCCCTTAGTATAGTGGGTTCAAAATAATACCCTTTCTCAAATTTTTTGCCTTCTGGTTTTTTACCGCCATATGCGATTTTTGCGCTCTTTTTGACAGCATCGTCTATATGCTTCTGTGAAGTCAGGATCCCACCTTTTGTGCACATGGGGCCCAGATCACAATTATCCTTTATGCCATCCCCGATTGTAAGTTTTTTAGTTTCTGAAACAAATTTTGCCATAAATGATTCATAAATTTCCTGGTCGACATATATCCTGTTTATTGCGATGCAGATCTGGCCCATATTCCTGAAAGAACGCCTTACTGCCCCGGTAACTGCAACATCAAGATTACAGTCCTTGCAAACCACCATCGGCAGGCTGCCTCCCAACTCAAGCGATACTTTTTTAAAAGTATCCACACAACCTTTCAATACCTCAAGACCTGTCTCTGTTGAACCTGTAAATGCTATTTTTTTAACTTTTTTACTTTTAAAAAGCACAGGCCCAAGCTCAGAACCCGAACCTGTGACTGCATTTATGACTCCTGAAGGTATGCCTGCATCATCAAGGCATCCGGTAAAAGCAAGAGGGGAAAGCGGTGTTTCTGATGGCAGCTTTGCGATGATAGTACATCCCGATGCAAGAGCTCCGCCGATTTTCCAGGCAAGCAGTTCTATTGGATAATTCCATGGCGAGATAGCGCCGGCAACTCCGATAGGCTGGTAAATGACCCTGCTTTCTATATCTTCTTCTTCATTTGCCACTATACGTCCATAAATACGCTCACCTTCCTCAGCATAATATCTCAAGATCTTTGCGCCTTTCTCTACTTCTCCAGCAGCTTCCTTTACAGGTTTGCCCTGTTCAAGGGTCATGAGTCTGGCAATTTCATCAATTCTTTGAAAAGCGATATCACTGGCTTTACGCAGATAGGCGCCTCGCTTAAAAGGTGACAGGGAAGACCATTTTGCAAATGCCGACTCTGCAGCATCTATAGCTTTTTCTACATCTTCCTTGTGGGCTTTTGGGACTTCTGCAAAAACTTCTCCATATGCAGGATTGACTACTTCCAGAATATCTTTGCTTTCAGCCTCAATCCACTGTCCTCCAATAAACATAGGGCTTTTAATCATAATTTCGTCCTTTCAAATGCAGATTGCTTTATAAATTATTAAAAAAACAGTTTTCTAAAAAGCATAGTTTTCAAAGAAAAACCGACCCCCCAAGAAAGCTTTTTTATCGGATATGGCAATTTAAAAACTAAGTTACAGGTCTGAAGGTTCGATCTTGCAGGTGACCCAAACTACAATAAGCGGAAGATTTCCTGTTTGTTTTGTGGTATGGAAAACACCCGGCGGTACATATAGCGCATCGCCCTGCTCAATATAATATTCATCATCACCGACTATCATGATACCTTTTCCCATTACTACATAATATACTTCTTCCATATCATCATGCGTGTGGCCTGTAGTGGAGCCTGTCGGATATACTGTAGTATGGCCAAGGGTCAACCTTCTTGACTTGCATCCTTCAGCTTCCGGATTGATTAAATAATATGTGTCCCTCAGGACTTCCTTATCCCTATTTTTTACTCTATCCCTTAAAGACCTGGGGTCAAGGTCCGGATTCATTGATTGGACATTTAATACATATTTCATGAAAATACCTCCTGCTTTGCCAGATAAATAAAAAATGAAATCTGATCAAAACTTAAGGATGAACATTTATTATACCTAGAAATAAATCTTCGCTTTTTCAAAATGCTCTTCCATAAGTCTTGCAGCTTCCTTTCCATTACCTTCTATTATTGAGCTTATTATCATCCTGTGGTAGTCAAAACTTATATCAAGTTCAGATTTAAATCCTTTGCTGTATATAAGAATCAAAAGATTAAAAGAATCGTTAATATGCGGCAAATATGAATTTCCGGAATTTTCCAGGATGTAAAAATGGAATTTTTTATCCACTTCTGAATATTTTTTAGTATTATTGTTTTTAAAATTTTTTTCAAAACTATCCAGAAATCCAAGCAATTGTTTTTTTACTTCATCGTTGATATTATGTGCCATTCTTTTTGCAGCAAGTCCTTCTAAAGCTCCTCTTAGGTCCAGCAAGTCATGAAACTCGTTTGTCGATATTTTCCTTACAGTAAAACCTTTCCTGTGATTATAAGAGATCAGCCTTTCTTTCTGAAGCACAGAAAGAGCTTGTATAAGGGGGATTTTGCTTATTCCAAGGCTCTGGGCCATTTTTTCCTGGATTATTTTCTCGCCCGGTTTTAATACTCCTTCAAGTATTAGAAGCTTGATTTTTTTGTATGCTTCTCCGCTAAGATTGTTCTGACTTATTTTAAGATCCATATAATCAGAAGATCGTCCCGATATTGTAATTTAAAATAATCTATAATTAATTTGTTTTTAAAATTTATGAATTCATATATTTTATTTTTCATAAAGTGTATTAAAATATTATTGACAACATAAATTTTAAGTTATATTATTTAATTGCAAACTGTATACATTATACAATATTGCGGGATAATTTAAAGATTAAAACAAGCATAATCTTAAAATTTTAAATAAAAATTATCGTGAATAAGCATCAAGATACAAAATTTTTATTAATTTATTTAAACGAAAAAAATCAATTTTTTAATCATTATTTTTTGTATTATTAATTGATTGAAAGGGGTGATTTTTAAGGGTAAACTTTTTAGTCAAATCAAGGGAGGTGATCTATAGGAGAAAAGAATTAGATTATTTTTTTAAGCATTTTATACTTGTTAAAAAATCATGCTTATCTATTAATAATATTTTTTAGGAGATGGTGATTAATGAAGAAGTTTTTAGTTATCATAATGGCATTAGTTTTAGGCCTGACGCTTGCGTTTGTTGGGTGTACAACTCCAGAAACAGCAGAGACCACAGCAGCGCCAGAGACCACAGCAGCGCCAGAGACCACAGCAGCAGCAGAGACCACAGCAGCAGCAGAGACCACAGCAGCGCCAGCAGAAGGTGAAAAATTTGGTCTAGCAGATGTTCCTGCAATCAGTAACACAGCAGACCTGAATTTAATAGTTGAAACCGGTGCAGTATTTGACAAGATTGTTCCCTACGTTGAGAAATTCACAGAACAAACCGGTATTAAAGTAAATGTAGAAAGGGTAGCATCACCGGTTGTTTACTCAAAGGTAAATGTAGAGCTTGTGGCTGGCACTGGTGTTTACGACCTCGCCTATGTTGAAACCTCATGGACAAACGAGTGGGCACAGTATCTCTATGACTTCAGGGAACTTGCTGCGCAATATGATACAGTAGAGGCATTTGACGCAGATATCTTAAATCATTCACCCGTAATTCTTGCTTGTGGCCAGGCTCAGGGCAAACAAATGGTTCTTCCTTTCTACACATATCATATGGGTATGTTTATCAGGCAGGATGCATATGATGATGCTACAGAGCAGGCAGCTTTCAAGGAAAAATATGGCTATGATTTAAAAGGAGCTACAAATTTTACAGAACTTCGTGATCAGGCTGAATTCTTCACTAGAAAAGCCGGAGCTACATTAAAGGGCCAGCCACTGGAGCAGGATCTTTATGGTGTTGCAATGCAGGCAGGAGCATATCAGATAAATGACGAATTTTCCTGCTATTTGTGGGGTAAAGGCGCAGATTATGCCAAAGTTGTCAAGAATGCCGATGGTTCTTTAAAAGAATATGTGATTGACCAGGCTACAAAAGATGCTCTCAAGGAAACTCTGGAAGAATATATTGCGCTGACAAAATTTGGTTCACCAGGATGTTTGACTGCTAACTTTGATTTTGTAGTAACAGAACAGGGTGAAGGGCGTGCTATTACGCAGACCACAATGTTCTCAAACTGCTTTGCATGGACAGCTGGAATTGTACAAGAAAAAGTTCCTGATCCTGATGCAAAATTAGGCATCTATCAGACACTTGGCGGCAAACCATATACAGGCGCATGGTCATTTGGTGTTACAAAAGCTTCTAAGAACCCAGAAGGCGCATACTGGCTTGCAAGGTATCTTGCTTCATACGAATGTTCTGAAGCAGTTATGAAAGAAGGCGGCCAACTCTCCACAAGACTGGATGTTCTTGCTGACCCAGGCTGGAAAAGTGCAGAAAATGCCTATCCATTCGGTATACTTGTCGATTATCTGCTTTCCAACTGGACGGACCAGACCTATGTAGACTTCATCAATAATGCATGGTACTTCAACTCAACCGCAGCCGGAAAAGTATATGAGATGCAGATGAACGTACTTGCTAAAGGTGTGTCCGGCGAATTGAGCGTAGATGATTGCATCGCCGAATTAGTTAGGCAAACAATAGACCTTACTACTAAATTTGATAAAGTTCCTATACGAGAGGAATAGAATTCTTCAAAAAAAAAGTACCCGTCTTCCGGCGGGTACTTTTTATTTATAAGATTCTTTTTGACTGTTTGATAAAAAAAGAAGAGGGAATTAGAAGGAGGAAATTGAAAATAGAATGGGTGCAAAAAACTATGAAGTTACATTAAATGAATATAGTTTAGGAAGAAAACCCTCAGTCTGGGAAGTTTTGTCCAGTGAAAAATATTTTAAATGGGTGTTGATTGTCCCACTTATCCTGGTATTACTTATTTTCATGATATATCCACTTATCTGGTGCCTTTATTATTCATTCCGTGAAGGTGGATTGCAGGGAACTGTTTTTGTAGGTTTAAAAAATTGGGAAACAATGTTACATGATAAATCCTTTTGGATTCCGTTCCTGCGCACAATAAAAGTAACTGCAATTTGTATAGTTATCGAATTATTGCTTGGTATGGGCATAGCAATGCTATGGAATAGAGATTTCAAAGGCCAAAACCTCATTCGCGGGCTTGTTCTTCTGCCTTTGCTAGTCGCTCCGCTTATCTTGTCTTTAGTTTGGAATTTTCTGCTTGAATATAATATAGGATTTATTAATCAACTACTTAACGCTATTGGTATTGGAAGAGTAAAATGGTGGGATTCAAGTTATGCCTTGTATACCATAAGTGCCATCACGATATGGCAATGGTTCCCTTTTGCTACATCTGTATTGCTTGCTGGGTTAAAAAGCTTGCCCAGGGATGTGTTTGAAGCATCCAGAGTAGATGGCTCTTCAGGCTGGTTTACATTCAGGAAGCTTACTTTGCCCATGCTCAGTCCTCTCATAGCAATTATTGTTTTGCTAAGGACAATGTGGCTGATAAGGCTTTTTGATCCACTTTATGGAACTACAAGAGGAGCAGTAAATACAGAATTGTTGGACTGGATGGTATACAGGACTGCTTTTGTATATTTTGATGTAGGGTATGCTTCAACACTGGCGCTTATGTGCTTGTACGTTACTATGATTTTAGGAGCGATAATATTCCGTCAGTTGATAAAAGCTTTAAATGAGAGCAAGTAAGATAGTGAAAGGTGAAAAATGAAGGGTAAATCAATTTTTAAAAATATAGTCTTTTGGATAATCACAACAGTGATTTTAATTGTCGTATTGGGTCCGCTTATATGGATCTATCTGACAGCATTTAAATCTGCTGATGATATAATGACCGGTCAATTCATTAAGCAGATAATATTCACTCCTACACTTGATAACTTTACGAGGTTGTTCACTGCATTTCCATTTTTAAGATCGTTTTTGAATACACTTTTCATCAGTGTAGGCAGTACAGTAATTGTAATGATTATTGCGTTACCGGCAGCTTATAGTTTTGCAAGATGGAATACTGGAGGCGGACACTTACTCTTTACAACTATCTCAACCAGAATGTTCCCTGGTGTCGTTGCGGCTCTACCATTCTTTATCCTTTATCAGAGAGTAGGTTTACTTGATACGTATATCGGTTTGATGCTTCTGTTTATGTATTTCAATGTGTCTTTTGCGACATTCCTGCTATATGGTTTCTTCAGGGATGTTCCAGTTGAGCTTGAACAGGCAGCGCTAGTGGACGGATATGGCCGCTTTGATATTTTCAGGAAAATAGTTCTGCCCCTGGTGCGTCCTGGAATCACGACAACAGCGGTTTTTTGCCTGATCTGGTCCTGGAACGAATTTTTATTCTCTTTCCTGTTTACAAGAAAAGTTGCAGTACCAGTTACAGTATTGATTTCATCTTTCTGGGGTTCAATTGAAGTGCAATATGGCCCAATGGCTGCAGGAGCTGCAATAGGTGTTCTACCGACTTTAATAGCTGCCTGGTTCATGCAACGATATATAATCAGAGGGCTGACATTTGGCGCTGTTAAAGGTTAATTATATGGCCACTCAGTTTTTAAAAATTAATGTAGCATCTTTTAAAATTTCAATATTATTGGAGGTTTAATAGTAAAATGTTAAGAATGACTACGGGAAACTGGGTCTTCTGGTCTGTAATGCTCTGGATAGGCATTAATTTATTCTGGATCGGAGTTTTTCCGGATCTAGCAGCTTGGATAGGCACAATTATTGCAACAGTAGTGGGAGTAATTACAGCCATATTTGGACCAAGACCCAAAGAAGAGGCGCATGAGGAGGAGGTAGAGTAAGAATGGTAAATATCAGGTTTGAAAATGTTACTAAGTATTACGGCCGTAAGCTTGCTATCAAAGACTTAAGTTTTACAGTAAATGAAGGTGAATTCTTTTCTATTCTTGGACCTACAGGCGCCGGTAAATCTACAATACTGAAGATGATTGCAGGAATTGAACCGGTATCTTCAGGCAAGATATATTTTAATGATGCTGTTGTCAATACGCTTGCTCCCCATGAAAGAAACGTATCCATGGCTTTTGAGACTTATAACCTGTATTCACATTTTTCTGTATATGAGAATATAGCATTTCCTTTGCGAGCTCCAAGATGGAAATTGAATCTTACAAAGGAAGAAGAAAGAAAAAGAGTTAAAGAAATTGCAAGTTTCCTTGGAATCGATAGCCTGCTTGACAGGCGGCCTCAGGCATTGAGTGGAGGTCAAAAACAGAGGGTGTCTCTTGCAAGAGCGCTGGTGCGAAAACCGCAGGTGTATCTGCTTGATGAGCCCATAGCACATCTGGACGCAAAACTGAAATTTTCTACCCAGACTCTGCTGAGGGAATTTGCAGTTAACTATGGAAGCACTATCATTTATGTCACACATGACTATAAGGAAGCGTTAGCGCTGTCAGACAGGATGATTGTTTTAAGAAGAGGCAAAATTGACCAGCTTTCTACACCCGATGAGATATATTTTAATCCTGGTTTGGATTTTGTCGGTAGACTTGTAGGAGAGCCGCCGATGAATCTGATTGACGGGGAATTATTCGAAGAAAATGGCAGGTCTGTTTTTAAAGCAGGCAGTTCTTTCAGCATAGTACTCGATAAGGACAGGGCGCAAAAAGCTGACAGTGTAGCCCATGTGGAGAATGACAGGAGTATGACAAGATTGGGCATCAGGTGTGAAGATATAAAACTTGGTCTCCAAAAAATATCTGATAATTCCTTTCAGCTGCCGGTATATGCATTAGTGCATGAAGCTGAAAGTTCAGTTATTTCTTTTGAGCTTGAAAATACTTTTCTTCATGTGAGGACATCCGCAGATAGTGGGTTTGAAAGAGTTAGAAGTTCAGACCTGCTTTGGCTTGAATTAAATCCGGCTAGAATGTTTTTCTATCAAAAAACAATGGAAATTTCTAAGTCTTAGGTGAGGTGAAAATTGAGTAAAGTTGATTGTAAAAACATATGGAAAATATATCAGGGAAATGTAATTGGAGTAAAAGACTTGAGCTTTACATGTAATGACAAGGAATTTCTTGCTATTCTGGGTCCTTCGGGTGGAGGGAAAAGCTCAACCTTAAGAATGCTTGCGGGATTGGAAGAAATCAGCAAGGGCGAGGTATATTTTGACGACATTATGGTCAATCAGATGGGGCCTTCTGAAAGAAATATCGCACTTGCTTTTGAGTCCTATGCTCTTTATTACAGGATGAATGTCTATGAAAACATAGCATTCCCCCTCAGGGCAAGAGGAATTAATAATGCTGATGTTGATAGAAATGTCACCGAAATTGCAGAAGCCCTTAATCTTACCAATATATTAAAGAAAAAACCGGGAGAACTCGCAGGCGGTCATCAGCAAAGAGTGTCCCTTGCCAGGGCACTGGTGCGAAAACCCAAACTGACTCTTCTTGATGAACCGCTATCACATATGGACCAGCGTATAAGGGCTGAGATTAGGGCTCAAATCAGAAGGATACATGAAGAGTTTGGAAACACTACAATTTATGTTACCCATGATCAGGCGGAAGCTATATCCCTGTGTGATAAGATCCTTATAATCTATAATGCTGAAAGACAGCAGCTTGGAACCGTCGATGAGATATATAATAAACCTGTAAATAAATTTGTTGCATATTTTGTCGGTCAGCCGGGGATGAATTTCGTCCAGGGCAATGTAGAAGCTAAGAATATGGCATCAATACAGACTAATGAAGGCAAAATAAAGTTTACCTTTACTGGTGAGGTTGATTCAAAATATATAGGTGCAGAGGTTATTATAGGCGTGCGTCCACAACAGTTAAAAGCTTCACCAAATAAGGAACAAACCTCAACAATACCCAGTACAGTAAGAATCGTTGAATTCCAGGGTGACAGTGAAGTGATCACTCTTGAGTTATCTGATATTGGAAAAACAGAGGCTAAGTTGGTAATTCCAGCTGGCGGTTACAGGTTTAAAAGGGGAGAAACATGCTGGCTTGAATTTGATCCCAAATTTACCCATCTTTTCAATAATGAAGAAATTGCGATAATCAAAAGGTAAAATGCTATCCTGCGGGATTCCTTTATGGTAGCTTGATTGATTTACATATTTATTATGGACTCAGAATCATATTTAAAATAATAAAATGATAAGGAATATATAGTGGCAAGAAAATCTGGCATTTTATCTCAGTTCAGCCTTGAAGGTGAAAAAGCCCTGGTGACAGGTGCAGGAAGAGGCCTTGGCAGAGAGCTTGCAGTAGGTTTAGCTGAAGCCGGAGCAGATGTTGCAATAGTGGATCTGCTTATTGAAGAAAGCCGCCAGACAGCAGCTGAAATTGAAAAACTCGGCAGGAAAGCATTGACTTTTTCAGGTGATGTCAGTAAGGAAGAGGATGTTGAAAATACTGTGAAGTCAACAGTAAAGGAATTTGGAAAACTGGATATCCTTGTCTGCTGTGCTGGTATTGTAACCTGGTATCCTGCAGAGGACATGCCATTTGAAAAATGGCAGGCCTTAATGGATGTTAATTTGAATGGAGTATTTCTTTACTGCAAATGGGCTGCAAAGGAAATGAAGAAAAAGAAAAAAGGCAGTATCATTAATATTGCTTCGATGTCTGCCTATATAGTAAATGTTCCACAAAAACAGTGTCATTATAATACATCCAAAGCTGCAGTTGTCCATTTATCAAAATCCCTGGCAGTCGAATGGGCTCCGTATAATATAAGAGTAAATGCGCTCTGCCCTGGATATGTAATGACACCGCTTTTAAAAATAGCAGATAAAAAGTTACTTAAAGAGTGGAGTGACATCTGTCCACAAAAAAGAATCCCTGATCCTGCTGAACTTAAAGGAATCTGTGTTTTCCTTGCCTCAAGGGCTTCAGGTTATTTTACGGGCAGCGCGATTATTGCTGATGGCGGTTATTCGCTATGGTAGGTTTCTGCAGGCAATATGGTATTTAATGTAAGCAAAGCGGTAAAACTATAATGAATTATATAATTAAAAGGGGGAAAAATGACAGCAAATTTTAAGAGCTTAAAGTTTGGTTTTGTAAACCTTACGCTGGATTTCCTTGAAGTAGAAGACCTTAATACTGCAAAAAAATTTGCAACAGAAGCTAAGGATTACCTTAAAAAGGAAATGAAGGTAGAGATTGTTGAATCTGCACCTTCAATAGACAGCAGGGATAAGTCAAATGCTGCCTGGAAGATGTTTAAAACTGAAAATGTCGATGCTGTTGTGATTTTTAATGGCACATTCAGCACAGGTGAAGTCACTGCAGAGATTGTAAGAAATCTTGATGCCCCGTATCTTATCTGGGGTCTTGAAGAGTTTGCAATAAAAAAGCACAATTTTACAGGCTCAATGGTAGGTGTGCTTCCGCAGGGTACAATATTTGCAAATTTTGATAAGAAATTCAGTTTTGCATATGGAAATGTTAACCGTCCGGGTGTAAAAGAAAAAGTCAGGGTGTTTGTAAATGCGGTCAGGGCCATATCCTATTTAAAGGAAGCTACAATCGGGGTGATAGGCATGAGGCCTGATGGTTTTGAGATATCGGATTTTGATGAGCTTGCAATTAAGAAGATATTTGGAACCACGATTACAAAAGTATCCATGTATTCTTTTACAAACACAATAAAGAGCATAACTGATAAGGAAATCAGCCAGGACATGAAAACCCAACAGGATATATTCGAAATTCCCAAAGAAAACCTCAAGGAGTCCGAGGGTCTTTCAAAAGTATATCTTGCAGTTAAAAAAGTAGCCCAGGAAAGAAAACTGCAGGCATATGCACCGGACTGCTGGCCCGAGTTAAGGGATATAGACAAGACTGCTATATGCCCTGCAAATGGCAGGATGACTGCTGAAGGCGTAATGGCTTCCTGTGAATGTGATGTAAACGGGGCACTCAGCATGATGATGGAATATGCAATGATACAGTCAACCCCATGGCTTGCAGACCTGGTAAATTATCTTGACGATAAAGATGCACTGCTTTTCTGGCATTGCGGAAATGCATCTTTTGACCTTTCAGATAAAAAACCTTTAATCAACAGGCCTTTTGGTGGATTAGCACAGACTGCAACATTAAGGCCGGGGGTGGCAAGTGTCTGCAGGCTTAATTCAATAAGGGGCAAATATACGCTGCATGTCGGTATTGGAGAAGTAATTGACAATAAAGAGTATATCAAGGGCAGTAATCTTACAATAAAAATGGATGGCGGAAGTATGGGATTTGTTGAGTCGCTTCTCTATAACGGTATACCCCATCATAATGGTATTGTCTACGGGGATATTCTCGCAGAAGTTAAGGAATTCGGTAACCTGATGGATATACCCGTTATCGTTTTTTAATATCAGTAAATATAAAATAAACAAAAAAACAGATAAGGAGGAACAGTGAAAAAACTCAAACTGTTTATAGACAACCAGTGGGTTGAGCCGGAAGGTGGAAAATATTTCACCTCTTATTGCCCTGCAACAGGCGAGCCTCTTGCCGAGCTTGCTACAGCTTCTGAAAGTGATGTTGACAAGGCAGTACAAGCAGCAAAAAGGGCTTTTCCTGAATGGTCGAAGATGGATGGCGACAAGAGAGCAGACCTGATGATGGAAGCTCTGGAAATATTCAGGAAAAGAAAGCAGGAGTTTGCTGAATGGGAAGCAAAAGATGTCGGCAAGCCGCTTTTTGAAGCTGTTAATACCGACCTGCCCTATACTTACAGGGCTATGGAATACTTTTCAAACCTCAGCAGGCAGATAAGAGGAAATGTAATACCTCTTCCCGGCCGTACAGCATTCTGCTATGAAACTTATGAGCCTTTTGGAGTCGTCGGTTCTGTTATTCCATGGAATTTCCCTCTCCATATTGCAACAAGGACAATATGCCCTGCGCTTTCTGCGGGAAATACAGTAGTTCTCAAAGCTTCTTCGCTTGCCCCAATTACCTGCTCGATGATGGCAGAGGTATTCTTAGAGGCAGGTTTCCCGAAAGGAGTATTGAATGTAGTTTCCGGTTCAGGAAGCGTTACTGGAGAAGCAATTCTCAGGAACAATGATGTAAATATGGTCTCATTTACAGGTTCGACTGAAGTTGGCCGAAGATGCCTCAGAGCATCTGCAGAGACTAACCTTAAGAAAGTGTTGCTGGAACTGGGTGGCAAAGGACCTTTCATTGCTGCTAAAGACTGTCTGGTAGATGATGCCGTAAATTCTTTAATAATCGGTTTTGTATTTATGCAGGGTGAAGTCTGCTGCGCATCCACGCGTGCTTATGTTCATAAGGATATCTATGATGAATTTGTATCAAAGCTTGTAAAGAGATGCAATGCAGTCAGGATTGGAGACATTATGGATATGTCTACTCAGATGGGCGCATTAATAGATGAAAACCAGTTCAAGCAGGTGGACGGATATGTCCAGAGTGCGCAGAAAGATGGCGCTAAACTTCTATGCGGAGGATTAAGGGAAACCAAACCACCGCTTGACAAAGGTTTTTTCTACAGACCTACCGTGCTTGAAGTCACGAGTAATGACCTGACATGTGTCCAGGAAGAAATATTCGGGCCTGTTGTAGTGGTCAAGAAATTCGAAGATATTGATGAAGCTTTAACACTTGCAAATGATACTGTTTACGGTCTTGGCGCAACCATTTGGAGCGAAGACTACAGGACATTGATAAGAGGCGCCGAGACTTTGAATGCAGGGATTGTCTGGATGAATACCAATGTAATGTCAAAGATAGAAGCATCTTATGGGGGCAATAAGCAAAGCGGCCTTGGAAGAGAGGGCGGAGTAGTAGGCTTAATGGAATACATGAAATGTAAAAATAATGTCATGTATATGGGCCCTAAGGACAATTATTACGGCTTCAAGGAGTAGATTGTTTTTAAGTTGGGCTTTGCATGGAGTATGCTTTAGCTTTACTGATATAGCTAAAGAAAGCGCAGTTAATAATTGCAATTATAAAATCTTATATGGAGGGGCTATTTATCTTATTGATTCCAGCCTCTCCATATAGAAATAACATATGATAATTATGTCTGGATTTTAACGATATTTACATTTTTATAAATAAATATGACCGGAAAAAGATTCAAAGTAGTTTTTACTGATTACGATTATCCTAATATAGATATAGAGAAATCATTATTAAGCAAAATCGATTGCGAGACCATAAGTCTCCAGACATGCGAGGAAAGCAAGCTGATAGAAGGCTGCAGGGATGCAGATGCACTTATGGTTCAATACGCCCATATAACTCAAAAAGTCCTGGATTCAATGAATAAATGCCTGGTTATATCAAGATATGGCATAGGGGTTGATTCAGTCGACATTTCTTTTGCAAGATCGAAAGGTATTTTGGTCTGCAATGTACCGGATTATTGCACAAACGAGGTTGCTGATCATGCTCTTGCGCTTATTCTTAGTCTCGGTAGAAAAATTACATTGCTTGCAAATTCTGTAAGAGCCGGTAAATGGAACTTGCTGGAAGTCGGTAGGCCTATTTTTGATTTTTCTACAATGACCCTGGGATTGATTGGTTTCGGAAAGATACCCCGCAACCTTTTTGAAAAAGTTAAAAATATTTTCAAAGAGATAAAGGTTTATGATCCTTATCTTGTACCAGAAGATATAAAAGGGCTTGGTATAAAAAATGCCAGTTTTTATGAGATTCTTAGAAGCTGTGATTTTATTTCAATACATTGTCCGCTTAATGAAAGTACAAAGCATATGTTCAGCTTAAGGGAATTTCAACTGATTAAACCTACAGCATTTATTATTAATACATCAAGGGGCGGTGTGATAAATACAGCAGGTCTTTACCAGGCCATAAATTCTGGACTTATTGCAGGCGCTGGCCTTGATGTCCTTGAGAAAGAACCACCCGGGATGGATTTTGAACTTGTAAAATTAGACAATGTCATTATTACACCCCATGCAGGTTTCTATTCAGAAAGAGCTCTTGAAGAGTTAAAATACAGGACTGCTTTAAATGTGTTCAAGGTCCTTAATGGCGAAGAGCCGGTAAATGTTGTGAATTAAAGGAGAAAAAAATGACAATAAAAGAAAAATTAAGCGGAGTTTTTGTTCCTGCAATAACTCCTTTTGAAAATGATGAAATAATTTTTGACATGCTGGAACAAAATATTAAAAAGTTCAGCGGTACATCTATCACTGGATACCTGGTACTTGGGTCAAACGGTGAGAATAAAAGCCTCACTGTCAATGAGAAATTAAAAGTCCTGGAAACCTTTGTAAAAAACAAAGGTGACAAGGTAATAATGGCAGGTACGGGCTGTGAATCCACCAGGGAAACTATTAGCCTAAGCAAAGAGGCTATAAAAATAGGTGCAGATTTTATAAGCGTGCTTACACCCAGCTATTTTGCAAAACAGATAAAGGATGAAATACTGATTGATTATTATACTAAAATAGCTGAAAGTGTTGATGTGCCCATCCTTATATATAATGCCCCGGGATTTGCAGGAGGGGTTAAGATATCTCCCAAGGCTGTAGGAAAACTGGCTGCACATCCTAATATAGTTGGGATGAAAGACAGCTCTACTGACGGTATAATGAGTTTTTTAGCTTCAACAAGAGGCATAGAAGATTTTTATATAATAGCCGGTTCTGCAAATTTTTTCCTTACCGGTCTTATATGCGGAGCGACTGGAGGCATACTTTCCCTGGCTAATGCTTTTCCTGAAATCTGCTGTGAACTTTATGACAGCTTCATCCAAAGTAAAATTGAAAAAGCTATTGAAATGCATTTTAAAGTATTCAAGCTTAATTCAATGGTCTCAGGAAGCGGAGGGGTAAGCGCAGTTAAAGCTGCAGCAACCCTTGCAGGATATTTTGGGGGTCAGCCCAGGAAGCCTTTAAAACCACTAGCCGAAGCCCAGTTAGAAGAAATGAGGAATTACCTGAAAAAAGAGGGATTTATTTAAATGAAAAAAATATTGCTCTCGCAGAATATCCACGAGGATGCAGTAAAATACTTAAAAGACAGGGGCTTTAAACTTATTATTGCCCCATCTCCGGAGGATGAGGTTGTAAGGCAGTATATAAGCAATGCCGATGCAATTATAGTGAGGACTGCCACAAAACTCAGCAGGGAAACTATTTTTGCTGCAGGCAACCTTAAAGTCATAGCAAGGACAGGTGCAGGGGTGGACAACGTCGATATAGAAGCTGCTTCGGAGAAGCAAATTCCTGTTTGTAATACACCTGAAGCCAATATTGAAAGTGTGGCCGAACATGCATTAGCATTCATACTTTCTCTTTCCAAACACCTTTTTCTGATGGATGTTTCAGTAAGGAAAAATGATTTTGCTGTCAGGAACAAATACCTGCCTGTTGACCTTGAAGAAAAAACGCTGGGACTTTTAGGGTTTGGAAAAATCGGACGCAAAGTTGCAGAAAAATGTTCAAATTGCTTCGGAATGAGAATAATTTATTATGATCCATATCTTTCCAATGATATTGTCACAGGATTTAAATGCGGCAGAGTTAATGATATTGATACTGTTTTTTCACAATCGGATTTTATCAGCTTGCATATGCCCTACACAAAGGAAAATCATCACATTATAGGCAGGGAATTGTTTGCAAAAATGAAGCCAGGAGCCTTTATAATCAATACTTCCCGAGGCGGGATAATCGATGAGAATGCGCTTGCAGATGCGCTCTCAAATGGCGTAATATGCGGAGCTGCTCTTGATGTCTTTGAGGATGAACCTCCAAAAGAAGATAGCCCTCTTCTTGCATTGGATAATATTATTCTGTCCCCCCATTCTGCTGCGCTAACAAAGGAAAGTTCTAAGAGAATGGCAATGCATGCAGCAGAAGGCGTAGTAGATGTACTGGAGGGCAGGGCTCCAAAGTGGGTATTTAATAGGGATATGACAACAAAGGACAAAAAAAGTATTTAACCAAAAAATTTTTAAACAGGAGAATTTTATGCATATACCACAGGGTGCTGTAGTAGCCATGCTGACACCATTTGATGATAATGGCAGGATAAATGAGCCGGAAGTAAGAAAACTAGTTAACTTTTTAATAGACAGTGGCGTAAATGGCATATTTCCTGTTTCATCCTGCGGTGAATACACACATATAGATATCCCTGAACGTAAGTTCCTTATCGATATCGTTGTAGATGAGAACAAGGGAAGGGTCGATATAATACCAGGTACAGGTGCAACATGTTATAAGCAATCAATTGAGCTTGCAAATTATGCTAGGGAAAAAGGGTGTGCTGCAATAGTCTTGCACGGGCCATATTTCTTTAAGAACACGGAAGAAGTAGTTGAAGGGCATTTGCAAAAAGTCGCGGAATCAGTAGATATCCCTATATTTTTATACAATATCCCGTTCTTTGCAAATGAAGTCACCCCTGCAATGACGGAAAGGTTATGTTCAATGCCAAATGTTGTAGGCATAAAGGAATCATCGGGCAACATGGTAAATGTAATGAATATACTGGAGATGACTAAAAAGATTAATCCGGATTTCAGGGTAATGCTTGGTGCAGAAGAAATCTTTTTCCCTTCACTGCTAATGGGAGCAAAAGGATGTATGACTGCTACATGCGGGATAATCCCTGAATTTGTTGTGGGTATTTACAAAGCTTTCCTGGAAGGTAGTGCTAGCAGGGCATTCAATCTGCAGTTTGCAATACTTCCACTTATAAGGGAAATGAAGACTGTTAATTTTCCGCAAGGTTTTAAGGAAGCAATGTCGCTGCGGGGAATAAATATGGGCAAAGCCAGGATGAATTATCCCCCAGAAGCACTGGCAAAGATTGCTGACCTTAAAGATAGGTTAAGGATTGAAATATCATCACTTCTTTCAGCATATTTTCCAGGTTCAGCCATGGAATTCAATTCAGGGTCTTCAAAATGCGTATATAACTATCCTGCTGCATCCATTAAAAAAACCGGAGAAAAGAAATACCAGGATTGCAATAGCTGCGGAATGTGCGAGGGAGACAGATACCAGGAAAGCGAAGCATCCGAGATAAGTCCTGCAGAAATAGAAAAGATAGTTTTAGAGATTGTAAAAAAGATTAAGTTTTAAATTATAAGGATAAGATTTGAAAGCTGTAGTTAAAGAAAAAAAAACAAAAGGCTCAGTTGTATTTAAAGAAGTTCCGGTTCCTGAGATTAATGATGATGAGGTTTTGATAAAAATCAGGGCTGCAGGAGTTTGTGGTACGGATATACATATATATAATGATGAGTTTCCGTACTGGCCACCTGTGATTCTAGGTCATGAATTCTCTGGTATTGTAGAAAATACAGGTAAGAATATAACAAGATTCAAACCGGGCGACCGGGTTACAAGCGAACCGCAGCAAAAAGTATGTGGTATATGCAGGTATTGCAGACAGGGTCTTATACACCTTTGCTCTTCGAAACGTTCTCCAGGATGGGGAATGGATGGCGCAATGGCTGATTATATAAAACTTCCGGATAAACTGCTGCATAAATTGCCGGAAAGCATATCTTTTATTGAAGGTGCAGTAATAGAGCCTGCTTCTACTGTAACACATGCTTTGATTGAGCGGGGTAATATTAAATTTGGCGATTTTGTAGTTATAGCAGGGCCAGGTCCTGCAGGCCTTATTGCTGCACAGGTTGCTAAAGCATGCGGAGCAGAGCGGGTAATACTAACTGGAAAACACGAGGACATTCATTACAGATTTAAAGTTGCAAAAGAACTTGGTATACAGGATATATTGGATGTAGACACCCAGGACCTTTTAGGGTATATAAAAGATAATACCGGGGGTTATGGCGCCGATGTTTTTATAGAATGCAGCGGCAGCGAATCAGCAATAAGCCAGGCACCTGATATATGCGCAAAGAATGGGAAAATAATCGCTTTTGGCTTAACAGGAAAAAAATCCATAAGCTTTGACTGGGATAAAGCTATAGCAAAAGAGCTAAATATCATTCCTTCCATGAGCTCTACCTATAATTCTTGGATTTATACTTTAGACTTGCTTTATGCAGGCAAGCTTGATTTGAAAAAGATCATTTCAAATGTGATGCCAATTTCAGAATTCATGCAAGCATTTAACCTGATTATGGAAAGACAGGGTTTAAAATTCATTCTTATACCGGATAATGAATATAAAGGGTATTAAATAGGTTTATACATATTTTTATGCATTGTTTTTAATTAACTGGAATCAGGAATTTTTTTGATATAGGGGCTAAAGATAAAAATGACAGAAAAAAATGGTGATCTGAAGGATAAAATTGCAATAATAACGGGCGCTTCCGGTGATATTGGTTCTGCTGTTGCAGTTGATTTTGCAATGCACGGAGCAGGCGGCATTGTGATTGCTGACATTGATAAAGAAAAGGCATCTAAGGTAATAGACCTGATAGAAAATAACCCTTCATGCAGATGCATATTTGTAAATACTGATATAGGCAAAGTCCATGATATAGAGAATTTATTTGAAACTGCAATCCGAAAGTTTAAAGCGCTGGACATACTTGTGAATTGTGCTGGCATATGCAATACGCTAAGTATTGATGAGGTGAATCCGGAACAATGGGATAGACTGATGTCTATCAACCTCAAGGGTACATATCTTTGCTGCAGGGAAGCTCTTCGAATAATGCAAAAACAAAAATCTGGAAAAATAGTTAATGTTTCCTCAATATCAGGCAGGATAGGGGGATTTGTTACCGGGATAGATTATGTCACCTCAAAGGGTGCTATCATAGCACTGACAATGTCGCTGGCAAAAATAGCCGGGCCATATAATATAAACGTTAATGCTGTAGCTCCAGGTTTCATTGATACTGGGATGACAAAGGATTTCACGCATTTTAATCCTGAAACAGTACCATTAAGAAGAGTTGGAAATCCGGAAGATGTAGCTTCAGTCATAACATTTTTAGCATCAGAAAGGTCAAGCTATATAACAGGCGCTACTATTGATATAAATGGTGGAGTATTCATGTCCTGATGAGCTGCATTCTTTTATACTTAAATTAATAATAATTTTTTTATTATTTAGACATTAATTAATAAATATCCTGGATTTTAAATAAATTTATTAAAAAACAAGCATTAATAATTAACTTTAATTTTACGAACAGGGGATTTAAATGGAAAAAACAGGACAAACCAGCTTAATCGATGGCTTAATAGCAAAATCAAGGGCTGCCCAGTCAGAATTCGAGAAATTTGACCAGCAGAAGGTTGATAAGGTAGTAAGGGAGATTGCCAGAGTCGTCTTTGATAATGCTGAAGCTCTTGCGCGAATGGCAGTAGAAGAAACAAGAATGGGTAATTTTGAGGATAAGCTTAAAAAGAAGCTGGGCAAGTCAAGGATTATATGGCACAGCCTGAAAGGCAAGAAATCAGTCGGCATTATTGACTATAATGATGACACAGGAATTGCACTGGTTGCAAAACCGATGGGCATAGTCGGGGTGGTAACTCCCTGCACAAACCCAATAGTAACACCAATGTGTAATATAATGTTTGCGCTGAAGGGAAGAAATTCTGTAATAATTGCCCCTCATCCACGTGCTAAAAAATGCGGCAAATATGTTGTTGACCTTTTTAATAAAGCGATATCAAGGTTTGGCACACCTGACAAACTCATACAGATAATTGATGAGCCCTCAATAGAGCTTACAAACGAGCTTATGAAAAAAGTGGATGTGGTTGTAGCTACCGGAGGTATGCCTATGGTCAAGTCTGCATACTCTAGTGGAAAACCTGCATACGGGGTCGGCGTAGGCAATGTACAGGTAATAATCGACAGGGATGTAGATATTAAAGATACGATTCCAAAAATAATCACAGGTCGCGCATTTGATAACGGAATAATATGCTCCGCAGAGCAGACCGTAATGATACCGCAGGAGAAGTTTGATGCAGTGATTGCCGAGTTTGAAACTAACGGATGTCATTATGTCTACGATGTTCTGGAAAAGAGAAAATTAAGAGACACATTGTTTATTGACGGTATGCCAAATAAAGATGTCATAGGGCAGGATGTTGCAAGTATTGCATCGCTTGCAGGTATAAAAGTACCTCAGGATACAAAAGTACTGATTGTCCAGACAGATGGCATTGGAAAGTCAGATCTGTTCTGCAAGGAGAAGATGTGTCCTGTTCTTGCAGTAATAAAATACAGCGATTTTTCCGAGGCAGTGCAAATTGCACAAACTAACCTTGACTATGAAGGCAAGGGACACAGCGTCTCTATCCATTCAAACAATAGGCAGAACATAGAATATGCCGCAGACAACCTCAAAGTATCAAGGTTTTTAATCAACCAGATATGCGCCACTGCAAATGGCGGAAGTTTCTTTAACGGACTTGCCGCAACCACAACGCTTGGCTGCGGTTCATGGGGAAATAACAGCATCTCTGAAAACTTAGACTACAGACACTTAATAAACATCTCAAGGATTGCATATTTTAAAAAAGATTCAAGAGTTCCTTCAGATGAGGAATTGTGGGGTGAGTCATAGCATGAAACTTCTTGAATACATGGGTAAAGAACTCCTGAAAAACTACGGCATTTCTATCCAGAAAGGATTTGTAGTATCAAATACAGATGAAGTCAGGGAGGCAGTAAAAGTCCTTGACCCCCCATACGTATTAAAAGCCCAGGTACTGACAGGCGGCCGCGGAAAGGCAGGGGGAATAAAATTTGCAGACAATACAAGTGATGTTCAAAGACTATGTAGCCATATAATTGGAATGACCATAAAAAATATAATTGTCAAAAAAGTGCTCATTGCCCAGAAAGTGGATGTTTTTGATGAATGGTATCTAAGTATAATACTTGACAGGCAGGTCAAGTGTCCGATGATAATATTTAGCCCGCTTGGCGGAATGGATATAGAGGAAACAGCTAAAACGGCTCCTGATAAAATTGCAAAGATCTTTATAAATCCGCTCCTTGGCGTAAGGGAGTATACTGCAAGATATATTTTTAAGAATTATGGCTTAGACAGCGCCTATTTTGGCCAGTTTTTTGAAATTCTTAAAAACCTTTACAGGCTTTTTATGGACTATGATGCAACACTATTGGAAATAAACCCGCTGGCAATAACAGATAACGAAAGGCTAATTGCTGTTGACTGTAAAGCTGATATTGACGAAAGTGCTTTATTCAGGCATACAGATATATTGGAATTCAGGAGCTCTCTTGATGAAAATGAGCTGATAATAGAAGCGCGCAAATTTAATTTCCTCTATATCCCCACAGGCCAGGAGGGCGATATTGCAGTCGCAAGCAACGGCTCAGGAATGCTGATGAGCTGCATAGACTTAATCGCAAAGTCTGGCTCTAAAGTTTGCGCTGCCCTTGACCTTGGTGGAGGCGCAACATCAGACCGCATTGCCGAAGCCATAAAGATAATATTTAAAAATCCACAAACATCATATCTTTTTATATCGATCTTTGGCGGCATTACAAGATGTGATGAAGTAGCCCAGGGTGTAAAACTTGCAGTAGAATCAGGCCTAAATGACAGGACCATTGTAATAAGGCTTGAAGGTACAAACAAAGAAACAGCCCTTGAAATACTTTCAAGCATCGGCAGCAGTGTTATTTTTGCTGATAGCATTAGCGATGGTGTTAAAAAATTAAAAAAGCTCAAGGAGAAAAGATTAAATGAGCAT
>Ga0209254_10001103_pt1 | contig 23797 bp, 18 predicted proteins | sample FrelakmetDIP11DI_FD_187148 | JGI IMG/M metagenome (GOLD analysis project Ga0209254, IMG submission 187148) | Freshwater lake sediment microbial communities from the University of Notre Dame, USA, for methane emissions studies - DIP11 DI (SPAdes)... | ecosystem: Environmental > Aquatic >...
TAACCCCCATTGGCCAGGGCCCAGGCCGCCGCCGGCGTCGGGTAGCGCAGGCGCAGGCGAAGTTCGGCGTGCAAGCGATGGTTGTCGAGCCGCCGCGACTCGGCCAGGAAACTCATCTGCATGGGTGACAGCGTGCGTGCGGCCTGGTCGCGCGTCAGCCGCGGCGGGCGCGGCAGGCCGAAGGCGTCGGCCACCGCGTCGAAGTGGTCGCCCATCTTCAGCTCGCTGTTGTCACTGACGTGATAGATGCGCTGCGGCGCGCCGCGCATCAGCGCCGCCACGCAGGCGCGCGCCAGGTCGTCGGCATGGATGTGATTGGTGTGGACGTCGTCGGCCGGCACCAGCACGGGCGCGCCGCGGCGAACGCGATCACGGGGGTCGCCGCCTTCGCGGTCGAGTGCATAGATGCCAGGCACGCGCAGGATGCATGCACGCACGGCGAATGCACGGCCATGGTGGCGCACGCGCGCCTCGGCATCGACGCGGCGGCGGGCACGATCGGTGCTTGGCTGCACCGCGCGGGTTTCGTCGAAGCGCTCACCCCCAGCATCGCCGTAGACGCCGCTGGTGCTGGCATAGACCAGGCGCCGCAGCCGTGGGCTGCGCGCCAGGGCCTGCAACAGCTTGTGCGTGCGTGGATCGGTGGCGCCCTGCTGCGGCGGTGGCGCCAGGTGCAATACCGCGTCGGCCAGCGCCGCCAGCCGACCGAGCGAAGGCGCATCGTCGAGGTTGCCCACCAGCGGCAACGCGCCGGCCGCGCGCAGGGATGCAGCCCGCATCGGCGACGAGGTCAGCGCCAGCACGCGCCAGCGCCGCTGCAAAAGGCCCAGCACGCGCAGGCCGATGTCGCCGCAGCCGACGATCAGCAATACGGGACGGCGCGAGCGCGACAGGGGCAACATCGGAGGCAAGTGGACGGCGCGAGGTCAGCGGGCACAATTCCAGCCAGTGTAGAAGCCCTGCTCGCCTCCCTGTCCCCGCGCCATGACTTTCAAAGTGTCCGTCCAGCCCGCCGGCCTCACGTTCGACGTGGCCCGCGACGAAGCCATCCTCCCGGCGGCCATCCGCTCCGGCGTCGGCCTGCCGTATGGCTGCCGCGACGGCGCCTGCGGCTCGTGCAAGAGCCGCCTGATCGAAGGGCGCGTGATTCACGGTGTGCACCAGCGCAAGGCCTTGTCGGAAGCCGAGGAACAGGCCGGCTGGATCCTGACCTGCTGCGCCACGCCGCAAACCGATTGCGTGGTCCAGGCCCGCGCCGTGGCTGGAGCCGGCGAGTACCCGCAACTGAAGATGCCTGCGCGCGTGGCCACACTCGCCCGCCCGGCGCCCGACGTGGTGGTGATGAAGCTGCAACTGCCGGCCACCGTGGCTTTCAAGTACCGCGCCGGCCAGTACGTCGAGTTCATCCTGCGCGATGGTGTGCGACGCAGTTATTCGATGGCCACCGCACCGGAACACCTGGGTACCCCCCCGGCGATCGAACTGCACCTGCGCCACATGCCCGGCGGCAAGTTCACCGACCATGTCTTCGGTGCAATGAAGGAGAAGGACATCCTGCGCCTGGAAGGCCCGTTCGGCAGCTTCTTCCTGCGCGAGGAGAGCAGCAAGCCGATCGTCTTGCTGGCATCGGGCACTGGCCTGGCCCCGATCAAAGCCATCGTTGAACACCTGCGCGACCAAGGGATCAGCCGACCTGCGGTGCTGTACTGGGGCTGCCGCCACAAGGCGGACCTGTACCAGCATGAATGGGCGCTGGAGGCCGCCAGGGCCATGCCCCAGCTGCGCTACGTGCCGGTGCTCTCCGAAGCCAGGTCGCAAGACGACTGGCACGGCCGCACCGGCCTTGTCCACCAGGCCGTGATGGCTGACCTGCCCGATCTCTCGGGCCACGAGGTCTATGCCTGCGGCGCGCCAGTGATGGTCGACGCGGCGCAGCGCGATTTCGTCGCGACGTGCGGCCTGCCGGAAGAAGCCTTCTATGCCGACAGCTTCACCTCGGAAGCCGACAAACACGGGGCCTGATCCCGGCGCGCGGATATCCCCTTGTTCGCACATGACAAGGCCGGGGCGCGCGCCCACAATGCGCGCTGAACGCCGCTAGGGCGGCGAACCACCTAGCAGGAGATTGCCATGCCCGCACCCACCGGACTGACCCGATCGACCCTGGTTCTCGGTCTGGGCGCTGCGCTCGCCGCGTCGCCCTGGGCCCAGACACTGGGCGAGGGCGGCTCGGCGGCCCAAGGCAGCGCCGGCCCGCAAGGTTCGCAGAACGCCAGCGCCCAGCTGGAAAAGTGCGACGCGCCGAAGGGCACGCTCGCAGTGGCCGAGCCGCAGAGCCACATCCTCGCCGGCCTGGGCCGCTACGGCCTGCAGTCGCCCACCGGCCTGATCCGCATGATGGTGCAGCAGTCGAATTGCTTCCAGGTCGTCGAGCGCGGCGTGGCCATGCAGAACATGATGCAGGAGCGCGCCCTGGCGGCCGGCGGCCAGATGCAGTCCGACGCCAACATCGGCAAGGGCCAGATGGTCGCGGCCGACTTCATCATCACGCCCAGCGTGGTCTTCAGCGACAACAACGCCGGTGGCGTGGGCGGCGGGATCGGCGGTCTGCTCGGCCGCTTCGGCGGCGCCGGTGCGGTGGTCGGTGCGCTTGCTGGCGGGGTGAAATTCAAGGAGGCGCAGACCAGCATGCTGCTGGCCGACACGCGCTCGGGCATCCAGGTCGCGGCCGCCGAAGGCAGTGCCAAGCAGACCGACTTCAATTTCGGCGGCGCCCTGTTCGGCGGCAGCGGCGGTGCGGCGCTGGGCGCCTACACCAGCACCAACGAGGGCAAGGTCATCACCGCGTCATTCCTCGACAACTGGAACAACATCGTGCGGGCGGTCCGCAACAGCCCGAGCCTGATCCAGGCCAAGGCCGGCCCTGCGGCACAGGCCAATGCGGCAGGCAGCGTGCAAGCCGGCGCCGCCGCTGAGGGTGACGTGATGGTGGCCAAGATCGCGGGGGCCAAGGTAATGCGCAGCCCGCAGGACAACGCTGGCGTGCTGATGGCGCTGTCGAAGACCGACGAGGTGCTGTACCTCGGCGAAGAGCGCAACGGCTTCATGAAAGTCACGTCGCCCCAAGGCGACGGCTGGATCCGGAAGACGATGCTGAAGAAGCCTTGAGCGCGGTATCGAGCCCGGTGCGTGCAGCACTCAGAGCACGGCCGTCATGCCGCCGTCGATGTACAGGATCTGGCCGTTGACATAGTCCGACGCCGCCGAAGCCAGGAACACCGCCGCACCGACCAGCTCCTCGGGCCGGCCCCAGCGCTTGGACGGCGTGCGGCCCTTGACCCAGGCGTCGAACACCGGGTTGTCGATCAGCGCCTGGTTCATGTCGGTCAACATGTAGCCGGGGCCGATGGCGTTGGCCTGAACGCCGTGCGCGGCCCACTCGGCCGCCATGGCCTGCGTCAGCATCTTGATGCCGCCCTTGGCCACCGCGTACGGCGCCACGGTGGCGCGGGCCAACTGGCTGGTCAGTGAGCCGATGTTGATGATCTTGCCGCGGCCGCGCACGACCATACGCCGCGCGGCTTCGCGACCGACGACGAAGGCGCTGGTCAGGTTGGTGTCGAGCACCTTGTGCCACTCGGCCGTGCTCAACTCGAGCATCGGCTTGCGCAACTGGATGCCGGCGTTGTTGACCAGGATGTCGATGGCCAGGCCGCGGGCATCGAAGCCTTCGAACGCCTGCACCACCGCGGCTTCGTCGGTCACGTCGAAGGCCGCGGCCTCGGCGGCGTGGCCGGCAGCAACGAGTTCACGCACTGCGGCGTCCACGCGCGCAGCGTCGGTGCCGTTGATGACGACGCGCGCCCCGGCCGCGGCCAGGCCCTCGGCCATCGCCCTGCCCAGGCCGCGCGAGGAGCCCGTGACCAGTGCGGTGCGGCCGGTCAGATCGAACAAGGCAGTGCTCATCGGCTTCGATCAGCGGTGCTTGAAGACCGGCTTGCGCTTGCCGACGAAGGCCGCCATGCCTTCCTTCTGGTCGTCGGTGGCGAACAGCGAATGGAACACGCCGCGTTCGTAGCTCACGCCGTCGGTCAGACCCGACTCGAAGGCGCGATTGACGCACTGCTTGGCCATCATCACGCTGGGCAGGCCGTAGCTGCAGATCACGGCCGCCGCAGCGAAGGCTTCGTCCATCAGCTTGTCGGCCGTGACGATGCGGCTGACCAGGCCGGCGCGCTCGGCTTCGGCCGCGTCCATCGTGCGCGCAGTCAGGACCATGTCCATGGCCTTGGCCTTGCCCACGGCTCGCGGCAGGCGTTGCGTGCCGCCAGCGCCGGGGATGATGCCGAGCTTGATTTCCGGCTGGCCGAATTTGGCCGTGTCGGCAGCGATGATGAAGTCGCAGGCCATCGCCAGTTCGCAACCGCCGCCGAGCGCGAAGCCCGCCACCGCGGCAATCACCGGTTTGCGCGTCGACTTCAGCGCCTCCCAGTTGCGCGTGATGTGGTTGCCCAGGTAGGCGTCCATGTAGCTGTAGTCGGCCATCGCACCGATGTCGGCACCGGCGGCGAAGGCCTTGTCGCTGCCGGTGAGCACGATGCAGCCGATGCCGGTATCGGCGTCGAAGCCTTGCAGCGCATGGCCGAGCTCGTCCATCAGGCGGTCGTTCAACGCATTCAGCTGCTTGGGCCGGTTCAGCCTGATGACGCCGGTGGCCAGGGTGCCCGGCGCGTTGTCACGCCGCTCGCTGAGGACGAATTCATAGTTCATGGTGGGAGTGCTTCAGATTGCGCGTGGTCTGCGTCGTGGCCACTATACGTGCGCAAGCACACGTTTTTTTCGCCACGCGTTCCTGCCGCACCGACCGTTGCGCTGCTTGGCGCTATGCTGAGCGCCCAATGGCAACCGTCTATCGCAAGACCGACAAGGGCGTGGCCGAGATCGCCACGCGCGCCCACCGGCTGGTACCACGGCTGCGCAGCGCGCTGATCCTGGTCGATGGCAAGAAGACCGACGATGAGTTGAGCAAGCTGATCCTGGCCGACCCCCCCGCCACCCTGGCCAGCCTGCTGGCCGACGGCTTCATCGAGGTTCTGGCGACATTGGCTGACCGCCTGCCTGAACCCAAGCCCACGGCACCGGGCCCCACGGCGGCTCTCGAAATCCTGCGCCGCGACGCTGTGCGCTATCTCACCGATCGATTGGGCCCGGCCGCGGACACCGTGGCCATCAAGATCGAGAGCGCCAACACCATGCCCGAGCTGCAACCCTTGCTGGTGCAGGGCGCACAGGCCCTGCGCAACATACGTGGCGCGGCTGCAGCCGATGCCTTCACGGCGCGCTTCATCAACTCGCTCGCGGAGTGACCCGCAGCGTCAGCGGGGCGCCGGCGCCTCGGCTTGCGGCGCAGCCTGCAGAGGTGCCGCGTCGATCATGACATCGACAAACGTGTCGGCGTCTTGCTGAATGCGAATGCGCACCGGCAGGTATTGAAGCGTCGGCGCAAACCAGATCTCCGCGCTGAGTTCCGTGCCTGGTCGCCGCTGGCCCAGCCGCGGCTTCAGGTGGTACGCGTCGATCTCGCCGATCGGCGTGGTCAGGCGCTCCTGGCCCACCACGTCATACACCCAGCTGCCGACTCGCCGCGCCAGCGCAAGCGGCATGGTGACCGTGTTGCCGGCGCGCAGCAACTCAGGCTGGGTCGTGAACAGCCACATCAGCTGGACGAATTGACTGGCGGCGTCCTGAAGGCCCGGCAGCACCTCCTGCTGGGTGCCATTGGCCAGCGTGACCTGCTCGGGAGTGAACAGCAGCGTCACGTGGCGCGGCTTCTGGAAGGGCAGGCGGGTGGCCTCGTCGTAGCGTCGAGGCACGAGACCCTGTTCACCGACATCGCCGTCGCTGGTCATGCGCCGCGAAACCAGCGGCGCAAAGCTGGGCCCGATGACGATGTCGACGTGGACCTGGTAGCGCGAGTGCTGGCGCACCCATTGCACCCGTGCGCTGCCACGCACCTCGCCACGGTAGTTGCCGATCAGCGTGTAGGTCACACGTGTCGAAGGCGGCCAATCGAAGGTGGGCGCCGCAACCGGCGCTGAGGCGGCATCAGCCACGGCGGCCACCACCGCCATGCTGACAGCTTCGCTTGCGGCAGGCTCGGCTGGCGCCAGCGCCACGACCTCGGCCGGTGGAGTCGGCTCGGGCGCGGGGGGCGGGGGCACGCCTTCGGCAGCAGGTGCCGACGCCGCGGGCACGGCAGCGCGTGCCTTGGACCGCTTTTGCGCTGGCCGCGCCGCGGCCGCAGGGGGTGGGGGTGGCGCCGCCTGCGCCAAGGTCTGGACGAAAGCCACCTCCATTCGCGCGGGCATCGGATTGTCGCCAGCACCCCAACCGACCAGGTTGTCTTGCAGCCACAGCGTGGCGAGTGCGTGGCCGACAAGCACCGTCACCAACACCGACCACCAGCCCGCGCGGCGCGGCCAACCCGCCTGACCCGGCCGTGGGCCGGGCGTGACGCGCAGGGCGAGCGAGCCTTCAGCCATGTCGATGGGGCGCGCCGGCGCTAGACGCCCAGCCAGCCGCGACGCAGCGATGCCGCGGCGGCAGCAGGCTTGTCAGCCAGGGCGAGAGCCACGGTTTGCGTCGGCGCGGCCCGCGACGCCACCGGCGGCAGCACGTTCAGCGAGAGGACACGCTGGTCACGCACCAACAGCAGCTCGAAGGGCTGGCCGGCGGCGAGCCACTGCTGCGCATCGTCGAGGCGGCGGATGCGCCAACCGCCGGCGGCCAGCAGTTCGTCGCCGGCCGCGACGCCGGCCCGGGCTGCCGCGCTGCCGGCCAGTACCGACTTGACCTGCACGCCGCTGAGTGCGCCTTCCGACAAGCGCAGGCCGAGTGCCGCAGCGAAGCCCATGGGGCTGTGGCTCTGCGTCACGCCCGCGGCGTCGAAAAGGGCCGGCAGCGGCAGCTCGTCGGTGCCATGGACCCAGGCCGCAAGCTCCTTGCCGTAGGCCCGCCCGCCGACCTCGCGCAGCGCGGCGGCAATGTCGTGCTCGTCGATCGGTCCGCCGCGGCTCGTGCGCCACAAGTGCTGCATGACCTCGTCGAGCGTGCCGCGGCGATCCTTGCGCAACGTGAGGTCCAGGGCCAACGCGACCAGCGCCCCCTTGGTGTAGTAGCTGACCGTGGCGTTGGGCGTGTTTTCGTCGCCGCGGTAGTACTTGACCCAGGCGTCGAAGCTCGATTGCGCCACGCTCTGCACCTGGCGCCCGGGGTTGGCTGCCACGCCGTTCAAGGTCTTGGCGATCAGGCCCAAGTAGCGCGGCGGATCGATCAGGCCTGCACGCAACAGCAGCAGATCGTCGTAGTAGGACGTGAAGCCCTCGAAGAACCACAACAGCGCTGTGTAGTTCTCACGCGTGTAATCGATCCGCGCCAGATCACGTGGCTTCAGGCGCTTGACGTTCCAGCTGTGGAAGTACTCGTGCGAGATCAGACCGAGCAGGCTGTGATAGTCATCACCGGCCTTCGCCTGCCCGATCCGCGGCAGGTCGCGCCGTGCGGCAATCAGCGCGGTGCTGGCGCGGTGCTCGAGGCCGCCGTGGCCGTCCTCCAGCGCATTGAGCAGGAACACATAGCGATCGAACGGCGGCCTGGGCTTGCGGCAGCCATGCCAGAAACCGATATGCGTCTCGCATAGGCGCCGCGTGTCAGCGAGCAGGCGTTCGCCATCGAACCCCGGCCACGCGCCGGCGACAACGAATTCGTGCGCCACGCCGGCCACCTCGAACGCGCTGCGCCAGAAAACGCCGATCTCGAACGGGTGATCGACCAGCTCGTCGTAGTCCGCCGCGCTGTAGCCGTGCGCCCGGTCGCCCGCCATCGCTGTTGCGACCGACCAGCCGCGCGGCAGACCGTCCAGCGTGATGCCGTGCGGCTCGCTCTCGCGGCCCTCGACGCGCAGGCAAAGGCTGGTGCCGTTGAAGAAGCCGCGCGCGCTGTCGAGAAAGGCCGCGCGAACAGAGCGGTCGAAGGCATACATGAGGTAGGTCAGCGTCAACGCGCTACGGCCTCGGCAGGTTGCCTGCCAGGTGGTCTTGTCGACCTGGTTCAGCGTCACAGCCGTGCGACCCTGCCGCGCTTCGAGCCTCGAGAGATGGCGGCCGAAGTCGCGCACCATGTAGCTGCCCGGGATCCAGACCGGCAGGCTGACGCGCTGCACGGTCGCCGGTTGCGGCACCGTCAGCGTGACGCGGAAGTGGTGAGCGTGCAGGTCGTGCAGCGCGATGCGGTAGTGGATCATCGGCTTGACGTCAGGCACCGGCGGCACCGGCCAAAGAGGCAAGCGGGCCGGCGTGGCCCAGGCAGTGCGCGGTCGTGATCGCGGCAGGCGAGGATGGCATCGACGCGGATTGTCGCCGCTAGGGAGGTTGGCAGGCTTTGCGCGGCTCGGTCCCAAAGCCCCGACGGGGCTCCTACACTGCCGGGCCCGTGCACTCGTCACCTGGAGACTCCGATGCGCCGCCGTGAAGTTGTTGTTGCCGCCACCGTCAGCTTGGTCGCTGCTTCGGTCCGGGCGCAGCCCAAGCCGATCCGCCTGGTCGTGCCCTATCCGCCCGGCGGACCGCTCGACATCGCGGCGCGCGCACTGGCCGACAAGGTCAAGGACAGCCTCGGAATGGTGGTCGTCGAGAACCGGCCAGGCGCCGGCGGCAACGTGGGTGCCGACCTGGTCGCCAAGGCTGCCGCCGACGGCAGCACGATCGTGATGGGCGCGGTGGCCACGCACGCCATCAACCCCTGGCTGTACAGCAAGATGCCGTACAAGGCGCTCGCTGACTTCACGCCGATCACCCTGGTGGCCCAGGTGCCGAACGTGCTGGTGATGAATGCCGAGGTCGCCCAGCGCCTGGGCATCGGATCGGTGCGCGACCTCGTGGCTCATGCGAAGAAGAACCCGGCGCGGCTGAACTACGGCTCGGGCGGCAACGGCAGCGCCGGCCACCTGGCCGGCGAGATGTTCAAGACCCAGGCCGGCGTGTTCATGGTCCACATCCCCTACGCCGGGGGACCGCCGGCGCAGCTGGCGCTGGTGTCGGGCCAGGTCGACCTGAACTTCGACAACCTGGCCGCCGCGTCGGCCAACATCCGCAGCGGCAAGCTGCGCGCACTGGCGGTGACCACGGCAAGACGCGCGAGCGCGATGCCGGACGTGCCGACGATCGCCGAGAGCGCAGGCGACCTCGGGCTGGGGCAATTCGATATCCATACCTGGTTCGGCCTGTTCGGCCCGGCGCACTTGCCGGCCGACGTGACTGCACGGCTCAATCGCGCCTTCGTCGATGCCCTCAATTCAGCCGAAATCAAAGCGCGGCTGGCCAGCTTGATGGCCGAGCCCGCGCCAACGACTCCCGAGGCCTTTTCGCAGTTCGTGCGCGCCGAATACGCGAAGTACGAGACGGTCGTGAAGGCGTCGGGCGCAAAGGCTGATTGACTGACAGGCGGGTCCGACGGCTGCCGCGGGCCGTTCGAATCGCCCTTGTTGCGCCGAGCCTGCTCGAGGCGCCCGATGGCGCCGCTGCCGAGCCTGACGCAGCTACCTGGCGTGACAATGCTGCATTGGAGGAAGCTTGCCAGTCATCGCCGTCGTCAATCGCAAGGGTGGAAGCGGCAAGAGCACGCTGGCCACGCACCTTGCCGGCTACCTCGCCAACCGCGGCTTGGCCGTGATGCTCGGCGACGCGGACCGCCAGCAGTCCACAGTGCCCTGGTTGCGACGGCGGGCCGCGCGCGCCCTGCCGGCCACCGCCGTGATTGGCCGAGCCCTCGATCAGAAAAACGTGCTGCGCCCGCCAACGCGGGTGTCGCATGTCGTGATCGACACACCCGGTGCCCTGCAGGGGTTCGACCTGGCTCGCATCCTGGTGTTTGCCGACGCGGTGCTGGTGCCGGTGTGCAATTCCGCCTTCGACCGCGAGTCTGCAGCCGCCTGCCTGGCCGAGATTCGCGGCCATCCGCGCGTGACCAGCGGGCGCTGCAAAGTCGGCGCGCTCGGGATGCGCATCGACTCGCGCACCACCGGCCAGCAACTCCTGCAGAGCTGGGCCGAGGAGCAAGGCGTGGCCCTGGTCGGCGTGCTGCGCGAGGCGCAAATCTATGTGCGCTGCGTCGAACGCGGGTTGACGATCTTCGACCTGCCCGCCGCGCGCGTGCAGACCGACCTCGAGCAGTGGCAGCCGATCCTGCAGTGGCTTGGGCCCCTGCTCGAGGCACCGACAACGCCCACTGTGGAGCCCAGGCGCAGCATTGCGCCGGCCCGCACCCCTGGGGTGCCACGCAGCCCTGAGATGCCCACCCTGTTGCCGCCCGTGCCCGCGCCGACGCCGACGCCGACGCCGGCGCACACCGACTCAGGCCTGCGCAGACTGCTCGGCTGGCTGTGGCCGGCGCGCTTGCGGCCGCGGGCCAAACCCTAGGCAGCGGTTCAAGCGGAACAACTGCGAAAGCCGGCGAAGCCTTCGTCGCGTTCTGCAGCAACGAAGCGCCGCGCCTTGGGGTGCGCCAGGCGCCGAGGTTCGAACCAGGCCACACCGCGTTGGACACGCCAGGCGCCTTCGGCGACCGGGGCGCCGCCGGGCCAGGCCCGCGCATGCCCGCCGACCCACTCGGGCACGTCGCCCCAGACAAAGCCGCGCGATGCGCCGCGGCTGGCCGCCAGCTCCCACTCGATCTCGGTCGGCAAGCGCCGCCCGGCCCAGCGGCACCAGGCCTCGGCCTCGAACCACGACACCATCGTCACCGGCTCGATCGCGGGCGCGCGTTGCAGGCGGCCAAAGCGGCGCAGCAGCACGCCGTGACGCAATTGCTCAACGTCGCGCGGGCTGCGCCGCTCACAACGCTGCAACCACGACCAGCCCTCGGCATTCCACCAGCGCAGCTCGTCGTAACCGCCATCTTCGACGAACTCGGCGTACTGCGACCAAGCGACGGCCTGCGCATCGATCTCGAACCCGGGCAGCGCTTCGTCGTGCGACCACTGTTCGTTGGCCGGCACATAGCCCCCGCGAGGCGAGCCGAGTGACCAGCGCTGCGGCGCGAAAGCCAACGGCTCACGCAGGGCGTGCAGGCGCCGCTCGGGCAACCGCGCCGCCGCTGCCTCGAGACGCTGCGCCTGCGCCAGTGCCACGAAGCGGCGCTGCAGCGCGTCTTCTTCGAACAGTGCGGCGCGAAAGACGTGCAGGCCGTCGTCGTCCAACGCGGCGCGGCGCAACAAGTCGAGTGTGAGGTCGAGCGTTTCCGCCAGATAGGCCTGCGTCGCCTCGAACGTCGGCGGCGCAGCCAACCAGCGCGCTCGCTCGGCCAGCGCATCGGTCGACCACCAGGTGTCGGCGCCCGGTTCGATCGAGGCCAGCGGCACGCGCTCGGCATCCGCTGCGCCGCCTTGTGCACGGTGCAAGTTTCGCGCGATCCAGCGTTCCTGGCGCCAACCGACGTGCCCGGCCAGCCACAGTGCCGGCTCGAAGAATCCGGCAGGTTGCGGCGGCGGTGCTGTGGCGTGACGTTCGAACAGCGCCAACCAGGCGAGGGTCTGGTTGCGCGACTGCATCAAGGCCAGCGAAAGCCACTCGGCATCGGCGTGACGCATGCGTTCGGCGTCGGCAAGTGTGGCAGCGGTGGTGTTCATCGGGCCGATCGTGAAAACCCCGTTTGTACCCGCCGAGGCAGGCCGCTGGCGCACGCTCGTGCTAAAACACGCGGCGCAGCTACCGACCTTGCCATGGACCTGACCTTCACCGCCGAACAAACCGCATTCCGCCACCAGATTCGGGACTGGGTGGCAGCGAACCTGCCGCCCGATATCAGCCACAAGGTGCACAACGCGCTGCACCTGACGCGCGACGACCACCAGCGCTGGGCCCGGCAGCTCGGCAAGCAAGGCTGGCTCGGCTGGGCCTGGCCGAAAGAATTCGGCGGGCCGGGTTGGAACGCCGTGCAACGCCATCTGTTCGAAGAGGAATGCGCGCTGGCCGGCGCACCGCGGGTGATGCCCTTCGGCCCGGTGATGGTGGCGCCGGTGATCATGGCCTTCGGCACACCCGAGCAGCAGCGGCGCTTCCTGCCCGGCATCGCCAGTGGCGATGTCTGGTGGAGCCAGGGCTACAGCGAGCCGGGCGCGGGCTCCGACCTGGCGTCGCTGAAGTGCAAGGCCGAGCGAAAGGGCGACTACTACATCGTCAACGGCCAGAAGACCTGGACCACGCTGGGCCAGTACGGCGAGTGGATCTTCTGCCTGGTGCGCACCAGCAGCGAAGGCAAGCCGCAAACCGGCATCTCCTTCCTGCTGATCGACATGAAGACACCCGGCGTCTCGGTGCGCCCGATCATCATGCTCGACGGCGGCCACGAGGTGAACGAGGTCTGGTTCGACAACGTCGAGGTGCCGGCAGATCAACTCATCGGCGAGGAAAACAAGGGCTGGACCTACGCCAAGCACCTGCTCTCTCACGAGCGCACCAATATTGCCGACGTCAACCGCGCCAAGCGCGAACTCGAGCGGCTCAAGCGCATCGCCAAAGCCGAGGGCGTATGGGACGACCCGCGTTTTCGCGACCAGATCGCGCTGCTCGAAGTCGACATCGTGGCGCTCGAGATGCTGGTGCTGAGGGTGCTGTCGGCCGAGACCGCCGGCAAGCAGACCCTGGACATCGCCGGCCTGCTGAAGATCCGCGGCAGCGAAATCCAGCAGCGTTACAGCGAGTTGATGATGCTGGCGGGTGGGCCTTTCACGCTGCCCTTCATCAAGGAAGCGATGGCGGCGGGCTGGCAGGGCGACCACGTCGGCGCGGCGCACTGCGCGCCCTTGGCATCGACCTACTTCAACTACCGCAAGACGACGATCTACGGCGGCTCGAATGAAGTGCAAAGAAACATCGTCGCGCAGACGGTGCTGGGGAGCTGACGATGAATTTCGATTTCACCGACGATCAGGTTTCACTGCGCGATGCGGTGCAGCGCTGGGTTGAAAAAGGCTTCTCGTTTGAGCGCCGCCATGCGCTGGCCAAGGCCGGTGGCAAGACACGCGACGTCTACCGCGAATTCGCCGAGCTCGGACTGACCGGGGTGGCGGTACCCACGGACCACGGCGGCCTGGGCTTCGGCGCCGTCGAAGCCATGGTCGTGATGGAAGAACTCGGCCGCGGCCTGGTCAATGCGCCCTACGCCGCCGCGGCGCTGGTGGCGCCGACGCTGCTCGCTCAGGGCGATGCGTCAGTCCAGGCCACCTGGCTGCCGCGGATCGCCGACGGCTCGGCGCTGGTCGTGTTGGCGCAGCAGGAGCGCGGCGCGCGTTACCGGTTGGATGCCCCTTCGACGGTGGCATCGCAGGCGGCCGGCGGCTGGGCCCTGACCGGCCTGAAGCACCTGGTGCCGGCCGGCGACGAAGCCGATGCCTTCCTGGTGCCGGCGCGCGTCGGCCCGCACGCCATCGGCCCGGTCGGGCTGTTCCTGGTCGAACGCGGCCGCTGCACAGTGCGTGGCTACCCGACGCAAGACGGCGCCCGCGCCGCCGACGTGAGCCTGGCCAACGCGCCGGCCAGCCTGGTGCTGACCGATGCGGGTGCAGCGCTGGAACTGGGGCTGGACGTCGGCATTGCTGCGGCCTGCGCCGAAGCCGTCGGGCTGATGGACAAGCTGGTCGCGTTGACCGCCCTGTACATGAACACGCGCAGGCAATTCGGCGTGGCAATCGCCAGCTTCCAGGCGCTGCGCCATCGCATGGCCGACGTCAAGATGCAGCTCGAACTGGCGCGCTCGATGAGCTACTACGCCAGCCTGAAGCTCGGCGAGCCGGCCGCGCAGCGCCGCCGGGCGCTGTCGCAGGCCAAGGTCCAGCTCGGGCAATCGATGCGCTTCGTCGGCCAGCAATGCATCCAGCTGCACGGCGGCATCGGCGTCACTGACGAGGTCAGCGCGAGCCACTACTTCAAGCGCCTGACCATGCTCGAGATGGCCTACGGCGACACGCTGCACCACCTCGGCGAAGTCAGCGAACGCATGGTCGACACGGCGGGGGTGTTCGCGTGAGTGGCGACACGGCCGCCGCACAGCACGACGCCGTCACCGATGTCGCAGGGCTCACGGTCGGCCACTTCACGCACCCGGCACGCGCCACGGGTTGCAGCGTCGTACTCTGCCCGGCCGGTGCGGTGGCCGGCGTCGATGTGCGCGGCGGCGCGCCCGGCACACGCGAGACCGATCTGCTGGCGCCGGAGAACCTGATCGATCGCGTGCACGCCGTGCTGCTCAGCGGCGGCAGTGCCTTCGGCCTGGACGCAGCCGGCGGCGTGATGCGCTGGCTCGAAGAGCGCGGCCACGGCTACGCCGTTGGCGCGGCGCGGGTGCCCATCGTGCCGGCTGCCGTGCTGTTCGACCTCTGGCACGGTGACTTGCGGATCCGCCCCGATGCGGCGGCCGGCTACGCCGCCTGCGAAGCCGCATCCAGCGCCAAGCCGGCGCAGGGCAACGTCGGTGCCGGTGCCGGCGCGACGGTGGGCAAGCTGTTCGGCATCGAGCGGGGGATGAAGGGCGGCATCGGCAGCGCGTCGATCCGTGTCGGTGCGGTCACCGTCGCGGCCCTGGTGGCGGTAAATGCCATCGGCGACGTGATCGACCCGGCTGACGGTTCGGTGCTCGCCGGCGCACGCACCAGCCCTGACAGCCGGCACTTGTTGCACACCGCCGCGGCGCTGCTGCGCGGCGAGTTGCCGGCGCGCCTGCAGGCCGGCAGCGCGACCACGATCGGTGTTATCGCCACTGACGCCCAACTCGACAAGGCGCAATGCCGCAAGCTGGCCGGCATGGCGCACGACGGCCTGGCGCGCTGCATCAACCCGGCCCACACGCCCCATGACGGCGACACGCTGTTCGCGCTGGCCACGGGGGGTAGCGGTCAGGCCGGCAACCTGATGTTGATCGGCGCACTGGCTGCTGAAGTCACGGCGCGCGCCGTCATCAGCGCGATCCACCATGCCACCGGCCTGCCTGGCCTGCCAGCCGCGCGCGATCTCGGCGGCCTGCTGTGAAGACCGGCGCGACGCAGACGCTGGCGCAAATCCTGTTCAGCCAGGGCTTCGGCACCCGGCGCCATTGCGCGGCGCTGATCGCCGACGGCCAGGTGCAGGTCGGGGGCACGACGCTCGATGACCCACTTGCTGCCCTGCCCGTCGAAGGCCTCGAGTTCACCGTGCAAGGCCAGGCCTGGCCCTACCAAGCCAAGGCGCTGGTGCTGCTGCACAAGCCGGCCGGCTACGAGTGCTCGGCCAAGCCGCGCCACCACCCCAGCATCCTCACGCTGCTGCCCGCGCCGCTGCGCGAGCGTGGCCTGCAGCCGATCGGCCGGCTCGACGAAGACACCACCGGCCTGCTGCTGATGACCGATGACGGGGCACTGATCCACCGCATCACTTCGCCCAAGCACCATGTGCACAAGGTCTATGAAGTGATCTGCAAGCATGCGCTGGCCGCCGACACGGTGCCACGGCTGCTGAGCGGCGTGGTGCTCGACGACGACCCCGAACCGGTGCGCGCAGTCGCCTGCGAAGCCACGGGTGAATCGAGCCTGCGCATGACGCTCGAGGAAGGCCGCTACCACCAGGTCAAGCGCATGGTTGCCGCCATCGGCAACCGCGTCGAAGCCCTGCACCGCAGCGCGGTCGGCGGCTGGCGCTTGCCCGCCGACCTGGCTCCCGGCGCCTGGCGCTGGGCTGCCGCCGACCCGTCAGCGAAGGCGTCGTGACCAGCGAGGCTGTCGGCATCGCAACCGCGGCGAGGTAGCTGCGATCGCGGGCAAGAGCGTTCCCATTCGTTGACACAGTCGCCCGAAGGCGTGAACAAGTCCGCGTGCGTCAGTCACGGCGGTGGCGCAACCCACGCTTGCAAGGTGCAACAGTTCGCTAGCATTTCACGCGAGACACCTGACCCAGCAGCCAATGCCTGGCCGCTGACCAACCGACAGCACGTCGGACACAACCCGAACGAGACACCGACGACAGCGCAGCCCGATGAACGGCCTCCCGAATCGAAACCTTCAGCGCCGTGCCGGTGGCCATGGTGCCGTGGGTGCAGGTGTGCTGTTCGGCCGGGCATGACCCAGCGCTCGCACCGGGCCACGGCTTCCCGCGCCCTCCGCCCTCAAGGTCATTGATGGACACCCCTGCCACCGACCGTCACCCGGCACCGTTGCAGCGCCTGCACCGGGCGCTGATGCCGGACTACAACCGCAAGGCGGCAGCCTACTGGTGGACGATGGTGCTGCTCGGCGCCGCCACGATCGCCGACTCGCTTTGGGCCGTGCGTGCGATGCCGGCCACAGTGGTCTTCCAGATCCTGGCCGGCGGCACCCTGGCGGCACTCGCCGGATTCTTTCCGGTGCGCATCCCGGGTTCCAAACACTCGTTTGTCGCCGGCGAGATCTTCATCTTCCTGCTGCTGCTGATGCACGGTCCGGGGGCGGCCACGGTTGCTGCCGCGGGCGAAGCCTATGTCGGTGCCTGTCGCTCATCCAAGCGCTGGACAAGTCGCATTGCCAGCCCGGCGATGGCGGCACTGGCGATGTTCATTGCCGGCCAGTTGATGGCCGCCTTGTTCGGCTGGATGGGCCCGAGCCAGGTGAGCGACCCTGGCATGCTGCTGTTGGTGGCGCCAGTGCTGGCGCTGGCCTACTTCGTCGCCAACGCGCTGTTGCTCTCGCTGGTGTACACGCTCAAGCGCAACGAGCGCTTCCAGGTCCTCGAGTTCATGACCAGCTTCGGCTCGATCGGCGTTGCCTACGGCGGCAGCGCACTGCTGGCCGCCTTGCTGTACCTGACGGTCCAAAGCTCGGGCATCGGCGTGCTGCTCGGCGCCGTGCCGGTGATCGCGATGCTGCTGGCCACCGTGCACTACTTCCTGCACCAGCAGGAGGCGGCCGACACGGTGCGCAAGGATCGCGTCGAGGCCGCCGAACGCGAGGCCGCGCAAACCGCCAACCACATGGCCGCGCTGCGCGACAGCGAGCGGCGCTTCCACAGCGCCTTCACGCATGCCTCGATCGGCATGGCGCTGGTGTCATTCGAGGGCCGCATCCTGCAAGCCAATGCCGCGTTGGCCGCCCTGCTCGGTGAGACGCAAGCAGAAACGCTGGCCGGCGAGCGGTTCGGCAGCCATGTCGTCGACGACGACTTGCTGGCCCTCGAACCCGAGTTTGAGCGCATCCATGACAAGCAGATCGAGACCTTCGCCATCGAGCTGCGCTGCCGCCACCGTTCGGGTGCACAGATCTGGGTCGCACTGCACTGCGGCGTCTTCTCGGAACAGGGCTCGGCGGCACCGTGCCTGATCCTGCAGGTGCAGGACATCAGCGCCCGCCGCAACGCCGAGGCGCAACTCAGCCACATCGCCTTCCACGATGGCCTGACCGGACTGCCCAACCGCAGCCGGTTCCATACCGTGCTGACGCAGACGCTGGCCGCGGCGAACCAGGACCCGAACCGCCATTTCGGCTTGATGTTCCTGGACTTCGACCGCTTCAAGCTGATCAACGACAGCATGGGTCACTCCGCCGGCGACAAGTTCCTGGTCGAGGTCTCGCGCCGCATCCAGAACCACGTTCGACCGGGCGACCTGGTCGCCAGGCTGGGCGGAGACGAATTCGCCGTGCTGGTACGCCAGGCCGACGGCGAGGCCAGCGCCACCGTCCTGGCCGAGCGCCTTCAGCATGTCCTCAATCAGCCGCTGCTGATCGCCGGTGTCAGCGTCACCGCCAGTGCCAGCATCGGCATCACCTACAGCCGACTCGGCTATCGCACGCCCGAAGACATGCTGCGTGACGCGGACATCGCGATGTACCGCGCCAAGGCTGCCGGCAAGGCTCGATTCGAGGTCTTCGACGCCAACCTGCACACCGAGCTGGCCGACCGCCTGGGTCTGGAGGCCGATCTGCGCCAAGCGCTGGCCGACGACGGGCTGACCGTCCAATACCAGCCGCTGTTCAACCTGGAAAGCGGCCGGCTGCGCGGCTTCGAGGCCCTTGCGCGCTGGCATCACCCGACGCGCGGTGACATCAGCCCAACGACGTTCATCCCGATCGCCGAAGAGACCGGGCTGATTATCGAGCTGACCGACATGATGCTGTCGAGGGCCTGCCGCCAATTGCAGCTATGGCAGTTGCGAGACCCCGCGCTGTCCAGGCTCAAGATGCAAGTCAACATCTCCAGCAACGATCTGGCTCACAGTGCACTGGCCGAGCGTGTCGAGCGAGCCTTGCGGGCGGCTCACCTGCAGCCGCGTGATTTGACGCTGGAGCTGACCGAGAACATCCTGATGCAGCGCGTCGAGGGCGTGATGCCCACGCTCGAGGCGCTGCGCCGCATCGGCATCGGCCTGGCGATCGACGACTTCGGCACCGGCTACTCGTCGCTCAGCTACTTGTCCAGGCTGCCGATCGACAGCCTGAAGATCGACCGCTCGTTCGTGCACGGCATGCGCGAGGGCTCGAACAACTCCGAGATCGTGCGCGCCATCGTCTCGCTCGGCGCCTCGCTGGGCAAGGTGGTGGTGGCCGAGGGCATCGAGACCCAGTCGCAATTCGCCCAGTTGCGGGAACTGGGCTGCGAAAACGGCCAGGGCCACCACCTGTCGCGGCCCCTTGCACCGATGGAGGTCGACCTGCTGCTCGACAGCATCATCGGTGACTCGCAGTACGGCCGCGAGTACTTCGTCGGCACCGGCATGATGCCGCTGATGCGGCACTGAGCGACGGGCCCCGCGCGCTGCTTGGCCGGGGGCCGCAATAATCGCGGCCATGCAGATCTTCCGCGGCGTCGACCATCCGGGCATTGCGGCCGCCTGTGCCCTGACCATCGGCAACTTCGACGGCGTGCACCGCGGCCACCAGGCGATGCTGGCGCTGCTGATCAATGAGGCCCGCCACCGCGGCGTGCCCTCCTGTGTGCTGAGCTTTGAGCCGCACCCGCGCGACTTCTTCGCCGCCCAGGCGCGGGCCGCGGGTCGCGCTGCCGAAGCACCTGCGCGCATCGCCACATTGCGCGACAAGCTGGCCGAGCTGGAGCGCTGCGGCATCGAGCAGGTGGTGGTGCTGCGCTTCGATGCCCGCTTCGCCGGGCAGACGCCGCAGGCCTTCATCGACGCCGTGCTCATGCGTGGCCTGGGCGCGCGCTACGTCCTGGTCGGCGACGACTTCCGCTTCGGCGCCAAACGGTCCGGCGACTACGCGATGCTGGATGCCGCCGGCGACGCCGGCGGCTTCGACGTGGCGCGCATGCAAAGCTATGAAGTGCATGGCCAGCGCGTGTCGAGTTCGGCCGTGCGCGCAGCGTTGGCGTCAGGCGAGATGAGTCGTGTCGCGGCGCTGCTGGGACGGGCGTACAGCGTCAGCGGTCACGTGCTGCATGGCGCCAAACTCGGTCGCACGCTCGGGTTTGCGACGCTGAACCTGCGCTTTGGCCACCCGCGCCCCGCGGCAATGGGCATCTTTGTCGTGCGCGTCCACGGCCTGGCCGCGGAGCCGCTGCCCGGCGTGGCCAGCCTGGGCGTGCGGCCGACCCTCGGCGACAACGGCCGTGTGCTGCTCGAGACCCATTGCCTGGCATGGCCGCCGTCACTCGGGCCCGACGGCGCGTATGGCCGCGTGGTTCGCGTCGAGTTGCTGCACAAGCTGCACGACGAGCGCCAGTACGCGTCGCTCGACGCGCTGCATGCAGGCATTGCGGTCGATGTCGCCGCGGCGCAGGCGTGGTTCGCGGCCGCCCGCTGACGCGTGTCAGAAGTGCCAGGCCGCGCCGACTCCGACGGCGGCTTGCCCGGCCTGCAAGGTCAGCGGGCTGTCGACTGTCGGGCCAAGCAGGCGGCTGACGCCACCGCTGACCCACACCGTCCAGCTGCGGTCGATGTCGGTGCGCCACTGCGCCGTCAGCGCCACATCGCGCAACCCGGCCCCGGGGTCGTAAGCCGGCTTGCCGCTGCGCGCGGCTGCCTCCGGGCTGATGCCGAACCGGGCCCGCATGTATTTCTCATCGGCCCAAGACACGCTGGTGCCGATCGAGACGAAGCTGCGCTGGCTGGGGCGGAAGTCGCGCGCCAGGCCGAAATCGACCACGGCGCCACCGTCGCGGCCGAGGATGTCGTTGCTCCAGCCGGCGCCGAAGCGCCAGTCGCGCACCGGCTCCCAAACCACTGATAGGCGCGCCCGCAGGGTTGCGCGCACTTCGTCGAGTTGCGCCAGCTCCCCACTGTCGCTGGTCTTGCGGCCCTGGTCGTAGCGCAGGCCGAGCCGCGCCCGCAGGTCATCGCGTTTGACCAGGTCGGCCGTGACACCCCGCACGATCTCGTCGTCGTTGTGGCGGGTCACGTAGTTGCCGCCCGTGGCGATCGCGTAGCGACCCCAGCGCAGGTAGATGCCCGGCCTGACCGAGAACTTGCGCTGGTCCGAGCCCGCATATTCCGGCGAGTTGCTCAACTGCAGGCCAATGGCCCCCTCCCACGCCCGCTCGGGCTCCGCATCCGGCGCCTGACCGCTCTGCGCAGGCGCAGGCTGCACGTCCTGCGCCTGCGCGGGCTGCGCACCCTCCGCAACCTGCGCACTCTGCGCCCGCACACCGGTCGGTAGAACGCAGGCCAGCAGCAGCACGCACGCCACCAGTCTGCGCAGTCGGCTGGCTAGAATGCACTCTCTCGTTGCTTGCATGATTCGGCTCGATCTCTTGCGCTGGCGCGCAACGATGCGCCAGCAAACGACATGCGATCGAATTTATCCGGGTTCCGCCGACGAACCCGCCGCCAGCTTGCGAAATCACAATCCGGCTCCAAAGAAAAGTGAGCGCCGTGCGCGCCACGCCACAGCGCCTGGCGCTTTCGCACCATGAACCACCCATCGCCCACCCCTGATTACCGCACCACCCTGAACCTGCCCGACACGCCGTTCCCGATGCGTGGCGATCTGCCCAGGCGCGAGCCGGGCTGGCTCGCCGACTGGAACGCACAGGGTCGCTACAAGCAGCTGCGTGACGCGCGCCACGGCGCACCGTTGTTCGTGCTTCACGACGGGCCGCCCTACGCCAACGGCGTGCTGCACATCGGCCATGCAGTGAACAAGATCCTGAAGGACATGGTCGTCAAGTCCAAGCAGCTGGCCGGTTTCGACGCACGCTACGTGCCGGGTTGGGACTGCCATGGTCTGCCGATCGAGAACGCGATCGAAAAGGCGCATGGTCGCAATTTGAGCCGCGACGAGATGCAGGCCCGGAGCCGTGCCTACGCGAGCGAGCAGATCGCGCAGCAGAAGGCCGACTTCCAGCGCCTGGGCGTACTCGGCGACTGGGAGCATCCGTACCGCACGATGGACTTCAGCAACGAGGCCGGCGAGATCCGCGCCTTCAAGCGTGTGGTCGAACGCGGCTTCGTCTATCGCGGCCTGAAGCCGGTCTATTGGTGCTTCGACTGCGGCTCGTCGCTGGCCGAGCTCGAGATCGAGTACGCCGACAAGAAATCGCAGACCCTCGATGTCGGCTTCCTGTGCGCCGAGCCCGACAAGCTGGCGGCCGCGTTCGGCCTGCCCGAGATCGTCGGCGAGTCGTTCGCGGTGATCTGGACCACGACGGCGTGGACCCTTCCCGCCAACCAGGCCCTGAACCTCAACCCCGAACTCGACTACGCGCTGGTGCACACCGAGCGCGGGCAACTGGTGCTGGCGGCGTCGCTGGTCGAGCAGTGCCTCGAACGCTACGGCCTGCAGGGCCACGTGGTCGCCACCACCCGGGGCGAGAAGCTCGGCGGCATCGTCTTCCGCCACCCGCTGGCGCATGTGAATGCCGGCTACGACCGCCTGGCGCCGGTCTACCTGGCCGATTACGCCACCGCGGAGGACGGCACCGGCATCGTGCACTCGTCGCCGGCCTATGGCGTCGATGACTTCAACTCGTGCACCGCGCACGGCATGAAGGTCGACGAGATCCTCAACCCGGTCGGTGCACATGGCTACTACGCGCAGGATTTCCCGCTCTTCCACGGCCAGAACATCTGGAAGGCCGTGCCGCACATCATCGACTTGCTGCGTGACGCCGGGCGCCTGTTCGCCACCTCGGCCCTGACGCACAGCTACCCGCATTGCTGGCGCCACAAGACCCCGGTGATCTACCGCGCCGCCGCGCAGTGGTTCATCCGCATGGACGAGGCGAATGCCTCAACGCAAGGCGTCTTCACCAAGGACAAGGCGCCGCGCACGCTGCGGGCGATGGCGCTCGACGCCATCGAGGCCACCGAATTCTTTCCCGAAAACGGCAAGGCCCGCCTGCGCGACATGATCGCCAACCGGCCCGACTGGTGCATCAGCCGCCAGCGCAGTTGGGGCGTGCCGTTGCCCTTCTTCCTGCACAAGGAGTCGGGCGAGCTGCACCCCGACACGATGGCGATCCTCGACCGGGCTGCGGCTATCGTCGCAAAGGGCGGCGTCGAGGCCTGGAGCCGCGTCACGGCCGAAGAAGTCCTCGGCGCGGCAGATGCACCACACTACACCAAGAGCAGCGACATCCTCGAAGTCTGGTTCGACTCGGGCTCGACCTTCTTCCATGTGCTGCGCGGCACGCACGAAGGCCCGGCCGGCAACACGGGCCATCACGCCAGCGGCCCCGAGGCCGACCTCTACCTCGAAGGCCACGACCAGCACCGCGGCTGGTTCCACTCGTCGCTGTTGATCGGCTGCGCACTCGAAGGCCGCGCACCCTACCGCGGCCTGCTGACCCACGGCTTCACGGTCGATGGCCAGGGCCGCAAGATGAGCAAGTCGCTCGGCAACATCATCGAGATCCGAGAGTTCGCCAAGGACCCGGGCGCCGAGGTGGCGCGGTTGTGGTGCGCGTCGACCGACTACGCCGGCGACCCGCCGATCGACAAGAAGATCCTGGCCCGCGTGGTCGACAGCTACCGCCGCATCCGCAACACGCTGCGCTTCCTGCTCGCCAACGTCGCCGACTTCGACGCAGCGCATGACGCCGTGCCGGCCGCGCAGTTGCTCGAGATCGATCGCTGGGCCTTGTCCCGAGCCGCCGAATTGCAGGCCGACATCCTGGCCCACTACGAGCGCTTCGAGTTCCACCCGGTCGTCGCCAAGCTGCAGCTGTTCTGCAGCGAAGACCTGGGCGCGTTCTACCTCGACGTGCTGAAGGACCGGCTCTACACCACCGCGCCGAAATCGCTTGCGCGGCGCTCGGCGCAAACGGCGCTTTGGCAGGTCACGCACGCGATGCTGCGCTGGATGGCGCCCTTCCTGTCCTTCACCGCCGAAGAGGCCTGGCCGATCCTGGCACTCGGCAAGTCGCCGTCGATCTTCACCGAGACCTACTGGCGCTTCGACGCGCCCGATGCCGCACTGCTCGCCAGGTGGCAGCGCATCCGGGCGATCCGTGACGAGGTCAACAAGGCCATCGAAGCGGTGCGCTCCGAGGGCGGCATCGGCTCTTCGCTCCAGGCCGAGGTAGCGCTGACCGTGAACGAAGCCGACCACGCCTTGCTCCGTGCGCTTGGCGACGACCTCAAGTTCGTGCTGATCACATCGCAGGCCACGCTCGCGCAGGGCAAGGATCTTGCCGTGACCGTGACGCCATCACTCGCCACCAAGTGCGAACGCTGCTGGCACTGGCGCAGCGATGTCGGCCATGACAAGGCGCACCCCGGAATCTGCGGCCGCTGCACGAGCAACCTGTTCGGCGCAGGCGAAGTCCGCACGATCGCCTGATCATGACCCGCC
>Ga0209254_10001104_pt1 | contig 23785 bp, 24 predicted proteins | sample FrelakmetDIP11DI_FD_187148 | JGI IMG/M metagenome (GOLD analysis project Ga0209254, IMG submission 187148) | Freshwater lake sediment microbial communities from the University of Notre Dame, USA, for methane emissions studies - DIP11 DI (SPAdes)... | ecosystem: Environmental > Aquatic >...
CATACAGGAGGGGCCCATCGAGGTCGTGGTGGTGGACGCGAACTCGCGCGACCGGACGAGGGAGATAGTGGAGAGGTATGTCCAGCAATATCCGGGCCTGGTCAAGATGTACATCAAGCCCGGTTCCCGAGGTCTAAGCACCAACTTCGGCATCTCCCAGGCAAAGGGGGAAATCATCGCCTTCACCGGCGGGGACTGCATCGCCAACCCCTTCTGGATCAAGGAGCTGCGCAAGAGCGTGATGGAGGGCAGCGCCGTGGTGGCGGGCAAGACCATCAACATGGGCCTGAAGGCCTGGGAGGAGCTGGACCGGGTGGAGCTCTTATACAGGGGGGTCGACCTCTCCTACCCCAGCTGCAACGAGGCCTTCAAGCGCGAGGTGCTGGAGAAGGTGGGGGGTTTCGACACCTGGTTCATCACCGCGGAGGACATCGACCTGAACTTTAGGTCCGTGGACGCGGGCTTCAAGATCGTCTACAATCCGAGCGCCGTGATCTACCATCGCACCAAGTCCACGCTCTATCGCTTCTACAAGCAGGCGTTCTGGAACGGCGCCGGCCGCAAGCAGCTCACCTTGAAGCATGGCCGCCTGTGGGGGAACTACGATCCCATGCGCATGATCCAGCAGAAGATGACCTTCTGGTCATTCACCAGGCTGGTCGTGGCCATAATGGGCTACATCGGCTTCAAGCTCTTCGACGCCAAGGGCCCCTATGCCAAGAAGCTGCTCAAGGCCAAGTGAGGCGTGGGGAGATATTATATCGTGCCTGCATTTACCGGTAGGGCTGGTGCCACCCTGAAGGTCAGCATCGTCATCCCCACCATGAACGAGGAGAAGTCCATCGGCGCGGTCATGGACTCGGTCAACTCCACCATGCGCTCCAGCGCATATGATTTCGAGGTGCTCATCGTCGACCTATCCAAGGACAGGACGCGGGAGATCGCCACCTCCAAGGGGGCGAGGGTGGTCGATGAGCCTCGGAGGGGCTATGGCCGCGCCTACAAGTCTGGGTTCGAGGCGGCCACAGGCGATATCATCGCCACATTGGACGCGGATTGCACCTACCCGGCCGAGGACATTCCCAAGCTGGTGGAAATGCTGCAGGCAGAGGGGCTGGATTTCATCACCACCGATCGTTTCGCGGCCATGGAGGAGGGGGCTATGAGCGGCATGCACCGGTTCGGCAACAAGGTGCTGACCCTGACCTCCCGGGTCCTTTTCAAAGTGAAATTCCATGACTCGCAGAGCGGGATGTGGGTCTTCCACAAGGAGTGCCTATCCAAGCTTGACCTGAGCGATGACGGCATGCCCTTCTCCGAGGAGATCAAGATCGAGGCCTTCAGGAAGCTTCGCGCCAAGGAGGTCCCCATAGTATATCGCAAGCGGGTGGGGGACGTGAAGCTCTCCTCCTGGAAGGACGGCTGGAAGAACTTCAAGTTCCTGTGGAAGAAGAGGTTCTAGAGGTCGGGGAAACGTGCCTTGACCAGACGTATCGTCTGCCTGAGCCCTTCCCTGGCCTGGAGGTTGCGCAGCGCGGCCGAGGGGTGATAGGTCGGGACCAGGTCTATCCTCTCCCGGCCCACGACGATGGTGAAGGTCTGGTTCACGCAGTCCCTCATGGCCAACTTGTTGTTGAGCAGGCCCTCGCAGGCCGTACGCCCCATGCACACAATCAGCTGCTTCCCCCTCAGGTCGTCCTCTAAATAGGACCGGCAGGCCAAGACCTCGTCGGCCTTCGGCCTTCGGTTGCCTGGAGGGCGGCATTTCACCGTGTTGGTTATCATAAGCCTCTGCCTGTAGAGGCCCTCCTCCCCCAGCAATCGGTCCAGCATCTTCCCGGCGCGACCGACGAAGGGCTGGCCCGAGAGGTCCTCCTTCTCCCCTGGCGCCTCGCCCACGAAGACGACCGGGGAAAGCAGGTCGCCGCTCGGAGCCACCACCTTGGTCCTTTTCAGGCTTAGGTGACAAAGCTCGCAATCGAGGTCGAGGAACATTTCACTGCCTCAGCACATCCTCGGCCGTCAGGAGGGCCAGGAGCTCCACCCCCATCTCCGCCAACCTCTCCTTTCCGCCTTCCTGGCGATCGATCACCGTCAACGCCACGGACACCTTGGCCCCAGCGTCCCTGAGTATGGTGATGGCCTCGGCCGAGGAGCCTGCGGAGGTGACGACGTCCTCCACCACCAGGACCTTGTCGTTCTGCATCATCGCACCTTCGATCAGCTTGCCCGTGCCATGGTCCTTCTTCTCCTTGCGCACCATGACGTAGGGTGTGCCGGTCCTCAGGGACAATGCCACCGCTAGGGGGATGGAGCCTAGGACCACGCCCGCGATCCGGTCCACGGCCATGCCCTTGGCGATCATGATGCCCGCCATCTCCTCCGCGATCTCCGCCAGGACCTGGGGGTCGGTGGAGGCTTTCTTGATGTCGATGTAGTATTTGCTCTTCTTCCCCGATGCGAGGGTGAACTCGCCATACATCAGCGCCCCGCACTCCCTCAGCGCCTCCTTGATCCGCATCTTGCTCATTTCACCAGGGCTCCTTCTTCAGACCTCTTCTGTAGCCGATGATATTGACCAGGCGATGGACAACTGGGACGATGATGATCAGCGCCACCAGTGCCAACAGGCCATTGCCCTCCACATAGATGGAGAGGAACCAGGAGGGGAAGAAAAGGGCAGTCAGAAGAAGGGCTCCGACCACGAAGTCGTATTGGTCGAGACCGGTGGCCTTGGCCCCTCTCTCCAGCCCCATCCTCCTTTTCAGGAACGCCCCTCCCATGTCCCCCAGCAGAGAGCCCAGGGCCATAACCACGATGATCCCCGCGGCCTGGGGCATTGGCCCGTACCCGAGGTACTCCATCCCGTCAGCGGGCGTGGTGACCAGCAGCTGGACGAACCCTACCAGGATCCCACTGAGCACGCCGCCCACCAGGCCGCTCCAGGTCTTCCCGTCTCCCAGAATGCGCTTCCCTCTCCAGGTCCGCCCCCGATCGATTGGATCGCCGCCGCCGAAAAGCACCGCGGCTGAGTTGGGGACCAGGGCAGGCAAGAACACCCAAATGCCCACCGCGATCGAGGAGAGCGCGTCCATCGACTCTGGGGATTCCGGAGGCGGGTATAGAAACTTTCGCTAGACCCCTCGTTCCTTGAAGAAGGCCAGAAGGTCGTTGGGAATTACCTCAGCGACCACCAGGTCCATACGGTCGGCGAACTGCCTCGCCCTCTTGTCCAGGATCAAGGCCGCCCCCACGTCCTTCTCCGTCCGGATCAGCCTTCCTATGGACTGGAGCATCTTCCTGGAGGCGGGCACCTTGACCGTGTACTCCCATCCCTTCCCAAACTTCATCTCGTAGTAATGCAACAGGGCCCGCTGCTTGGCGGTCGGTTTGGGGAAGGGGATGCCCGCCAAAAGGGCCACCTGCAGCTCCCGGTCCGGGAAATCGATCCCTTCGCTTACCCTGCCGCCCATGACCGCGAAGAGGACCTGCCCCAGGAGGGTGGCCTTCTTGAAGCTCTGGACCGTGCTCATCAGCTCGGCCTGGGGCATGCCCCTCTCCTCGAGGTGGACCTTCTTGCGGATGCGCGCCAGCACCCCGTCGGAGATGAACCGGTCCATGAGCGCGTAGGAGGGGAAGAACACCACCGTGTTACGGTCCAGGGCATTGCAGCACACCACCACCAGGTCCTCCATCCTGGGCACGATGGTGTCGTCCTGGGCCATCTCATCGTACTTGGTGGTAACATCCTCAGAGTAGAACACCCGCTTGTTCTCGACTGGGAAGGGGGAGGGGAAGCTCCTCATCATGGCGTCCTCCGGCAAACCGATGGAGTCCCGATACTCGTAAAGGGGGGTGAGGGTGCCGGACATGTGCAAGGACCCTGCGCACTCCAGGAGGAAGGAGCAGGCGATGGCCGGGTCCAGGCAATAGCCCTCGAACCTAGGGTTCTCGCCTCCCACCACCAGTTTCACGTAGAATTCCTCGTCCATCTTCAGCCAGAAGTTGAGGAAGGCCCCGAGCGAGAAGATGTAGGAGCGCGGGAGCCTGCCCTGCTCCTTCTTGCTCTCCCTCACGATCTCGCCGTGGGTCATCATGGCCTTGCAGGCTATGGCCAGCTGCCTTGAGGTGATGGTGAAGGCCTCCATCAGCCCCGCCTGCAGGAAGTCAGGAGGGATCAGCCCGTCATCATCGATGACGTACTCCCTTACCGCCTCTTCCAGAAGCACGCCCAGCCTTTCCACCACGTCCCTTATGCTCGCTCCCCCCACCACCTCCGGATCGCCGTACTCGTCCAGCTCCCTCATGACCATGTCCAGGGCGAACCTGGATAGCAGGATGGTGCGCGAGTCCCTGGCATAGTCCGGTAGGTTGTGCGCTTCATCCACCACCATGATCAGCTCCGCCAGGGAGATGTTCATCCTCTCGACGAAAGCGTCCCGGATGAAAGGGGCGAAGAAATAGGCATAGGGGGCGGTGACCACGGTCGCATGGGACAGCAGCTCCTTCCCCAGCTCGTAGGGGCAGAGGCCCTTGGCGTCGCAGTAATGGGAGAACTCCTCGACGGTGGGCAGTACCTTTTGGCAGTGCTCTAGCACCTCGTCGAAGTTGGCGGTCAGCACCGCATCGTAGAAGCGACAGCCACCGTCCTTCCCTGACAATGACCTCTTCTTCCTTTCCCCGCAGAGCCTGGCCAGCTCCTCGGCGTTGCCTTGCTTGAGGTCGGGGTCACGGGAGAAGAGGGGACAGGTGGACTGCCTGCCTTGGACGCCCATGCCGAACACCTTCTTCTTGGAATTGATGCGCCGCAGCTCCAACATCACCTGTCGCTGCTGGGAATTGGTCCGGGTGAGGTATGCCACCTTTTTTCCTTGGGATAAGGCCACCTGCAAGGCTGCGGTCAGCGCGCACACGGTCTTGCCGGTTCCAGTGCCGCTTTCGAGGACGATGTGGCCCTCGTCCTTCAAAATGGTGGAAGCGGAGGAGACGAAGTCCTCTTGATGCTTCCTGGGCTCATATGGGAACAGGTCCATCCGCCCTTACAATCGGTTCGGCGGGAATACGGTTGCGCGGGGGTGCCCGAAACTGGCCCCTCCCCGACTGTGCGAGGTTGATCAAGTGTTGCGCTGCCAGACTTCTTCAGGCATGTCCTCGTAGCAGCTGTCGACCCCGTTCATGTCACCATTGCAGCCGGTACCACCGGAGATGAGCTCGAATATCCTTTCCTTCTTGAAAAGCCAATAATGGATTCTCCACTCCCTTCCATCGTACAGGGTGGTCTCCTCGCGCTCGGTGGTAAGGATGCCGGTGTCCTCCAGCATGTAGAAGGCGTCCCGGTCCTCGGGCTCGAGGATGTTGTCGATGATTCGCTCAGAATAACCGAAGAAATTCATAACGTGCTGGGCCATCGCCCGCGCCTGTTCCTCAGGCATGCCAGTGTGGTCGATGCTGGTCCGAATGGCATTGGTCAGGTCATCGATCGTGAGCGTCATGACCCTCCCATTCTCCTTGAGAACCAAGGTCTCTGCGCGGCCATTCCCTCCGTTCCCTTCAGCGACCTCCAATCGCGCGGACGCCTTTCCGTTCCCCTTATGCCCCTTGGCAAAACCATTCCCTTTCGCAACGACATTCTTCGGAATCATCTAAATAAAGCCCCCCATTAGATGACTTGATATTCAACCACAAGGTAGATTAGACATACACCATTCAACAGGTTGTATTTAAAGGTTCTTACGGTTCACAATAATGATTGTTAATGGAATTTTATTTGTCTGGCATATTTATTTCGGGCGGTGCTATGTATCGATGAGAAATCTATTTAGGAGGCGGTCCCAAAGTCAGTAGGGGTGGAAAATGATCGCTCAATTCAAAGTCGTGCCGTTAGGCAAGGGCGAGAGCCTCAGCTCGTACGTGGCCGAGTGCGTCAGAATAGTGCAGACCAGCGGGCTCAAATATCAGCTGACGCCCATGGCGACGATCCTGGAGGGAGAGTGGGACGACGTCATGAGGGTCGTCGGAGAATGCCACAGGAAGGTTCGCTCCATGTCCCGGAGGGTAGTCACCACCATCGAGATCGATGACCGTGAGGGCAAGAGCGATGCCATGGAGCAGAAGGTAAGGAGCGTGCAGGAGAAGCTGCACTAGGCAAGGATCAGCTCTGGTGCTATCCTTCCCTGGATTGGGCCGCGCTGCGCCGGCCCAGCTCTCCAGCTATGACCATCATCACTATGAGACCAACCAAGGATACCACCAGCACCATGACCAGGACGTCTGGGCCCTCAAAGGCCGTAGCCCCTATGGCCAAGGCAGCGGAGATGTTCCTGTAGCCCGCGGCCAGCGCCAGAACCTTCCTCCTCTCATGGTCCTTACCTCCTAGGAGCCAACCTATAGTGAAGGCTCCCAGCACGAAAAGCAATGATGCAATGATGGCGGTGGTGCCGATGACGCCCGCTAGATAATCGAAGTAGGCCACAAACACCGCCACCAGGAGCAGGGCCAGGGAGAGGTTGGCCGCCTGGGCCACGGCCGGGGCCAGGCTCTCGGCCACCTTTGCATAGCGGGCGTTGACCAACAACGCGGCGACCAGGGGGAGTAGCAACAGCAGGACCAGGGAACGGGCCAGCTCCCAGGCGCTCACGTCCACCCCCTCCACCAGCACAGGTAGGACCAGGGGGGCGAGGACGATGGTGGCCACCATGAGCAGGACCATGAGCCCCACCGACAGGGCCTTGTCCCCCTTCGCCACCTGCGCCAGTTTCGGGAGGAAGGGACAACCGGCGCAGAAGCCCACCAGCACCAGCCCAGCCGTCATCTCCTCAGGCAGGGGGAGAGCCCAAGCGAGCACGAGCGCGAGAAGAGGGACGAGCACGAATCCCACCAACAGGGCGGCTCCTACCATCCTCACGTCCTTCAGGGGCTGGGCGATCTGCCTCCAGGTGAGGGTGAAGCCCATGGCCAGCATGCTGCACACCACGAACGTCAGCCCGGCCAGCGACCCTACGGTGGCCATGAACTCCTGGAAGCTCACCAGGTCCATGGCATCACTCCTCCTCCATCGTTCTCTTGCTCCGCAGTGCTAATCATGCATTTGGAGGCATGGCCTTAATGGTTGCCTACCCGGGCTGATTATGAGATGTAGGTCTTCAGCTTCATCTGGGTCAGTCGGATGAACCGCGCCTCCTTGAAGTCCTTGAGCTTCAGCATGTAGTCCAGGACCTCCTTGGAGACCACGTCGTCAACGGCCACCAGCATTACAGCCATCCCGCCACGGCTCTCACGCCCGACTCCCATCCTTGCGATGTTGACGTGGTTGTCGCCCAATACCGTTCCCACACGGCCGATGATCCCGGGTACGTCGTTGTGCTTGGTCATGAGGAAATCACCCTCGACCGGCATATCGATGTCGTACTCATCGATGCCCAGGAGCCTGGGCTGGGTCCCGGGGAAGACCGTCCCCCGCACCTCGCGCTCTAGACCGTCGGAATGCAGCCGCACTGCCACCATGTTAACGTAGCGGGGCGACTCCTCGCTCTTGGTCTCCGAGACCTGTATGCCCTTCTCCTTGGCTATGGAGGCGGCGTTGATGATGTTGACCTGGTTCTCCCCGATGATGTTGCTCAGCACGCCGATGATGGCGGACGTGGTTAGGGTCTTGGTGTCGATGCTGGCTAGCTCCCCATAGAACGCCATCTCGATCTTCTTGATCGGGCCATCGACCAGCTGGAACGCGAAGGATGCCAGCATCTCGGTCAGCGGCATGAATGGCATGAGCTTGGGGTCGATCTTGCCCAAGGGGGCGTTGACGGCGTTGGAGATCTTGCCCTCCACCAGGAAGGCCTTGACGCACTCGGCCATCTCCCAGGAAACCTTCTCCTGCGCCTCCTTGGTGCTGGCCCCGAGATGGGGCGTCAACACGATGTTGTCCAGTTCCAGCAGCTTGGAGCCCTTGGGGGGCTCGTGCTCGAACACGTCCAAGGCAGCGCCGGCGATCCGCTTGCTCTTGAGGGCCTCGTACAGAGCCTCCTCGTCCACGATCCCGCCCCTGGCGCAATTGACGATCATGGCATGAGGCTTCATCAGCTTGAACTGCTCCTTGCCCACCAAGTGCTTGGTGGAAGGCGTCAAGGGCGCATGGATCGTGATCATGTCGGCTTCCTCGATGACCTTCTCCAAGGGCAGGAGCCGGACCCCCAGCTTCACCGCCACCTCGGGTGGCAGGAACGGGTCGTAGCCTACCATCTTCATTTGGAAGGATTTGGCCCTCTTGGCCACCTCTGCGCCGACCCGGCCGATGCCGACGATGCCCAAGGTCTTCCCGTTCAGCTCGGTACCGGTGAACTTCCCCCTCTCCCACTTACCTTCCTTGAGGGAGGCATGGGCCCAAACGATCTTGCGCACCAGGGTTAGCATCATGGCCATGGTGTGCTCGGCGGCGGACACGATGTTGCCCATGGGAGTGTTCATGACCAGGACGCCTTTGCGAGTGGCCGTCTCGACGTCCACATTGTCCACGCCCACCCCGGCGCGCCCCACCACCTTGAGCTTCCTTCCCGCCTCGATGACCTCCTTGGTCACCTTGGTACCGGAGCGGATGATTATGCCTTCGTATTCCCCGATGATCTTGATCAGCTCGTCCTGGGGGATGCCAGGCCTCACGTCGACCTCCAACCCCGTTCCTTTCGTCAATAGGTCCAAGCCATCCTTGGAGAGCTCGTCTGTGACTAAAAGCTTCATTTCATCGCCTCAAGCGAATCGTCCAATGCCTTGAACAGGTCGTTCATGTCCTTCATGGTCAGGTCGCCCATGTGCCCGATCCTGAAGGTCGACTCCTTGATCTTGCCGTAGCCCGGGGAGACCTCGAACCCGCGTGCCTTGAGCTCCTTGTCCAGACGGGAGAAGTCCAGCTTGCCCGATTCGACCACGGTGATGGTCTCGGACTCGTATCCCTTCTCTGCGTACAGCTTGAAGCGCTTCTGCGCCCAGGCCCGGGTGGCCTCGGCCATCTCGTGATGACGAGAATACCGGTTGGCCATGCCCTCTTTGAGCATCTTGTCCAACTGGTAGTCAAGGCCGTACATGAGCGAGACCGGGGGCGTGGTAAGAGGCATGTCCTTGTCGGCGGCCTTCTTGTACTCCAATAGGTCGAGGTAGTATCCTCGCCCCTGGACCTTCTCCGCCGCCTTCAGCAAGCGGTCGGAGCAGCAGATTATCGCCAGCCCTGGAGGCAGGGCGAAGGCCTTTTGCGAGCCGAAGACCAGGGCATCGATCTCCATCTCCCTGAGCTTGAAGTCCACGGCGCCCACGGAGGTCACCCCATCCACGAAGACCAGAGGGTCGGCCTCCGCCTTGAACAAGCGGGCCAGTTCCTTGGTGGGATTGAGCACGCCGGTGCTGCTCTCGTTGGATACTATGGTCACCGCCTCGGTCGTCGGCTCCAGCTTACCCGCTACGTCCACGCAGCGAATGGCCTTCCCCCATTGGCCCTCTACGCGTTTGACCTGTTTGCCGCAGGCGGTGCCAATGGAGGCCCAGCGGTCGCCGAAGGAGCCGTTGGTCAGGGACATCATCCGCTCGTGGACGCCGCAGCGAACGCAGGCTTCCAGGAAAGCGGTGGCCGAGGCAGGGGCCAGGAAGATGTGCATGTCGGTGTCCAAGACCTTGTGCAGCTTCTCCACTATTCCATGTTGCAGGCTGGCGTACTTCTGCCCGCGATGGATCATCATGGGCTTGTTCATCGCCTGCAGCGTGTCCTCGAAAACCTCGACCGGTCCAACGGTAAACAATCTGTTGCTCACGGATACACCCCCAAAGACCTCAAGGAGGATCACCAGGACCGTCCGGAGCTAAGGGAGAGCAACCTCGCCTCTCCCCCTCCTCCGAAATAGGATGTTTGGTAACAGTCCGATCCCAATGCATCATGCCCCATGCATAGCATGCCGTTTATGTATATCAGACTGATGCGCTCGAGAGCATACCCAGGCATGAAATACTTTGACATGACGCACCGGTATCAAGAGCGATGTCATATAAACTTTGCTGGTGGCAAGAGCCCAGTGTGTTTATGTGAGGAAAGAAGATGAGATATTGAGCATGCCTGACAATCAATCGCCCGGGAGGTCGAGGTGCGATGAACATTAATCTATTTCCACTTAGGAAATCTCCGAAGACCAGCGCCCCTCGAAAAGGTGTTATTGACCGTCCACGAGGCTCATAGGAACTCGACAGCTCCACGCTTGCTTGGTTCTTTTCCATTTCGGCGGCTTGCCAATCGTGCCCAATCCATCACCAATGCTCCCTCGCCTCTAAAATCCATCTATAGTCCAACGCCTTTATTCCGGACACGTCCTTTGCGTTTGCCTCAAAAATAGATGGCATGTTATGCAATGGTTCGGATTTCATGTCCATTCTTATCCCCTCTGCCAATTCCCTTATAAACGAATCCCGCGTCAATAAACTTGTCTGGTTCTACTACGTTCCGGCCATCGACGATGATGGGATTCTTCTGGCCGGTTAGCTTTTTTATCCAGATTGGATCGAGCTTGAGATAATCATGGTGAGCTGTCATGATCGAAATGCAATCAGCTCCTCTCGCAACTTCTTCCAGATCCCTGCTGAGTTCCACACCAGGATAACTTAGTACATATGAATCATGTACGGCGACTTCAGCGCCCGCTTCCAAAAGAAAATCTCTGTACGGCTCTGATGGAGGGTTTCGTGCATCGTCTGAATCGTGGATGAAAGCCCACCCGAGAATTGCTATCTTGGACCCTTCTGGCCTCTTGCCGATGCGTTCAAGCGCATCCAGTGTCAAGTGATACATATGTTTCGGCATGAAATCGTTTACCTTTCTGGCGAGAACGTAAATCGAATCCGCCCCGTCAGGATAATCTAGATGGGTTCCTAGGATCTTCGCGCCACGTTCCAGATGGTATGTGTCCTTAGTCAGACAATGACCGCCAACGCCAGCTCCCGGCCACAAAATGGCTCGTGTAATCCCTTCCCCTTTCAGGCTATCGATGCCTGCTCTTACATCGTAGACATTGACGCCTATGGCCTCACAATACAGGGCTAGCTGATTCACGGCCGCGATCTGAAGATCTCTGAATGTGTTCTCGGCGGTTTTAGTGACCTCTGCTGCGGTGGCCGTCATCTTAATGATCTTTCCTTTCGTCAAAACTGGGGTATAAAGTTCAACCGCTCGCTGAGTGCTGGCATCGTCGATGCCTCCGACAATCCGGTCGTGTTCCCGTATGTTCTTGAGAAGACGCCCCACCATAACCCTTTCCGGCGCATGTGCCAGTGCAAAATCTTGCCCCGCAATGAGCTCCGACTCCTCTTCGAGGATCTGTCTCGCCATACCATTAGTAGTTCCAGGTGTAATGGTCGACTCTAGCACCACTAACATTCCTGGCCGTAGATATTTTCCTGCATTGTGGATGCCAGCATTAAGTGCACTGAAATCAGGCTCGAGGTCCTTCGGGTTGGAAAAGGGTGTCTGAATGGCCAAGGCCACTGCATCTAGCTCTGAGATTCTGGAAAAGTCGGATGTACACTTAAACTTCCCAGCATTTACAACTTTCTTGAGCAGCTCTTCAAGTCCTGGCTCATGGCCCTTTAAGGGGCTTTCTCCTCTGTTCAGCATATCAATCTTGAATCCAGATGTACTGGACGCTCGTTGAAATCCTAAAACATGGTCAAATTCATCAGCATCTGCAAAAAGGACTGCGGCAGGAATTCCTACATATCCCATGCCTATTACACCAATCTTCTTGATCGGCCCTTTCTTCGACAATAACGATTGCAGTTTCCCCGTCATAACAATTCTACATAGGAATGCCAAACTTAATGATTTTGAACTAATCCCTCATCGCTTGATCTCTGGGTCATACTCCTTCCCCAAAGCGCAGCGCTACCGGGACCTGGGCTTCGTCTTCAAGGGCGTGGGCAAGGGGCATTAGCTAGGCTCGTAGCCTCTCCAGCGCGTCCTCGATGTCCCCTCCGGTTATACCATTGTGAGTGACGAAACGGACCAGGCTCTTCCCGAAGGAGGAGCATAGGACCCCGTTGCGCTTGGCCTTGGATATGAGCTCGGCAGATTTGTTGGGGGCGGTCTCCGCCACCACGATGTTGGTCTGGACCGTGGCCATGTCGATCTTCAAACCTTGCTCGACCAGACCTTGGGCAAGGAGCTTGGCGTTGTCATGGTCCTCCCTTAGCCTGGGCACCATTTTCTCTAGGGCGACTATGCCTGGGGCAGCTATCACCCCGGCCTGCCTCATCCCCCCGCCCAGTATCTTCCTGATCTTCCGAGCGCGGTCGATGAACTCCTTGTCGCCGACCATTACCGAGCCGACGGGGCAGGAGAGCCCCTTGGAGAGGCAGAAGGTGATGCTGTCCACGCTCCTGGCGTAGTCCTTGGGATCGGCGTCGAGCGCGACGCAGGCGTTGAATATGCGGGCGCCGTCGATGTGCACCTTCATGCCCCGGTCGTGCGCGGCCTTCCCCACCTCCTCCACCTCCTTGATGGTCCAACAGCATCCCCCTGCCCGGTTGTGCGTGTTCTCGATGGCCACGAGCGAAGGGTTGGGATAGTGCATCTCCCTGCCTCGGAAATGCGCCTCCAGCTGCACGGCGGTGTATACACCCCTTTTGCCCTTGATGAGGCGAGGGATCACGCCGGCTATGGCGGACATGCCTCCCACCTCATAGTAATAGATATGAGCCTCGGATTCGCAATAGATCTCGTCGCCATGATGGCAATGGGTCATGACCGATATCAGGTTCCCCGCCGTGCCGCTGGTGACGAGCAGCCCCGCCTCCTTGCCGAAGCGGTCGGCCGCCATCTGCTCCAACCGGTTGACGGTGGGGTCCTCGCGCGACACGTCGTCCCCCAGTTCCGCCCCTGCGATGGCCTCGAGCATCTCCTTGGTCGGAAGGGTAACGGTGTCGCTCCTAAGATCGATGATCCTCATGCATACCGCCTCAATTCGAGATCTCCACCTTGTTGCCGGAACGCAAGGATGCAAGCGCCGCCTCGCATACCTTGAGGTTGTGGTAGGCATCGCGGCCGCTGGCCATGGGGACATTGCCCGAGGCGGAAGCTTTTAGGAAGTCAGCAAGCTCAAGCTTCAGCGGTTCCTCCTTCTTGACCGATATCCTTCTGACGTCCGTCTCCAGCGGTATGCGGAAGGCGTCCGCGACATCGAACTCCTTGGTGGTGGAGGACGAGACCTCCAGGCTCTGATCTATGTAATCGAGCTGGACGTATCCTCCGCTGCAGGTGAGCGAGACCTTGCGCACCTTCATGGGCGTGAGCCAGTTCACCTCCATGAATGCAACGACCCCGCCCCCCATCTCCACCAGCAGGTTGGCGTGGTCCTCGAAGGAAGGGTTGTTGAACAAGCCGCCCAGTGCGAAGACGCTTCGAGCCTCGGTACCAGTTATGTACCTAAGCACGTCCACGTCGTGGATGCCCAGGTCCATGATGACCCCCACGTCCCTGATCCTCGTGGGAAACGAAGAGACTCGCTTAGAGGTAAAAGTGATGAGCTTTCCAAAGCGACCCTCGCGCACGGCGTCCCTGGCCACTCCCACCACCGGGTTGTAGCGCTCGACGAAGCCAGCGGCGAGGGTGACCCCTTCCTTCTCCGCCATCTTGCAAAGCTCTGACGCCTTCTCAGAGGTGCCGGTGAAGGGCTTCTCCACCAGCAGGTGCCTTCCAGCCTTGATGGCCTTGCTCGCGACATCGAAGTGAGTGGTGGTGATGGTACAAATGCTCACCGCCTCCACCTGGGCAAGCATTTCATCGATGGAATCGAACGACCTTACTCCGAAACGCGCGGCGACCTTCTTGCTCTGGGCGCGGTCGACATCATAGACGCCGATGAGCTCGGCCAGCTCGGAATGTATGCGGGCGTGGTTCTGGCCCATGGAACCTACGCCGATGACGCCTACCTTTGCCATGAGACCGCAATAATGCAGGTCGTTAATTAACCCATTCCTGCGCATCCGCAAGAATTATTCATACCTTCTGCGTACCAGGTGCGAGCAAGATGAAGCGAACCTTGATGGAGATCCTCGCCTGCCCCAAGTGCAAGTCCCACCCCCTCGAACTCAAAATTACCAAGGAGGAAAAGGGAGAGATACTGGAGGGTGTGATCACCTGTCCAAAATGTCGAATCGATTACCCGGTCGAGGACGCCATTCCCAACATGCTCATCCCCGAGGGGCGATAGGCCTAGAGCTTCGCCAAAGCCTGCTCGATCCTCTGCATGCCCTCTTGCAGATCCCTGCGACTGGCAGCGTAGGAGATCCTTATGTGCCCTTCGCCGGCGGGGCCGAAGGTGGAGCCGGGCGTGACCGCCACGTGCGCCTCTTTGAGCAGGTGCATGGTCAGGTCCTCCGATTTCATGGCGATGTCGTATTTGGGGAACATGTAGAAGGCGCCTTTGGGCTTGGGACAGTGCAACTTGGGGATTCCTTGCATGTATCGGTACAAGAGCTCCCTGCGCGCCTTGAACTCCTCGATCATGAATCTGACCGAGTCCTGGGGTCCGCGCAACGCCTCGATGCCTGCGACCTGGACGAAGGACGTGGCATTGGTGATGGACTGGGTCTGCAGCTTGTTGATCTCCTTGATTATATTGGGCGGGGCTACGACCCATCCCAACCTCCATCCGGTCATGGCATAGGTCTTGGAGAAGCCGTTGACCGTGATGGTGCGCTCGAACATGCCAGGGAGCGAGGCGAACGAATGATGGCTGCCTTCGAAGATGATCTTCTCGTAGGTCTCGTCCGAGAGGACCATGAGGTCGTGGTCCTTGGCCAGGTCGGATATGCCTTGGACGTCGCTCTTATTCAGCACCGAGCCGAGAGGGTTGGAGGGGGAGTTGGTCAGGATCATCTTGGTCTTTGGTGTTATCGCCTCTGCCACCTTCTCTGGCAGCATGCGGTAGTCCTCTTCCGCCTTCAAGGTCACGTACCTAGGTACCCCACCAGCAAATCGTATGCAGGCCTCGAAAGTCCCCCATGAAGGGTCGGGGATGACGACCTCGTCGCCCTCATCCACCATGGAAAGGAAGGCCATGAACAAGGCGAACTTGGTGGGGGTGATGACCACGTGCTGCTCCTCGCAGGGTATGCCATTTTCCTTCCGCGACTTCTCCGCCACTGCCTTGCGCAGCTCGGGTATCCCGGCCGAAGGGGTGTAATGGGTGAAATGGTCATTGAGCGCTTTGATCGCGGCCTGGCATATGTTGTCGGGGGTGGGGAAGTCGGGCTCACCGACCGAGAAGGAGATGATGTCCACGCCCTCGCCCTTCAACTTGCTCACCAAGTTGGAGATCCGGACCGTGCCGGATTCGGGCATCCTCATCATGCGCTCGGCTACCATCTTCCAGACCATACCCAAGACCATATTTTAGGCTTTGCAGAAATGAGTTCTGAACATCGGAACAGGCATAAGTGATGAGCTTATATGTACAGTAAAGTACTAATAAATGCATTTTATGCAAGGTTCATATAAACGTTGGATATTAGAGTGGACCGGTGAGAATCAATGCCATTCGAACTCGACCTGACGAAGCTACGCTTCGGCACCGAACTGGTAAAGAGAGGTTTCGCCAAGATGCAGCAAGGCGGGGTGGTCATGGACGTGACCAACGCCGAGCAGGCCGGCATCGCTGAGGACGCTGGTGCCGTTGCGGTGATGGCCCTGGAGCGTGTCCCCGCCGACATCAGGGCACAGGGCGGAGTGGCCAGGATGGCCGACCCTGTGAAGATCCAGGAGATCATGGACAATGTCACCATACCTGTTATGGCGAAGTGCCGCATAGGCCATTTCGTCGAGGCCCAGATCCTCGAGTCCTTGGGCGTGGATATGATCGACGAGTCCGAGGTGCTAACTCCAGCTGACCCCTTCTACCATGTGGACAAGCGCAAGTTCCGCGTCCCGTTCGTGTGCGGCGCACGTGACCTTGGCGAGGCTTTGCGCCGCATCGACGAGGGCGCGGCGATGATCCGCACCAAGGGCGAGGCGGGTACCGGCAACGTCATCGAGGCCGTGAGGCACCAAAGGGCCATCATGGGACAGGTTAGAGAGCTGAGGGGCAAGGAGCAGGAGGAGCTATCCACCATCGCGCGCAAGATCGAGGCGCCATTGTACCTCGTCAAGGAGGTCGCCGAGCTCCAGAGGTTGCCAGTCATCAACTTCGCCGCGGGCGGGATCGCCACTCCGGCCGACGCAGGATTGATGATGCAGCTTGGCAGCGACGGCGTCTTCGTCGGGTCCGGCATCTTCAAGGCTGACAATCCCGAGGAGAGGGCCAAGGCCATCGTGGAGGCGGTCACCAATTTCGACGACCCTCGGGTCCTGGCCGAGGTCTCCAAGGGATTGGGCGAGGCCATGAAGGGCATCGAGATCTCCACCATCAAGCCGGAGCAGCGCCTTCAGGAGCGCGGCTGGTAATCAGGGGATCGAGCCTAGGACCTGAGAGGTCACGTCAGGGACGGTGAGGAGCTCGTCCCCCAAGGAGACCTTCTCGTCCGCCATTTCGTACACCGGGCTATGGAAATCCCCTTCGGGGAATCCCTCGATTCAGGCGCTCGATCTCCGCATCCGCCAGGATCAGGGAGATCATGAGATTATCTTATCTAGCAGGTCTTTCTCCAGTCCCAACCGTATCTCTCGGGCGATCCGACGCCCGGTGGACATCCCCGGCTCGATGAGGTCGGAGTAAGGGGATCCAGAGACGAACGGGTTGCTCCCAGCCACGATCCTTGAGGAGATCTCGAAGACCTTGAACTGCAGCTGGTCGGTGACGATGGCCTCCAGGCAGAAGGGGCCGATCATGCCTCCGAATAGCTGGTCGGCCCTACGAACCACTCGCTCCCCCATCTCGAAGACCTTGGGGAGAAGCGATTCGCGGATCACGACCGCGACGTTGCCGGTGACCACGAATGAGGGGAAGTATCCGAGGCGCTTCAGTTCCTCTGATGCGCCAAGCTTGTACATCTCATCGATGTTGCTCTCGTCTCGGCGGTCCATGGATAGCAGTTCCAGGGTGCCCCCATGCACCTTATAACCGTCCTGCTTGATGGGCGAGTGGAAGAAGTGCAAGTAGTATCTGGTGCCAAGGATGTACTCCTGTATCGTGTAGGGCTGGGACAGGTCGATGCCCATCTTGAACTCGGGGTAGTCCTTGGCGATGAAGAAACCCCGTCCGCCCTTGGCGCCATGGTACTTCACCAGCACCGGGCGGTCGATCTTCTTGGCGTCGTCTATCTTGGCCGGCATCTCGATCCCGGCCGATTCGAGCCACTCCCTCATCTTGTCCCGGTCCGACTCCCAGCCGAGCACCTCTCGGTTGCCGAAGGTAGGCACCGCCAAGGACTCGAACCGCTTCGAACCGAGGTATTCCACGAAGGAGCCATGCGGGATGATGATGACGTTCCGGGCGAGCAGCTCGTCCGCTTGGTCTAGAAGGTCCTGATAGGTGGATAGGCGGAGGATCTCGTCCGGTTTGGCCAGCGGGAACGCATCGTAGAACTTGGTGTTCTGCGTGACCGCTAGCCCCAAGGTACGGAACCCTTCCTTGCGGGCGCCGTTGAAAATCTGCATGGATGAATGCGAGCAGAGGGTAGCGATGGTTATCTTGTCCTGATCGTACTCCTCAAGCAGCTTGAGAATCCTGTCCTTTTGGACCATATCGTTGTATTCGCATCGGTGATATAAACATTACCATTGGGGCGCTGGCAACTGAACCAGGTCCGACCTGATCATACTACGTGAATGCCCAGTTTCTCCGCCAGAAAGATCACTATCATGCAGCGGTTTATTGCGGCCAGGAAGTTCACGACCACGAAGTAGTTTGGGGTCATGATCTCGTCCTTGTTGAAGATGGAGAAGAGATAGATGGTAACGGTGTCGGGCATGAAAGGTATGCTCAACAACAGGTAGAGGCCCCAATACCAGGTCTTGGACACGAACCACTCCACAAACCTCACGAACCAGCCGATGAAGAAAACGTGCTCTGACCAAAGACGGATGCTCTTCTCTACCTTCAGGCCCAGATAGAAGACGAGGATGCAACCGGTGGCCTTGCCTGCGGCCACGATCAAGGATTTCGTGAGTATCCCAAGAGATGGGGCGAGGAACAGCCCGACCTCCACTGGGAGAGGGAGGAGGACGGCCGTGGCGATGGAATAAAGGTAGAGAACGATGGCATATTCCAATGGACTGTTCGCCAAGGATTCTAGGAAATTCAAGAAAATACCAATTATGTCCATCAGCAGCGCATGAGGACACTCGCAGAAAAATGTTTGTCTGAAGCTACTGAGGTGAGGATGGGAGGGGGTGGTAGCCAAATTAGCTTATCCAGTATGTTCACCGGTCAGCAATCTTTTTATGGTCGAAGTGGGATAATCCCCATTCAGTACTCGGAAGGGGATTTTGACCATGGGTGACGGCAAGGACTGGTTTGCGGAGCTGGATGCAGAGCTCCAGAAGCAGACCGAGGCTATCAGTAAGGACCTCGCTGAGATGAACAATCAGAAGCGAGCAATAAACAAGACGCTCATCGAGGATTTCTGGAAGATATTCATGCGCTTCGGCAAGATCAATGTCAACATGACCATGGAGCCGTCGCACGAGGCTTTCGCCGTCTTCGAGGTATACCCTGACGTCTGGCATTTCAAGGAGGGCTTCAACTTCGCCGCGGTGAACAGCCTACAGCTGGTCGACCGCACCACCGAGCAGGGGCGGATGGGCGACTCGCTCAAGGTCTGGTACTACTCCGTGGACTCGACTCCCCACGTGCGGATGATCTTCGAGTACTGCGAGGGCGAGCACTACTACAAGTATGCTGGATGGAAGCGCATCTTCGCGCAGTTCGTGGTATACGATGCTCCGGTGGCCAAGGCCGAGTTGGCCAAGCTGCATGAGAAGATGAGCGACGTGGTGAAGGTCTGGTACGAGAGCCACCTACGCCGCAACCGCGACATCATCATCAAGCACCTGAAGGATAATTTCGAGCGGGGCGAGACGTTCACCGAGTGAGCCTGCCTCTACCCTTCCATTTTCTTCCTTCTCTGACCTGAGGGCACTTTCGAGCACCCCTGGTATCATACTTTTAAAAGGCATTTTGATAAGGGTAGTGGGCCTAGTGCCCACGAGGTTTAACCATGGAAAAGGAAGAGATCGCACCCCATGTGTCAGAAATATCCCGGGTGCTCGGAAACAAGGTGAGCGAGGAGCAGATCGAAAAGGAGCTGGATACCTATCTCAATCTTTACAGGGTCTCGCTCGAAACGGCCAAGCGCTCGGTGGTGCGCAAGCTTGGGGGGGACCCGAACGCCCTCAACAAGGGCGTGCAGAAGAAGCTGTCCGAGCTGACCGGTTCGGAGCAGAGCGTCGACCTCTTGGTCAAGGTCCTGTCGGCAAACCGGAAGGAGATCGAGCAGAACGGTGAGCTCAGGACCCTCATCTACGGCCTCTTCGCCGACGAGACTGGAACCATGCCTTACACCGCATGGGACGCGGACCGCTTCGCTCTAGAGAGGGGACAGGTGCTGCTGGTACGCAACGCCTACACCAAGGAATGGAACGGCAAGCCCCAACTGAACTTGGGAACCCGGGCCACCATCGAGCCGCAGCCCGTTGATTCAGTGAAGCTGCCAGATGGTATGGACGTTCCCGTCTACGGGCCTACCACGGCCAAGGTCGCTGAACTGATCGAGGGGATGAACAGCGTGACCCTCACGGTCAAGATCCTCTCCGTCGAGACGCGCAAAATCGAGTCCCAAGAGGGTTCCAAGACCTTCTTCTCGGGAATGCTTGCCGACGAGACGGGGCGGGCGCAGTTCTCTGCCTGGCATGATTTCAATCTGAAGAAGGACGACATCGTCCAGATCAGGGGTGCATACGTTCGCTCCTGGAAGGGCATTCCGCAGCTCAACTTCGGTGAGAGGGCTGAGGTATCACGGGTCCGATCACCGTTCCCGGCCGACCTCGACCTCTCCAAGCCGAAGATCCGAGCGATAACCGAGCTCGAGGCCGTGGGCGGAGCCTTCGACGTCCTGGTATCTGGAGTGGTAGTGGACGTGAAGAAGGGCAGTGGGCTGATCCAGAGATGCCCGCAATGCAATCGTCTCGTGCAGAACAAGCTCTGCCGCCTCCACGGCAAGGTTGAAGGTCAGTACGACCTGCGCATCAAGGCCGTGGTTGACGATGGTGCTGGGTCCATCACCGCGGTCCTGAACAAGGACATCACCGAAGCCCTGGTCGGCATAACCTTGGAGCAGGCCATTAAAGAGGCGAGGGAGGTCATGGACCCTGAGGTCGTCAAGGAGAAGATCGAGGAACGATTGCTGGCCAAGCCATTGGAAGTGCGCGGGAACGTGATCAGCGACGACTATGGCCTCATGATGATCGTGTCCGAGGCCAGGATGTTCGTGCCTGAGGTCAGGGCCGAGGCGGCCAACCTGCTCTCGGAGCTGGAGGGAGCGCAATGATCGTTCGCGAGGTGGCCTGGCGCATCTTCGCCGCGGAATACAATTCCTCGCGCCTCGAGATAAAGGGAGAGGGCGAGAGGGCGCCCTCTTACATCGTTTCGCCCCTGGGGGCGATGGTGAATCGTGTGTTCCTCGTGGGCGTGCTCACGGACCTGGAGAACATCGGCACCGGCGATGAGCCATTGTGGAAGGGGCGCCTGCAGGACCCCACGGGCAACTTCTACGTCTCCTCAGGGCAGTACCAGCCTGAGGCCACCGCCGCCCTGTCGAAGATGGAGGCGCCAGCCTTCATCGCCATGGTGGGCAAGACCCGCACCTATTCCCCGGAAGAGGGGGTTCTGTACGTCTCCATCCGCCCAGAGAAGGTCCGTTTGGTCGAGGCCAGGGAACGGGACCATTGGGTCCTTGAGACCTGCAAGGCCACCCTCAAGCGCATTGACGCCATGACGGACGCCAAAGAGATGTCGGCCCCTACCGTGGACGAGCTGATGAGGCTCGGCCACTCGCGCTCGCTAGCTGAGGGTGTGGTCAAAGCCACCGGTCATTACCAGGATGTGGACCTGAGCCGATATCGAGCCATGGTCGTCGATGCTCTGAAGTTCCTCCTGCCTGAATACCAGTCGGAGCTGGAGTCGGACGTGCCCACGGAGCTCGGTCAGCGTCCCGAGGAGGTAGAGGACGAGGAAGAGGCTGAGGCCGCCGAGGAGGAGAAGGAGGACAAGGTCCTGACCATCATCACCAAACTGGACAAATCCGGCAAGGGCGCCGCCTGGGACGAGATCGTGGAAGAGGTGAAGCGCCTAGGCATGGACCGCACCGTCCTGGAGGAGGTCACCAACTCCCTTCTCGACAAGGGCCTGATATACGAACCCGTGCTCGGCCGCATGAAGCGCATCTGATCAGCGGAGCTTGCCCTTGAACGTCAGGAGCATGTCCAGTACACAAGCGAATCGAACGAGAGCGAGCCCCCTCTCAATCGAAGGTGGATAGGAGCTCGTCCTCGACCTTCCATTGGACCCGGAAATGCTCATTGACCTCCCGGATCATGACATGATACCAGTAGGCAAGGAACGGGAAGAACGCCAGGGATATGAGGGCGTAGAGGGCGAAGGAGCGCTTGGCGGTCGTCGATGACGGGATTGCAGGGGTGACGAGGGCCAATCTGGAGCCGGCAGAATGGTATAGTTCCAGGTAGCGCAGCCATCGGGCATCGTGCGGTGAGGGAACCCGGTTGAGGTGGTACAAGTAATAATATCCGAAGGCCAGGCCGACCAGGGGCAATGCTGCCATGGCCGCGTAGAGCTGGTTTGGCAGCTTTTCCTGCTCGAAGGCTTCGCCCTGGATCCGCTCCATGGCCGATATCTCCTCCTTTACATCTGCCTTCGTCACCCCACCCTTGGTCTGGAGGCGCTCCAGCATCCCTTGGCGAATGGACTCTTCCCTGCTCATATGCTCCGCGAGTCTCCTGGTCTGCTTGTAGTTCAGTATGGCCAGCATTGCGAAGCCTGCTATGTACATCACCACGTAACCGAAAACCAAGCCATCTAAGCCAGGGAGCAGGAGGATGAAGGCCAGGAACCCACCAAGACCGAAAGCGACCGCGGCCAGGGGGAGATACCTCCACCATCCACTTATGATCTCATCCGCCTGGGCCCTGCGGGCGATGCCCTCCCCGACCTTCTGCTTGCCGTTCCCACCGGGGCTGGTGCTGGAAAGCTTGCTTTCGACGGAGGATGCCGGCAATGTGTCCACCAAGCCCTAGCTCGAGCCGGTTATGGAGGGGAGATGTACAAAACGTTAACCGGGCTCATCTTCGGACGACTATCCCGGCATAGCCCACGACCTCAGGCATGGGATGGACGTCCCCCGAGGTGGCGTACCTAAGGAGCTGGGCGCTCTTGCCTCCGACCGCCTCCAGCATGGCCATCACCGGCCCGTAGCCGCACATGGAGACGTCCTTGCCCATGACTGCGGCCTCGACCCCTTGCGCGTCCAGGGCGAGTATCCTATCGATGACCGCCCGGTCCTGCCTCGCTGCGAAGTCGGGAGGCACATAGTGGGAGAAGTCGCTGGAGGCGAGGACGATCACGTCCCGTCCCTCGCAGGCCTTCCTCAACCTGGTGCCGAGCTCCTTAGCGGTCTCGAAGTCCTGGAAGGCCATGCAGATGGGCAGGAACTTGGCCTTGCTAGAGAAGTACTGGATGAACGGGACCTGCACCTCGATGGAATGCTCCTGCTGGTGGGCAGAGGGGTCCTCGTCCACCCATCCTCTCAGCTTCTTGGCCAGTTCCTTATCGACCTCCATGGTCCCCAGCGGGGTCTTGAAGTCCTCGCTGGTCATGGCAACCCCAGAACCGACCCCGTGGTGGTTGGGCCCCAGGACGACGAAGGTCTCGGGGAACCCCTCTTTGGCGATGGCGTCGAAGACGTGCGCGGCCACCGGACCGGAGAACATGTACCCCGCATGCGGGACGACCGCTCCCACGATGCTCCCCCTCCCTTGACTAAGGGCGGGGACCTCGCCGGGGCCAATCTTGCTCCTGAAGCATTCCTCGATCTCCTGGCGGAGGGCTTTCTCTTTGGAGGAATAGAAACGACCGGCGACGGCGGGGTAGCGCATTGTGACCTGGAGAAAGTTTGGTATAAGGGGGATTAAAAGTTTTGGTTGAAGGGGTTTGCGAGCCCAGATTATAAGCTGGCCTCGAAGTCGTCGATGGTCTTGGTGAAGGCCTCGTCCGTCGAGATCACGCCCTTCTCCTTGAGCATCTCACGGGTGAGGAGCCAATACACGCAAGCTAGCGCCCGGCGCCCCTTGTTGTTGGTAGGGATGACCAGGTCCACGTTCCTGGTCTCGTTGTTGGCGTCGCACAGGGCGATAATCGGGATACCGATGTTCATCGCTTCCGCCATCGCCTGCTGGTCGGCCGCAGGATCCGTCACCATCAGGATCTCGGGCTCGGTATACTGGGGAAGCTGGGGGTTGGTGAGCGACCCAGGGATGAATCTTCCTTCCTTGGTGGTCATCGCGCCTACGATGCTGGTGAAGATCTTTACCGGCTTCTGGCCGTATTGGCGGGCCGATACCACCATCACCCTCTCGGGGGGATAGCGGGCCAAGAACTTCGCCGCCGCGCGGATGCGCGAGTCGGTCTGCTTCACGTCCAAGACGTACAGCCCATCGGACCGCACCTTGAAAATGAACTGCTTCATGTCGGCGCTCTTCTGCTGCGTGCCTATGTGAACGCCGGAAGTGAGATAGACATCCTCTGGTACTAGC
>Ga0209254_10001105_pt1 | contig 23779 bp, 19 predicted proteins | sample FrelakmetDIP11DI_FD_187148 | JGI IMG/M metagenome (GOLD analysis project Ga0209254, IMG submission 187148) | Freshwater lake sediment microbial communities from the University of Notre Dame, USA, for methane emissions studies - DIP11 DI (SPAdes)... | ecosystem: Environmental > Aquatic >...
CGGCGGCAGCGGCTGCTCGCCGCAGGGGTTGGTGGCGCGGATGTTCTCGCACCACCAGTTGTTGTTCATCTCGTTGACGCGGTCGATCAGGATGAAGCCGGGCTCGGCGTAGTCGTAGGTCGAGACCATGATCATGTCCCACAGGTGCCGCGCGTGCAGGTGGCCGTAGACCTTGCAGGCCACCAGGCCGTCGTCGCGGGTCACGTAGTTGGCGTGGGTGGGCCACTCCCGCCACACGACCTGGGCCGGATCGTCGAGCGCGACGTCGTCCTTTTCCTTGATGTTGACCGGGAACACCAGCGGCCAGTCGGCGTCGGCCTCGACCGCGGCCATGAACTCGTCGGTGATCAGCAGCGAGAGGTTGAACTGGCGCAGGCGCCCGTCCTCGCGCTTGGCCCGCACGAATTCCTTGACGTCGGGATGGGCGACGTCGAAGGTGCCCATCTGCGCGCCGCGACGGCCGCCGGCGGAGGACACCGTGAAGCACATCTTGTCGTAGATATCCATGAACGACAGCGGGCCCGAGGTGTGGGCGCCGGCGCCGGACACGTAGGCGCCGCGCGGGCGCAGGGTGCTGAACTCGTAGCCGATGCCGCAGCCGGCCTTGAGCGTGAGTCCGGCCTCGTGGACCTTGTCCAGGATGCCGTCCATCGAATCGGGAATGGTGCCCGACACGGTGCAGTTGATCGTGCTGGTGGCGGGCTTGTGTTCGAGCGCGCCGGCGTTGGAGGTGATGCGGCCAGCCGGGATCGCCCCGCGGCGCAGCGCCCACAGGAAACGCTCGTACCAGTACTTCTGTTTTTCCGGCGTGGCCTCGGGCTCGGCCAGGGCGCGGGCCACGCGCTGGTAGGTCTCGTCGATGCTGCCGTCGACCGGCTCACCCCGTTTGGACTTGAGGCGGTATTTCTTGTCCCAGATGTCGTACGACGCAGGCTGAAGCGGAACCTCCGCCTCGCCCCGGGACACCGCCTCCAGGCGAACCGTGCTCATCGATGTGCTGCCTCCCAATGTGCGTTTGCGTGCGCGAATCTTGTGGTCCGCGTCCATCGCCCCACCCCGGAATCCGGGAAAAGCCCGCCCGTGGCGGACACTTCGCCTGAACTCAAGCCTGAGTCTTCGTGTGCGCCCGGCTGGCTGCCTACCCCACCCCGGGGAGCTGCCGTCTGACTGTCACAGAAACCCAAGTTGTTGGGTTCATGCCGCCCGGGCCACCACAAGATGTTGTGAACGCGACGGAAGGGGACGTTACGCCCGTTGCGGGTCCGGGTCAAGCACTGGTTTTTCTTATACCTATCAGATGCTTATAGTACAAAGGTAAAGATTTTCCGGGTTTTTCGGGCGATTGCGCGCGTGCTCGCGACGGCGTTGACTGCGGCGAAACCGGCACAAGATGTAGGGGTCTGGAATCAAGGCTCGCGGAGCGGAATTCGATGCGTGGATCGACACTCTGTTGCACCTGGATGACGGCACTTTCCCTGCTGTTTGCGGCCCAACTGGCCCCGCTTCCGGCGCGCGCCGGCGCCCTGCCGGCGGCGCTCGATGGCGAAGTCCTGCCGTCGCTGGCGCCGATGCTCGAAAAGGTCACGCCGGCGGTGGTCAACGTGGCCTCGAAGCGAACCGTCCAGGTCCGCAGTCCGTTCATGGACGACCCGTTTTTCCGGCGCTTCTTCGCCATGCCCGACATTCCGCGCGAGCGCGTGCAGCAGTCCCTGGGTTCGGGCGTGATCGTGGACGCGGCCCGGGGCTACGTGCTGACCAACAACCACGTGATCGAGAACGCCGACGAGATCGAGGTCACGCTGGCCGACGGGCGCACCCTGGAAGCGACCCGCGTGGGCACCGATCCCGACACCGACGTCGCGGTGATCCGGATCCCGGCCGAGGACCTCGCCGCATTGCCGCTGGCCGATTCGGCCGGTCTGCGCGTGGGCGATTTCGTGGTCGCGGTAGGTAATCCCTTCGGCCTCGGCCAGACCGTCACTGGCGGCCTGGTCTCGGCGCTGGGGCGCAGCGGCCTGCGCGGCATCGGGGTGCAGAACTTCATCCAGACCGACGCCTCGATCAACCCGGGCAACTCCGGTGGCGCGCTGGTCAACCTGCGTGGCGAGCTGATCGGGATCAACACCGCGATCTTCTCGCCCTCGGGCGGCAACGTCGGCATCGGCTTCGCCATCCCGTCCAACCTCGCGCGCGACGTGATGCGCCAGCTGCTGGCGTTTGGCGAGGTCAAGCGCGGCACGCTGGGCCTGTCCACCCAGGACCTCGACCAGGAATTGGCGACCGCGCTGGGTGTCGAGCCCGGCAAGGGCGCGGTGGTCACGCGGGTGGCCGCAGGATCGCCGGCGGCCGCTGCCGGGATCAAGCCGGGCGACGTGATCAGCGCAATCGACGGCAAGCCGGTGCGCAGCCGCGCCGACCTCGCCAACCTCGAGGGGCTGCTGCCGGTCGGCAGCACGGTGCGGGTAACGCTGCTGCGCGAGGGCGCCACGCTCACGGTGACGGCGGCGTTGCGCGCGGTGGCGCTGCGCAAGCTCGAGGCGACGACGCTGGATGCGCGCCTGGATGGCGCCCGCCTCGCCGACATCGAGGCCAAGTTCCGCGATCGCGGCCTGTCCGGGGTCCTGGTGTCGCAAGTCACGCCGGGAAGCCGCGCGGCTGGCTACGGCATCGCCCCGGGCGACCTCATCACCGCGGTCAACCAGCGCGAAATCGAAGACCTTGCGGCCCTGGAGGCGGTGCTGGCAGCCAAGCCGCGCCAGGTGCTGCTGACCCTGGTCCGCGGCCGGCAGGGCTTCTACCTGCTGCTCGAATGAACCGCGCCGTCGCCACTGCCGGGTGCTGGCATCCCACGGCACGCGAACGCCAACGCGGTCACGGGTTGGCGCATGTGGCGCGCTATCATCGGGGCAATTCCCGCAATATCGCACCGGACTCCCGCATGACTGCCATCCGCCGCTGCCTGCCCGCCCTTGCCACGCTGCTCCTGGTCGCGACCAGCGCGGTGGCGCAGAATGCGGGGCGACCCACGCTCAACCACACCTGGTATGGCGACCTCGCCAGCGCGCGCGCCTACATGGGCGATACCGCCAAGCTCTACGAGGCCAGGCACCGCGGACAGAAGGTCGAGGTCAAGGCGATCAGCACGGTCGCCGCGCTCGACATGCTGGCGCAGGGGCGGGTCGATGTGGTCGGCTCCGCGCGGCTGGCCGATCCGGACAATGCCTTCGAGCAGAAGCTGGTGTTCACGCCGGTGGTGTGGGACGCGATCGTGCTGGTGACTTCGCCCAAGAACCCGGTCAGCGCCCTGAGCCTGGAGCAGATCGCCGACGTGTACTTGGGCCGGATCAAGGACTGGTCCGAGTTGGGCGGCAACCCCGGGGCGATCAACCTGTACGCAGTCGCCGGTCCTGACGACGGAGTCGAGTTCAGCCTGCGCCGCGCGTTGCTGGGCAACGGCAACCGCATCGTCGCGGCCAAGCGCTGGTACATCAACACCAAGCAGCTCGAGGACGGGATCGCGATCGATCCGGCCGCGCTCGGCGTCACCACGCTGTCGGCGCTGTCGAGGAACAAGCTGCTAAAGCCGCTCGCGGTCGAGGGCACCATGCCCAGTTTCGCGACCCTGGAATCGGGCGAGTACCTGTTCGCCACGCCGCTGTACCTGGTGACCCGCGGCCCGGGTTCGCCGCAGGGCGATTCAGGCGCGCGCGCGCAAGACGCGCTTGAGTTCATGAACAGCGAGAGCGCGCTGCGCGCGGCCTGGCGCTCGCGCCAACTGGTGCCGGCGGTGGACGCGGACCAGTTGGTCGAGGCCGACGCCAAGCACAGCGCGCTGATCGCCGAGCGCCTCGCCTTCGCGGTTGCCGCGGTGCCGGTCAATGTGGTGCCGGCCGCACAGGTCGCGTTCCAGGATGCGTTGATCGCGCCGCTGGGTGGCGAAGCCGCGCCGGCATCCGTCGCGCCGCTGCCGGCAACCGAAGCGGTCGCCGCGCCGGGCAAGCGGTGCAAGACCGGAACCAACTGCTGAAGCGCGCGAAGCCGAACCGTTGCCAGAGCACTCGCGCCGCCCGGTCGTGGCGTCGCCATGACCGGGACGGAACGACCTTGATCCGCGGATTGACTCTCGACCTCGACGACACCCTGTGGCCGATCGAGCCGGTGGTGCTGCGCGCCGAGGCCGAGCTCGACACCTGGCTGGCGCAGCATTGCCCCGAGGTTTCCGCGGCCTGGCCGATCGCGGCCATGCGCGAGTTGCGCAGCCGCGTGTACGCCGACAACCCGCAACTCGCGCACGACTTCACCGCGCTGCGCAAACTCTCGCTGGCGCATGCCTTCGAGCCCTTCGGCCACGGCGAGGAGTGGATCGAGCGCGCCTTCGAGGTGTTCTATGCCGCGCGCAACCGGGTCGAGCTGTATCCCGACGCGGGAGCGGCGCTGCAGGCGCTGGCCCTGCGCTACCCGATCGCGAGCCTGTCCAACGGCAACGCCGACCTGCATCGCATCGGGTTGGGCGAGTACTTCGTCGCCAGCGTGACGGCGCGCGCGGTCGGGGTGGCCAAGCCGCACCCGCGTATTTTCGCCGTCGCGCTGGCAAGCCTCGGCCTGCCAGCGTCCCAGGTCGCCCACGTGGGTGACGATCCGGTGCTCGACGTGCAGGGCGCGCAGCGTGCGGGACTGGTGGCGGTGTGGCTGAATCGCAGTGGCGCGGCGTGGCCGCTGCCGCAGCCTCCCGACATCGAGATCGAGGAGCTCGGCGCGCTGGAGCCGGCCCTGGAGCGGTACGCTAGGCACGGCGGCGTCGCCCGGGGGAACCGATGAACATCCTGCTCGAGGCCGGCCATGCCGATGGACGCACGCCGCTGGCGGCGCTCTCGGCCGCCAGCCTGCCGGCCTGGCTCGAAACCCAGCCGGGCACCACGCGGCGCTGGGTGGAGTCGATGGGCTTCACGGCGCAGCCGGCCAGCTGGTGCGGGGTGCCGGGTAACGACGGCGGGGTGTCGCAGATCCTGGCCGGCGTGGCCGAGACCGCGGACCTTTACGCCCTCGCCCACCTGCCGCTGGCATTGCCGCCGGGCGACTACGCGCTGGCATTGTGGCCACCCGCCGTCGATGCCGCGCAGCTTGCGCTGGGCTTCGCGCTCGGCGCCTACCAGTTCACCCGCTATCGCAATGCGCGGCGCGCGCCAGCGCGGCTGGCCTTGCCGGCCGGGATCGACGCGATCGCACTGCGACGCACGCTGGCGGCCTGCGTGCTGGTCCGTGACCTGGTCAACACGCCCTCCGAGGACCTCGGGCCGGCGCAACTGGCCGACGTGGTGCGCCAGGTCGCCGCCGCGCGAGGCGCCAGCGTGCGCGAATGGATCGGCGACGAACTGCTGGCCGCGAACTTCCCCGCCATCCACGCGGTTGGCCGCGCCTCGCACCGCGCGCCGCGCCTGATCGAACTCAACTGGGGCGATGCCGCTCGGCCACTGCTCGCGATCGTGGGCAAGGGCGTGTGTTTCGATTCCGGCGGGCTCAACCTCAAGACCAGCGAAGGCATGCGCTGGATGAAGAAGGACATGGGCGGCGCCGCGCACGCGCTGGCGCTGGCGCAGTGGGTGATGGACCAGCAGCTGCCGGTGCGCCTGAGCCTGCTGGTCCCGGCGGTGGAGAACGCGGTCGGACCGCAGGCCTATCGCCCGGGCGAGATCGTGCGCACGCGCGCCGGCCTCAACGTGGAAATCGACAATACCGATGCCGAGGGCCGGGTGGTGCTGTGCGACGCGCTGGCCTATGCGGCCGAACAGGCGCCCGACCTGCTGCTCGACTTCGCCACGCTCACCGGCGCCGCGCGGGTCGCGCTGGGCCCCGACCTGCCGGCGCTGTTCGCCAACGACGAGTCACTGTCGCAATCGATCATGGCGGCGGGCCGCGAGCGCATGGATCCGATGTGGCCGATGCCGCTGTGGCGGCCCTATCGCTCGCTGTTCGAGTCGGGCATCGCCGATTTCGCCAACAGCAGTGCATCGCGCCATGCCGGCGCGATCACCGCGGCGCTGTACCTGGACCGTTTCGTACCCGAGACGCTGCCGTGGGCGCACGTCGACGTCTACGCCTGGAACGATGCCGACCGGCCCGGCCGGCCGCGCGGCGGCGAGGCGCAGGGACTGCGCGCCTTCGCGGCCTTCCTCGCCCAGCGCTATCGCTGAAGCCGCGGGTCGAAGGACGTGGGACCTTGCGGGACCGGGCGCCTATCGCGCGCAAAGCGCGCTCCTACACAGCCAGCTTCGTAGGAGCGCGCTTTGCGCGCGATGGGTGTCGCCGCGAAGGCCGATCAGTTGATGCGCTTGGGCGCCTCGGCCACCACGGTGAAGGCCTTGACCCGCGCCGCGAGCTGGGCGTCGCCCTGCAGCAGGTCGATCGCGTCGGACAGCACGCGGGCCGACTCGGTCAGCAGCACGTCGGGCTGGTCGGGCTCGTCCTCGCCGGAGTCGTCCTCGATCGGCCGCTCGTCGGCCTGCAGGCCATCGTCGAGCACCAGCTCGGGCTCCTCGGGCTTGGACGCAGGCTCGCCCTGCGCACCGCTCTCCGCCTTGGCCAGCGCCTCGCGCTCGGTCTTGCGCGTCTTCTGCTTGGCCTCGAGCGCGTCGCGCTCCTCGCGGCGGCGGGATTCGAGCAGCGACTCGGTCTTCTGCAGGCGCAGCTTGCGGTACTCGTCGAGGTCCGCCACCCAGTACTGGAACTCCTGGTCCTTGGCCACGCGCTGCTCGTGGCGTGCAGCCAGCAGCGGCACCAGTTCGTTGAAGTTGCCCTGGCCGTCGTAGTCGGCGGCGGTGATCGAGGTCCACGGCAACGCGTTGTCGATCGAACTCTCGCCCCACTCGTTCGGGTCGAAGGTGGTCGGGAAGGCGACGTCCGGCACCACGCCCTTGTTCTGGGTCGAACCGCCGTCGACGCGGAAGAACTGCGCCACGGTGAGCTTGAGCTGGCCGAAGGCCGGTTCCTCGTTCTGGGCCACGTTGTCGAGGTCGACCAGGTTCTGGACCGTACCCTTGCCATAGGTCGTTTCGCCGATGATCAGCGCACGGCCGTAGTCCTGCAGCGCCGCGGCGAAGATCTCCGAGGCCGAGGCCGAGCTGCGGTTGACCAGCACCGCCAGCGGCCCGTCCCAGGCCACGCCGGCCTGGGCATCGGATTCCACGCTCACGCGGCCCTGCGCATCGCGCACCTGCACCACCGGGCCCTGGTCGATGAAGAGGCCGGTGAGGTCGGTCGCTTCGGTCAGCGAACCGCCGCCGTTGTCGCGCAGGTCGACCACCACGCCCTCGACGCCTTCGGCCTTGAGCTCGGCCAGCAGCCGGGCCACGTCGCGCGTGGAGCTGCGGTAGTCGGCGTCGCCGCGGCGATGGCCTTCGAAGTCGTGGTAGAAGGTCGGCAGCGAGACCACGCCGATGCGCCGCATCCGCGCCCCGTCGGGCACCTCGATCACCGAACGCTTGGCGGCCTGCTCCTCGAGCTTGACCTGCTCGCGCACGATCGCCAGGTGCACCGGCTTGCCGTCGGCGCCGGCATCCTTGGGCAGCACGTCGAGCAGCACGGTCGTGCCCTTGGGCCCACGGATCAGCTCGACCACGTCGTCGATGCGCCAGCCGATCACGTCCTCGACCGGGCCCTTGGCCTGGCCCACGCCGACGATGCGGTCGCCGACGTGGATCTGCCCGCTCTTGGACGCCGGCCCGCCCTTGACGATGGTGCGCACGATGGTGTGTTCGTCTTCCTTGCCCAGCACCGCGCCGATGCCCTCGAGCGAGAGCCGCATCTGGATGTTGAAGTTCTCGGCGGTGCGCGGGCTGAGGTAGCCGGTGTGGGGCTCGATCGCGGTGGCGTACGCGTTCATGAAGGTCTGGAAGACGTCCTCGCCATCGAGCTCGGACACGCGGTCGTCGTAGCTGCGGTAGCGCTTGTCGAGGGTCTTGCGGATCTCGTCCTCGGCCTTGCCGCTGAGCTTGAGCCGCAGCCATTCGTTCTTGACCCGCTTGCGCCAGATCTCGTCGAGTTCGGCGCTGTCGACCGGCCAGGCGGCGTCCTTGCGCTCGCTGGTCCAGGTTTCGTCGACGCCGAAGTCGAAGCCCTTGGCCAGCAGCGCGCGCGCATGCGCGGTGCGCTGGTCGACGCGTTCGATATAGGTGCGGAAGATCGAATAGGGCGGATCGAGCTCGCCGTCGTAGATCGCTTCATCGAGCGAGGTGGCGTACTGCCCGAAGCCGTCGACATCGGCGCGCGTGAAGAACAGCTTGTCGCTGTCGAGCGATTCGAGGTAGCGGCGCAGGATCTCGCCGCTCATGGCATCGTCGAGCGGCACGCGCTTGTAATGGAAGCGGGTCAGGAAACGGGTTGCCCACAGCGCCGCCTGGGCATCGCCGGCCGCCGGCTTGAGCGAGGCCGGATCGACCGTCGCCGGGACCGCCGGCACCAGCGCCGACGGCAGGGCCAGGGCCAGGCCCAGGATAAGGGAACGCCAGTTCATCGCATGTGCTCCTGCCCGGGCCATGGCCCGGGCGATTGACCCTAGTGTCCGTTGGGGGCGCCGACCCAGTGCCGGAAGTCGCTACGCCAACTCACCCGCAAATCCTGCCGCATGCGCCATTTGGTCCGCGTGATAGGAGGACCGCACCATCGGCCCCGAGGCCACGTGGCTGAAGCCCAACTCGCGACCGATCCGCCCGACCTCGCCGAACTCCTCCGGCGTCCAGTAGCGCAGCACCGGGTGGTGGTGCGCCGATGGCTGCAGGTACTGCCCCACCGTCACCATGTCGACCTCGTGCGCGCGCAGGTCGCGCAGGGCCTGCTCGACCTGCGCCAGCGTCTCGCCCAGGCCCAGCATGATCCCGGACTTGGTTGGCAATTCGCGATGGCGGGCCTTGAATGCCTGGAGCAGATCCAGCGACCAGTCGTAGTCCGCGCCCGGGCGCACCTCGCGGTAGCGTTCGCGCACGGTTTCGAGATTGTGGTTGAACACGTCCGGCGGCGCCGTCGCGAGCGCGTCCAGCGCACGCTCCATGCGCCCCTTGCCGCGGAAATCCGGGGTCAGTATCTCGACCCGGATCCCCGGGTTGAGTTCCCGCGTGCGTGCCACGCATTCAGCGAAATGACGGGCTCCGCCGTCGACCAGGTCGTCGCGGTCGACCGAGGTGATGACCACGTAGCGCAGGCCCATGTCACGGATGGTGGCGGCCAGCTTGGCCGGCTCCTGCGCATCGGGCGGCTTGGGCCGGCCGTGGGCGACATCGCAAAAGGCGCAACGCCGGGTGCAGACCTCGCCCAGGACCATGAAGGTCGCGGTGCCCTTGGCGAAGCACTCGTGGATGTTGGGGCACGAGGCCTCCTCGCATACCGTCACCAGCGCGTTGGCGCGCAGCTTGCGCTTGAGGGCCTGGACCTGGTTGCCGAGCGGGATGCGCACCCGGATCCACGACGGCTTGCGCAGCTTCGATGCCTGCGCGTCGAAGGTGACCGGATTGCGGCCGATCTTGTCCCGGGCCTTCTGCTTGGCGCCGGGCACGAGGCCGCCCTCGCTGTCGACGAGGGCCACGGGGATGTGCTTGGGGCTGGCCTCGGTGCTCATGGGGTCCACGCGGCGCCGGACAGGACCGGCGGCAGCTCCGCGACCTCGACCGGCGCCAGTCCGAACTGGCGCCCGAGGGCTGCGACCAGCAGCGCCTCGACATCGGCGAGGCTTGCAGGCCCGCCCAAGTCTAGCACCTGGGTCACGGCAAGCCCGCTGAAACCGCAGGGATTGATCCGCGTGTACGGCTCGAGGTCCATCGCCACGTTGAAGGACAGTCCGTGAAAACTGCAGCCGCGGCGCACCCGCAGGCCAAGGGCCGCGACCTTGGCCCCATCGACGTAGACCCCAGGCGCGCCTGCGCGCCGTTGCCCCGCGATGCCGAAGCCGGCGAGGGTCTCGATGACGGCCTGCTCGAGCCGGTGCACGAGTTCGCGCACGCCGATCCCCAGGCGGCGCAAGTCGAGCAAGGGATAGGCGACGACCTGGCCGGGCCCGTGGTAGGTGACCTGGCCTCCGCGATCGACCCGCAGCAGCGGGATGTCGCCCGCCGCCAGCACGTGCTCGGGCCTGCCCGCCTGGCCCAGGGTGTAGACGCGCTCGTGCTCGAGCAACCACAGCTCGTCGGGGCTGTCGGGTCCACGGTCGTCGGTGTAGCGCTGCATGGCGCGCCACACCGGTTCGTAGGGTTGGCGGCCAAGATGCCGGACCTGCAATGCGCGACTGCCCGCGGACGGGTTCACAACGTCCACTTCACCGCGGGGTGCGCCCGCAGGCGGGCGTAGGCGGCGTCGTGGTGACCGCGGTCCTCGGACCAGAAGCTTACGGTCACCGCGAGGTACCTGCCGCCGCGGGAGTCTCGCGAGCGCAGGCTGGCAGGGTCGGGCACGACGCCGGCGGCGGCGAGCTCGGCCAGGATGAGGGCCTGCAGTCCGGGCGACGATTCACCGAAGGCGGTGACCTCGAAGGTGCCGGGGAACTGGAAGCCGCGGGTGGGGCTGGTGGGGGTTTCGCTCATGTTTGAATTCATGCGCGGGTAAGTGGGGGCGACAGGGAGAAAATCGAGATCGGGCTTCGACCAGGACCGGGGATTCCATCCATGGGGTCCCTCCGTTCGGCATCCATGCCTCCCCGGCCCACGCTACTCGCGTGGGCGTTCGGCGGGTCGCGGCGGTGCCGCGACAAATCCCGCCTGCCCCCTCGTGCTTGACGACATGCATTACTTTGCCTGTCGTTAGTCACTCGACCACCAAAGCCATACGCCATCGCCCAGGCGCTTGAAGAATCCGCCTTCTGGATAGTCGGCCAATGCGACCAGCGGGACTTCGATGAGGGGCTTGCCGTCCAGTGCCACGGCCAGGTTGCCGACCACGGCGCCCTTGGCCAGCGGCGCCAGCAGGGGCTTGGGCACGTTGATGCTGGCCTGCAGCCGCGCATAGGCGCCGCGCGGGATCGTGATCCGCGCATCGCTGGCAACGCCCAGCGAGGCGTTTGGCGACTCGCCCTTCCACAACTCGGGGTTCGCGACCGCGGCGCCGGCGGCGTACAGGGCATGGGTCTCGTAGAAGCGGAAGCCGTAGTTGAGCAGGGCCTGGGCCTCGTCCGCCCGGACCTTCTCGCTGCTCGCGCCCATCACCACGGCGATCAGGCGCATCTCGCCACGCAAGGCCGAGACGGCCAGGCAGTAGCCCGCGCCGGAGTGGTGGCCGGTCTTGATCCCGTCCACGGTCGGGTCGCGCCACAGCAGCGTGTTGCGGTTGTGCTGGGTGATGCCGTTGAAGGTGAATTCCTTGATCGCGTAGAGGCGGTAATCCTCGGGATGGTCGCGGATCAAGGCGAGCGAGAGCCGTGCCACGTCGAGCGCGGTGGTGTAGTGCTCCGGTGCCGACAGGCCGTGGGCATTGACGTAGTGCGTGCCGGCCAGCCCGATCTTGCCGGCGTATTCGTTCATGAGCTGGGCGAACACCGGCTCGCTGCCGCCGACGTGCTCGGCCAGCGCGATCGAAGCGTCGTTGCCCGACTGGATCACCATGCCGTAAAGCAGGTCCTTGAGCGGCACGGTCTGGTTGACCGGCAGGAAGCTGGTCGAGCCGTCGGTCCCGGCGCCCCCGCCCCGCCACGCGTGCTCGCTGATCATGACCGCGTCGTCGAGCTTGATCTTGCCCAGGGCGAGTTCGGCCGAGACCACGTAGCTGGTCATCACCTTGGTGATGCTGGCCGGCTCGACCCGCAGTTCCGGGTCCCTGGACGCCAGCACCTGGCCGGTGACCTGGTCCATCAGCACCCAGCTGCGCGCCGACAGGGTCGGGGCCGGCGGAACCGGCTGCACGGCGCTGGGTGCGGCCACGGGCACGGGCACGGGCACGGCGACCGGCGCGGGCACCTGCGCCCGCACGGGCAACGCAACGACGAGGGCGACGCACACGGCGCCAAGTAACACGGTCGACGGTCGGATCATGGTTCTTTCTTTCGGATGCGGGAGACGGTGCCGCTCAATCGGCCGGCACCACGATGCTGCGGTAGCCCATCGCGCCGATGCGCGCGATCTGGCGGTTGAGGGCCTCGGTGTCGTCGAAGGGTCCGACCCGCACCCGGTGCAGCAGGCCACGGCCGGTCAGCACCTGGTCGAGGATCACATCATCGATGCGCGCCTCCTCGAGCCGCTTGGCCACGCGGCGTGCATTCTCGCGCCGATCGTAGGCGCCGACCTGAACGTATACGGGCTTTCCCGGGGCAATCGCCACGGTCGGGCCCGGTGCGGGTGCTGCGACCACGGACGGCAGCGCGGGTTCCGCCGTACCCACGTCGATCGCGCGCACCTCGACCCGAGCGGTGCCCTTGGCATGCACGCCGAGCCGGATCGCGGCCGAGTACGACAGGTCGATGATCCGGCCCTCGTGGAACGGTCCGCGGTCGTTGACGCGCACGATCAGGCTGCGCCCGTTTTCGAGGTTGGTGACCCGCACGTAACATGGCAAGGGCAGGCGCTTGTGCGCCGCCGTCATCAAGTACATGTCGTAGGGCTCGCGCGACGAGGTGTAGCGGCCGTGGAACTTGGTGCCGTACCACGAAGCCAGCCCGCGCTCGAAGTAGCCCTGGCAGGTCGGCAGCACGGTGTAGGTGCGGCCCAGCACGGTGTAGGGCGAATGGTTGCCGTAGCGGGCGCGCGGCTCCGCGCGCGGTACCGGCTCGGGCACGCGGCTGACGTCGGGCGGGATCGCCGGACCGCCATCGGGCGCGTCGTCCGTGCCCGACGCCACGTCGCCGGCCGGCGACGCCGTGGCTTGCGGCGACTCGGCCCGCACCGGCTTGCGCTGGCAGCCCGCGAGCGCCAGCAACGCGAACGCGGCCAGCAGGATGCCGGCCCGCGCCGACCGCTGGATCACGGTCCGGTGGCCTCGCGCATGCCGGCGGCCAGCTCCTGCGCCAGCTGCCATACCGCCATGCTGTACAGCGGGCTGCGGTTGTAGCGGCTGATGACCCAGAAATTGCGGTGCGTGACCCAGTATTCGCTGCCGGCCGCGCCCTCGAGCCGGAGCAGCGTGGCCGCGCGCTCCGGATCGTCCTCGCCCTCGATCGCGTAGCCCCAGGCGTCGAGCTGGCCGACCGAATACACCGGTTCGAGGTCGACCGGCGCGACCGGTCGCGCGCCCTGCGCCACCCGCGCCCGGCGCGCGACCGGGGCGCCGCTTTCCCAGCCGTGCGCGACGAAATAGTTCGCCACCGAGGCGATCACGTCGGGGCGCGAGGCCCACAGGTCGATGCGCGGATCGTCGTCGTAGCTGCGCGCGTAGCCGGCGATGCTCGAGGGCATGAACTGGCCCCAGCCCATGGCGCCGGCGTAGGACCCCATGACCTCGTCCAGGGCGTAGGGGAAAGCGTCACCCTGGAGCAGGAACAACTGCGCCAGCTCCTTGCGGAAGAATTCGGCGCGCGGCGGGTAGTAGAAGGCCAGCGTCGCCAGCGCATCGAGCACGCGATAGCGCCCGGTGATGCGCCCGTAGCTGGTTTCCACCCCGATGATGGCGACGATGATCTCCGGCGGCACGCCGAACTCGGCGCTCACGCGCTCGAGCAGCGCCGCGTTCTCGCGCCAGAAAACCAGGCCCTGTTCGGCCCGCTGCGGGGTCAGGAAAATCGGCCGGTAGTCGCGCCAGGGCTTGGTCTTCTCGGCCGGGCGCGAGATCGCGTCGATGACGCTCTGCTGGTACTTCGCCTGCGCCAGCACCGCCTCGATGGCGGCCGCATCGAGGCCGGGCCGCGCCGCCTGGCGCGCGACCTCGACCGCGAAGGCGCGCTGGCCGGGATGGGCTTCGCCGCTCGCGGCGGTGGCGGCAACCGCGCCGCGCATCGCGACGAGGGCAAGGGCTAGCGCGCAGGCGCAACGCAGGATCTTCGGCATCGGGGTCGGATTCTACAGTCTCGTTGCCGGCTCAGTACGCGCCCAGTCGACGGTGCGCGTGGATCGAAAGCAGCACGCCGAAGCCGGCCAGCAGGCTTACGGCCGAGGTGCCGCCATAGCTGATCAGGGGCATCGGCACGCCGACCACGGGCAGGAGGCCGGTGATCATGCCGCCGTTGACCATGACATAGACGAAGAAGGTCATTGCGATCGCGCCGGCCAGCAGGCGCGAATAGGTGTCGCGCGCGCTGGCCGCGATCCACAGGCCGCGACCGATGATGAACAGGTACAGCGCCACCACCAGGGCCACGCCCAGCAGGCCGAATTCCTCGCCGAACACGGCGAAGATGAAGTCGGTGGTGTGCTCGGGCAGGAAATCGAGCTTGGCCTGCGTGCTGGCCTCGAAGCCCTTGCCGAGGATGCCGCCGGAGCCAACCGCGATCTGGGCCTGGATGATGTTCCAGCCGTTGCCCAGCGGGTCCGATTCGGGATCGAGGAACATGCGGATACGATTGCGCTGGTACTCGTGCATGTATTGCCAGGCAATGGGTGCCGCCGCCGCCGCCGCGCCGACCAGCGCGCCGATGCGCCACCAGGAGAGGCCCGCGAGGAAGATCACGAAAGCGCCGCTGATGCCCACCAGCAGCGCGGTGCCGAGGTCGGGCTGCTCGGCGATCAGGCCGGCGGGCACCCCGATCAGCACCGCGCAGGCCGCCATCGCACCCCACGACGGCGGCAGCATGCGGTCGTGCAGGAACCAGGCGACCATCATCGGCAGCGCCAACTTGGCGAACTCCGAGGGCTGGAACCGGACCACGCCCAGGTCGAGCCAGCGATGCGCGCCGCGCCCCTCGCCGAATACCGTGACCAGCAGCAGCAGGCCGACCGTGGCGATGTAGAACCACGGCGTCCACGAACGCAGGATCGCCGGTGGCACCCGGCTCAGCAGCAGCAGCACCATGAAGCCCAGCGCGAGCCGCGCCGCCTGGTTGCCGACCTGGGACCAGCTTCCTCCACTGGCGCTGTACAGCACCGCGAGACCAATGCCGGCCAGCAACAGCAGCGCGCCGGTCAACGGCAGGTCCAGCGGCAGGCGTCGCCACAGGCGCCGCATCCAGCGCCGCAACGCGCCGCGCAGGTACAGCCAGTTCACGGCGCCTCCGGGCGCAGCAGCCAGGCATCGAGGATCTGCCGCGCCACCGGCGCGGCCGCTTTCGAGCCCGAAGAACCATGCTCCACCACCACCGCCACCGCGATGCGCGGTGCCTCGGCCGGCGCGTAGGCCACGAACAGGGCCTGGTGGCGCAGGTTCTCCGCCACCCGGCGTTCGTCGTACTCCTCGCCCTCGCGACGCCGCACCCGTTGCGCGGTGCCGCTCTTGCCAGCGATGGTGAAGGCGGCACCGGCGCCGAACGCGCGCGCAGTGCCGGTGGGCCCGTGCATCACCGCCACCATGCCAGCGCGGATCGCGGCGAGGTGGGCGGGATCGCGCACGAAGCCGGCCACCGGCGTTGCGATCCGCGCCGGCGTGCGTGCCGTATTGACCCCGTCCTGGGTCGCCATCAGCAGCCGCGGCGGACGCCGCACGCTGCCGTCTGCCAGCGTGGCCAGCGCGCTGCCGAGCTGGATCGGCGTCACCACCCAATAACCCTGGCCGATGCCCGCGATCACGGTTTCCCCCGGATACCAGGGCTGCTGGAAACGCTGCTGCTTCCATGCCCGCGAGGGCAGGATGCCGCGGCCCTCGCCATGGAGATCGATACCGGTGGGCTCGCCGAAGCCGAACAGGGCCAGGTATTGGCCGAGGCGATCGACGCCGATGTCGTAGGCGAGGTCGTAGAAATAGGTGTTGACCGATTGCGCCAGCGCCTCCTTGAGGTCGACCCTGCCGTGCCCGCCGCGCTTCCAGTCGCGCCACGACTGCGGCATCCCGGCGAGCCGGTACTCGCCAGTCGACAACGTGGTGTCGGTGACCGTGCGCAACCCCAGCTCGAGCCCGGCCAGGCCGATGAAGGGCTTGATCGTCGAGCCGGGCTCGTAGCCGCCCTGCAGCGCGCGGTTGTACAGCGGCTGGTCGGTCGCGGCGGTCAGCGCGCCATAGTCGGCGCGCGAGATGCCGTTCACGAACAGGTTGGGATCGAAGCCGGGCATGCTGACCAGCGCCAGCACCTCGCCGTTGCGGGGATCGATCGCGACGGCGGCGCCGGAGCGCCCCTCGAGCGCATCGACCGCGGCCTGTTGCAGGCGCGCGTCCAGGCTCAGGTAAACGTGGGTGCCCTGTTTGGGCGGCACCCGGCGCAACACGCGCAGGGCGCGCCCGGCGGCATCGGTTTCGACCTGCTCGTAGCCGACCTGGCCCAGGAGCAGGTCCTCGTAGTAGCGCTCGATGCCGGTCTTGCCGATGTGGCTGGTTCCGGCGTAGCGGCTGTCGGCGAGGCGCCCGGCGTCGGCGGCGTCGATGCGGCCCACGTAGCCCACCACATGCGCGAACAGCGCTCCCATCGGGTAGTAGCGCGTGAGGTACGGCACCACCTCGACCCCGGGAAACTCGTGCCGGTGCACCGCGAAGCGCGCCACCTCGGCTTCGGTCAGCGGCGATTTCAGCGGCAGGCTCTCGAACCCGCGCTTGAGCTGGCGCAGCTCGCCGAAGCGCTCGAGTTCGTCGTCGCTGAGCGCAAGCACGGCGCGCAGGCGTACCAGGGTGGCGTCGATGTCGCCGGCCTGCTCGGGCACGAGTTCGAGCCGATACGACGGCACGTTTTCGGCCAGCAGCACGCCGTTGCGGTCGTAGACCAGCCCGCGCGACGGCGGCAACGCGCGTGGCTTGATCCGGTTGGCCTCCGAGCGGCCCTGGTACTCGGCGTGCTGCTGCACCTGCAGCCACGCGAAGCGCCCCAGCAACACCAGCAGGCACAGCGCGATCAGGATGAAGCCGGCCAGCGCGCGACGCTGGAACAGCACGGTTTCGGGACCGGTCTCCTTGACCCGTCGCGAGCGCGGGCGAATCGGGCTCATGCCTCGCGCGGGCGCAGCCGCGACCGCAGGAGGTCGAGGCCCAGGAACAGCCACGGCCAGGCCAGCATGCCGACCAGCGGCGAGACCCACCAGGTCCAACCGGCATGGGCCTCGCCAGCGAAGGCGCGCAGCATCAGCAGCAACAGGCGGTCGTTCATCAGCAAGGCAGCGACCGCAAGCGCCTGCTGCGGCATGGGAAAGAAGCGCATGCGCGAGCGCAGCCGCAGCACGATGAACGCGATCGCCACCAGGCGCAGCGATTGCTCGCCGAGCAGGCCACCGGTCAAGAGGTCGCCGGCGATGCCGAGCAGGAAGGCGCGGCCCAGGCCCATGCGCTCGGGTGCCTCCAGCGCCCAGTAGATGACCACGATCCCGAGCCAGAACGGCTTGAGCGGGCCCATCGAGACCGGCAGCGGCACCAGCGAAAGCACCAAGGCCAGCGCGATGCTGCCGGCATAGATCCAGCGCGAGTCGCGATGCCGGCTCATTGCGGTGCCGTCGCCGGGACAGGCGGTGCGGCGTCCTCGAGCGCCCCGTCGGCGCTGACCGCCGGCAGGGGCATGGCTTCGGGCGGGCCGCTCATCGGGGTGTCGGGATAGCCCGGTGCACGCAGCAGTTCGCGCTCGTCGTGCAGGACCAGGACCTCGCCGCTGCGCGCCATGCCGGCGTAGGGCGTGGCCAGCGCACGCACGAAGGTGGCGCTGTCGTCGGGCTCGACCTGGCGCACCAGGCCGACCGGCAGGCCGGCCGGGAAATTGCCGCCCAGTCCCGAGCTCACCAGGGCATCGCCGGGCCGGATGTCGGCACTGAAGGGAATATGCGGCAGGCGCAAGGTGCCGAGCTCGCCAGTGCCGTAGGCGATCGTGCGCAGGCCGGTGCGCACCACGCGCACCGGGATCGCATGGCCCGGATCGGTGATCAGGATCAGGACCGAGCGCGAGGGCTGCACCTCGATGATCTGGCCCATGACGCCGCGCGCATCCATCACCGCCTGGCCGCTGCGGATGCCGTCCTCGGCCCCGCCATCGAGCAGGATGCGGTGGCGGAACGGATCGAGGTCCACTTCCATCAGCTCGGCCAGTTGCGCCTTGAGGCCCAGTCGCGTGCGGGCGGCCAGCAGTTCGCGCAGGCGCGTGTTCTGGTCCTGCACCGCCGACAGTCGCGCCAGGCGCGCCTGCGCGAACAGGAGTTGCTCGCGCATGCCGGCGTTCTCGTGCGCGAGTTCGCTGCGGTCGGTGACCGCCGCGCGCGCGGCATCGGCCAGCCGCGCCGGCGCGCCGATCACGCTGTACAGGGGTCCGGTGAGGCGCGCCGCGGCCTGGCGCACGCCCTCGAGGTAGTGGCCCCGATGGTCGGCCACCATGACCACGCCCGCCAGCGCCAGATAGGCCACCAGGTGCAGGGTGCCGTGGCTGGGTTCGGCGAACAGCGGGGCGGTGTCGGGCACAGGGCCGGGCACGATGCAACCTTTTCCGGCAGGGACGCGTGGGGGACGCGTCGGTGGCTGAGCTTACTCCGGCGAGAAGAACTCGCTGCCGTGCAGGTCGATGAGTTCCAGCGCGCGGCCGCCGCCGCGGGCGACGCAGGTCAACGGGTCATCGGCGACCTGCACGTGCAAACCGGTCTCCTCCGACAGCAGCTTGTCGACATCGCGCAGCAGGGCGCCGCCGCCGGTCAGCACGATGCCGCGCTCGGCCACGTCGGAGCACAGCTCCGGCGGGGTCTGCTCCAGCGCCGCCTTGACCGCGCCGACGATGCCGGCCAGCGGCTCGTGCAGGGCCTCGAGGATCTCGTTGGAATTGATCGCGAACATGCGCGGCACGCCCTCGGCGAGGTTGCGGCCGGAGATCTCGATCTCCTTCACCTCGGGTTGCGGGTAGGCGCAGCCGATCTCCATCTTGATCCGCTCGGCGGTGGTCTCGCCGATCAGGGTGCCGTGGTTGCGGCGCACGTAGTTGATGATGGCCTCGTCGAACTTGTCGCCGCCCATGCGCACGCTCTGCGCATAGACGATGCCGTTGAGCGAGATCACCGCGACCTCGGAGGTGCCGCCGCCGATGTCGAGCACCATCGAGCCGCGCGCCTCGTGCACCGGGATGCCGGCGCCGATCGCGGCCGCCATCGGTTCCTCGATCAGGAACACGTCGCGCGCGCCGGCGCCCTCGGCCGATTCCTTGATCGCGCGGCGCTCGACCTGGGTCGAGCCGTAGGGCACGCAGATCAGCACCCGCGGGCTCGGGCGCAGGAAGCGCGCCTTGTGCACCTTGCGGATGAAGGCCTGCAGCATCTCCTCGGCCATGGTGAAGTCGGCGATCACGCCGTCCTTCATCGGCCGGATGGTGACGATGTTGCCGGGCGTGCGGCCGAGCATGCGCTTGGCTTCGAGGCCCACGGCTGCGACCGAGCGCGGCCCGCCCGGACCGCGGTCCTGGCGGATCGCGACCACCGAGGGCTCGTTCAGGACAATGCCCTGCCCGCGCGCATAGATCAGCGTGTTGGCAGTGCCAAGGTCGATCGACAGATCGTTGGAGAAAATGCCGCGCAGGCTTTTGAACATGGGGTTTGCGGCAGGAGGGCGGAAAAGCGGGCTACTGTAACAACGGGGTCTGGACGCGGCAAGCCGGAAACCGTGATGCAGTGATAGAGTTCGCGCGTTCGTGCGCGCTCCCGCGCGCGTTGCCCGGAAACGGACATCGTGGCGCCCGCGCCGCGCCACATCCCATGATCGACGACACCACCCTCGACCACCTCGGGCGTCTCGCCCGGCTCGCGATCGATCCGGCGGCGCGGCCACGCCTCGCGGCCGACCTGGACCGCATCCTCGGCCTGTTCGAGCGCCTCAAGGCCTTGCCGCTCGAAGGCGTGGCCCCACTGGCGCATCCGCACGAGCAGTGCGCGAGCCTGCGGCCGGATGCGGTGACCGACGCGGGCGGAGTCGATGCCTTGCTGGCCCTGGCACCCGAGTCCCAGGGTGGCTACTACCTGGTGCCCAAGGTGATCGAGTGACGGCGCCTCCCCCGGTCGCGCTGGCCGCGCTGGCCCGCGGCCTCGCCGAGCGCAGCTACGCCGCCGGCAGTCTGGTCGAACTCGCGCTGGAGCGAGCCGCGCGGGCGCAGTCCGGGCTCAACGCCCTGATCACGCTGGCACCCGAACGGGCCCGGGTCGATGCCCGGCGCGCGCACCAGCACCTCGCTTCCGGCACCGCCGGCCCCCTGGCCGGGATTCCGTTCGCGCACAAGGACCTGTTCTGCACGCGCGGGCTGGCAACCAGCTGCGGCTCGCGCATGCTCCACGGCTTCGTGCCGCCCTATGACGCCACCGTGGTCGAACGCCTCGATGGCGCCGGCGCGGTGTGCATCGGCAAGGCCAACATGGACGAGTTCGCGATGGGTTCTTCCAACGAGCACTCGCACTACGGACCGGTGCGCAATCCCTGGGACCCCGGCCGGGTGCCGGGCGGCTCGTCGGGCGGGTCGGCGGCGCTGGTGGCGGCCGGCGTGGTGCCGTTCGCGACCGGCTCCGACACCGGCGGCTCGGTGCGCCAACCGGCGGCCTTCTGCGGCATCACCGGGATCAAGCCGACCTATGGCCGCGTGTCGCGCTGGGGCATGGTTGCGTTCGCCTCCAGCCTCGACCAAGCCGGCGTGCTGGCGCGATCGGCCGCCGACTGCGCGCTGGTGCTGTCGGTGCTCGCCGGACACGATCCGCGCGATGCGACCAGCGTCGACCGCCCCGTCGACGACTATGTCGGCGCCCTGGCCGAAGGCGTGGCCGGACGCCGGATCGGCGTGGTGCGGCAGTATTTCGGCGCGGGCGTCGACGCAGGCGTGGCCACGGCGGTGCGCGGGGCCCTGGCCGTGCTCGAGCGCGCCGGCGCGCGGCTGGTCGATGTCGACTTGCCCAGCCTCGAGGAATCGATCGCGGCCTACTACGTGATCGCGCCGGCCGAGGCCTCGAGCAACCTGGCCCGCTACGACGGCGTTCGCTACGGCCATCGCTGCGCCGACCCACGCGACCTCGCCGACCTCTACAGCCGTTCGCGCGCCGAGGGTTTCGGCCCCGAGGTGCAGCGACGCATCCTGGTCGGCACCTACGTGCTCTCGGCCGGCTACTACGACGCGTACTATGGCCGCGCACAACGGGTGCGGCGACTGATCGCGCAGGACTTCGCCCGCGCCTTCGCCGAGGTCGACCTCCTGGCCGGACCCACCGCGCCGACTACCGCGCTGCCGCTGGGCAGCAGCGACGCCGATCCCGCCGCCTTGTATGCGGCCGACGTCAACACGGTGGCGGTCAACCTCGCAGGACTGCCCGGGATCTCGGTGCCGGCCGGATTCGTCGGTGGCTTGCCGGTCGGCCTGCAACTGGTGGCGCCGGCGTTCGCCGAGTCGCGACTGCTGGCCGCCGGCCATGCGCTGCAACAGGGCAGCGACTGGCATCGCGCCACCCCGGCCGCGCACTGGTACGGATGAGCGCCGCGATGGACAGCGCCTGGGAAGCCGTGATCGGCCTCGAAGTGCACGTGCAGCTGGCGACGCGCAGCAAGCTGTTCTCGGGCGCTTCCACCGCCTACGGCGCCGAACCCAACACGCAGGCCAGCGCCATCGACGTGGCCCTGCCGGGCACGCTGCCGGTGCCCAATGCCGAGGCCGTCCGCCTGGCGGTGCGCCTGGGCCTGGCGATCGAGGGCAGCATCGCGCGCCAGTCGGTGTTCGCGCGCAAGAACTACTTCTACCCGGATTCGCCCAAGGGCTACCAGATCAGCCAGTTCGAGCAGCCGATCGTGGCCGATGGCCGCCTTGCGGCGACCCTGGGCGACGGACGCGAGTTCGTGGTCCCGATCCTGCGCGCGCACCTGGAGGAGGACGCCGGCAAGTCGGTGCACGATGCCTTCCACGCCGCCACCGGCATCGACCTCAACCGCGCCGGCACGCCGCTGCTCGAAGTGGTCACCACGCCGGCGCTGCATTCCGCGGCCGAGGCCGTGGCCTGGCTGCACGAGCTGCACCGCCTGGTGCGCTGGCTCGGGGTCTGCGACGGCAACCTGCAGGAGGGCTCGTTCCGCTGCGATGCCAACGTCTCGGTGCGCCCGCGCGGCGCGACCGCGCTGGGCACCCGCACCGAGATCAAGAACGTCAACTCGTTCCGCTTCGTCGAGAAGGCGATCGAGTACGAGATCGAGCGCCATATCCGCGAGCGCGAAGCCGGCCGCGCGATCGTGCAGGAGACCCGGCTCTACGACGAGGCCCAGCACCGCACGCTGCCCATGCGCTCGAAGGAAGACGCGCATGACTACCGCTATTTTCCCGACCCCGACCTGCCGCCATTGCCGGTGGCCGAAGCACTGGTCGAGTCCGAGCGCCTTGCGCTGCCCGAGTTGCCGCGAGCCCGGCATCGCCGCTACGTCGCGGCATTGGGCCTGTCGGACTACGACGCCGGCCTGCTGACCCAGGAGCGCGCGCTGTCGGACTATTTCGAGGCGGTACTGGCGCGGCTGCCGGGCGACGCCAAGTTGGTCGCGAACTGGATCCAGGGCGAACTGGCCGCGGCGCTCAACGCGGACCAGCGCTCGGTGGCGGCGACCCGCGTGTCAGCTACCGCGCTGGCCGACCTGCTGGCGCGGATCAAGGACGGCACCGTGTCGGGCAAACTCGCCAAGGACGTCTTCGCGGCCATGTGGGCCGGCGAAGGCGGCGCCGACGCCGTGATCGCGGCGCGCGGCCTGGCCCAGGTCAGCGACGATTCGGTGCTGGTCGCAGCCATCGACGCCGTGATCACGGCCCATCCGGCCCAGGTTGGCCAATTCCGCGCCGGCGACGACAAGGTCTTCGGCTGGCTGGTCGGCCAGGCCATGCAGGCGACGCGCGGCAAGGCCAACCCGCAGCGCCTCAACGAACTCCTGCGCCTGCGCCTGCTTCCGCCTCTGTAGGAGCGCGCTCTGCGCGCGATGGGTGCCGCTTCCATGCCACGCCCATCGCGCGCAGAGCGCGCTCCTACAGTATCGTTGCCGCCCTCAGCCTCCAGGAACCAACCCGCGATGTCAGCCGTGATCTGCGGTTCGCTGGCCTTCGACACCATCATGGTGTTCCAGGACCAGTTCAAGAACCACATCCTTCCCGACAAGGTCCACATCCTCAATGTCGCCTTCCTGGTGCCGCGCATGCGGCGCGAGTTCGGCGGCTGCGCGGGCAACATCGCCTACAACCTCAAGCTCCTGGGTGGCGATCCGGTGCCGATGGCAACCGTGGGCCAGGACTTCGGTCCCTACCGCGAGCACTTCCAGCGCTGCGCGATCCGGCTCGAGTTCGTCAAGGAGATCCCCGATCTCTTCACCGCGCAGGCCTTCATCACCACCGACCTGGACGACAACCAGATCACGGCCTTCCACCCCGGCGCGATGGTGCGCTCGGTCGAGTTGCATGTGCGCGACGTGCCCGACGCCGATTTCGGCATCGTCGCCCCGGATACCCGCGACTCGATGCTGATGCATGCGCGCGAGTTCGCCGAGCGCGGCGTGCCCTTCATCTTCGATCCCGGGCAGGCGATGCCGCTGTTCGACGGCGCGGAATTCCGCGCCTTCATCGAACAGGCGCAGTACGTGACCGTGAACGACTACGAATCCAGCCTCCTGGAACGCAGCACCGGGTGGTCGGCGACCGACATTGCCCGGCGGGTGAAGGCGTATATCGTGACCCGCGGTCCCAAGGGCTCGCTGATCCACACCGCCGAGGGCACGCTCGAGATCCCGCCCGCCGCGGAGCGCCGCATCACCGATCCCACCGGCTGCGGCGATGCCTATCGCGCCGGGCTGATCT
>Ga0209254_10001106_pt1 | contig 23763 bp, 23 predicted proteins | sample FrelakmetDIP11DI_FD_187148 | JGI IMG/M metagenome (GOLD analysis project Ga0209254, IMG submission 187148) | Freshwater lake sediment microbial communities from the University of Notre Dame, USA, for methane emissions studies - DIP11 DI (SPAdes)... | ecosystem: Environmental > Aquatic >...
ATGTTGGGGTCGGGGGTGGTGAAGGATTTGATGAACGCGTCGAAGACCTCGTCGGGCGGGGGGAGGTATTGCAGGTCGAGTACAATTGACAGCCCCCACCAGAAAACAATGAAAGCCGTCAAAGAGACACAGATGATGATGATATTCTGGAGCCTTCTCCGAAAAACCGCTTTCCTATCCATGGATTGGTTCTTCGTAGTGTACGTTCCAGACATGTAACACCTTACCAAATATAGGTGATAAAAAGGTTTGGAAGCGAAGGGGCGCTCAGGTGCCCTTCAGCTTCACAGTGAATCCCTGCTCCTTCGCATATACAAGCAGCAACAGGTGCTGTATCGAGGACGGGCCTGGTGTGGCGACGGTCTTGTTGTCCAGCTGATCGAAGCTGTCGATCCCATCGACTGCCAGGATGGCCGACCCCTCGCTGTTGGCCAAAGCGGCCACCTTGATGTCCGTGCCCACGTTGAGCTTCTTGAGGATGGCTGGGGGCGCTCCGAGGTATCCGACGTCGATTACGCCAGCAGCGAAGGCATCCATCACCGCACCGCCATTGGCATAGCCAGCGGGGTTAGCTGCGACGACGTTGATGCCGAACTTCTGATAGAGAGTCTGGCCACCACCGACCGTGGTATTCATGGCGATCACGCGGGCGAATTGGTGCAAATCGCCTGCCAGAAAGCCCAGGTTGACCGTGCCCAGGATGGTCTCGGAAGGCTGCACCGCAAGGGCCGCGGTGACGATCGACGTGTCCACGAAGTCTGATACGAAGGCGTCCACGGAGGCATAGCTACCCAAGCTCGTCTGGTTCAGATCTATGAACATCTGGGTAAACTCCCCGAAGCCGTCCTGGACCTCCGAGGTAAGCTCGTATGAATATTTGATGTGCTCAATGGCTGCCGCGACCACATCGGTGGAACGTCCACTGAACGTGGCGCCCATCTGCATGAGAAGGGTATAGTTCGCTCCATCGGGATGGGCAAGGGCGTCCACCAACCACATGTCGGCGTCGATATGCGCCCTCGTGATCCTAGCAACTAGGTCAGGGTTGGAGCTGAGATATGAGGTCTTGACGGCCACCACGCAGCATGGATGATTAGGCCAGATCTCTCCTGACCATTTCAGCACATGAGCGTCCCCGGCCAAGATGGAATCGGAACAATATGGCTCCCAACTGACTCCTGCATCAATGGCACCGGAAACGAAGTTGGCTTGCTGGTCCTTGGGCGGGACTGGGGTCCAGTATAATGTCTTCTCGCCTCCATCTACATCATCAGGCCAGAAGATGACGGCCACGGCTGCGATTATGATAATCGCGACCACGGCCACTACTATTAATTGGGTGGTCTTCTTCTCCACGGGATTTCACCTTGTTAACTCGAAAGCCAATATCATATAAATCATTTTTCTAAGAAACGGCAAAATGTGTCCTATATGTACAAATTAATATGACTCCTTGCACTAATGCCATCATTTCCGCCACGCATCGAGCCATCATGTCCTGGCTTCGTGTCTTGGGTGCTGCGCACGCGCAAATTCTAGCTCTGACCGAGAGAAAGTATAATCTAGGCTTAAAAATCATCAAATCGAGCGATATTATGTTCGAGCTACAGGTTGTGAGCAACACGCCCCTCACGCCGCTAGACGACATCGACGACGTCTCGCTGCAGTTCCTTCAGATGATCGGGTACCTTCCCAAGGGCTACGACCCCAAGACCGATGCCACCGACGTGCAGGACAGCGTCCCCTACCGCATGTTCACGGAATGCCTGGTGAAGAACATGAGGAGGGCCTGGACGGTGGAGGACCTGGCCGCCAAGCTCAAGACCACCAAGCCCACCATCTACCGCCATCTCAACAAGCTCAAGTCCATCGACATACTGGAAGAGGTCGATACCGAGCGTGGGGGCGAGAGGAAGAAGGGCTACCGCATCCGCTACGGGGACATCTCCAAGGCCTGGAACTTCACCGAGGCCAACGTGGAGATGGCTATGGACTCCTACCGCAAGACGATAGATCACCTGCAAAAGCTCTCGGAGGAGAAGTGATGCCGCCCAACAAGTCCTCCGCGAAGCCAGAGGAGGTGGTGGGCCTTACCAAGGGTTCCCGCTACCGCATCACCAGCAAAGGCAGCGGCGACCCGCCCTTGGTCACCGTGGGCTTGTTCAAAGGGTACACGGCGTTCGGGCACGACTCCGCCCTCAGCATGCTGCTGGATCAGGAGAGGGAAGGCGAGCCAGGGATGGTTAGGCTGATACCCTGCCTGACTGTGCTGGCGGTGGACGTCATCTCCTTCAAGCCCGAAGAGAGGTCCGAGGAGAAGGAGGAAGTGAAGGTATACTTCGGTTAGGTCCGGACATGTCGAGCGGCGAGGGGAATGGACCTAAGGCGAGGATCAGATATCTAGGGGAACTGAGGATTTTCGCGACCCTCACCATCCTAGCGGTAGCCGTGGCGCTGATCGGCTTCGGCCTCGGTGAGGCGTTGGTCTTCTTCGCGGGCCTGGCATTCGCGCTCTTCGCCCTGACGGGCGTCTTCTACGCCCTGGCCAAGGAGAGGCGCTGGTTGGAGTGAGGGCGATGCGAAGGCCATTGGGCTCATCTTTTAATGCCCGATGGGTATGGTGAGGTCCGTGGACTATCACGACCGCCTCCTCAAGGCCATCGTGGACGGTGAGGTCACGGACAAGGCGAGCCTACAGCGCAAGAAGATTGAGCTGTGCCGAGAGCTGAAGCTCTCCACGGTCCCTCCGAACTCGGAGACGCTGGCGAGAGCGGGGGAGGACCTCCTGCCTTTGGTAAGGGCCGTCCTCAGACGCAAGGACGTGCGCACCTTGTCCGGCGTGGCCGTGGTCGCCGTCATGACATCCCCCGCGCCCTGCCCCCACGGACGTTGCACCTATTGTCCCGGGGGCGTGGACAACAACTCGCCCCAGTCCTACACGGGAAAGGAGCCAGCGGCACGTCGCGCCTCCCACAACGAGTACGACCCCTTCCGCCAGGTATCGGCGCGCATGGAGCAGCTGGAGGCCATCGGCCACGGCACGGACAAGATAGACCTCATCATCATGGGAGGCACCTTCACCTCCCGCCCCTGGGAGTACCAGGTCGGCTTCGTCAAGGGCTGTTTCGACGCCATGAACCTGATCAGGGGTGGAACCCTGGAGGACGCGCACAACCTCAACGAAGGAGCGCCGCATCGCTGCATCGGCATGACGGTCGAGACCAGGCCGGACTCCTTCGATGAGGGCATGGCGGACCGTTGCATGTCCCTCGGCACCACACGCGTGGAGTTCGGCGTGCAGGTGCTCGATGACGATATCCTGCGCTCCGTGAACCGGGGTCATGGGGTGGGAGAGGTGGTCATCGCCACTAGGGTCGCGAAGCAGAAGGGCCTCAAGGTCTGCTACCACATCATGCCCGGACTGCCCTCCTCCTCTCCGGACAGGGACGTATCCTCCTTCCAGCAGATGTTCGAGGACGAGTGCTTCCGCCCGGACATGCTCAAGATCTACCCCACCCTGGTGGTGAAGGGCACCCCCCTCTACGAGAAATGGAAGACCGGGGAGTACGCGCCCTACAGCACGCAGCAGGCGGTGGAGGTCATCGCCCGCATGAAGGCCCTCGCCCCCCGCTATGTGCGCATCCAGCGCATACAAAGGGACATACCAGCCGATCTCATCGAGGCCGGGGTAAGCAAGGGCCATCTGCGCGAGCTGGTGCGGGCGCGCATGCGCTCCGAGGGCACCAAGTGCAGATGCATCCGCTGTCGCGAGGTCGGCCTGAACCGGGTCTCGGTGAGCGCGGCGGACCAGGTGTCGCTCAACCGGCTGGAGTACCTGGCCTCCGGAGGGAAGGAGGCGTTCATCTCCTTGGACGTGGAGGACAGCGACTCGCTGGTGGGATTTGCCCGCCTCCGCCTTCCCTCGGAGGGGGACGTGGCGCTCCTGCGCGAGTTGAAGGTCTTCGGGCAGATGGCGCAGCTAGGGGTCCGAGGAAGGGAATGGCAGCATCGAGGGTTCGGGAAGGAGCTCATCTCAGAGGCAGAGGAATTGGCGCTGAGGGAGGGATACGCCAAGTTACAGGTGACGAGCGGGGTGGGCGTGAGGCGCTACTATGCCTCCTTGGGATATGCCAGGGAGGGCGTCTACATGAGCAAGACGTTTTAAGCCGACCGATCCTCGGTCAGGCAAAGAACACCAGGCAGTCTTTCTCTGACATCAGCAGGCTCCCGCAAGCCTCCTTGATATCGGCCATGATCTCATCGTCGCCCACATCAAGCATGATCCCGAGCGCCTTGCCATACTCCTGATGCATCCAAAGCATGCGGGTCAGGAACTCGTAGACGTCCTGTTCAGAATGGTAGTGCATCAGGTCGATGGGGAACTGGCCCTCCACGATGATCGAAGGTATGCAGGCCCTGATGTAAGTGAAGCCCCTGTCCTCCAGAAGGTTCATGATCTCGCCGCTCAGAAGCCGGCGCGAGGCCTTGACGTCGCTGGGACGCCAATTCGAAATCAGGTTTGACAAATCGGAGAAGGTCTTGGCCTTCGGCTTGGACTTCGTCCTCTTGGAAGAGGATGGTTTCGCTGCATCGACTTCGTGGGTTATGGCGGTCTCTTCCGTCGAGTTTGCGATGAACATGTTGTTGCCTTCTGATCCTTGTCTATAACTAATGATGAATTTCGGAATCCACCATTATTTATTGTTCGTCATTAAAATCAAATATGATAACGCCAGTCCCTTTTCAACTGGATATAGAAAAAGTCGTATGAATTGAGCCGCTGATTGTGGCGTCATTTGTTCTAAGGATGATGTGGTAGGAGGGCCTCGGAGAATATCAGGTCAACATCGATCCAAGCCAGCATCCGAATGATCTGAGCGTGCATTATGCATCATCGAGTCCGGAGACGACGGCAGGGATCATGGTCGAACGTTTACTTTGAATGGAGGTGGTTGGCTTGGTATTTCGATTTGGGGCAACTTGAGCACACACTAATTTCTTAAACCAGCCTACATATTATTACTGGGCGAAACATGGCCTGCGTGTCCTGTGGCGTGGAGACCAAGACAGGGGTCCTGATGTGCGGCAAATGCCTCGAGGGCATACTGGATCCGCTTTCCCTCCTGTCGCGCCTGGGGGACCCGACAGCGGACTTCCGCTTGCAACAGGTGGGCAGCGCCATAATCCGCGTGGGGCCGGTGGCTTCCTCCGACCTGGAGTTCGGCGAGGGCGTGGAGCCCGCTCTGAGGCTGCGCAGCCTCATGGAGAAGGGGGACCGGCCACAGCTGCAGTCGCTGGTCGAGGAGTACCTCGCCACCTGCGGGATATCTCTCCATGTATGGGGGGATGAGAGGGTGCCGCGCCGTGCCTTCCTCTGGCGCCTGGTGGAGGAGGTCGAGCCCCTGGACATCAGGACCGAGATGTGGGCCAGGGCCAGCGTGCGCATGGGCAACCTGCACTCCCTCATGGTCCTGGCCGCCTCGGAGCTGCCGGTGGACGAAGCATGGCAATCCAACTTCATGAGAGAGAACGCGACCCAGGCGCTCTCCCTGTACTCGCGATCCAAGGAGTACCGTCCCCTATGGAAGGTGGCCCAGTCCAACCAGGCCATGCTCTATGCCTGGATGGGACGCACCGAGGACGCCCTCCGCATCCTAGAGGACCTGAGGTCCTATCGGACCGACAAGGAGACGGTGCACTTCCTGCTCAAGAGAGCCATGGTGCTGTGCGACGCCGGACGGAGCGATGAGTGCCAGGAGGACCTGGAGCAGATCCCGGAGGAGCTCATGGACGACCGCGCACGCCGTTTCAAGGCGCAGCTGGAGGCGAGGGATTGAGCGACGAGGACCTCGAGGCCCGACTGGATGCCAGGATGGTCCGCTCCCTCAAGGAGATGGCCTCCGAGCCCTACAAGAGGCTAATGACCCAGCTCCTGGGGAAGATGGGGCTCAAGGTGACCGGCTCGGTGATGATGGACGACGTCGCCTTCTTGGAGGGCGAGAGAGAGGGAGCGAAGTACCTGGTCATGGCATCGAGGAGGCCGGAGCACGCCTCGGTGGAGGGCGTACGCATCGCCAGGGAGAGGGCGCAGGCGGAAAAGCGGGCGGCAGTGCTCATCGTGGCCCACGACATAGATGCGGAAGCTGCGGACCTCGCGGCCAAGGAAGAGGTCTCCCTAGCGGACCGCGGGAAGCTCGTACTGCTCATCAAGCGCTACGAACTCTCGTTTCAGCTAACTAAGGACGCCGATCGAGTCATCCTGAAGAAGGAGGGCAGCCGCGCCCTCCCCTCCGCCGTGCCGTTCGAGACCCTGCTGCAGAAGGCCGACGAGGCCCTGAGGCAGTCGCTCTACAAGGAGGCGCTGGAGAGCCTGGACGCGGCCCTGGGAATGAAGAGCGAGCACGACCTGGCCTGGAGGATGAAGGCTAGCGCTCATTTCTATCTGGGAGAGTACGACGACGCCCTGGAGGCCGTGGGCCAGGCCCTGAGGATAAGGCCAGGGGACCCCACCTCCTGGTACATGGCGGGCGTGGTTCTGCATCAGACGGGACGCCTGGAGGAGGAGGTCGGCGCCTACGACCAGGCCCTGAGGTTCGCCCGCAAGATGCACCCCGCGCTGCTCAACAAGGGCGCCACGCTCTTTTCCATGGGCATGAGGGAGGAGGCGCTCAAGAGCTTCGAGGAGATGCTGCGCTACTACCCCAACGACCCACAAGCCATGGTCAACCGCGGACTGGTGCTCAAGTCCCTAGGCAGGCAGAGCGACGCCCTGAAGGCCTTCGATTCCGTGGCCGCGCTGGACCCTGGCAACGTCGAAGCCCTGGTGAACAAGGCCACCATCCTCACGGACATGGGCGACCTGCTGGAGTCGGTTAGCGCCTGGAAGGAGGCCGTGGCGGCGGACCGCAGGCGCGCCGACCTCTGGATGCGTCTGGCCCAGGCGCAGAAGGCCGCGGGCATGGTAGACGAGGCCAAGGCGAGCTTCGAGGTGGCGGAGAACCTGGACATCGGGCTGGAGGAGGCCAAGGAGGGCAAGGAGGGGGCACAGGCCGCCATGGAGGCGCTCGAGCCGGACCTGGGCGCCAAGCTACCCCGGGAGGAGGGGCTGGCACTGAAGTACCTCGATGCCGCCCTACTGCTCCAGGCCATCGGCAGGCACGAGGAAGCCCTGCGGGAGGCGGACCGCGCCTTGTCCTTCGAGCCGCGCAGCACCGCGGCGGCGCTGTGGAAGGCGAGCATCCTCATGGAGATGGGGAGGGTCGAGGAGGCCATACCCGTCCTCAGCTCCGGGCTGAGGGAGACGCCCGCGGATGAGCGCTTCGCCCTGGAGCTGGAATCCATCACCTATCGATTGGGCAGGAAGGAGGAGGGCTCGCGCATACTCAAGCCCTTCATCAACGGCCCGGAGGCCAGGAAGAGGGTCGCGGTGATCAAGATGATGCTGGGCGAGGAGGAAACGTCCCTGGACCTGCTGGACCTGCCGGAGGGCCGGGACCTGGCGCACGACCGGATCAAATCCCTGGCGTTGATGCGCAAGGGCGAACACGTCCAGGCGGCGGATCTGCTGCAGAAGCTGGGCGCCGCCTACGGCCCCTCGCCGCAGATGCTCAACGACCTGGCGGTCGCGCTCCGCTTCAACGGTCAGCTGGAGGACGCGGAGGAATCCTTGCACCAGGCCATCAAGGCCGAGCCCAAGTACGCCGACGCGTGGAACAACCTCGGCTGCGTCCATTATCTCCAGGGCGCCTACGAGGAGGCTGAACGCTGCCTGCAGGAGGCCGTGCAACTGGACCGCAGGCCGGAGTTCCTGCTGCACCTGGGCATGTGCCAGCTGGGCCGGAACGACCTGGAGGCCGCGGAATCGTCCTTCACCTCGGCCATGCAGCTGGACGCCAGCCCCGAGGCCTTCAACTCCCTGGGGATCGTCGCGGAGAGGAGGAAGGAGCACGCCCGCTCCCTCGAGCTCTACGAGGAAGCATTAAAACGGGCGCCGGAGTTCCGGGACGCGCAGTACAACAGGGCCAGGGCCAAGGCTGCCCTGAAGGGCGATTGAGAATTTTGGAAAAAGGCCAGTTCAGTGCGAGACGTTCATCACGACGACATCCCGCACCGCATTCATCTCGCTGAACGGGAGGATGAGGCGCCCCTGAGGGTCCGTCTTGAACAGCCTGGTCTCGATCTCCTCGGCCGGGACCACAAGCACATGCTGGATATCACCAGTGGTCTTGTCGATGACGAAGTTCTCGATCATCCCTAGGATCTGGCCGTCGTTGGTCATGACCGTCTTCCCCTTAAGCTCCGTGATGAACTTCCTCATTGATGCGTCCCTCCCAGCATGTCAGATGACTGCGCTTATGAATGGTTTGTCCGTATTAGAAGATTTCTCATTGCCTGAGGCGACGCGAAGGGACGCCTAGTGCCTAATATTCGCCCTCCCCAACGAGCAGAACTCACCCTTCATTTCTTTCAAATCGTCGAACAGGTCGTCTCAGCGGTACATCCCCAGGTCCTGCCCGCCCAGGCGCGCCTTCTCCAGGACCTTGCCGATGTTGTCGTACTGCTTCATTATGTCCTTGTCCACCGAGGGCTTGATGACCTTCATCGCGGCCTCGAAATGCTTCATCTCCACGATCTCGGCGTCCTTGTCCAGGCGCAGGGCGATCATGGCCGCCTCGCGGCAGAGGTTCTCCAGGTCCGCTCCGACGAACCCCTCGGTCCTTTCGGCCAGTGCCTCCAGGTCCACGTTACGGATGGGCATGCCCTTGGTGTGCACGCTGAGTATGGCCAGGCGTGCCTTGTCGTCCGGAACGGGTATGAGCACCAGGCGGTCGAACCTGCCCGGCCTCAGCAGGGCGGGGTCGATAATGTCCGGGCGGTTGGTGGCCGCGATCACCGTGACCTTCTCCAGGGTCTCCATGCCGTCCATGGAGGTGAGCAGCTGGTTCACCACCCGCTCCGTGACGTTGGTGTCGCTGGCGCTTCCTCTGCGCGGGGCTATGGCATCGATCTCGTCCAGGAACAAGACCGAGGGAGCGACCTGCTTGGCCTTCTTGAAGGCCTGCCTCACCGCCTTCTCCGACTCCCCCACCCACTTGCTCATGATCTCCGGGCCCTTGATAGAGATGAAGTTGGACTTGGACTCGTTGGCCACGGCCTTGGCCAGCAGGGTCTTCCCCGTTCCGGGCGGCCCGTAGAGCAGCACGCCCTTGGCCGGCCGGATGCCCATGCGCTTGAAGGCCGCCGGGTTCTCCAGCGGCATCTCGATCATCTCGCGCAGGTGGCGCTTGACCTCCTCCAGCCCTCCCACGTCGTCCCAGGTGACCTTGGACACCTCCACCAGGACCTCGCGCATGGCGCTGGGCTCCAGCTCCTTCAGGGCATCGGTGAAGTCGTCCATGGTGACCCTGATCCTCTCCAGTATCTCCCCGGGGATGGGCTTGCCCAGATCTAGCTCCGGCACCAAGCGTGACAGGCACTTCATGGCCGCCTCGCGGGCCAGGGCCATGAGGTCCGCCCCCACGAAGCCGTGGGTCACGCTCGCCAGGTAATCCAGGGAGACGTCCTCGCCCAGGGGCATGCCGCGCGTATGGATCTCCAATATCTCCTTTCTCCCCTCCTTGGTCGGCACGCCCACCTCGATCTCGCGATCGAAGCGCCCTGGCCGGCGCAGGGCCGGGTCGATGGCTTCCTCGCGGTTGGTGGCGCCTATCACTATGACCTGGCCTCTCCCGCCCATGCCGTCCATGAGGGTCAGGAGCTGCGCCACCACCCTCCTCTCCACCTCGCCGTGCACGTCCTCGCGCTTGGGCGCGATGGAGTCAAGCTCATCGATGAAGATGATGCTGGGCGCGTTCTTCTCCGCCTCCTCGAACTTCTCCCTCAGCTTCTCCTCGCTCTGCCCGTAGTACTTGGAGATTATCTCCGGGCCCTGTATGGAGAAGAAGGCCGCCCCGGCCTCGTTGGCCACGGCCTTGGCGATGAGGGTCTTGCCCGTTCCAGGCGGCCCATAGAGCAGCACACCCTTGGGCGGGTCGATGCCCAAGCGCTCGAAGAGCTCCGGGTGCTTGAGGGGCAGCTCGATCATCTCCCTTACGCGCTGCAGCTCCTCTTCCAGACCGCCGACGTCGTCGTAGGTGACCGAAGGCGCCACGGAGGCCTTCTGCTCCATGACCTCGGTCCTGACCGTGAGCTCGGTGTGGTCCCCGACCAGCACCACGCCAGTGGGCACGGTCAACACCACCACGAATGGTATGAAGTTGCCCATGAGGGCGATGTTGGGGATGATGATCTCGTCCCCGCGGACCAGGGGGCGGTTGTTCAAGCCTTTTTTTACCAGCTCCTCCACGCCCGCCCCGAACCGGATGTTCTTCCCCTGGGGCAGGATCTTCGGGGCCACGGTGATCTTCTGCGCTGGCTGGGGGTCGGCCTTCATGACCACCACCTTCTCTCCGATGGAGACGCCGGCGTTGGAGCGGATCATTCCGTCGATGCGGATGATATCCATGTTCTCGTCCTCCTGCGGGGCGCGGAAGACCTTGGCGGCGGTGCTCTTCTTGCCGACGATCTCGATGACGTCCCCTACCTCGACACCCAGGTCCTTCCGGGTCTTGGTGTCCACCCTCGCCCTGCCTAGCCCGACTTCGGACTGGTGCTGCGCCCTTACCACGCGCAGCGTGACCCCTTGAGCCATGTCCCCCCTCGTTCCACCAAACGTCTGGCAGTCTATAAATCTTTCAATCTCGTTTGAGCGCCAGGTCCGGGCGAAGGCTTAATCTTCCCTGGGAGATTACGCGGGTCCATGCAATTCGCCGCGGAATGCGTCCCCTGCCTGCTCAACCGCGTTCTGTATGAGGTGCAGCTCGTCGCCCCGAAGAAGGCCGAGGAGGCCATGGCCGAGAGCCTGCATATCATCTCCACGGAGTATCCGAAGGGCATGAACTCCGCCAGACTGGCGACCATGGTGCACGAGCGCGCCTACGCCATCTCCGGCTCCGAGGACCCCTATGCCGATCTGAAGAGGAGGAGCGACGAGGCGGCGGAGCTGGCGTTCCCCAAGGCGCAGACCATGGTCCACAAGGCCGATGACCCCCTGGAGATGGCGGCGAGAGTGGCCATAGCCGGCAACGTCCTGGATTTCGGCATCGACGTCGGCTTCGAGAGGCCGGAGGAGCTGGGGAGGAAGTTCGACAAGCTGGTGGACGAGGGACTGGCCATCAACGACCTGGGGAAGGCGAGAGAGCTAATGCGACCAGGGGCCAAGGTCCTCTATCTATTGGACAACTGCGGCGAGTCCGTTTTCGACAGGCTGTTGGTCAGGGAGATCAAGGCCCTCGGGCCCATGGTAATGGGAGTGGTCAAGGGCCAGCCGATCCTCACGGACGTGACCATGGAGGACGCGAAGCGCGCTCACCTGGACGAATGCTTCGACGAGCTCATGACCACGGACTCCTTCGCTGTAGGCGTCGACGTGCGCAAGGTAGGCGCCCGCCTGAGGAGGGAGCTGGGCGAGGCCGACCTCATCGTCTCCAAGGGAATGGCCAACTTCGAGTCCCTCTCAGAGGAAGCCTATCGCCCCATCCTCTACCTCCTCAGGGCGAAGTGCGAACCCGTGGCGAGGTCCATCGGGGCCGAGCGCAACGACAACGTGGCGAAGCTTTGCACTTGAACGCTCGGTCGCGACACTGGGCCCTTTAATCTTAAATATCGAGGGCGGGGTTGCGTTCTTGATTATCGGGAAGGACAGCTCATGATCCATGGAGTCACGCAAGCCGTGGTCCTCGCCGGAGGAGAGGGGACCCGCCTGAGGCCGCTCACCAACAACCGTCCCAAGCCCCTGCTCCCCGTCCTGGGAAGGCCCTGCATCGAGTATACATTGCGGGCTTTGGCGGCGGCGGGCATCGAGAAGGCCTACCTGGCCTGCGGATACAAGTCCATGGACGTGGTGAAGGCCCTGGGGAACGGCAAGAACCTGGGCCTGGAACTGGTCTACGCCTTCGAGGAGCAGCCCATGGGCACGGCGGGGGCGGTCAAGCTCCTGGAGAGGCAGCTGCCCGACACCTTCGTCGTCGCCATGGGGGATGTGCTCATGGACATTGATTTCGAGCACATCATCCGCTTCCACAAGGATTCCGGCGCCACCGTGACCATCGCCCTGACCCAGGTCGAGAAACCAGAGCAGTTCGGGATCGTGGGCATCGAGGAGAACGGGCGCATCACCCGCTTCAAGGAGAAGCCCCGGGCCGAGGAGGTCTTCTCCAACCTCATCAACGCCGGGGTGTACGTCATCCAGAAGGAGGCGTTCTCCCACGTCCCCCAGGATACGAAGTTCGACTTCTCCAAGAACCTGTTCCCCAAGCTCATGGAGCTGGGCAGCCCCCTCTTCGGCCTCAAGCTCCGGGGCATGTGGCACGACATCGGGCAGCCCAGGGACCTGCTCAATGCCAACCTGGGCATGGCCGAGCGCAAGGGCGTGGAGCGCCACATCCCCGGCACGGACGTCGAGGGCAGGATCTTCGGTAGCAAGTTCTTCGCCAAGGGGGCCAAGCTGCGAGGTCCAGTCTATCTGGGCGACGAGGTGCGCATAGGTGAGAAGGCCCTGGTCTCCAGGTCGGCCATCGGGCAGGAGAGCGTGGTGGAGGGCGAGGCCCAGGTCCTGGACTCGCTGATGCTCACCAGCTGCCTGGTGCGTAAGGGCGCGGTGGTGCAGGGCTCCATCCTGGGCGACAACTGCCTCGTAGGTGAGGGCGTGGTGCTGAAGGGATGCGTCATCGGGGATGGCGTGGCCCTGAGGCAACCTGGCATGATCGAGGGGAAGACGTTGGAGCAGCAGGACGGTTAACTCAAATACTGGTAATAAGTATCGGGCGCGATGCGGCTCAGGGTCGACAAATTCGAGGCGTTCCTGATACTATCCAGCTTCATCTGGGGAACGAGCTTCGTGGCCTCCAAGATAGGCGTGGAGGAGATGGACCCCTTCTTCTTCGCCCTGCTACGCTTCCTCGTTGCCGCCCCGGTCCTGATGCTCATCGCCTACCTCTTCTCCGAGTTCGACCTCTCCATCTTCAAGGACAAATGGATCTGGATCATAGGGGTGCTCAACGCCGTGGGCCTGATCCTGCAGAATGCGGGCCTGGCGGAGACCAGCGCCACCAACGTCGTGCTATTGGTGGACATCAACGTGGTCTTCGTCGCCGTCTTGGCCGCGGTGCTGCTCAAGGAGGCCATCACCAAGTTCACCATCATTGGCCTGGTGGTAGGGCTGCTCGGGGTCTTCGTCGTCTCCACGGGCGGGGACCTGGGGAGGCTGACCGACGGCAGCCTGAACGGGAATCTCCTCGCGCTCAGCGCCGGGCTGGTTTGGGCCTTCTACATCGTATACCAGAAGAGGTCCCTCACCAAACATCCCGACGTGCTCATGATGACCAGCAGCGTGATCGTGACCACTCTCGTGGCCTCCGTCCCCATCTCCCTGCTCCTGGCACAGAGCTATGAGGTCTCCACCAATGCCTTAATGGCGGTGCTGTACGTGGCCTTGGTGTGCACCGGAGGCGCCTTCCTGCTGTACATCGCGGGACTGAGGGGCAAGGGCGCCACCGACTCCTCCATCATCCTGCTGTTGGAGATCGTCTTCGCCATGATCTTTGCCTACCTCATACTGGATGAGGTTCCGGACCTGCTGACGGCCATAGGGGCGGGCCTAATCGTGTCCGCCATCATCCTGGTCTCGTTCCAGGACAGCAACGGGAAAAAGAAGAGGAATGGGGGCTAGCGCCCTATTTCAGGAGCATGTCCTGCGCCTTGTCGCGCTGGTCCACGCCCACCGCGACCTGGACCTCCGAGACCTTGGGTCCCAGGATGAACATGCTCTCGATGTTGACGCCCGCCTTGGCCAGCTTCCTGGTGACCTTGGCCAGCTCCCCGGGCTTATCGGACATGGAGATGACCAGGACGTCCCTCTCCACATAATCAAAGCCGTTCGCCTTCAGCACCCTTCTGGCGCTCGCCTCATCGTCAGTGATGACATGCACGACCGGCTGCGCCTTTCCCAGGTCCGTGGAGATGCCACGGATGTTCACCGCGTTCTTGGCCAAAACCTCTGCAAGCCGGGCGACCTCGCCGGGCTTGTCCTGCACTGAAACCTCGAACTGCTTGGTCGTCATCCTCCTTCTATTGGTCGACCTTGGTAGAAAAGGCTTCCGATTCCACTCGTGATTTAACGTCGTTCAAAGTCAAGTGAAGATGATAATTCGTAAAATAGATGCGAAAAAATGAATCATGCGGCGAATGAAATGACGATAGCGAAGATGGCCGCGAGGATGACGAAGCCCACGGCCCTTCCGGCCTTGTTGATGAGGAAGAAGTGCAGAGCCCCGCTCGCCACCTTCCCTCCCAGGCCGCATTGCCTCAGGACCGTGAGGACGATGTCCGAGCTGAGCTTCGAGGCGCCGCTGGCCCTGTCCCCGAACTTGTACGGGGAATCGACCACCTTGGCATCGCGGGGCATGAACTTGAGCAGGTCGAACAGGACCTTGAAGCCCCTCTTCTCGAAGTCCTTGCCATGACTGGCGATTATTTCCTTGGCCAATGAGGTCCTCCCGGCGAAGAACCCGCTCATCAGGTCTCTGGAGCTGGGCCTCCTCCTGGACCAGAGATAGACCGAGGCGAGCTTGTTCGCGCCGCTGGAGGCGATCCTTCGCCCGAAGGAGAGTGGCCCCATGCCTTCCCTGACGCCAATCGCCAGGTCAGTGCCATCCGCTACCAGGGCCATCAAGGCACCGACGTGCTTGGGGGGATGCTGGAAATCGCAGTCCATGACCACGAAGCACTCCGTCCCGACGGTCATGATCCCGTCCATCACCGAGGCGGTCAGTCCGCGGTCGCTAGGGTCCCTCTGGATAAGATCGAGGCCGAGTTGGCTGCGCTGCATGGACTGGACTGCCTCCACCGTCCCGTCCTTGGACCCATCGTCCACGATGGTGATCCTTGCACCCGGGTAGAGGAGGGAGAGCTCCCTCACCATGTTACCCACGTTGCCCACCTCGTTGTATGTGGGAATCACGATGGTGAAAATGGAATGGTCTACCCCCCCCGCAGCCATCATCCGAACTCCCATGAAAGAAAGCTTCTGAGTATAAATTTCTTACTATTTCATTGACTTCATAAAATATAAAAAACACGTCATCCAGACTAGATGGCGCAGTCGGATCAGATCATTCGCGCCCCCTATATGTATCTTAAAATAACGACTAATGGATGGGGATTGCGAGCATGAGGTCTGTGTCCGTGGGCGTCTGCGCCTATAACGAGGGTCGCAACATCGGAAGATGCCTGGAATCGATTATCGACCAGAGGCTGGAGGGGTCCCTCTTGCTGGAGGTCATCGCCGTCTCCAGCGGCAGCACCGACGACACCGACTCCGTGGTCAAGGGATTCGAGTCCAAGGACGCACGGGTGCGCCTGGTCAGACAGGAGAGGAGGGAGGGCAAGAACTCGGCCATCAACCTCTTCCTCTCGCAGGCGAAAGGTGACATCCTGGTCCTGGCCAACGCCGACAACCGTCTGGAGGAAGGATGCCTGCAGGCGCTCCTGGACCCCCTCATGGACGAGGATGTGGGCGTGGTCGGAGGGCATCCCGTCCCGGTGAACTCCCGGTCCACGGTCGCGGGATTCGCCACGCACATGCTCTGGGACATGCACCACCGCGTGGCGCTCATCTACCCCAAGGTGGGGGAGTTGATGGCCTTCAGGCGCCTGGACAAGGCCCTGCCCACCTCCACCCAGTCGGACGAGGACATCATTCGCATGGAGTCGGAGAAGAGGGGGCTGACGACCGTCTACGCGCCCCGCGCCATCGTCTTCAATAAAGGACCAGAGAACGTGCGCGACTTCGTCAGGCAGCGCACCCGCGTCAACATCGGCGAGAAGTACATGAAGCGCCTGTTCGACTACGACATCCCCACCTGGGACCCGAAGTATCTCTTCCAGGCCTATCTTTCGTTCCTCAAGGAGAACGGCAGGCACGCCCTGAAGGTCATGGCGGCGATGAGCCTAGAGGCCTACTCCCGCATCTACGCCACCCTGTACGTCGCCATGGACAAGGGGGACAAGGCAGTGTGGCAGCAGGTCTCCTCCACCAAGGACCTCGGGGCCAAATGATCATCGCTCGGCCAGGATCCTGTCCACCGCCCGGTTGAAATCGAAGCCCCCATCGACCTGGATGCCCTTGGCCCCTACCCGCCTGGCCATCTCCATCTCCCTCTCGCTGTCCCCGACCACGTAGGAGGAGGAGAGGTCGATGTCGAACTCCTCCAGCGCCTGCAGCACCATGCCGATCCGCGGCTTGCGGCACCGGCAATCCTCCTCGGGCAGGTGCGGGCAGAAGTAGATGGCGTCGAACCTGGCACCGTCCTTGGCCAGGTCGACCTCCATCTTCTCGTGGATGCTGCGCAGCATCGCCTCGGTGAAGAGCCCCCGGCCCACCCCGGACTGGTTGGTGACCATGAGCACCAGGAAGCCGGCATCGTTAAGCCTCTTGATCGACCGGCCCACGCCCTCGAAGAGCACCAGCTTCTCCGGGCTAGGGCAGTACGGCACGTCCTTGGCGATGGTGTCGTCCCGGTCGATGAAGACCGCCCTCCGGCCGAAGACGCCCTTCTCCACCAGGCCGCAGATGACGTGCGCCGCGGCCATGTACCCCTCCTGGATGCGCGGCGTGCTCTTGGAGGGTATGACCAGGGCCACGTCCACCACGTCCTTTAGCTTCCCGGTTGACCCGGAGAGGCCAATTGTTACCGCGCCGAGTTCCTTGGCCTTGGCCACGGCCCTGAGCACGTTCTTCGAATTGCCGGAGGTGGAGATGCCGATGACCGCGTCCCCCTCCCGGACCGCGCCCTCCACCTGCCTCTCGAACACCGTCTCGTACGAGTAATCGTTCCCGATGGCCGTTATGCTGGAGAGGTTGGTGAGCGCCATGGCGTGCAGGGGCGCCCGCTCCATCATGTAGCGCCCGGAGAACTCCGCGGCGATGTGCTGCGCGTCCGCCGCGCTCCCGCCGTTGCCGAAGAGCACGACCTTGCCCTTGCCCTTGAACACCCTCACCAGGGCTTCCGCCACCCGCAGCACCTGCTCCGGGTCCACGGCGGAGATGACGGAGGCGCTCTCCTCCAGCTCCCTTCGGACCAGGTCGCTCATGCGCGATATCTCCAGGTCTGCAGGCCGTACTTGTCGAAGGAGAAGTTCTGCACTCCCACGCCAAGCTTTGCCAGGGCGTCCGCCACCTCGTGCTTGCGCTCGTACTCGCAGATGAAGAACATGTACCCCCCGCCCCCCGCGCCGGAGATCTTGCCGCCTATGGCGCCGCACCCCTTGGCCGTGGAGTAGATACGATCGATGTGCGGGTTGGTGATGTGGGAGGTGAAAAGCTTCTTCTGCTCCCAGGACTCGTGCAGCAGCTCGCCGATGCGGCGGATGTCGCCCCGCATGAGTGCGTCCTTGGTCTCGGCCGCCAGGCGCTTGGCGTTGTCCAAGGCCTCGATGACCTGCCTCTGCCCCGTCCGCACGCCGGACCTCTGCGACTCGATGATGCCCGCCGAGTCTCGGGTCCTTCCCGTGTAGCAGAGGAGGAGATGGTAATGGAGCTCGTTGAGCACGTCCCCCTTGATGCGCAGGGGGGTGACGATGGTCTCCTCCCCCCTGAACTCCATGAGGTTGAAGCCGCCGAAGGTGGCGGAGTAATGGTCCTGCTTGCCGCCCGCGAACCCCAGCTCCTGGCGCTCCAGGATGAAGGCCAGCTTGGCGATGTCGTACTGGGACATGGGCACCGAGAGCCATTCCGAGAACGCCCCGATCAGCGAGACCATGACGGTGGAGGAGCCGCCCAGCCCCGAGCCGGGAGGCGCGTCGCAATGAAGGAAGAGGTCGAAGCCCTGCTTGACCTCGAAGTGGTTCAGCACCGCCTTGATCAGGTCCAGGTTGCCGTCGTAGCTGAGCATGGAGCCGTTGGCCGCCCAGCTCTCGTCCTTGGCCAGGTCCAGGGAGCGGATCCTCATCTCCCGGTCCTCGCGAGGCCTTATGGTGCAATAGGCGTGCATGTCGATGGTCGAGGAGAGCACCATGCCCCCCCTCTCGTCGGAGTAGGGGGCGACATCTGTGCCGCCTCCAGCAAAGCTGATGCGCAAGGGCGCCTTGCTCCTGATGAGGGACTTGGCCTCGGTCATCCTTCCTCGTATCGTCGCGTAGCTATTTACAATCCTTTGGCGCATCGGACCGACGGGCCACCGGCCCGGCCGGTCACTTCTTCGCTAGTGGGTCGCAGTACCCGAAGGTCTCGCTGCTGGACAGGAGCTGGATCTCCTTGTCCTTGTCCGGCGACCGGGCGATGTCCTCCCGCACCCTATCATGCACCCAGGCGTAGAGGCGGGCCAACCCCTCCTCCAGGGAGACCTCGGGCTTCCACTTCAGGTCGCGGTAGATCCTGGTGTTGTCGGAATTCCGTCCCCGGACCCCCTGCGGCCCGGGGATGTGCACCAGCTGGTAGTCCGGCATGCCGGCGACCTGGGCGATGATGCCCGCCATCTCGTTGATGCTGATGAGCCGGTCCTGGCCCATGTTGATCGGGTCGTTGATGCTCGATTGCTGCAGCATGAAGACCCCGCGCACGCAGTCATTGATGTAGAGGAAGGAGCGCGTCTGCATGCCATCCCCCCAGAGATCTATCTCCTTCCTGCCCGCGATCTTGGCCACGGCGAACTTGCGGCATAGCGCCGCCGGCGCCTTCTCCCTCCCGTCCCGGTAGGAGCTCTGCGGCCCGAAGACGCTGTGTAATCGGACGACGTGAGTGTTCATGCCGTAATCGGAGCGATAATACTGGCACAGCTTCTCCGAGGTCAGCTTCTCCCAGCCGTAGGCGTCCTGCGGGTCGGCGGGATAGGCATCCTCCTCCTTGAGGGGGGTGACGTCGCTGGTGGTCTGCTTGTAATCGGGGTACACGCAGGCGGACGACGAGTTCAGATACTTGGGCACCTCATACTTCCTGGCCGCCTCGAGCATGTTGAGGTCGATGAGCAGGTTGTCGCGCAGGATGATGGAGTGGTGCGTGTGGATGAACTCCATGCCGCCCATGTTCACGGACAGCTGGTACACCTCCTCGGGGACGAAGGCCTTCTTGCCCTCGCCCTTGACCACCTTCTCTGCTGCCACCTCCTTGCGCAGGTCGGCGATGATGAACTCGTCCGCGGCCGTCGTGCCGTAGTGAGGCTCGTGGATGTCCGCCGCCCTGACCCAGTATCCCTTCTCCTTGAGGTACCTTACCAGGTGGTGGCCGATGAATCCCCCGGCACCAGTGACGAGGGCGGTCTTGATGGGTGCGTCGCTGCCTGCCTTTGCCATGCGGCGGGCATCGAATTCGCCTTTATTGAAGCTTTTGCGCCGCCAAGCTCAGATTCTCGTCCAGGAATCGGGTACGACATCGCGGCTCTCCATTCCCCCCCGCTCACCCAGCGTGACGGCGTCACCACGGACTTCTCCGGGGAGTCGTTCAGCCACGCCCCCCACCAGCTGAAGGTGCTGTTGGCGATGATGTTGCCCTTGCATCTGGACATGAGGACCAGCTCCTCCTTGTCCGTGATGCCCTCCGTCCCGCTGACGAAGGCCATCGGCACTTCGTACTCGAGGTTGGCCTTAGCCCCACCGATGTCATCGGAGAAGACGAAGATCTGGGGGTCGTGGTACCTGGAACGCATCAGCTCCACTGCCTTGGCGTAGTACTCGAGGGAGCAGGAGCCAAAGACCTGCTGCACCTGCCTGGTCCGCTCAAGGCCATGGCGAGATCCATCGAGGCGAAGGTGAGCACGCTCGACGCCATGGCGCGCCCGCGCATGCACCGGATGAGGGAGCGCCGGGATATCATCGGCTTCGAGCAATCGACACTGGACAAGGCCATGTCCCTAAAGGAGGACATCTACCTGGACGGATTCTAGCAGAGCGAGCGGTACTTCGCCCGGCACGCGCCAGCCATCCGCAAGGAGCTGAGACCGGGGTTCCCGCAGTCCCCGAACGCGGAACGCCTGGTCATGGCGTACTGGAAGAGATGGTTGCCTAGCCCGCCGCGCATCCGGACGACGATCATGGGCCTGTGGAAATCCCCATCCGCTAGTTAAAACTTCATCCTCTGGAAGGGGCATGTATTAATTACGAGGCAGATTCTTCCTCGGCAGGGCTATGATCGGGCGCAAATCCCTATTCGTGTTCTTCACCCTAGCTGTCAATCTGATATTTCAGCTAGTGGGGATGCTCTTCCTCACCCGGCTCTATCCGCCGGAGGTGTATGGGACCATAGCGTTCGCCCTCTCCTTCGTGGCCATCTTCGATTGCCTGGCGAATCTGGGTTTCAATGGCGCGCACATCAAGCGCGTGTCCGAGGGCAAGGACCTGAGCGATTGTGTGTCCACCTTCGTCGTCCTCAAGCTGGTCCTCACGTTTTCCATGGCCGCCATAGTATTGGCGAGCGTGTTCCTCTGGACCGAGGTCCTAGGGAACTACCTGAGTCCAGAGGCCAAATCACTGATCGAGATCTTCCTCCTCTATCAGGTGATGTACGACCTGGTGAGCATCGCCATTCTGACCTTCAATGCCCGGACGGAGATGTCCAAGGCCTATCTCATCAACCTCCTTGACCCGATGGTTCGCATACCGCTGATAGCCATTATCGCCCTCTCGCAGGGCAGCATCTACCAATTGGCGATGGCGTACATCGTGGGGAGCAGCCTGGTCCTGATATTCGGCCTCTACCTGCTGAGGCGCGAGCGCATCCCCTGGAAGAAGCCCACGCTCTACCGTTCCTATCTGGCATTCGCCGCGCCCATGGCTCCGATCGCCATCTTGGAGACGGTGTCCAATAACATGGACAAGCTGCTCATCGGAGCCATCGGGGACACCACCGGTGTCGCCTACTATGCGTCCGCGAAATACCTCCTTTGCGCACTGGGCGCGGTGGGTCTCGCCGTCTCCCTCAACGCCTTCCCCGCCTTCTCCTCCTCCTGCTCCCGAGGCAACTACGTCGAGGTCAGAAGAGTTTCCAGGGAGGTGGAGAAGTACATCTCCATATTCATCGTGCCCATCATCATCGTGCTTATCCTCTTCCCGATGGAGGTCTGCATCTTCTTCTTCGGCCCGACCTTCTCCTCGGCGGGTGAACCGCTGAGGTACCTGTCCATAGCAACCCTGTTCGTGGTGCTGAACCAGGTGTACCTCTCTCAGATCCTAGGGCTCAACAAGCCCAAGCTCTCGGCCAAGATCGCCTTCCTGGATTTCGCGGTCTTCCTCGGGTTGATGCTTTATCTCATGCCGCCCGAGATGCTCGGCCACCCGGCCGGTAACATGTCCTTTGTCGGAGCGGCTGTGGCGGCTGCCATTACCGCGGTGATTACCACCATCGTCACCAGGTTCGCGGTCTGGAAGCTGACCGGGACCAAGCCCAATCCGCGTATGTTCCTTCATGCTCTTGCCGCGATCACCACTGGCTTGGTCTTGGCTATCACAACCATTCTGCTTCCGTTGCACGAGATTTTCGGGGCGGGCCACGAGATATTCGGAGTGGCGCTCTACGTCTTATTGGCCTACCTCACCTTCGAGGGGATCCTCTACTTCGTCAAGGAACTGACCCGGGCGGACATCGATTTCCTGATGGACCTTTTCAGCGTGAGGAAGATGTGGAGGTACGTCCGCACCGAGATCGGAGGCAAGAGGCAGTAGGTAGGGATTAAGTCCCGGCCTGATGATTGACCCGATGTGCAAAAAAGCCCGGCGCTAGTATCGGTCATCATCCCGACGCTCAATGAGGGTGAGGCTCTGCCCATCTGCCTTCGCTCGATTAACGCCCAGAGCTACGATAATACGGAGGTGATCGTGGTCGATTCTGGGTCCAGGGATGGTACCAGGGAGGCCGCCTCGGAGGCAGGCGCAACGATCGTCGACTATCCTGGTCGGCCTCTAGGGGCGCGATACGAAGGACTGTTACGAAGCAAGGGTGAGCTGGTACTGCTCCTGGATGCGGATCAGGTCCTTTTCGACGACACCGTCCAAAGGGCGATCTCCGCCATCGAAGGCTTGGACATGCTGGCACTGGAAGAGTCCTCCTATCGGCCTCATGGATTCCTGCAGAATTCCATTTCCAGGCAGAAGGCCGCCCTGCAGCATTCCAGCGATCGAGGTGAACTCCCGTCCCACTGCTACCCCCGGCTCTACCGGCGGCACATCCTCGAAAGCGCCATCAATGACCTGCCTAAGGAAATGCTGGGCAGGGTCTTCGCGTTCGACGATCGCGTGCTCTATGCCAAAGCCCGGGCGCACTCGAGCAAGGTAGGTCTCCTATCCAAGGGCGTAATGCACATGGAAGAGAGCAGCTGGAGGGACCTGATGCGCCACGCCTATCGCCAAGGCAAGAGCGCGCGAGACGTGGACGCCCTAGGCCTAGAGGTGGAGGCCAGCCCCCCCGAGTCTACATTCGAGCTTCTCAAGAGGGCGGCGAGGAACCGCTACCTGACATATGCCATGGTCAAGGAGCTCTCCTTCCGCATGGGAAGGGCGCTAGGGTGATCGGCCACCAACGAGGACGCCCTCATAGAGCTCAAGATATCTGGAGGCGACCTCGGGCCAATAGGAGATCTTCTGGCTGAAGGGGCCGACCTTAAGGCGAGGGCCCTCGTCGAGGACATGTGAGATGGCGTCCGCGACCTCCTCGGGCTCGGGGGGCCAGCCGACCCCGATGCATCCAGGTTCGGCCGTGAACTCCGTAAGCGCCGCCGCCCGGGCCACGATGCAGGGCGTTCCACTGGCCAGGGCCTCCGCCACCACCAAGCCGTAGGCCTCAGCGGAGGAGAGAAGTAAGAGGCAGGACGCTCTGGCATATTCCTTGGCAAGAGCCTCCTCCTTTACCTCCCCCAAGAACTCGACCTGGCCTTCCAAGTCGAGTCTGGATACGAGTGAGCGCAGCTCTCCTTCCGCCGGTCCAGTTCCCACCACCCTGAGGTTCGACCTGCGGTTCCTCTCCCTAAGCACGGCCAAAGCCTCGAGGATGTGGTCCACGCCCTTGTAGCGCATCAGCCTGCCGACGTACAGTAGGCAATTAAGGTCTCGGGGCGCGTCCACTTTATTCCTCGGCCCGATCCCAGGGGAGATCACCACGGCCTTCTGCACCAAATCGGGGAAGTCCAGCAGAAGCTTTCCTTTCTCGTGCTCCGAGGCGCATGTGACGGCTCTCGCCCGTCGCAGGGCGACCACCCCCGCCCTCTTATAGACCTGGAAAAGCAAGTTGCGAACGGTGGTATGCCCCCTTCCATGGTAATGGGGGCTGAAGACATAGGGCATCGAGCGCAGGATACAAATGACCCCCGACTGAAAAGAAAGGAGGATGTGGAAGTTGTGGATGTGCACGATGTCATAGTGCCGAGCGTCCAGCTCCCTCCTCATGAACGACGCCACGCCGCGGTTGAATCCGCCGAAGAGAAGCCGGTCCAAAGGGAAGCGAAGCACCCGCACGCCGTTGACTTCCTCATCCACGAACCCTCCCTCGGTCATCACCGCCGCGGTGACCCGGTGGCCGTGCTTGACGTACTGCTCGCAGAGCTCCTTGACGGTGACCTCAACGCCCCCGATGACCGGCGGGTAGAACTTGGACACCACTAGGATCCTCAACTTCCCCCTCCCCCGGCTGACCGCCTGGCGATGGCCCGGTCCACGAAGTTCTTCTTCTTGAGAGCGAGGCGC